>WNFG01008242.1_pt1 | contig 16876 bp, 15 predicted proteins | sample 5400431 | NCBI WGS metagenome assembly WNFG01 (sample SAMN13153346, study PRJNA577476) | soil metagenome | isolation source: 120 cm saprolite under Douglas fir tree site 2 hole 3 replicate 2 | place: USA:California | collected 2015-04-18 | reverse complement strand
GCGCGCGGCGACCGAGCCCACTCCGATCCCCCGAACGCTTCCGCCCACCATCGCTCCGACAGTGGCGCCGACGGTCGCGCCGAGGACGCCGTCGCCTGCGCCGAGCCCGACGCGGAGCGCGTCACCGCGCCCCAGCGCGACGCGCTGACCCCGCGCTAGCGGAGGAGCGCGCTCTCCAGGACGCCGGCGACGATCAGCAGAGCGAGCGCGACGCCGACGACGAGACCGAGCCGGCGGAAGTCCTTCACGATGAAGTTGCGCTCGAGCGTCGCGGCGCGCTCGAGCGAGGCGGACGGATCGCCGAGCGCGCGTGAGTAGCCGGTGCGACTGCGGACCACGCTGCGGTGCGCGGCCGGACGCGTCACCGGTGCGGCCTCGCGATCGATGCGCGGGACGGCGGCGCGGTGCGCGGACTCGCCGGTCCGGCGTGCACGTGTTCGGGTGCGGTGACGCTTCGCCATCGGAGGCTCAAGCATAGCGTTCCGGGTATCGTCGCCGCGGTGACGCTCGACGAACGCACGCTCTCCCTGGCGGTCCTTGTGCTCGGCGCGCTGCTGATCGCCCTCGCGATCTGGGTCGCGCTCCTCCAGCGTTCTGAGGCCACTCTTCGCCGGCGCCTCCGCCGCGTCCTGCCGGAGGGGGAAGCGACCAGCCTCGACCAGGTCCTCGACGGTCAGGCACAGCGCATCGAGGGCCTGACGCACCGGCTCGACGCGCTCAACAAGCTGCACCACGAGCTCGAGGCGATCACGCAGCGCACCATCCAGAAGGTCGGCGTGGTCCGTTACAACCCGTTCGCCGACGCGGGCGGCGATCAATCCTTCGCGATCGCGCTCCTGGATTCGCAGGGCACCGGGATCGTCGTCTCGAGCCTCCACAGCCGCACCGAGACGCGCGTCTTCGCGAAGCCGGTGGAGGCCGGCCGGTCGCGCTACCCGCTCTCGGACGAGGAGCAGGACGCGATCCGCAAGGCGCTCGCCCCGACGCCGTGACGCGCGAGCGGACCCTCGCGATCGTGAACCCGGCGGCCGGCAAGGGCACCGGCGCGCGCATCGTCGCGCGGCTGGCCGAGGACCTCGCCGCCTCCGGCATGAGCATCGACGTCGTGAGCACGCCCGCGCCGGGCGAGGCCGCGCGGATCGCGTCGAGCGCGGTCGAGGACGGCTACGAGCGCGTCATCGCCGTCGGCGGTGACGGCACCGCGAACGAGGTCGCGAATGGGCTCGTCGGCACCGACGTCGCGCTCGCGCTGTACCCGATCGGATCGGGAAACGACTTCGCGCGCGCCCTCGGCTATCCGCGCAAGCGCAAGAAGGTCGCCGCCTTCCTCGCGCAGGCGCGACCGCGGCGCATCGACGTCGGCGAGGTGAATGGGAGGATCTTCCTGAACGCGGCCGGCGTCGGGATCGACGGGCACGTGGCCGAGCGGATCATCGCGAGCACGCGCGTCGTGGGACCGACCCTCGGATACTTCGTGGGCGCCCTCGTCTCCATCGCGACCTACCGGCCGAAGCAGATGCGCGTCACGCGCGATGGCGAGACGAAGCGGGGGAAGCACCTCGTTGTCGTGGCCGCGAACGGCACGCACTTCGGCAGCGGAATGCACATTGCCCCGAACGCGAAGCTCGACGACGGACTATTGGACATCGTGGTTGGTGGAGATCTCAGCCGCTGGGCGTCGCTCGTCGCGCTCGGGAAGATCTATCGCGGCACGCACGTCGACGGCCGAACGATCATCGCCTACCGCGCCGCCGCGCTCGACATCGAGCTCGACGAGCCGCTCCCGATGCAGATGGACGGCGAGGCGTCGCGCGCGCAGAGCCTGCGCATCCGGGTGCGGCCGCACGCGCTGACCGTGCTCGCGCGATGAAGACCGATGCCCGGCGGCGCCTGCCCTCCGTCGACGCGGTCGTGCGCGCCGCGGGCGAGACCGGTCTACCGCGTGCGCGCTTCGTCGCTGCGGTACGTGAGGTCCTCGCAGACGCGCGCAAGGAGGGACGCCTCGCCTCCGACGCCGACCAGATCGCACGTGCCGCACATGACCGCGTCGCGGCACGCGACGAGCGCACGCTGCGGCGCGTGCTGAACGCGACCGGTGTGGTGCTCCAGACGAACCTCGGCCGCGCACCGCTCGCGCCGAGCGCGCTCAGCGCGATCAGCGAGGCCGCCGGTGCCGTGAGCGTCGAGTACGACCTCGCCGCGGGAAAGCGCGGGGAGCGCCACGGTCACGCCGGCGCGCTGCTCCGCGAGCTCGCGGGCGCCGAGGATGGCGTCGTCGTGAACAACAATGCCGCCGCGGTGCTGCTGGCGCTCACCGCACTCGCCGCGCGGCGTGAGGTCATCGTCGCCCGCGGTGAGCTCGTGGAGATCGGCGGCGGCTTCCGCATCCCCGATGTCCTGCGCCGCTCGGGCGCGAAGCTGATCGAGGTCGGCACCACGAACCGCACGTACGTGAAGGACTTCGCTGCGGCCATTGGCAGGAGCACCGGCGCGATCCACGATCTCGGCAGCGGCACCTTCGCTGACACGGCGCGTCACGGCCTGCCGCACGAGGAGACCGTCGCGGAAGCCGTGGCGGCCGGCGCGGACGTGGTGACCTTCAGCGGCGACAAGCTGCTCGGCGGTCCGCAGGCCGGCCTCGCGGTCGGCCGGGCCGCTGCGATCGCGACGCTTCGCGCGCATCCGCTGATGCGCGCGCTCCGCCCGGACAAGCTGACCCTCGCGGCGCTCATCGCGACGCTTGAGCTGTATCGCGATGGTCGCGCGGAGACGGAGCTCCCGGTCTGGCGGATGATCGCGGCGCGCCCGACCGACCTCGCGCGGCGCGCGCGCGCCGTCGCGCTCCGTTTGTCCGCGTCGGGCGTGCCCGCGGAGGTCGTCGAGACACGTTCGACGATCGGAGGCGGTTCGTTGCCGGAGGAGACACAGCCCTCGCACGCCGTGGCGCTCGGTGCGACCGCCGGCTCCGCCGCACTGTCCGCCGCGGCGCGGCTGCGCCGCGCACGGCCGGCGATCGTCGCGCGCATCGTGGACGATCACGTCGCCCTCGACCTGCGCGCGATCCTTCCGGAGGATGATGAGCTGCTCGCGGCAACGACGATCGCGGCGATGAACGAGAAGGGGTGAGCGATGGGTCAGGAGCTTCGCAGCATCACGAGCGACAAGGCGCCGGCGGCGATGGGGCCGTACAGCCAGGCCATCGTCGCGGGCGATCTGGTGTTCTGTGCCGGGCAGCTCGGGCTCGACCCGGCGACGCGGCAGATCGTGAGCGGGGATATCCGCGCGCAGACCGCGCGCGTGCTCGACAACCTCGCCGCGGTGCTTGCGGCGGCGGGTTCGGGACTCGATCGCGTGACGAAGACGACCGTGTTCCTCGCGGACATGGCCGAGTTCGCCGCGATGAACGAGGTCTACGCCGAGAAGTTCGGGACGCACCGGCCGGCGCGCTCCACCATCGAGGTCGCGAAGCTTCCGGGGACCGGCGGACGCGTGGAGATCGAGTGCATCGCGCTGCGCCGGTAGACGGGGTCCATTGAGCCGGCAGGAGCCGGAGCGGGAGGGGTCGCCACTGCCGGCGCGCGCGACCGGCATCTTCCTCGGCGTCTGGATCGCGGTGTTGCTGGTGCTCGCGTTCGTCGTCGTGCCGAACATGTTCGCCGCGTGCATGCCGTCGGATATGCCGCTGCCCACACCGACGCCGTGACGACGCGCGTCGTCGGTACCGCGGGCCACGTCGACCATGGCAAGTCAACGCTCATCACCGCGCTGACCGGCACCGATCCCGATCGGCTGCGCGAGGAGCGCGAGCGCGGTATGACGATCGACCTCGGCTTCGCCTGGATGACGACTGACGAGGGGGTCGAGATCGGCTTCGTCGATGTGCCCGGGCACCAGGACTTCATCCGCAACATGCTCGCCGGGGTCGGGAGCATCGATGCCGTGCTGCTGGTGATCGCGGCCGACGAGGGTGTGCGCCCGCAGACGCGCGAGCACCTCGCGATCCTCGGACTCCTGGGTATCGAGCGCGGCGTGATCGCGCTCACGAAGCGTGACCTGGTCGACGACACCTGGGCCGACCTCGCGCGCGGTGAGGTACGCGCCGCGCTCGCAGGCACCGCGCTCGCGGACGCGCCGCTGGTCGAGGTCTCGGCCACCGCGCGGACCGGGTTGCCCCAGCTCGTCGCCGCGCTCGAGGCGGTGCTCGGCGCCGCGCCGCGGCGAAGGGATACCGGACGGCCGCGCCTGCCCATCGACCGCGCCTTCACGATGGCCGGCTTCGGCACGGTGGTCACCGGCACGCTGCTCGACGGCGAGCTCCACGTCGGCGAGGAGGTCGAGATCGCGCCGACAGGCGCACGCGCGCGCATCCGCGGGCTGCAGACGCATCGCCGCGCGCTCGAGACCGCGGTGCCCGGGAGCCGCGTCGCGGTGAACCTCTCGGGCATCGACAAGGACGCGCTCGCGCGGGGCATGGTCCTCGCCCGACCGGGCACGCTGCCCGCGACGACCGCGCTCGCCGCGCGGATCGCGGTGCTCCCCGGCGCGAGCGCCGCACTCGCGCACGACGAGGAGGTGAAGGTCCACGTCGGCACTGTGGAGGTGATGGCGAAGGTCAGCGTGCTCGAGGGCGACGCGATCGCAGCGGGAGGCGCGGCGTGGGCGCAGCTGCGTCTTGCCGATCCCGTCGCGGCCGCGGTCGGTGACCGCCTGGTGATCCGGCGCCCCTCCCCGTCGGAGACGATCGGCGGCGGCGCGATCGCGGATCTCGCGCCGGCCCGCGCGCGTCGCCGCGCCGATACCGTCGCCGCGCTCGAGCGGCGCGCGGCGCCGGCGGCGCTGCCGCGGCTGCTCGCCTCACTCGACGTGCCGCGGACCGCGGCCGAAGCGGGGGAGCGAAGCGGACTCGACGCCGCCGAGCGCGATGCCGCGGTGGCTGAGGCGCTCGCCTCAGGCGAGGCGGTCGCGCTCGCCGACGCGCTCGTCGCGCGACCCGCGTTCGAGGCCTTCGCGACACACGTGCTGCGTGTCTGCGCGCAGGGACACCGGCGCGCGCCACTGCGTGCGGGCGTGCCGCGCGAGGAGGTCCGCACCGCGGTCGGCCTGCCCGCGAAGCGCTTCGCGGCGCTCGTGCAGCGCCTCGTCGCCGACCGTCGCCTCGCCGAACGGGGCGCAGCGCTTGCGCTTCCCGAGCACCGCCCGCAGCTGTCACCCGCCCAGGAGGCGTCGTGGGTCAAGGCACGCGCCACGCTCTCCGCCGACCCAACGCGCCCTCCGTCGCCGGCGCAGCTCGAGACCGACTTCGGACTGGATCGCGAGCTCGTCGCGGCGCTCGGGGAGCGCGGCGATCTCGTGCGCATCGGCACCGAGGCGGTCTATCTGCCCGAGACGGTCGCGCGGTTCGCGGACGCGGTCGTCGGTGAGCTCGTGGCCACGCGCACCATCACCGTCGCGCGCGCGCGGGACCTTACCGGCTCGAGCCGCAAGCACGTGCTGCCGCTGCTGCAGTTCCTCGACGACCATGGCCTGACGCGGCGCCAGGGCGATGACCGTATCCTCGTGCTCGCTCCGGACGATGCTCGTGCCCGGATCCTCGCGCTCACCAGCCAGCAGGAGAAGGACCGATGACGTACCGCCGGCAGGAGAAACGACCATGAAGTTCCGCGCCGTGCGTCCCGCCGCGATCGGCAAGGTCGACGCGGTCATCGTGCCCCTGGCCTCAGACGGCACGGCGCCGTCGGGTCTGCCACGCGGTATCAAGACCATCGTCGACCGCATCGCGAAGGACGAGGTCGGCGCTGGCCGCCTGTATGGCGTCACGACGCATCACGCCGATCCGCGCGTTGTCGTGGTGGGCATGGGAAAGGCCGCGGAGCTCGACACCGAGCGGGCCCGCAACGTCGCGTCGGCAGGCATCAAGTCGCTGTGGCGCGGGAACGCGAAGCGCGTCGCGATCTTCGTTCCAGGGGGTGGAGGCCCCCGGGCGCGTAGAGGGGGTGGGGGCCCCCAGGCGCGAAGCGACGGAGCGCTGTCGGAGGACCGCGCCGCACAGGCCGCGGTCGAGGGCGCGGTCTACGCGATGTGGCGTCCCGAGGTGCATCGCACGCGCGCCGAAGAGCGGCGCCTCCCGCCGATCGACTCGGTGCTCCTCGTCACGACGCGCGCGGCGACGCAGCCTATCGCCCGCGGACAAGCGGTGGGCGAGGCGGTGAACCTGCAGCGGCGCCTCGCGAACGAGCCCGCGAACAAGATGACGCCCACGATCCTCGCCGACGAGGCGCGCGCGCTCGCGAAGCGGACCGGCGTGCAGGTCGAGGTGCTCGATCGTGACAAATGCGCCGCGCTGGGCATGGGCAGCTACCTCTCGGTGGCGCAGGGCAGCCACCAACCGCCGCGCTTCATCGTCATGCGCTACCGCGGCCGCGGCGGCAAGGGGTTCGACCTCGGCCTGGTGGGGAAGGGGATCACCTTCGACTCGGGCGGGATCTCGATCAAGCCCGCCGACAACATGCACCACATGAAGGCGGACATGACCGGCGCGGCGTCGGTCATCGCGGCGATGGGTGCCATCGGCACGCTGAAGTTGAAGGTCAACGTGATCGCGGTGGCGCCGTGCACCGAGAACCTCCCGGGCGGTGGCGCCACGAAGCCGGGCGACGTCTTCACGAGCATGAGCGGCAAGACGGTCGAGGTGATCAACACCGACGCCGAGGGCCGGCTCGTCCTCATCGACGGCCTCACCTACGCGCAGCGCGAGGGCGCGGCCCGCGTGGTGGACGTGGCCACGCTCACCGGCGCGATCAGCGTCGCGGTCGGGCCGTACTTCATCGGACTCTTCGGCATGCCGCAGTCCTTCGTCGACACCGTCCGCGCGACCGCGACCGACGCGGGCGACCGCGTCTGGCCGATGCCGCTCACCTCCGAGTATTTCGACGACATCAAGGGCGAGGTCGCGGACATCCGGAACAGCGCCGGCCGCGAGGGCGGCGCGATCAAGGCCGCCGCCTTCCTGGCGTCGGTCATCGAGAAGGGGACCGACTGGGCGCACCTCGACATCGCCGGCGTCGACTGGTCCGATCGCGATCGCGCCTTCGCGCCGCGCGGGCCGCAGGGTCCGTCGGTGCGAACTCTGGTGGCGCTCGCCGAGAGCTACGCGGCGCGGTAGCATCGAACATATGAGCGGTTTGGTCGGAAAGCTTCCACCGCCCACCGGCTAGCCCTTGAGCGAGCAGCTCGAGTTCGGGCTCGGCGCCGAGCCGCGGCCGGACATCCTCGCGACGCTCACCGAGGAGCAGCGCCGCGCGGTCATGCACGGCACCGGAGCGCTGCTCGTCGTCGCCGGCGCCGGCACCGGGAAGACGCACGTGCTCACCGCCCGGATCGTCCAGCTCATCGCCGCCGGCGCGGCGAAACCGCACGAGATCCTCGCGGTCACCTTCACCGAGAAGGCCGCCGCGCAGATGCAGGAGCGCGTCGACCTCAACACGCCGCTCGGCCTGAACGACGCCGGCATCAAGACCTTCCACGGTTTCGGCGACGAGGTGTTCCGCGAGTTCGCGCTCGAGCTCGGACGCAGCGGCGAGCTCCGCGTCCTCTCCGGCGCGGAGCAGGTCATCTTCGTCCGCGAGCATCTGTACGACCTGCCTTTGCGCAGATACAGACCCTCCGGCGATCCGCTCCGCTACGTGCGTGCGCTCCTCGATCTCTTCGGCCGCGCGCGCGACGAGGACGTCTCGGCCCATCGACGCGGACGTCCGCGCCGACGAGGCCGAGACGCAGGAGGAGCTCGCCGCGGTCTATGCCGCGTACACCGCGCTGAAGGAGCAGGCCGGGGTCATCGACTTCGGCGACCAGATCGCGCTGTGCCTCCGACTGCTGCGCGAGCACCCCGCGGCCGCGCGCCGCCTTCAGAGCCGCTACCGGTACGTGCTGGTCGACGAGTTCCAGGACACCAACGCCGCGCAGTTCACGCTACTCCGCGCGCTGGTCGAGCCGCACCGCAACATCACCGTCGTCGGCGACGACGACCAGTCGATCTTCGCCTGGCGCGGCGCGACGCTCGGCAACTTCGACTCGTTCCGGGAGACATACCCGACGATCGTGACTCTGGTGGAGAACCGCCGCTCCTCGCAGGGGATCCTCGACGCGGCGTACTCGCTCATCACCAAGAACCCAAAGCGTCTCGAGACGAGCCTCGGCGTCGACAAGCACCTCCACGGCCGCGAGCCCTCGGGCGATACCGAGGTCGACCACCTCCAGTACGTCAGCGGCGCCGACGAGGCCGAGGAGGTCGCCGCGCTCATCGCGCGCGAGGCGCTGCGCCGGCAGCGGCGGTACGGCGAATTCGCGATCCTGGTGCGCAACAACAACGACGCGACGCCGTTCCTCAACGCGCTCTCCCGCCGTCAGATCCCGGCGCACTTCTCCGGTGGCGGACAGCTCTACGAGCGGCCGGAGATCCGCCTACTGATCTCGTTCCTCTCCGCGGTCGCGCTGCCCTCCGACTCGCGGCACGTGTATTTCCTGGCGGTGTCGGCGCTCTATGCCTTCCCGGCGGTGGAGCTGGCGCGCGCGACCGAGGCAAGTGGCCGCCGGCAGAAGCCGCTGCGCGAGGTGTTCGAGGAGATCGCCAGGTCCGAGAGCGTCTTCTCAGCGGAGGCGGTCGCATCGGCCAAGCACCTGGTCGAGGACCTCGCCTACTACGCCGGCCGGGCCGCGGAGCTCACCACGGCCGAGCTCCTCTACGAGTTCCTCGAGCGCTCGAAGCTCCTCGCGCAGTACCTCGAGCCGGAGTCCGCTCTCGCGGAGGAGCAGGGCCAGAACGTCGCCAAGTTCTTCCGGCTGGTCCACTCCGCGGCGCGAACCCTTCCCACCGACCGTGCCTCCTTCTTCGTCCCGTACCTCGAGCTGCTCCGCGAGGCGGGGGATGATCCGGTGGCCGCCGACTTCGAGACCTCGGCCGAACGCGTGAACGTGCTCTCGATCCACAAGGCCAAAGGCCTGGAGTTCGGGGTGGTCTTCCTGGTCCACTGCACCGACGAGCGCCTGCCGGGCTCGAGCCGCGGCGACGAGCTCCCGCTGCCCGACGCGCTTGCCAAGTCGCCGCCGGCAACCCGCGAGACGCACATCGCCGAGGAGCGCCGTCTGGCGTACGTCGCGATGACGCGCGCCAAGGACTCCTTCTATTTCACCGGTGCCGTGGACTATGGCGGGACCCGAGCGTTCCGCCCCAGCCGTTTCATCGGCGAGGCGCTGGGCCGTCAGCCCGAGCGGCTCTCGGCGCGCCTCGCGGCGTACGAGGAGCTGCAGCGATTCCAGGTCGCGCCCGACCAGGCTGACGGCCCGCTCCCCGCGCTCGGGCCTGACGACGTGCTCACCGTGTCCTACAGCGACATCGACGACTACCGCCGCTGTCCCTTGCTCTACCGCTTCAAGCACGTGCTGCGGATCCCGGTGCTGCCGAGCCCGTCGATGATCTACGGCCTCGCGCTTCACGAGGCCGTCCGCGATTACCTGCGCCGCAAGCGTGAGGGGGAGCAGCCCAGCCTCGCCGATCTGCAGTCGACCTTCCGTGCGGCGTGGCTGGCGGAGGGCTTCATCAGCCCGGAGCACGAGAGCGAGCGGTTCCAGGCTGGCCTTGAGGCACTGCGCCGCTTCCACGAGGACGAGCGCGGAAAGGGCGTACCGGACCTGGTCGAACAGCGCTTCTCATTCATGCTCGGCCGCGATCGCGTCGTCGGACGCTGGGACCGTGTGGACCAGGGCGCCGGCGGCGCCGAGGTCATCGACTACAAGTCATCGGCGGTCGAAGAGGGTGGAGAGAAGCCGCAGCAGCTCGCGAATCAGGATCTGCAACTACGGCTCTACGCGCTCGCCCACGAGCGGATGTACGGGACGAGACCGGCGCGTGCCTCGCTCCACTTCCTGGAGACCGGCCGGCGAGGGACCATCGAGCCGAGTGACGCTGACATGAGCGTGGTCCGCACTCTCGTCACCTCGGTCGCGGCGAAGATCCGCGCGCGCGAATTCACCGCCGCGCCAGCCAAGGGAATGAAGACCTGTCTCGAGTGTCCCTATCACCAGATCTGTCCGAGCTCGCTGACCGTCCGCACCTGACTGGGCGTCAGGACGTATCTGTGCAAAGACAGACTTCAGAATAGGTTGCGGCCAATTAGCACATCCGTGCTATTATACGGGGATCGAGAGATTAGACGCGTGTCAGGGATGCGGGGCCGCGATGCCGCCGACGCGCTTTCGAAATTGCAGCGACGCGTGCAAAAAGCGTCGCTGGGTGAAAGCGCACGGCACCGCGTTCTCGAAAGCCTGGCGGGCGTCTCATCGCCAACGCGCTCGCGAGATCAGTCTTCTGCACCAGAACAGACGCCGCGCGTGGTGCGAGGGATCGGACGGCTCGTTTACCAGCCAGGAGTGGTACCGACTCTGCCTGTCGTACGCCTACGCGTGCGCCTACTGCGAAGCGTGGAGTCCTCTCACGATCGATCACCGAATCCCGTTGTCCCGCGGCGGCTCCAATTCGATCGACAACATTCTTCCGGCATGTTTGTCATGCAACCTGAAGAAGGGGACGAAGACAGAGTCGGAGTTCCGCGCGCTCCTTGCGCGGTCGCGCGCCGCCGCATAACGCACGCTCGGGGCCGCGAGTCGACCCCCGCTGCGATTGGCGGCCAGGCGGCGCGAGCGAGATCGCAGCGCTGAGTCCCGTGTGAGCACGATGGTCGCGAACGACTCCAACCGCGGCGAAGGGGGACAGCCAGCGGACCGAATCAGAGACCGGCGCTGACGGCTTCGAGGTGGTCGTCGCCAGGGTGCGCGGCTCGGCCCCGAAACTCGCTTCCCTACGACCGCGTCGCAGGGAGTTGGGCTCCATTCGCACTTACCGACTCGAAGTGGACGTGTCCTTGTGCAGAGACAGCGAGCTACGCGGCGAGGGCGGCCTCCGGCTGCGGCGGTCGGTGGGGGACGCGCACGAAGGTGATCAGCAGGACGAGCGCGATGACCATGTTGATCGCGAGCATGAAGAAGATCCCGCGGTAGCCGAGGTTGAGCGCGCGCGGGTTGAGGAAGAGCTCCGCGGCGACGAAGACCGAGAGCGGTATCGCGATCGACTCGGCCGCGGCCTTGAGGCCGGCGAAGATGCCGGTCTCGTCCGGGTCGATGAGCTGCGTGAGCAGCGGCCAGGACACGGCCGTCTGCGCGCCATTGCCGAGTCCCGCGAGCACGACCACGACCACGGTCTCCGGCAGCTCCCTGATGACGGTGCCGCCGATGGCGGCGCCGACGAGGATCGTCCAGCCCACCGCGAGCACGGACTTCGCGCCGTAGCGCTCGGCCAGCTTGCCGAAGCCGATCGCGGAGAAGGCCGTCACCAGCAGCGCGAGCGCGTCGAGCGCCAGGGCGGTCTGGTCGGTGAGGTGGATGTCCTGGACCAGGAACAGCGTGAGGAAGGGGAGGATCGCGGAGAAGCCGAAGAAGAAGACGAAGAGCGTGGCCAGGTACCGCAGCGCCTGGCCGTGGCCAGCGGCGGCCTTGAGGTACGTGCGCAGTGAGGCGTGCTCCGCGCGCGCAGCCAGGTCGCGGCGCTCGTGAATGCCACCGACGGTGATGGCGAACGTCCCGATCATCAGCACTGCGACGACCCAGTAGATCCACGGCGGCACCGCCGTGCCCTGTGTCAGCACGACCGCGAGCCCGAGGAAGCTCACCTGTCCGAGCAGCTGGATCCCCTGCGAGAGGCCGCTGAGGAAGCTGCGCTGATCGACTGGCGTGATGTCGGCGAGGAGCGCGGCGTACGGGTCGATCGCGGCGTTGAAGAAGATCGAGAAAAGGAAGATCGCGATCGCGAGCGGGATGAGCGCTTCGGTCGAGGCTGAGGCGACCAGGAAGAAGACCGCGGACAGCGGCATGCAGAGCGCGATGAACGGCCGCCGGCGCCCGAGCCTCGTCCAGATGCGGTCGGAGGCGGCGCCGACCGTCGGTTGGATGACGACGCCCTCGATGCTGCGCGTGCTCGAGAGGAGACCGGTGATGAGGTCGGGCGCTCCGACGGCTTTGAGCGCGAGCGGAAGCAGGAAGTTGTTGAAGGCGTAGAACGCGCCGGCGCCGACCGACCCGGCCGAGTAAAGGAGCATCGTGCGCGCGCCGATCCGCATGGCGGCGGCAGCCTATCTGCTACTTATTTTGATAGCAAACCGGCCGTCAGCTAGGATAGAACATCCGTTTCACCGCGCGGATGCGTGTGAGAATCGGGCCGAGGTGTGGCCATGGACCTAGGCGTCGTGCTCGCGCTGGCGGGTCTGGGCATCGCCCTCGTGGCGATGGTCCTGGTGCTGCGCCGTGGCGCGCCCGCCGCTCCGGCGCCGGATCAGGGGATCGCGTTGCTGCGCGCGAGCGTCGACGAGATGCGGACGGCGAACGCGTCCGCGCTGGCCGAGCTGCGCGCTGAGCTGCAGCGGACGCTCGGCGCGACCGAGCAGCAGCTGGTCACGCAGACCGGCGCGACGCAGCGCACCCTCGCCGACCTCTCGCGGCAGCTCGGCACACTGGGGGAGCAGAGCACGCGCATCGGCGAGCTCGCGAAGGACATCGGCTCGCTGCAGGACCTCCTGCGCGCGCCGAAGACGCGCGGTGGATTTGGCGAGCTGATGCTCGAGCGGCTGCTGCAGGACGCGCTCCCCGCGTCCGCGTACGAGATCCAGTACACGTACCGCGACGGCTCGCGGGTGGACGCGATCGTCCGCTACGGCCCGCGCATCGTGCCGATCGACAGCAAGTTCCCCGCGGAGAGCTACACGCAGATCGCGGCCGCGCGCGACGAGGCCGATCGGCGCGTGCGCCGCCGGTCGTTCCTGCAGCAGGTACGACGTCACGTCGACGCGGTGGAGCGCTACGTCTCCCCGCAGGACGGGACCATCGATTTCGCGCTCATGTATCTGCCGTCCGAGGCGATCTATTACGAGCTCACGGTCCACGACGCCGCGCCCGACGAGCCGGACCTGCTCGCGTACTGCTCGGAGCACCACGTCATCCCGGCGTCGCCCAACACGCTGCTCGCGTACCTCAAGGTCGTCTCGCTCGGACTGCGCGGTCTCGCGATGCAGGAGCGCACACGCGATCTCCAGCAGGGCATCGCGCAGGTCCGCCTCGAGTTCGAGCGCTTCGTCGAGCTGCACGATCAGCTCGGCAAGCACCTGGACAACGCCACGAAGAAGTTCGACGAGACCGAGCGCGCGCTCGCGCGCGCGTCCGGGGCGATCGAGGGACTGGCGCAGGTGCCGATCGCGGCGGGCGGCGAGCAGGGCGTCCTGCCGCTCAACGTCACGGACGAGCCTGAGTAGGTGCGCGGACCAGGTCTGCTCGTCCTCGCAAGCCTGCTCGTCGTGCTCGCGGTCGTGCTCTCGCGTGACCCGGAGGAGCCCTGGGCGCTCGGCGTGGTGATCGTCGCGCTCGGCGTGGCCACGGCTGCCGGGGCGTTCGCCTGGCAGCAGCGCACCCCACGCGGCGCGCGGCGGCGCTCGCCGCGACCGCGGCGCGCGGACGCGCTGCGCCGGGCCGCGGGGATGGGCGCGATCGTGGCCGCGCTGCTCTGGCTGCGCGCGGTCGACGGGCTCAGCCTGTTGACCGGCCTCTTTGTGGTGGCCGCGTTCGTCGCCGCGGAGCTCGTCCTGGCGGCGCGGCCGCAGTCCTCGCGCTAACCTCGGCAGACCGATGGATGCGGCGGCGCTCAAGAAGCGCGTGAGCGAGCACGTCGATGCACGCGGCAAGACGCTGGACGACCTCGCGCTCCGCATCCACGAGCGTCCGGAGCTCGCGTTCGAGGAGAGGTACGCCGCGCAGCTGCTCACGGCGGCGCTCGACGCGGAGGGCGCCGCGGTGACGCGTGGGGCCGGTGGGCTCGAGACCGCGTTCGCTGCGGAGTTCGGCACGGGGAAGCCGACCGTCGCGATCCTCGGGGAATACGACGCGCTTCCCGGAGTCGGCCACGCCTGCGGGCACAACCTCATGGGGACCGCCGCGCTGGGCGCGTTCCTCGCCCTGCGAGACTTCACGACGGAGCTGCCCGGCTGCGTGCGCCTGCTGGGGTGCCCGGCCGAGGAGCGGGGTAACGGCAAGAATCACCTCATCCGCGCGGGACTCTTCGCCGACGTCGACGCCGCGCTGATGTACCACCCCGGTGACCGCGACGAGCTCGACCCGCTCATGCTGGCGCTCGTGTCGCTCGAGGTGGAGTTCATCGGCAAGGCCGCCCATGCCGCGGCCGAGCCGCAGGACGGGATCAACGCGCTCGACGCGCTCATGCTCTCGTGGACCGGACTCTCCGCGCTCCGGCTCACGGTGCGGAGCGACTCGCGGTTCCACGGGATCATCACCGACGGTGGGAAGGCCGCGAACATCATTCCCGACCGCGCCGCAGCGCGCTTCATGGTCCGCTCCCCGGACAACGCGTATCTGAAGGAGCTGCAGCGCCGCGTGATCGCGTGCTTCGAGGGCGCCGCGACGCAGACGGGCTGCGAGATCCGCTACCAGTGGAGCGACACCTGCGATCTCGTCTCCACGAACCGCCCGCTGGCCGAAGCGTTCTCGGCGAATGCGAAAGCGCTTGGGCGCGAGATGAAGCCGCGCCGTCAGGGAGACACGCACGGCTCCACCGACATGGGCAACGTGACCTCGCTCGTGCCGGGCATCCATCCGTTCCTCTCGATCACCGAGGGCTCGGTCCCCGGCCATTCGATCGCGTTCGCGTCCGCCGCCGCGACACCGCTGGCACTCGAGACGATGCACGTCGCGGCGAAGGCGCTCGCGATGACAGCGGTCGATGCGCTCATCGATCCGGCGCTCACACGTCGCGCGAAGGAGGCGTTCGATGGGATCCGTCGTTGACTGGTTCGGTGCCCTCGGCTCGGACGCCGATGACGAGCGTCTTGCGGCGCTGTACGACCTCGACGCCCCCGCCGGCGATGCGGCGATCGACTGGTTCCGCGGCCTCGCGCGCATGACCGGCGGGCCGGTCCTCGAGCTTGGTGTCGGCAGCGGACGTGTGGCCATCCCGCTCGCGAAGGACGGTAACGAGGTCGTCGGGATCGATCGGTCGAAGGCGATGCTCGCCCGCGCGGCCAAGCGCGCGAAGGAACAGCGCGCGAAGCTGACGGTGGTCGAGGCCGACATGCGCACGTTCTCGCTCGACCGAACATTCCCGCTGGTCACGATCCCCTTCAACACGTTCCTCATGCTGACGCCCGACGACCGGTGGGCGTGCCTGGCGCGCTGCCGCGAGCACCTGACCCCCAATGGCCGGGTCGCGATCGACGTGTTCCAGCCCGACCCGAACATCGTCGCCGGCCTCGATGGCGGTGTGCGGGAGGAGTGGCGCCGCGCGGATCCCGAGACCGGTCACGTCGTCACCAAGTTCTCGAGCACGCGGGCCACCGTCGACCAGACGACGTTCCACTGGTGGTTCGACGAGGAGATGGGCGACGGCACGATCAAGCGCATGTCGCGTGAGACCACGCTTCACTACCTCTACCGGCGCGAGGGCGAGCTGCTGTTCCCCGCAGCCGGCTTCGAAGTCGACAGCCTGCACGGCGCATACGACGGGGCGGAGGTCACGGGTACGTCGCCGAAGCTCCTCTTCGTGCTGCGACGTAAGGAGCGAGGCGCGGGCCGCGAGCGCCGTACTCGGTGACCGACCTCCTCATCCGTGGCGGCCTGCTGATCGATGGCACGGGCAGCCCGGGGGTGCGCGCGGACATTGCGGTGACCAACGGCCGCGTCACAGACGTCGGCGCGTTCACCGGACGGCGCGCGATGCGGATGATCGACGCGCGCGACAGGGTCGTGGCGCCTGGGTTCATCGACATCCACAGCCACTCGGACGAATCGATGCTCGTGAACTCCGCCATGGAGAGCGCGCTGCACCAGGGCGTCACGCTCGTCGTCTGCGGGAACTGCGGTGGCTCGTCCGCCCCGGTCCACGGCCTCGCGGCCGAGGAGGCCGACCGCGAGTACGCCCGTCTCGGCGTCAAGCGCAGCTGGAGCTCCTTCTATGAGTACGTCGCCGCCGTCGAACAGAACGGCGCCTCGATCAACGTCTGCTCGTACGTCGGCCACGGCACCCTGCGCATGTGCGTCATGGGCGCCGAGGCGCGTCCGCCGACAGCGCACGAGCTCGCGGAGATGCGCCGGCTCCTGGGGCGCGCCATGGATGAAGGGGCGGTCGGTCTTGCGTCAGGCCTGATCTACCCGCCGAGCGCCTACGGCACGACCGACGAGCTGTCGTTCCTGTGCGAGGTCGTCCGCGCGAAGGGCGGCGTGTATGCGAGCCACATCCGCAACGAGGGCGCGCGGCTGCTCGACGCGGTCGAGGAGAACCTCGAGATCGCGCGCCGCTCGCGGGTCCGCATGCAGCTCTCGCATCACAAGGCGTCGGGTCAGAAGAACTGGGGCAAGGTCCACGAGTCGGTCGCGAAGATCGCGGAGGCGCGGAAGGCCGGCGTCAACGTGCAGGCCGACCAGTACCCGTACACGGCCTCGTCGACCGGTCTCGCGGTCACGATCCCGAACTGGGTCCACGAGGGCGGCAGCGCGAAGCTCACCGAGCGGCTCCGCGATGCCGCGGTGCGGAAGCGCATCCGCGACGAGGACACCGAGACCGGTCGCGCGTGGGACCGCATCGTCATCGCGCGCGCTCGCCACCATCCGGAATACAGCGGGCGCAGTGTCGCGGATCTCGCGAAGGCGGCGGGGAAGGATCCGCTCGAATGGACCTGCGACACGCTCGTGGAGCACGAAGGCGCGGTCGACATCATCCACCACTCGATGAGCGAGGACGACGTGCGCTTCGTGATGCGACAGCCGTGGATCG
>WNFG01007468.1_pt1 | contig 16887 bp, 16 predicted proteins | sample 5400431 | NCBI WGS metagenome assembly WNFG01 (sample SAMN13153346, study PRJNA577476) | soil metagenome | isolation source: 120 cm saprolite under Douglas fir tree site 2 hole 3 replicate 2 | place: USA:California | collected 2015-04-18 | reverse complement strand
TGCCAGTTTTGCTGTCCCTGGTATTCGGTCCCTCAGCCATGGGGATCAGTCCTTGTCCTTGGCAGTGCCAGCGTCTCCGCTTGCCGGAGTTGGTTTTTCCACCTTCACCTTGGTCTTGTCCGGCAATCCGTACGCTCCCTGGGTGACGACTTGCTCGCCTAGCTTGAGTCCAGAGACGATCTGGGCCTGCTCGGTCGTTTGGATTCCGACCTTCACGTCGCGAGCTTCCGCTACACCCTCGGAATTGATCACCATGACCTGCGCGGTGTCACCGTTCACATTGACCAGCGATACAGCAGGAACTACCAACGCATCGTGCACCGTTTCCGCGGTTATCGAGATGCGAGCGGTTGTGCCTGGACGCAGCTGCTGTTTTTCGTTCTTTGCCGCTATCCACACTTCGACGGTCGTGCTGCCGGGATCCAGCGCCGGACTCACCAAAGTGACGGTCGCAGGGACGCCTTCAAGCCCGGGAATGTCAATGGTGGCTTTGTCACCTTTGCGCAGGATCTGCGCGTCCGCTTCGGGAATATGAGCCTTGGCAATGATCCCGCTGGTGTCCATGACCGTGAGGAGCGGAACCGTGCTGGACGCCATCTCTCCCGGATATAGCGGACGGTCAGCGATTACCCCATTGATCGGGCTATGGATTTGCGAGTAACCGAGTTGCGCCTGGGCCCCCAGATACTTCCCTTCCGCTGACGTCAACTGGCCGGTCGCCCCCCTCACGGCTTCCTGTTTTACGAGAGCGTTCAGATGATCGAGATGGCGTTTCGCCATGTCGTACTGGTTCTGGGCCTGGACGAACGCGACTCTTGCGGTGTCCAGGTCCTTGCGCGGAAGGGCTCCCTGATTGAAAAGCACCTGCCGGCTCTCAAACATTTTTTTTGCGGCATCGAGCGCCTGTTGCGCATTTTGCACGTCGAGCTCGGCCTTTTGCGTGTCTTCAGGAAGGCTGGCGCCAATGCTGGTTTTATATGTTGCCTGGGCCTGCTCGTAGGCGCCTTTGTTATCCAGTGCGGCCGCGGAAAGATCACGGTTCTCCAGCTCAGCCAAGAGTTGGCCCTGCCGGACCTTTTGTCCGCGCACGACGTAGAACTTCTTCACGGGAGCATTGATCTTGGGGGTGATCAAAGACTGCGCTTTGGGGAAGATCACCGCCTCAGTGTGCACCACGCGCGAAATGTCGGACTTCTGCGCAACCGCCGCTTGCACCGAGACGGCGGATTCAGCCGGCTTTTCACCGCTCTTGCAACCCACCACGACCAGAGCTGTCACAACGGCGATAATCCACAGAGCACTTCCTGGTTCTTTTCTCATAAGGGAAAGTCGAGGCTACATTGTACCTGTAAGGGTTTGCAGGTTTGCCAGCGCCGTACGATAGCGCACTACGCCGTCGTCATAACCGTTGCGCGCCTGGGTCAATGTATTTTGCGCGTCAACCACCTCGAGCACGGTAGACTCGCCGCCCTGATAGCGAAGCGTGGTCAGCCGCAGGCTCTCGGCAGCAAGCTCGGCGGAATTCTTCAGCAACTCAAGTTCAGAGTGCGCAGCCTCAGCTTCGGCGTGGGCTGTGCGAATATCCGCCAGCAACTTGCGCTGGGCCAGCGAAAGCTCCCGTTGTGCCTGCTTTCGCCTCAGATCGGCCTGTACGATCTTGCTGTGCGTGGCGCCCCAATTCCAGACAGGCAGATTCACCGTTGCGCTCACGGAGTAACCCAGCGCGTTCACCCGCAGTAAGTCCGGCGGAGGCGTGGGGTTCTGGATGATTGTGGTAGTGGCAAACCGGTTATTATCGATTCCGTAAAAATAGTCCAGTGTGACGCTCGGTAAATATCCTGCGCGCGCTGACAATAGTTCGTAGCGTGCGGCCTGGAAGGACGCACTAGATGCGCGGAGATCGGGATTGTTCACTTGGGCGAGCCGGGCAAAGTCATCAAAGCTCTGCAACGGAGGCGCGAGATCCAGGTCGTCTACCACCGTGAAATTCTCATTGAAATTCGGAAAGAGCAATACAGCGAGATCAAGCCGCATTTTTTGCATGGCGAGTTGTGACTCACGCAGGTCGCGCTGGCGGTCATTCGCCTGTATCTGCGCTTTGATTACGTCTGAATGAGCGACCTCACCACCGTTCTCCAGCTTCTTACTGAGGTCGAGAAATCGCTGTGCCTCGGCAGCGGCCTGCTGTGTAGTGGCGTACTTGCGCTGGGCTGCGATCAGTCCGTAGTAGGACTGCACTACCGTGACTACCAATCCGCGTGCCGCGATCTCCGCTTTCGCTCGGGCCACGGCCTCGAGCGCGGCCGAACGCTTCAGGTCTGAAAGACCCGCGAATGTCAGCCCTTCATGCACATTGCCCTGGCTGATGTATTCGTGTGGCCCGTTGTTCGCGAGGAAAACACCTGTAGCCGTTCCATTGCCCTGGGTATAGAGAGCTTGATTGTTGAAATTCACGCTGGGCAGTAACGCGGCCCGTGCCTGGACTTTGTCTTGATGCGCCACACCCTGGTCAGTCAGCGCGGCCAGGAACTGCACGCTGTTGGCCCGGGCACGCGCGAGGGCATCCTGAAGGGTCAGGGTCAGCGGAGCATCGGTGGACGGTACAGCCGCAGTCTGTCCAATGAGCAGCATCGCAGAGCAAATCACAAAAAGTGGGAGACTCGACCTGATAAGAATTCTGGAAAGCACTTCCAAACCTCCTTACGTTGCGGAACAACAGTATATTGGGAAAGCGGACAAACCGCGAAAGCAGCGGAGATTGACTACGGCTGAAAGATATCCCTTGACTCTGGAATGCATTCCAAGGTTGATACTGTATCTGGATGAAACAGCCTGGCGGCAAATCGTTGCGCTCCGGCGCTCTGGCGAAAGCAGTAGGTGTCAGCGCGGACACCATTCGGCACTACGAACGCATTGGGGTGCTTCCCCGTGCGCTCCGGACCGAGGCCGGCTACCGCGTCTATCCAGAGATGGCGGTCAATCGCGTGCTGGTTGTACAGCGGGCCCTAAGCGTCGGCTTCAGTCTCGCTGAACTGGCAGAGATTTTTAAGACACGCGACGCCGGAGGCGCACCCTGCGTCCGCGTCTATGCTCTCGCCGAGGAGAAGCTTGCCGGAATCCAGGAAGACCTCGCTGCCTTGAAGCAGGCTGAGAAGAAGATAAAGAAGCTGCTGGCCAACTGGAAGAACCAACTCAATGAAGCTGGGCCCGGCCGGCAGGCGCATCTGCTGCAATCCCTTACTGAAGTCCTGAGCAACTCCGCAATACTCCGCAACAGCTTTTGCAGGAAAGGACACTCATGAAAATACTGCTCGCATTCATACTGTGCTTTGGCCTGACCTTGTCCGCACAAGACATGGCATCATGCCCGATGCATAAGGAACACTCACAGAAATCAACCGGCCATTCGTCTGACGTTGAGAAGAACGGCGATGAAGCCATGGGGTTCCCGCATGACAAGACGACGCACCATTTCCGCCTCTCTTCCGAGGGCGGCGCCATCGAGGTAACCGTCAACGACAGCAGTGACGTCGCAAATCTGAAAGCGATACGCGCGCATCTGGGACACATTGCGACTCTTTTTGCCGATGGCGACTTTGCCATCCCAATGTTTGTGCATAGCCAGGTTCCGCCGGGCGTACCCGTCATGAAGGAAAAGCGTGACGTGATTTCTTATCAGTATGAAGAAATGGAGGGTGGAGCACGTGTCAGGATCAAGACCACAGACCCTGTAGCCTTGAACGCTGTCCACAAGTTTCTGCGCTTTCAGATTGAGGACCATCAAACCGGCGATGCCATGAAATTGCCGACCCTTTAAGCCGATGAAAACTGGCGTATAAACTGGCGTATATTAGTTATGAGAACGAGGGTAATGTTCAGAAAGCGATTGAACCACGCGGGCGCCAGAATCGCGAAAACTGTCCTGGCAACAATGATGCTATGGCATGTCTGTTGCCTTGCCCAGGCCATTTCGCCGAACCAACTGGCGATCACCGCTAGCGCAGGCGAATCTCCAGATTGCCACGACGAAACGCCCAATGTCCCGCAATCTCCAGCGACGCCGGACCATCACTGTTGCGTACATTCCCAAGGGTTGGCGGCGCTCCTCGCGGCGTATGACTTGCCGCAATTGGATGTAACAACTTATCGGCCTGACATCGCGACACTCCCACTGGCCGTGGCTTCCAACCGGCTGGTCGAGCCTTCCTCATCCAGCAGTCCTCCGGGTCTTGCCGTTCTGCGAATCTGAGTCTCCAGCCGCTTCATCCTCGACCTTAAATAAACACAGCACAACCGCAACTGCTGCCAGGAGCAGCGGGAGATTCTTTCATGGGTCATTTTGTTCTATTTCGCTTTTCGCGTATCTGGGGCATTTCTTTTCTAGTGATGGCGCTGTTCCCGACAGCGTCGTTCTCGCAGCACGATATGGCCGAGCACCAGGGCCACGATCAAGAGCAATCATCTTCTTTCATAGATTCAACGCTTCATCATGACAGTTCAGGCACGTCGGCCCAACCCAACTCCGTTCAGGTCCCAATGTTCATGATCATGAAGGGCAACTGGATGCTGATGTTTCACGGAGAGGCGTTCCTGAATGGCGAACAGCAAAGCGGCCCACGCGGCGCCGACAAGGTTTTCAGCACCAATTGGTTCATGCCCATGGCCCAGCGCGAAGTTGGTCCCGGACAATTGACCTTGAGGACCATGATCAGCCTGGAACCAGCCACGATCACGGGGCGCTTCCATCCTGAATTATTCCAGCAAGGCGAGACAGCCTTTGGCCGTCCGCTCAACGATGGCCAACATCCACACGACTTCTTCATGGAGCTGGCGGCTCTATATGACATCAAGCTCGGAGAGCACGCGCTGCTCTCGTTTTATGCCGCCCCGGTGGGTGATCCGGCAATGGGACCGCCGGCCTACCCGCACCGGATCTCTGCGTCTGAGAATCCGCTCGCGCCCCTTGGACATCATTTGCAGGACTCCACGCACATCGCCGATGACGTCGTCACTGCCGGCCTCACCTACAGATTTGCCCGCATTGAAGCTTCCGGCTTTCATGGTCGCGAGCCGGACGAATTTCGCTGGAACATTGACTCCGGCAAGATTGACTCCTGGTCCACGCGCCTCTCCATTCAGCCAGGACAGAACTGGAGCGCACAATACTCCTTCGCGCAACTCGTCGGTCCCGAAGCTCTGCATCCGGGAGAAAACGTTCAGCGCATGACGGCGTCGGTCATGTACAACCGTAACTTCGCACACGGCAGCTGGGCCAGCGCGTTGATTTGGGGCCGCAATCACACGCTACCGGAAGGCGAGAACTTCAATGGCTATCTGGCGGAGACGACTCTGGGATTCGCGACCAACAACCACGTTTGGGCACGGATCGAGAATACAGACCGGACCACGGAACTGCTGTTGGGGCACAATCTGGAACCACCAGGATTTCACGAGACATTCCTTGCGCGCGTTCAGGCGTACACTTTCGGGTATGATCGGGACATCAAACTGCTCCCTTATCTGGCAACGGCGATCGGCGGACAATTGACGCTTTACGGCAAGCCCGACTCCCTGACTCCGATTTACGGACAGCATCCCGCCGGAGTTATAGTGTTCCTGCGTATTCGGCCTGCGCAGACGCACACGCATTCGCACCACTAGAGGAAGGACGTTCATTCCAAAATCCGATCGTTCATGAGACTGGATAAGCTAGCGCACCTCAACATAACGGCATGGATCGGCAGGCGCTCACGTGTATTTTTGGCTGCTGCAACCGCAGGTGGATTCGCGGCGGTGACCCTGCTGCGCCAGTTCACGCGGCCTAGCCATCAGATCGCCGTACTTTTTCTGGTTCCTATTTCATTTGCCACGTGGTTTCTCTCGCCCCTGGTCGGGTGGTTGCTCGTCGCCGCTGCCATGGCGGTTTTGCTGATGTTCGATCTGGCTCACGCCGGTGCTTTACCTCCGCATTTGCTTTACTGGAACGCGATCGTAAATCTGGGCATGTTCGCGTTCTTTACTTTCATCTTTACCGAAGTGCGGGCCCTGTACCTGCGCGAACGGGAACTCTCGCTTCACGATCCCCTTACCGGAGTGCTCAACCGGCGCGCCTTTACCCGCGCATTGGCGATGGAAACCTTGCGGATGCAGCGCCACCGGCTGCCGCTTACCATAGCCTTCATCGATCTAGATGATTTCAAGCTCGTTAATGACAAGCGCGGGCATGCAGGCGGGGACACACTGCTTAAAGCACTGGCCGCAGCCATGAAGAGCGGCGTTCGAGCCACGGATTTTGTCGCCCGTCTCGGCGGCGACGAGTTCGCCATCCTGCTGGCGGAGACCGACCTGGCGGCGGCCCGCGCGGTAATCAACAAATTGCGTGACAAGCTGACGTCCGCTGCGGCGGGAGTCGGTACACCTATTGCCGCCAGTATCGGCGTGGTGACATTTGAGTCTCCATCAAAGTCCCCTGACGACATGATCCGGATAGCGGATGAAACCATGTACAACGTGAAAGTCGCCGGTAAGAATGGCGTTGACTATCGCGTAATTGCCTGACAGATCCGGCGAGGCCGGGCGCCCTCAACAAATCTTGCAATGCGAATATCAGTTGTCCACGCGAACAGCGGCTGGGAACACCACGCGAAAACAAGCTCCTCGCTGCTCCGGTTCTGAGACGACGCGCACCGATCCTCCGTGTGCGTCCACGATTTTGGAAACAATCGCCAGTCCCAGTCCTACGCCGGATTTCTTTGTAGTTACAAACGGGTTGAATATCTGCTCCTTCATCTCCGGGGCGATTCCCGGACCGGTATCCTGAATGTCGGTCGTAACGCCGACTCGAGTCTGATAAGCGACCTTCACGTGCAAGGTTCCACCGGAATCGCCCATTGCCTGACACGCATTGAGAAACAGGTTTGTGAATACCTGGTCACAGAGCTCTTCATCCAGCATCACAGGGGGAAGATTTGAAGCGTAATCACGCTCAATCGTAACGTTGGTTGTGGCGCCTTGATCGACGATGGTCTTCAAGGATTTCTCGATAACGGCGGTCAACTCGTGGGAACGCAGGTCCAGCCGCGATGGCCTCGCGAAATCCAGGAACCGGCTGACCAGAGCGCTGAGCCAGTGCGGCGAGGCGCTCCGCTCTGCGCGCCTCGGCCTGTGCCTGCTTCAGGCTGCGGTTGGCTTCGCTCAGCGTTTCCGCCAGGGCCTGGTAGCGGCTGACCTGTATTCGGTATTCCATGACGAAGCGGTTCACAATCATACCCACAAGGAAAAAGAACAGGATGCGCATCAGCAGCTCAGATATTCCCGCTGCATCGATGGTGAACGTTGCTGCTTCAGATCCAGCGCCCATGATTTTTGCAATCCAGTTCGGGACACCCACCACCTGCACGGGAAAAAGATAAGAGCAGTAAGCTCCAGCCGCCAGCGCTGTCCAGAGCAGGGTCCCGAGCGGGCCGAAGTACATGGCTGCCGTCATAATCGGCAGATAGAAAATGGGGTAATAGCTGCTGTTGATGGCAACTTCCTGAGTATGGTTGAGCAGGATTGTCGCCAGGCCCAGCTTCACTAGAACGACGTAATACCGTCCCCGTTGAGGAGACGCCTGGATCACGCGGTTTTCTACCAGTTGAAAGGCGCCGATGATCGCCAGGATTATGCGAGAAACAGCAACCAAAGAAGGTCAAGCCAGCGAGGCGTTGCGCGTGGTTCGTCGGCCATACAGGCTGCGATGAATGTATCACACCGCCCTAAGGAACCTGCCGCCGATTCAGGACGGCTTGCGGCGCGAACCGATCAAGCTTCGTACTCTCGCAGCCATGACTTCAAAGGCGAACGGTTTCTGCAGGAAGCTTGTTGTATCAAGAAAAATCCCCTGCCGCACAGCCGCATCGTCCGAGTATCCCGATATCACCAGGGTGCCGGTCTGGGGCCGGGTGGTGCGCACATGGTCGAGCAGCGCGCGGCCACTCACCTTGGGCATCACGAGGTCAGTGATGACCACCGCGATCTCGCCCTGATAGGAATCCAGAATAGCGATGCCTTCTTCGCCGTCCCCCGCCTTCAACACGTTGTATCCACAAGCTTCCAGGTACTCCGCTGCGGCTTCACGAAGCTCACACTGATCGTCCACAAGCAAGATCGTTTCGGGACCATCCGGTTTGGCCGTTTCCGCCGACGCAACTGCCGGCCACTGAATGTTTGCCGCGAGCGGTAAGTAGATGGTAAAGGTTGATCCTTTGCCGGGTGCTGATTTCGCTGTGATGTATCCGCCACTTTGCTTAACGATGCCGTACACGGTGGAAAGCCCCAGGCCCGATGCAGTCTTTTTCGTCGTAAAAAACGGCTCGAAGATTTGCGATTGGATTTCTTCACTCATTCCCATGCCAGTATCGCTGATCATCAGTGTGATGTACTCTCCCGCCGGGACCTCCGCTTCCTCGCCATGGGTGGTGCGTTGGGCCACCCGCAGGGTCATAGTTCCTCCGCTGGGCATTGCATCGCGAGCATTCGACGCCAAGTTCAAGATAGTCTGCTCCAGTTGACCCTGGTCCGCCGTGACTAGCCCCTGGCCTGGTGGCGTCTCGATCAAAAGTTGGATCTCCGCTCCCATAAGGCATCGCACCATGTCATCCATCTCGTGCACAATGGCGCCAACGTCCAGAAGCCTGGGCGTCAGGAATTGCCGGCGTCCAAACGCCAGAAGTTGCTTGGTCAATGTTGACGCTCGTTGTGTGGCGGCGAGGATCTTCCCCGTCTGCGATTGAAACGACTCATCGCTGGAGCGCATCTGCATCAGTTCGGCATACCCGCTGATGATTCCCAGGATGTTGTTGAAATCATGCGCAACGCCGCCGGCCAGCCGGCCTACGGCTTCCATCTTCTGCGACTGCCGTAACTGCGCTTCCAGATCTTTCTGCTCGGTGATGTCACGCATCATGCACAAGTGGCGTCCGGGCAGGATATTGGCGCTGAACCCGCAATCTGCTAGACGCTTGCTGCCATCGTGGCGATGTATCCAGAACTCCCCGCGTCTGGTGCCGGCGGCGTGAAAGCGCTGCCATTGTTCCTTAAAGTCCTCGGCTGTGTAGTTGTGAATGCTGTCGCCGGTCAACTCCCGCCTGGCCTCTCCGAACAGTGTTGCGGCGGCAGCGTTGGCTTCTATGAATGAGCCGTCCTCGCTTACGATCACAATACTGTCGAGCGAATTCTCGAAAATCGCCCGCACCGTGCCTTCACTGCGGCGCAAAGCTTCTTCGGAGCGTTTGCGCTCAAAAGCGTAACGGATGGAACGGACCAGCAACCGCGACTCAAACGTACCTTTGACCAGGTAATCCTGCGCCCCTTCCCGGACCGTTCTGGTGGCCAGCTCTTCGTCGTCCGAACTGCTTAGAACCAGGATCGCGGCGTGTGGGGCTGCATGATAGACAGCAGAAAAAGTGTGATAACCAGCGCTGTCGCCGACGTTCAAGTCGAGCAGCACCATATCAAACGGAGCAGTGCTGAGCAGATGCAGGGCCGCGGCCAGCGTAGCCGCTTGCTCACAGACCAGAAACTCCCGTTCCGACCTGAGTAGTCCGATTACCAGACGCGCGTCCACCACGCTGTCTTCGACCAGCAAGACGCGCAATGGCCCGGACGCGTGCACTATTCCGGGTGAAGCGGAAGCCTGTTCGATTGCGATATCAACCTCCACTAGCAAGACCTTTCATAGCGCAGATCAGTGCGCCGCATCGGGGCACACCATCAGCTTCAAGTCGTCCACCAGTTGAGACGTCTCGGCTTTGAGTTGGGCAAAGGCCGCGGACGCCCCTTCGAGCGAACCCGCTTTGCCCATTTCTTCCAGTTTGCCCGCTGTTCCGGCCGCAGCGCTTGCGGAGAACTGAAGAACCGAGCCCCTCAGTTTATGGCTGAATTTGTAGAGCCCAGAGGCGTCGCCCGTCTCAACAGCAGCTTCAATACTCGCCATCATCAAAGCAGCCTCTTCGGTGAAGAGGTCTACTAATTCGTCGAGCAACTCCATGTCACGGGCAACGCGCGACCAGAGCGATACGGGATCAAAGCTCCGTATCTTCAATCGCAACAGCTCCCAGTCAGGCTGGTATCCTGTCGGGGCCACGACATCTTGCTCATGCTTTAAAGGCTCAGTCACTGATAATCTCCCTTCGACTTTGGTGCCGGCTAACCCCAAGTTACACATCTGCGCACCGATGTCTGAAGGAATAATCGGCTGGCGGGCCTTGAGTCTTAAGGTAAAAAGTGTTTTAGGACAGATGCGCTCGCTTGTTAGAGAGCAGGCTAACTATATTAGAATCTGTGCCTTAAGAGCAATCTGCATTCTACGCACATTACCTGGGTAATCGAGAAGCAAGGTATTGAGCAAGAAATGGAGCGGGAGACCGGGATCGAACCGGCGACATTCAGCTTGGGAAGCTGACGTTCTACCACTGAACTACTCCCGCTCAGTACTGGAAATTATAAAGAAGCTTCAGGCCAAATGACAGCGGCAACCCATTCGGCGCCGGGGAGGATACAGACACTCACATCCCGCGCCGAAGAGTTTCCAGCACCTGCGGAACCAGCACGGATGCGCTGCCCAAATGAACCTGGTCAAATTGAGTTGCATTCGCAGGCTCGGTCAGGCCGACATAGATCGTCCGCGCCTGACGCCGCTGTTTCAGCAATGATACGAAGCTCGCGACCGGCTGGACGGAGCCAGAAGTCCCGATTGCGAGAAACGTCGTGCATCGCTCCAGTTCCGAGTAAACGCGGTCGAGTTCGTAGGGCTGCTCTCCAAACCAGCAGACATGCGGCCGCATCAGCGCGTTGCAACCGCATCGTGGAAGATCATCCGTCGCGTAAGATTTGCAGTCGACGACTGGCGGAGCGCCGCAGTCCGCGGAGCAACGGCTCTCAAACAGCTTTCCATGAATATGTGCAACGCTGGTTGAGCCCGCAGCTTCATGCAGACCATCTACGTTCTGAGTACAAAGAAAGCAACTCACATTCTTTTGAAATTCAGTTAGGGCCAGGTGCGCCGCGTTTGGCTTGGCATCGCGAGCACGGGCGCGCCTCTCTGAGTAGTATTCCCAGACCAATTGCGCATCGCGGCGCCATGCGTCAATGTTCGCGAGCTCATAGTGGCTGTGCCCTCGCCACTCAGTGCCTTGAAAGATCGGGATCCCGCTCTCCGCGCTGATTCCCGCGCCGGTGAGGATAAACGTGATGGACGAGTCTGACATCGTGGGCTACAACTCACTCCTGCTGGCCTATAATCGTCTTATCTTGAGGAAACAGGCCGTAATATCTGTCTTGGTGATCGCTCTATCGTGGGTCGCCGCCCCTGCCGCCGGCCAACAGCCGGATGCCGCTCGCACCAGCCACATCCTTCTGATCATGCCCTTTGAGAACGTCTCCAATGTACCCGGAATCGATTGGATCGGTGAAGCCTTTCCTGAAGTCCTGAGCAATCGCATGAATTCCGCTTCCCTGCTGGTAGTGGGTCGCCGAGACCGGCTCAGCGCCTTCGACCGCCTCGGCATTCCCCTGGTGGCCAAGCCTACGCGCGCAACCATCTATCAGATCGCCCAGCAGCTAGACGCCGACTATGTGGTCATGGGGACCTATGCTTTCGACGGCAGCACTTTTGTAGCGTCAGCACGGATCATGGACACCGACCAGCTCCGTCTGAGCCCGGAACTCAAAGAGTCAGCGCCACTCACCAGCCTGGTCACCGTACAGACCGCCCTCGCATGGGACGTGCTCGACCAACTCAAGCTCGCGAATCCGCAGGCAAAAGATGCTTTCATCGGCCAATTTCAACCCTTGCGGCTGGACGCGCTGGAGAACTACGTCCGCGGAATTCTTGCCGGCAGCGCCGCGGAAAAGATCAAACGCTTCAAGGAAGCAGTCCGTCTGGAGCCTTCGAACAATCTGGCGCTCCTGCACCTGGGGAAAATTTATTTTGGCACACACGATTTTGAATCTGCCGTGACCTGGCTGGCGAAGATTCCCAACAACGATCCAAGTGCGAACGAAGCACATTTCTATCTCGGGCTCTCCGCCTACTATGCCAACCAGTTGGACAAGGCCGATGCCGCGTTCCGCTGGCTGGCCACCCGGCTTCCCCTCACCGAAGTGAATAACAATCTAGGCGTAGTCGCGGCACGTCGCGGAGACCGGCAGGCACGCGGCTACTTTGAAAAAAGCGCCGAGACCGATCCCAACGATCCGGACTACCGCTTCAATCTGGCGATCGAACTCTATCGCGAGGGCGACGCCCCCGGCGCTGTGCGGCAACTGCGTGAGATGCTCGCCTTGCAGCCCGACGCCGAAGCTCGCGCTTTCCTCGACACCCTGAACGCCAGCACGCAGCCGCCGCCACACCTGCCGGCCGAGCGAATCAAGATGAATTATGACGAGTCCTCCTTCCGCCAGCTCGAACTGGAAATTGACAGCAGCAGTGAAGCTCGTCTGCAAAACCTGCCCGCTGCCAGCCACGCGGCTTTCCATGTGGAGCGCGGACGTGAACTGCTGGACCAGGGTATGGCCGGCGAAGCAGAAAAGCAGTTTAGAGAGGCAACCGTGCTGGATCCTGCGAACGCCGACGCCCACGCCGGTCTGGCGAGCGCTCTGGAAGCAAGCCAGGACAACGCCGGAGCACGCAACGAGGCGCGTGCGGCCCTGCGGTTGAAGCCGTCCGCTGAAGCTTATGTCGTGCTGGCTCGCCTCGACCTGGCGGCGAGCAATACCGCCTCCGCACAGCAAAACGTGGATCGTGCGCTGGCCCTGGAACCGGCGAATACCGCTGCCGTCTCGCTGAAAAACGAGATCACGGCCGCTTCGGCCAGCAAGGCACAGTCTCGTCCTTGAAGGATTCATTATGCGTCTTTTCTCATTTTCAACACTCGTAATTGCAATGGCAGTCTGTCTGGCTCCGGTGGCCGGTTCCGCCGACGTAGTCAAGATCGTTGTAGACGATACGATTCATCCTCTGATTGCCGAATATATTGGCCGAGCCATTGACGAAGCGCAGCGAACCCATGCCGACGCTTTGCTGATAGACCTTAAGACCCCCGGCGGGCTGGGCTCCTCGATGGAGGAAATCGTCAACAAGATTCTGGCGTCGCCAGTGCCCGTGATTGTCTACGTCACTCCACAAGGCAGCTCTGCGTCTTCGGCGGGCTTTTATATCCTTGAATCAGCGGACGTGGCCGCGATGGCGCCTGGCACCAATACCGGAGCAGCTCATCCCATCCGAGGCGACGGCATCACCATGGATCCAGTTCTAAAAGAAAAATGGGAGAACTATGCCGCCGCGTTGCTGCGCTCCTACACCGGCAAGCGAGGCCGGAACGTTGAGGTTGCCGAAAGCGCGATACGGCAATCCAAGTCGTTCACCGCAGAGGAAGCACTGGCGCAACACTTGATCGAATACCTCGCCACCAACGAGAGCGACCTTCTCCGGCAACTCGATGGCAAGACCATTACGCAGTTCAACGGCTCCAAAACCGTGCTCCACGTCGCGGACAAGCAGATCAGGCCGTACGAGATGACTTTGAGACTGCGTATTCTCTCCTGGCTGATGAATCCGAATCTCGCTCTGCTGCTCATGTCGATTGGCATGATGGCGCTGTATGCTGAATTCAATCATCCTGGAGCAGTTGTGCCCGGCGTGGTCGGTGCGATCGCTATTCTCGTGGCTATTTTCGCCCTGGAGTATCTACCGGTGCGCTACATGGCGCTGGCGCTGATTCTTTCCGCGTTTGTGTTTTTTGCGCTTGAAGCAAAGTTGCACACGCACGGAGCCCTGACCTTGGGCGGAATCGTCGTTATGGTGCTGGGATCGCTGCTTTTGGTCGATGGTCCAATACCCGAAATGAGAGTGAAACTAAGCACCGCACTCGCTATCAGTCTTCCCATGGGGCTCATAACCGTCTTTCTCATGAGCATCGCCATCCGCGCCCGGCGCAACAAAATTGTCACTGGCATTCAGGGACTAATTGGACAAATCGCTATTGCGCGCTCGCCGCTTGTCCCGGCAGGCAAGGTCTTTGTTCAAGGAGAACTATGGGACGCGGTAGCGCCGGAGTCGGTTAACGCTGGAGAACCGGTTGTAATCCGTAGCGTGGAAAATCTGACCCTGCACGTGGAGCGCGCTCCGGCCCATTGAGAACCTGCTCCCAGAGCAACCAGTACGCTATTACCGGAAATCCTTTTTCCCGTTCACAGTCATTAGGCTGTACCATAGAATCCGAATCGACTCGAATACTGAACACTGCGGAGGCATCGTGGCTTATCCGATTATGATTTTCACCGTCATTCTTGTGCTCTATATCCTTAGCGCTATCAAGGTTTTGAGGGAGTACGAGCGCGGTGTCATCTTTAACCTGGGACGTCTGGCCCCGAACGCCAAAGGCCCCGGCATTATCGTGGTTTTCGGCCCCTTTCAAAAAATGGTGCGTATTGACCTGCGCCAGCAAGCCTTGGAAGTTCCGCCCCAGGACATCATTACGCGCGACAATGTAACGTTGAAGGTCAACGCCGTGGTGTACTGGCGCGTCATCGATGCACCGCAAGCCGTGGTCCAGGTACAAAACTATTACTGGCAGACGCAACAGTTTGCCCAGACCACTCTGCGCTCCGTCCTGGGCGAAGTTGAACTGGACGAACTCCTCGCCCATCGCGACAAGCTCAATGCCCGCATTCAAGGCATTCTCGACCAGCACACCTCGCCTTACGGCGTGAAAGTAGCCAACGTGGAGGTCAAGCAGGTGGACCTGCCCGAATCCATGCTTCGCGCCATGGCCAAGCAGGCGGAAGCCGAACGCGAAAAGCGCGCCAAGATCATTCATGCGGAAGGCGAGTTTGCCGCGTCCCAGCGTCTTACCGATGCTGCCAAGGTGCTCGCCGGCGAGCCTATCACCATGCAGCTTCGCTATCTCCAGACGCTAACGGAAATCGGTGTGGAAAAGAACACGACCATCGTGTTCCCACTTCCCGTTGACATTCTCTCCGCTGTGACCAGGGCGCTGCAAAGGCTCGGCGACGGCCCAGGAGGCAAGTAGCATTGGCTGAGCGGGAAACACCTGAAACTGAAGTCACATTGAGCACGGGCAGACTGCTGGGGATATTTGTGGGCCTGGTGGTGATTTGCTCCATCTTCTTTTCCCTGGGCTATGTGTTCGGCCACGGCAGCTCTCCCACCGCCAAGACGGACGTTATTCCCAACGCTCCGGCCGGTGGTAATTCCGGCCCCAAGCCCTCGGCCGGAAATAAGAATTCTGATTCGGCAGCGCAGACCTGTGTAGCCGGCACGCCAAACTGTCCGCCGAGCGCCAGTGCACCAGCGGCCGGCGCACCGGCAACCGGCACGAATCAGTCAGCACAGAATCCAGCGCCATCGAGCAATCCGTCCTCTTCTGCTGCGACGAGTGCGAAACCGCCAGATCATCCGGCAGCCTCTGCTTCGAAGACGCCGCCGGCTACGAACAGCGCGAGCCCGACCGCTTCCAACCCGCCGACTGGAGCTTACATGGTCCAGGTAGCCGCGGTTTCAAAGCAGGAAGACGCGGAAATCCTGGTAGCGGCATTGCGCCGAAAGCAGTATCCGGCATTCGTTGTCTCTAACATTCCGGGAGACCCGCTTTTCCATATTCGGGTTGGACCGTTCACCGATCCCAAAGAGGCCGACGCTATGCGTACGCGGCTGGTGAACGATGGCTACAATGCGATTGTGAAGAAATAGCATTCAGCAATCAGCCCCTGCAACATTCTCGCCATTACAGAACTGTTTTATTTGTAGCCGGCTGCCGGTTATATCTCTGGCCCGAGTGAAAAATATTCAATGGCTGAATCCTGAGTGCTGACTGCTGATTGCTACTCGCCAAACCTCTCTTCTTTGAACGGATCACCGTACATGTGGTATCCATTTTGCTCCCAGAATCCCGCGACATCGTGGTCCAGGAACTCCAGACCGCGCAGCCATTTCACTGACTTCCAGGCATACAAGTGAGGCACGATTAGGCGCACAGGATATCCATGGTCGGGCGTGAGCGGCTCACCGTCATGATGCGTCGCCAATAGGACATCAGCACGATCGAGGTCAGCCAGCGGAACGTTCGCCGTGAATCCCTGTTCAGCGTGGACCAGCACATGGCTGGCATTCGACTTCGGCCTCACCAGCCTCAGCACTTCGCGAAACGGCACGCCCTGCCACTGATTGTCGAAGCGGCTCCAGCGCGTGACGCAATGAAAGTCACTCACAGTTGAAGTTCTGGGCAGGCGGCCGAACTCGTTCCAGGTGAGACGGAGCGGGTTCTCAACTTCTCCCCAAATCCTGAAGTCCCACTTGGCTGGATCGAACCTAGGCACCGAACCGTAGTGCAGGACAGGCCATTTCAGAGTGAGCGACTGGCCGGGAGGCAGGCGTCCGGCTTCGAGCATCTCGCGTTCTTTTTGCTTGCGCTCGGTGCCATCGAACAGGGCCATGAGTTGATTTTAGCGCAGCCGGCCTCAAGCAAGGCTTAAGCACAAAGGAACACAAAGGAAATATGGCAGCAGCTTCTACGTACCAAAAAGCAACGGGACAAGCACTTCGCTCGTCCCGTTTTGCTTTCGGATTTTCCCGGCTTACTTGGTCACAGCGACAAACATTTGCGAGTCCAGAAGCGATTTGAAACTATTGTCGTCGGCTTTGAAGTGTACGATCAGGCGTCCAGCGTCTGAATCGACCGTGGTGGAGTCCATCGCAGTCTTCTCCAGCGGAGTCGCACTGGCTTTCTTGAACATCATGCCGGCTTTAAGCAAGCTGGAAAGCGTGGCCGCGGTGACGCTGTCAGAAGTGACGACATTCAAGTTGAAGTCCACTCCGTGATTGAA
>WNFG01002134.1_pt1 | contig 16889 bp, 20 predicted proteins | sample 5400431 | NCBI WGS metagenome assembly WNFG01 (sample SAMN13153346, study PRJNA577476) | soil metagenome | isolation source: 120 cm saprolite under Douglas fir tree site 2 hole 3 replicate 2 | place: USA:California | collected 2015-04-18 | reverse complement strand
GCTCGACGTGCCCGGTCGAACGAATGAAGTAGCCCATCTGACATGCTGGAAGGAGAACAATCGGCCCGAGGTCCGCAGTCGCAGCACTTAAATTGGTTCTCCAGCGCGGCCCCGGAGGGCTCGGCTTCGGGGTTCTAAGTGACGGGAGTGAGTCGCCACCGCATCGCTTGTGGCAGATCAACGCTTGATCTAGGAGGGCAGCATGGCCCTCTACATGGCGCAATTCGCCTACACCGTGGATGCCTGGGCGGCGTTTACGAAGAACCCTGAGAATCGAACGGCAGCACTCCAGAATCTTGCCAAAAAGGTCGGGGCGAAGGTGGAGGCGCTGTATTACTCCTTCGGCGACTATGATGGCTTCGTGATTATCGATGCCCCCGATGAGGCCACCGTGACGGCGATGCTGCTCGCGGCCCTCGCACCAGGGCACCTCCGAGCCACAAAGACGACGGTCCTGATGCGGCCTGAGACGATGGTCGAGGCGATGAAAAAGGCCGGAGAGCTATCCTACCCAGGTCCGGATAAGTAAATGGTGGTTGTTGGGACTGAGACGAAGTGCCGGGTCAGAGACCGGGTAATTGTCTCTATCTCCCATCCGGCACTGGGTCGGAGTATGGACAGCAATCACTAGGGGTCGTCCAGATCACGCGACCGATCGTAACGGACGACATCGGTCTTCTCGAACAGGCCGAGGATCGCCTTTGGGCAGCCGTCGGCGGTGGTGCGGCGGGGGGGTACGTCTCCTGCTCGTCCGGCGGCCCGAACACGCGCTGCAGGCGCGCGATGTGCGCGTTGAGGGCCTCCGCGTCCCGCCACTGCTCGTACAGCACCGCCTCGCTTGGGTTGTCGGGGCGGCGGTAGAAGACGTAGGCGACGCAGCCTTCATCCTCAGCGCGAGTCGTCCGCATCAAGCGGGGCACCATCTCCCGGAACTCGTTCTCCCGTCCCGCCTTCTCCCTCACGCGGAGTAGGATCGTGATCGTCGCCTTGGCCCCCTACGCGGTCTGCCGGGAGGCCGGCGGGCCCTGTTGCAGATCGGAACGGTCCACGACGAACCCCCGCTCCGCGATCCGCCCGTCGGCGATCCGGTAAGATCTGGATCTCCGTGTTTGATCTCGATGTCCTCGCCCATCCCGGCTGTAAAAATCTACTTAAGAATAGGCCCCTGCGTGGAGGACGGAGTGCTCGGTGTCGCAGGCCTGATACGTGCCGCGGAAATGCGCCACACCCAGGGGTAGCGCGAGGCACACCTTCGCCTCGAACGCCCTCGCCGCGGGCGAAGCCCCCTCCTGGGTGGCGGCCATGCTCGGCCATACGAGCCCCGAGATGCTCTTCAGCGTGTACGCTCGGTACATCCCGAATCGCACCCGGCGCGATGGGAGTGCGCTGCTGAGCCGGATGACCGAGCAGAAGGAGGTGGGAGCGACCGAGCCCGCGGGCGCTGCCGTACTCCCGAAATACTCCCGGTGAGGACGAGCGCTTCCGGTTAGACTCGGCTGGTCGATGACTTACAGATCAGTGGTGCCGAAGGGGGGACTCGAACCCCCACGGGTTGCCCCACACGCCCCTCAAACGTGCGCGTCTGCCAATTCCGCCACTTCGGCGCCGGCGAGGGCACAGTATGCCGCGCCCGCGCGAGCCTTGTCAATCTGGGGTCAGGTCTTACATTCCGACATTTTCTCGCGTGTGGCTGACTCGGTCTCGCGCGGCGAAAATGTCGGAATGTAAGACCTGACCCCGCTAACGGCCCCCGCTAACGGCCGAGGCGCAGGATGCGGCCGACGCGGGACTGGCGCAGGCGCGGGTCGAGCGCGTCGCGGATCCCCTCGCCCATCAGATTGTAGGAGAGCACCGTGATGAGAATGGCCAGGCCCGGATAGAGGGTGAGCCACCAGGCGATCTCGATGTAGTCGCGCCCGTCGTTGAGGATGTTCCCCCACGTGGCGTAGGGCGGCTGGACACCGAGTCCCAGGAAGGAGAGACCCGCTTCGGTCAGGATGGCGGCCGGGATGCCGAGCGTCATGGCGACCAGGATCGGCGCGATGGCGTTGGGCAGGATGTGGCGGAAGATGATGCGCAACGCCCCTGCCCCCACCGACTCCGACCAGATGACGAACTCCCGCTCCCGAAGGGTCAGGAACTCCGCCCGCACGAGCCGGGCCACCCCCATCCAGCCGGTGACGCCGATCACGGTCATGATCGTCCAGATCGACGGCTTGAGGAACGCGAGCACCGCGAGCAGCAGGAAGAAGCGGGGGAAGACCAGCATCAGGTCGACCAGCCGCATCACCACGTTGTCCACCATCCCACCGTAGTAGCCGGCCGCCGATCCCAGCAGCAGCCCGATGGCCACCGCGATGCCGACCGACACGAAGCCCACCGAGAGCGAGACCCGCGAGCCGTAGAGCACCCGGGAGAGCACGTCCCGCCCGAGGGGATCGGTGCCGAACCAGTGGCTGCTCGACGGCGCGGCGAGGATCTTGCGGGTGTCGGGCCGGTTGGGGTCCCACGGGGCCAGCACGGGCGCGAGCACGGCCAGGAACACGAGGACGCTGACCACCGCGCCCCCGCACAGCGCGAGCTGGTTGTGGGAGAACGTGCGCCAGAACTGGCGCATCTCCCCGCGCCGCGGCCCCCCGATCGTCACGAGCGCCGGCCCCGGCGGCCGCCGAAGCGGATGCGCGGATCCACCAGCCCGTAGGTGATGTCGGCCACCAGGTTGGCCACCAGGGTGAGGCTCGCCACGATGACCAGGTTGCCCATCACCACCGGGTAGTCGCGCGAGAAGACGGACTGCACCATGAGCTGGCCCATCCCGGGGATCGCGAAGATGGACTCGATGATGACGCTGCCCCCGATGAGACCGGGCAGGGCCAGGGCGAGGATCGTGACCACCGGGAGGAGCGCGTTGCGCAGGGCGTGCTTGCTGATCACCACCCGCTCCGAGAGGCCCTTGGCCCGCGCGGTCTGCACGTAGTCCTGGCGCACCACCTCGAGCATGCTCTGGCGCATGTAGCGCGAGAAGCCGGCGAGCCCCCCGAAGGTGGCGACCACGATGGGCAGGACGAGGTGGGCGAAGAAGTCCCACTGCTGCTGCCAGAACGAGAGGTACTCCCAGTTGAGCGAGCGCAGCCCGGAGATGGGCAGCCAGCCGAGCTGGACCCCGAAGAGGATCATCAGCAGCAGCGCGAGCCAGAAGTCCGGGGTGGCGAAGCCCACGAAGACGAAGATGGTGGTGATCTTGTCGTAGAGCGAGTACTGGCGGGTGGCGGAGAGCACGCCGATGGGCACCGCGAGCCCCACGATGATGGCCAGCTCGATCACGTTGAGGAACAGGGTCACCGGCAGGCGCTCGCCGATCTTGGTGAGGACCGGCCGCCCGTCGGGCAGGAAGGAGCGCCCGAAGTCGAGGCGGACCGCGCGCTTGAGCCACTGCCAGTACTGCACGTGGATGGGCCGATCGAGCCCGAACTCCTTGATCAGCCGCTCCTTGACCTCCGGCGAGGCGTTGGGGTCCTCCGGGGTCAGGAAGTCGAGCGGACCGCCGGGGGCCAGGCTGATGACCACGAAGGAGACGAAGGTGATGCCGATCAGGAGCGGGATCGAGAGGAGGAGCCGCCGGAGGGCGAAGAGCGCCATCTAGCCGGATGTATAGCGCTGCTGTGTCTTCGGCACGTACCACTCGTTGAAGTTGTAGAGGATACCGGAGGGGGACGGGCTCACCCCCCGGATGCGCGAGGTCACCACCGGCAGCGAGTCCCGGTTGAAGAGGAAGATCATCGGCAGGTCCTCGGCGAGGATCTCCTGGATCCGGTGGTAGGCGCGGACGCGGTCCTTCTGGACGCACGACGCGCGCCCCGCTTCGAGCAGGTGGTCCACCTCGTCGTTGGCGTAGCCGGTGCGGTTCATCTGGTCCGGGCCGCGCTGCGACGAGTGCCAGACAACGTACTGATCGGGATCCGAGCCGGTGCCCAGGCCCAGGACCACCAGCTCGAACCGGCGGGGCTTGATGAACTCCTTGATGAAGGCGGCCCACTCGATGAGCTGGATGTCGGCCTGGATGCCGATCTCCTTGAGACGCTGCTGGACGATCTCGGCGATCTTCTTCCGCTCGTCGTTGCCCTGATTGGTCCGGATGGTCAGGGTGAACGGCTTGCCGTCGGGGTCCTCCACCACCCCGTCGCCGTCCCGGTCCTTCCAGCCCGCCTCGGCAAGCAGGGCCTTGGCCTTCTCGGGGCTGTACTCGTAGTGCTTCACGTCCTCGGTGTAGGCCCACGTGCCGGGACGCATGGGCCCGTTGGCTTCCTGGGCCAGCCCGAGCCTCACCCCGTCGATCAGCTCCTGCTTGTCGATCGCGTGCGCGAAGGCCTGGCGCACCCGTTTGTCGGCGAAGCGGGGGTCCTTGAGGTTGAAGCCGAGGAAGGTGTAGTTGTCGCCCGGATAGCGGAACTTGCGGTAGGCCTTGCGGAACGCCGGGTACTCGGTCTGCCGCGCGTACTGGATCCCGGTGAGGGTGTTGACGTAGTCGACGCCGTTGGCCTTCAGCTCGAGGAAGATGGTGGCCTGGCTCGGGATCACCCGGTACACGATGCGGCTCAGGTACGGCCGGCCCTCGTAGTAGTCGGGGTTGGCGACCAGGACCACCTTCTCCCCGGGCTTCCACTCCTGGAAGCGATAGGGGCCGGTCCCGACCGGCTGGCTGTTCTGGGGCGACTCGCGCAAGGTGCCCGCGTCCGCGAACGACTGGAGCAGGTGCTTCGGCAGCATCGTCGTGCCCCACGTCTCCACCGCTCGCGCGTACGGCTTGTCGTAGCGGATGCGGACGGTGTACGGATCGAGGGCCTTCACCTCCTTCACCAGGAGGAAGCCCTCCTTGAAGGGCGCGGGGGTCTTCGGGTTGATCATGGTCTCGTAGGTGAAGACCACGTCGTCGGCCGTGAACGGGTAGTCGTCGTGCCACTTCACGTCCCGGCGAAGCTTGAACGTCAGCTCGAGACAGTTCGGGCTGTAGGTCCAGGACTCGGCCATCGCGGGGACCAGGTTCAGGTCCTTGTCCTGCTTCACCAGCCCGTCGTAGATCAGCCCGCCCACCTCGTGCGAGGACTGGTCGGAGGTGAGGCTCGGGATCAGCCCCCCGATGTCGCCGATGGAGGCCTGGATGAAGGTGTCGCCGTACGCGGGCGGACCGGCCACCGCGCTCTCGTCGGGCCGGCTCTCGATCGGGCCGTTGCAGGCCGCCGCCAGACCGAGACCGGCGGCCCAGGCCAGCAGGGCGCGAACGCGCGCGCGACGACTCGGCATTCCCGGGCCGACTACTTCTGGGGCGCGGGCGTGACGGGGGCCGGCGGGGCCGCGGGGGTGGCGGGGGCGGGCGCGGCCGGACCCGACGCGGGCATGATGCTCACCGACCGCTTGTGGGCCATCATCGACAGGGCGAACGAGGTCGCCATGAACATGATCGCCACCACGGAGGTGGCCTTGCCGAGGATGGTGGGCGTGCCCATGGAGCCGAACACCGCCTGGCTGCCGCTGCCGCCGAAGGCGGAGCCGATGTCGGCGCCCTTGCCGGCCTGCAGCAGCACCAGGCCGACGATGACCAGACACACGATGACGTGGACGATCACGACCAGGATGAACATGGAGCTCTACTCCTTCGAAGCGCCGCTGCGGGCGGCGGACTTCTTGGCGATGGTGATGAAGCCGGGCGCCTGGAGACTGGCTCCTCCCACCAGGACGCCGTCGATGTCCGGCTCCTGGGTGAGCGCCTGGGCGTTGTCGGGCTTGACGCTGCCGCCGTACAGGATCCGCATCGACTGGGCCAGCTCCTTGGACGCGACCTCGGAGACGAGGCCGCGGAGATAACCGTGCACCTCGCCGGCCTGGGCGGGGGTCGCGTTGACCCCGGTGCCGATGGCCCACACCGGCTCGTAGGCCAGGACGCAGCGCGCGAGATCCTCGGGGGAGAGCCCCGACCAGCCCGCGCGGAGCTGCCCTTCCACCACCGTGAAGGTGAGCCCCTGGCGCCGCTCCGCGTCCGTCTCGCCCACGCAGAGCACCGGCCGCATGCCGTGGCGGAGCGCGGCCACGACCTTGCGGTTGATCTCGTCGTCGGTCTCGCGGAACACGTGCCGTCGCTCCGAGTGCCCGAGCAGGACCCAGCGACAGCCCAGCTCCGCGAGCATCGCGGGCGATACCTCTCCGGTGAACGCGCCCTGGGCCTCCCAGTGGCAGTTCTGCGCGCCGAGCGCGACCGCGGCGCCCTTCAGCACCTCGGCCACCGCGGGCAGCGCGGTGAAGGGCGGGCACACCACCACCTCCACCCCGCGCGGGCGCTTGAGCCCGTCGCGCACCGCGAGAGCCAGCTCGCGGGCCGCGGCCTGGGTGCCGTACATCTTCCAGTTGCCGACGACGAGCGGGGTACGCATCAGGCCGCGTCGTCGAGGGCCGCCACGCCGGGCAGCACGCGCCCTTCCAGGAACTCGAGGAAGGCGCCCCCCGCGGTCGACACGTAGCCGATCCGGTCCATGACGCCGGCCTGCTGCACCGCCGCGATGGTGTCGCCGCCGCCGATCACCGAGAAGGCGCCGGAGCCGGCCACCGCGTGCGCCACCCCGAGGGTGCCGGCCGCGAAGGCGGGCTTCTCGAAGACGCCCATGGGGCCGTTCCACACGATGGTGCGAGCCCCCCGGAGCGCGGTGGTGAACTGGGTCACGGTGGCCGTGCCGATGTCGAGGCCCATGAGATCGTCGGGGATCTCGCGGACGCCCACCGTGCGGAGACCGCTGGTCGCGTCGAGCCCCGCGGCCGCTACCACGTCCACCGGCAGGCGGATCGGGATCCCGGCCGCGCGGGCCCGCTCCATGATGGTGCGCGCCGCCTCGACGCGATCCGGCTCGAGAAGCGAGCGGCCGACCCCGTGGCCGAGCGCCTTGAGGAACGTGAAGGCCATTCCCCCGCCGATCGCGAGCCCGTTCACCCGGCCGAGCAGGTGCTCGACCACGCCCAGCTTGTCCGAGACCTTGGCGCCGCCCAGCACCGCCCAGATCGGCCGCTCGGGCCGCTCGAAGATCCGGGCCAGGGCGTCCAGCTCCCGCGCCATCAGCAGGCCGGCCGCCGCCGGCTTCAGGAAGCGGGTGATGGCCGCGATGGAGGCGTGCGCCCGGTGGGACGCCGCGAAGGCGTCGTCGACGTAGACTTGAGCGAGGGCGGCGAGGGAGCGGGCGAACTCCTCGTCGTTGGCCTCCTCCTCGGCGTGGTAGCGCAGGTTCTCCAGGAGCACCACCTCGCCCGGCTGCAGGGCGCGCGCGCGCTCCTCGACTTCCGGCCCCACGCAATCCGGCAGGAGCGCCACCGGCCGCTCGAGCAGGGCCTGGAGCCGCTCCGCAACCGGCCGGAGCGAGTACTTCGGATCGGGCTTGCCCTTGGGGCGGCCGAGATGGGAGGCGAGCACGAGCGACGCCCCCCGATCGAGACAGCACGACATGGTCGGCAGCACCGCGGTGATTCGCGTGTCGTCGGTCACGCGCGCGCCGTCCAGCGGGACGTTGAAGTCCGCCCGCAGAAAGACGCGCTTCCCGGCCAGGTCCACCTGATCGACGACGAGCTTCGCCACGCGACGGCCCGCAGCGGCCGCGGGCTAGAGCGACCGGGCCATGTAGCGGATCAGGTCGCGCACCCGGCAGGAGTACCCCCACTCGTTGTCGTACCAGGCCAGCACCTTCACGAGGTTGCCGTCCACCATCGCGGTCGACGGGAGATCCACGATCGACGAGTGCGGGTTGCCGTTGAAGTCGACCGAGACCAGCTCCTCGTCGGTGGCGTCCAGGATCCCCTTGAGCGGCCCGACCGCGGCGGCCCGGAACGCGTCGTTCACCGCCGCCGGCGTGGCCGACTTGCCGAGCTCCACCGTGAGGTCGACCACCGAGACGTTGGCGGTGGGCACCCGGATGGCGATCCCGTCGAGCTTGCCCTTCAGTTCCGGCAGCACCAGGCCCACCGCGGTGGCCGCGCCGGTGGTGGTGGGGATCATGCTCACCGCGCCCGCGCGGGCCCGGCGCAGGTCCTTGTGGGGGAAGTCGTGGATCGGCTGATCGTTGGTGTAAGAGTGCACGGTGGAGGCGAAGCCGCGCTTGATGCCGAAGGTATCGAGCAGGACCTTCGCGACGGTGGCCAGGCAGTTGGTGGTGCAGGAGGCGTTGGACACCAGCTCGTGCTTGACCGGATCGTACTTCTGCTCGTTGACCCCGAGCACCACCGTGATGTCCGGATCCTTGGCGGGCGCGGTGATGACGACCTTCTTGGCGCCGGCCTGCAGGTGCTTGGACGAGGTGGCGCGGTCGCGGAAGATCCCGGTGGACTCCACCACGATCCCCACGCCCATCTCACCCCAGGGCAGCGTGGCCGGGTCCTTGGCCGAGCAGACTCGGATCTCCCGCCCGTTGACGAAGATCGCCTCGCCCTTGGCCTTCACCTCGGCGTCGAGCGTGCCGTGTACGGAGTCGTGCTTCAGGAGATGGGCCAGGGTCTTGGCGTCGGCCAGGTCGTTGACCGCCACCACTTCGATGTCCGACGACTCCAGGGCCGCGCGAAAGAACACCCGGCCGATCCGTCCGAACCCGTTCACTCCGACGCGCACTGCCATGGGCGCTCCCCTTCCTGTTTGTCTCGGTTTGTCGAATACTTCCGGTCCACGGAGGCTTCCGATTATAGCGAGCCCGGGGCGTGAGGCGCAAGACCAGGTCCCGGCGGCCCGGATCGGGTCCGGGCGGGCCCCGGGGAGACGCCCTAGACGACCCGGGCCACCGCGAGGACGCCGACGGTGCGGGGCGCGGCGTCCTCGAGGCAGCGGGCGCACTCGGACAGGGTGGCGCCGGTCGTCAGGATGTCGTCCACCACGACGACGTGGCGACCCGCGACCAGCTCGGGGCGCCGCAGCCGGAACGCGCGCCTCACGTTCGCGCGTCGGGCGGCGCCGTCGAGCGAGGTCTGCGATGGCGTCGCCACCGCGCGTACGAGGACATCGTCGCGCACCGGGCAGCCCCACGCCCGGGCGAGTCGCCGGGCGAGCAGTCGCGACTGATTGAAGCCCCGCTCGCGCTCCCGTCGCGGGTGCAGCGGGACCGGCACGAGCAGCTCGGGCGGCCCGACGGGCAGGTGCCCCTCGAGCGCCTCGACCAGCAGGTCGCCGAGGGGGCCGGCGAGGGCGCGGTGACCACCGAACTTGAACGCGTGCAGGGCCTCGCGGGCCACGTCCTCGTAGCGCACCGCCGCGCGCGCGTACGCGAAGGCCGGCGGCTGTCGCCGGCAGGCCGCGCAGAGCGGGCCTCCGTCCGCGCGCACCGTCCCGGGTGGCATCGCGCCGGCCGCGACCGGGAAGCCCGCCATCGGCTGGCCGCAGGAGCGGCACCACGGGGGCCCGATGCGCGGGAGCCCGGCCCAGCAGGCGCCGCAGAGCGGATCGCGCCGGCCTTCCTCCAGGCGGGCGCGGCACACCGGGCAGAACGGCGGGAAGACGAGGTCCAGCAACGCGCCCGCCCACCCTCGCCAGGGGGCGGCGTCCGGGCGAGAGCGGTCTAGGGTCGGGACGTGTTCCAGCGACGGCACGAGAGACACCGATCCACCCATCGCGGGTGGAGGGCCCCGCACGTCCCGCAGTGATGCGGCCACTGGACGCTGTCGCTCAGGCGGAGCGCGCGTCGGTACTCTTCCATCGCGTCGCGGAACTGGCCGCGTCGCTCGAGGATCGCGCCCAGGTAGGCGTGGATGAGCGGAAGGTCGGCCGCCCGCACCTCCATCTTCTGGAACTGCTCCGCCGCCTCGTCCAGCATCGCCAGCTCGAAGTAGACGCGGCCGAGCCCGAAGGCCAGCGCGAGGTTGTCGGGATGCCGGTCGAGCGCGTTCCGGTAGAGCGAGATCATGCGGGTGGGCCGGCCCTCGTCGCGGTGCCGCTGCTCGATGCGGGCCAGCACCGGCAGCGCGGGCTGCGGGGCCTCCGCGGCCCGCTCCCACACCCGGAGCGCGTCGCGCGGCTCGCCCGCCTTCAGGTGGGTTTCGCCGAGCAGGAGGGCCGCGGGCACGAAGTCCGGCTGCATGCGGAGCGCGTCCTTGAAATGCGTTACCGCGCCCGCGAGGTCGCCCCGCTCGAGACGCTCCCGCCCGATCTCGTAGTGCAGCCCCGCCAGGGTGGCCTCCTCGGCGGCCCGCTCCTCCCGCGGCACCGCGGCGAGGATCTGGGTCTGGGCCACCAGAGCCTCGGTGAAGCGGCGGCGCTCGATCAGCGCGTCGCGGCCGGCACGGGCCGGCGCCGGCTCGGCCGCCCGAAGCGGCGCGCCGTCCGCGCGGAGCGGGGCGAGCGGAACCGCGGCGGTCAGCGGCCCTCGCGCATGGGATCGCGTCAGGTCTCGCAGCCATCCCAGCACGAGCGCGAGCACGGCGCCCGCCCCGAAGACACCCACCACCAGGCCCATGAGCGGCACGTCGACCACCCAGTCGCCGCCGAGCGTCAGGCGCGCGCGGCCCGGATTGATCGAGGCGAGATAGGTGACCAGGATGGCGAATAGCAGACCGACGACGAGACCCAGGCGGATCGACACGGAGGGAGCGGGGCGCTAGCGGGCGGCGGTGCGCTCTTCTTCTTCGACCGCGCGCTGGCATTCGATGCAATAGCGCGCGAACGGCAACGCCTCCAGGCGCTTCTCGGAGATCGGCTCGCCGCAGCGCTCGCAGTCGCCGAAGCCACCCTCGCTGATCTTCTGCAGGGCCAGCACGACCTCTTTCAGGAGCCGCCGGTCACCGTTGCCCAGCTCGAAGAGGAACTCGCGATTGTAGGCAGAGGAGGCCTGGTCGCCCAGGTCCTTGATGGAGTCGTCCTCGGGACCCTTCCCGTAGAGCACGTTCCTACCCACCTCTTCCACCAGCTGGCGATGCTTCTCCTCCAGCTTCTTGCGGTAGTGGACCAAGCGATCTTTCTTCATCGCGCCCTCCTGGCTGCCCGCGGCTTCGCCGCTAGTCGCGCAGGCTACCACGGGGTCCCGGGCAAAGCAATCCGGGAAGCCTCAGCCCTCCACCGACACGAGCGGGGCGTCGCCCCAGAGGCGATCGAGCGCGTAGAACCCGCGGGTCTCCTCGAGGAAGACGTGCATCACCACGTCGCCGTAGTCGAGCAGGAGCCAGCCGCTCTGAGCACTCCCCTCGTTGTGCCGTGGCCTCACCCCCTTCACGCGCAGGGCGCCCCGGATGGCTTCCGCGATGGTGTCGGCCTGCGGGGTGGAGCGCGCGCTGCAGACGAGGAAGTAGTCCGCGACGCTCGACAGCCCCTGCAGGTCGAGCACCGCCAGGTCGATCGCCTTCTTCTCCAGCGCCGCGTGAGCGGCGGCTCGGACGACGGCTTCCGCGGACAGGATGGTCATCATGCCTCCGGACGGTAGAGATGGTGATCGCGCAGGTACGCCGCCACCGGGTCCGGCATCCGGAACGCCAGGCTCCGGCCCTCGCGGGCGCGGCGGCGCAGGTCCGAGCCGGAGATGGGCAGGGACGCCGCGTGCAGCAGCAGCGGAGCGGCGCCGTCCGGCGACTCCCCGAGGGCAGGAGCGAAACCGGGCAGGCCGAGCTCCCGCAGCACCTTGACCGCCGCGGGCGCCTCCGGATCGAAGCCCATGCCGTTCCGCGGGATCACCACGAGGCGGGCGAGGGTGACGACGCGGTGGGGATCCCGCCAGTTCAGCAGATCGAGGAAGGTCTCGGATCCGATGACCAGGTGCAATTGTCCGCGGTCCCGCAGGGCGGTCAGGGTGTCCACCGTGTAGGAGGGCCCGCTCCGCGCGACCTCGACGTCGGAGACCTCGAAGCGCGGGTGCTCGCGCACCGCGAGGGCGGTCATCCGGTAGCGGTCGGCGGCGGGCGCCAGCTCGGTGAGCGGCTTGTGGGGCGGCTGGGCCGCCGGCACCAGCAGGAGACGATCGAGCTGGAGCGTCTCGCAGACCTCGTCGGCCACGAGTAGGTGGCCGAAGTGGATCGGGTTGAACGATCCACCGAACACGCCGACGCGCGGCTGCGGACGGCTACTCCCGGATATGCCCGTCGCCCCACACCACGAACTTGGTCGTGGTCAGCTCTCGCACGCCGACCGGGCCGCGCGCGTGCACCCGAGAGGTGGAGATTCCCATCTCGGCGCCCATCCCGAACTGGCTGCCGTCGACGAGCCGCGTCGACGCGTTGACGAGCACCGCGGCCGCGTCCACCTCCTGGGTGAACCGGCGGGCGCGTCGCACGTCGCGGGTGACGATGGACTCGGCCAGCCCGGAGCCGTGCCGGCGGATGTGCGCCACCGCCTCGTCGAAGCTCTCCACCACCCTCACCGCGAGGATGTAGTCGAGGTACTCGGTGTCCCAGTCGGCCGGCTCGGCGGCCCGAGCCCCGGGCATGAGCGCCCGCGCCCGCTCGTCCGCCCGCACTTCCACCGAGGCCTCGGCCAGGCGGGCCGCGAGCCGGGGCAGCAGGACGGGGGCCATCGCCGTGTGCACCAGCAGCGTCTCGAGCGAGTTGCAGACGCTCACCCGCTGGACCTTGGCGTTGACCGCCACCGCCACCGCCATGTCGAGGTCCGCGCCCTCGTCGACGTAGAGGTGACAGAGGCCCTTGTCGTGCTTGAGCACCGGCACCGTCGCGCGCTCCGCGACCAAGCGCACGAACTCCTCCCCGCCGCGCGGGATGATCAGGTCGAGGTACCGGTCCAGGGTCAGCATGGCCATGACCCCGGCGCGATCCGCGGTCTCCACCGCCTGGATCACCTCGGGGGGCAGGCCCGCCTTCTCGACCGCCTTGCCGAGGATCTGCGCGAGCAGGGTGTTCGACTCGAGGGCCTCGCTACCGCCCCGCAGGAGCACCGCGTTGCCCGACTTCAGGCAGAGGCCGGCCGCGTCGGCGGTGACGTTGGGCCGCGACTCGTAGATGAACCCGATCACGCCGAGGGGAACCCGCACCCGCGCGATCTCGAGCCCGGAGGGCCGCCGGATCGTCTCCACCGTCTCACCCACCGGGTCGGGGAGGCTCGCCACGTGGCGGAGCCCGGCCGCCATCTCCTCGACGCGGCCCTCGGTGAGGGTCAGGCGGTCCACGAAGGCCCGGGCGTGCCCGGCCGTCCGCGCGCGCTCCAGGTCGTGACGGTTGGCGTCCAGGATCGCCCCGGTCCGCTCCTCCAGGCCGCGGGCCATCTGGGCGAGCGCCTCGTTCTTGGCGCGAGTCGAGGCGAGCGCGAGGACGCGCGAGGCCTCCTTGGCCGCCTTTGCCTTCGTCTCGACGTGTGCCGCCGCGTCCATGCTCGCGCTCTCCGCCCCCGTCGGCGAACCGATTAGAGGATCACCAGGTTGTCCCGGTGCACCACTTCGTCCACGCCCTTGTAGCCCAGCGTCCGCTCGATATCGGCGGTCTTCGCGCCCCGGATGCGCCGCAGCTCGTCCGTGTCGTAGTTGACGAGCCCGCGCGCGAACTCCTGTCCGTCGGCCTCGGTCAGGGCAACCACGTCGCCCGCGTCGAACTGACCGTCGATCCCCACCAGGCCCGAGGGCAGCAGGCTCTTGCCCCTCTCAGTTAAGGCCTTCTTCGCGCCCGCGTCAACCGTGAGCCGGCCCTGGGGCGGAACCGCGAAGGCGATCCAGCGCTTGCGGGCCGCGAGGCGGTCGTCGCGCGGCTGGAAGTAGGTGCCGACCGGCTCGCCCTTGAGGAGGCGGGGCAACGTGCCGGGCTCGCGCCCGCTCGCGATCACCATGGGAATGCCGGAGGCCCCCGCCTTCTGGGCGGCCTGGAGCTTCGTGCTCATGCCCCCCACCGAGACCGACGCGGAGGCGTCGTAGACCATGCGCTGGATCTCGTCGGTGATGGCCTCGACGGTCTCGAGGCGACGGGCGGTGGGATCGCGGCGCGGATCCTTGGTGTAGAGGCCGTCCACGTCGGTCAGGAGCACGAGCAGGTCGGCGTCGATGAGGTGGGCGACCAGGGCGGCCAGGTTGTCGTTGTCCCCCACCTTGATCTCGTCCACCGCCACCGTGTCGTTCTCGTTCACGATCGGCAGCACCCCGAACTCGAGGAGGGCCAGCAGCGTGTTGCGGGCGTTGAGGTAGCGCGAGCGATCGCTGATGTCCTGGCCGGTGAGGAGCACCTGGCCCACCGCGATGCCGTGCTTCTTGAACGCCTGCTCGTACTCCCACATGAGGGCGGACTGACCGACCGCCGCCGCGGCCTGCTTCTCGGGGATCGAGCGGGGACGGGCCTTCAACCCGAGCCGGGCCATTCCGGTGGCGATGGCCCCCGAGGTCACCAGCGCGACTTCGTGGCGATCGTGCACCAGCGCCGAGATATCGGTCGCGAGCCGGCCGATGTGCTCGCTCGAGGGACCCTCGCCGGGAGTGGTGACGAGGCCGCTGCCCACCTTCACCACCACGCGCCGGGCGTGGCTCAGCGGGCGGCGGGAACCCATGGCTCACTCGCCAGCCACCGGGCCATCTCGTGCACCAGCCCGGGAAGTCCGGCCCCGGTCACCGCGGAGATCGCGTGGAACGAGAACCCGTGCTGGGCGCAGAAGCGCTCGACCGCCGCGCGGGGCTCTTCCGTGCCGGGCAGCTCGATCTTGTTCACCGCCACGATCTGCGGCCGCGCGGCCAATTCCTCGGAATAGGCGCGCAGCTCGTCCTGGATGGCCTGGTAGTCGGCGAGGGGATCGCGCCCGGTGGAGGGATCGAGGTCGATCAGGTGCACGAGCAGGCGCGTCCGCTCGGTGTGGCGAAGGAAGCGGATGCCCAGCCCCTTGCCGTGGGCCGCGCCGGGGATGAGCCCGGGCAGGTCCGCGATCACGAAGGTGCGATCGTCGCCGGCGCGCACGATGCCGAGGCTCGGCTCGAGCGTGGTGAACGGATAGTCGGCGATCCGGGGCTTGGCCGCGGACAGGCGCGAGACCAGCGTGGACTTGCCCGCGTTCGGAAACCCCACCACGCCGACGTCGGCCAGCAGCTTCAGCTCGAGGTGGATCCAGCGCTCTTCGCCGGATCGGCCGAGATCCGCGCGACGGGGGGCCCGGTTGGTGGAGGTGGCGAAGCGGGCGTTGCCGCGTCCCCCCCGGGCGCCCCGGGCCACCACCAGGCGCTGGCCGCGCTCGGTCAGATCCCCGAGCGGCAGCCGGCCGTCCCTCTCCGAGACGGTGGTGCCGAGCGGGACGCGGAGCACGGTGTCCTCTCCACTCCGCCCGTGCTTGTTGGAGCCCTGCCCGTGGGTGCCGCGCTCGGCGGTGTAGTGGCGCTGGTAGTGGAAGTCGAGCAGCGTGGTGATGGCGGGATCCGCCTCGAGGATCACGCTGCCTCCGTTCCCCCCGTCGCCGCCGTCGGGGCCGCCGCGGGGGACGTACTTCTCGCGCCGGAAGCTGATGCACCCCGCGCCGCCGTCGCCGCCCTTGACGAACACGTCGATCTCGTCGACGAACATGGCGTGGTTACCGCGGTCCGGCGGGGCCGGACCGGCTCAGGCGGGCTGCTGCTGGGCGATGCTGACGTACTTGTCGTCGCCCTTGCGCTCGAACCGCACGTACCCGTCCGACCTGGCGAAGAGCGTGTGGTCCACGCCCAAGCCCACGTTCGCGCCGGGCTTGAAGCGGGTCCCGCGCTGGCGGACCAGGATGCTGCCGGCGGTCACGAACTGTCCGCCGAAGCGCTTCACCCCGAGCATCTGGGGATTGGAGTCGCGACCGTTGCGGGAGCTGCCGACACCCTTCTTGTGTGCCATCGCCCTAGACCTCGATCTTGGTGATACGCACCGCCGTCATCGTCTGGCGATGCCCGCGATGCCGCCGGTAGTTCTTCCGCCGCTTGAACTTGACGATCAGGACCTTGTCGCCCTTGCGCTCCGCCACCACCTGCCCGACCACCTTGGCTGCGGCCAGCGCCTTCGGCTCCACCGTCACCTGCCCCTCGTTGTTGACGAGGAGCACCTTGGTGAACTCGACCGCCGCCCCCTTGTCCTTCCCGAGGCGCTCGACCTTGATGATCTGGCCCGGCGCCACCCGGTACTGCTTGCCGCCCGTCGCGATGACCGCTTCCATACCCGCTACCTTTCTTGTCTTGCGACTACCGGCGCCCTCCGGCGCCCGTACTCGAGTCTGCCCTCACGTGAGCCCAGCCGACAGCTTGGCCATATGCCGATGACCGCGAGCGCCTATCTGACCACAGCGCCCGCGTGAAAGTCAAGGCGGACGGGGCTTTAGGCTCGGTCCTCAGGCCGCCCGCATGTAGTCGGCCAGCCGCTGGCGGAGGAACAGCCGCGAGCGGTGGACCCGCGACTTCACCGCGGGCAGGCTGATGTGGAGGGTCTCCGCGATCTCCGGGTTCGAGAGCCCCTCCACGTCGTGGAGCAGGAACGCGGTCTTGTAGTCACCCGGCAGGTCGTCGATCGCGGTGCCGCGTGCTGCCCCAGTTCGTCGAAGCCGGGCGACATCGCGTCCCACGAGATCTCGTTCCGCTGGCCCTGACGGCTCCGCAGCTTCTGGTAGGCCGCGTTGGCGGTGATGCGGTAGATCCAGCTGCCGAAGGCCGACTCTCCCTTGAAGGTGTCGATCTTCCGGGCCGCGGTCCAGAGCGCGTCCTGCACCACTTCCTCCGCGTCCTGCTCGTTGCCGGTGATGCGGATGGCCAGCCGGTAGACGCGGTCTCCATACGTCTCGACCAGCACCTCGGGAGCGCCCGGTTCCTGCCGCCGTAGGCGCTCGACAAGCTCCGCGTCCCGATCCACCTTCCGCGGGGCGCCGGTGTCCTGCTCGTGTCCATTCGGTGCGTGAACCGTCGACATGCTCATGTCCCATAGAGCGTGAGGTGCCGCTTCAGCTCCTCGACGCATCTCTCCATGACCGT
>WNFG01006108.1_pt1 | contig 16890 bp, 15 predicted proteins | sample 5400431 | NCBI WGS metagenome assembly WNFG01 (sample SAMN13153346, study PRJNA577476) | soil metagenome | isolation source: 120 cm saprolite under Douglas fir tree site 2 hole 3 replicate 2 | place: USA:California | collected 2015-04-18 | reverse complement strand
CAATATAGCCACGAGGCCGGTGTGTCCCACTCCGGTCGTCACCTCGAACCCAAGAGCCTTAAGACGCTCGGCCAGCGCCGCCGCAGTCCGCTCCTCGTGAAAAGCGAGCTCTGGGTGCTCGTGCAGGTCTCGATATAGCCCCTCAAGCTCCGGTTCGAGCGCTTCGATCTCCGGTACGGCTTGAGTGATGCCTTGAACCCTAGCAAGCGCTGCGTTGCCGTTTGCGAGGCTCAAGACCATCAGGATACATAGGCAGCGACCCGACCATCGCTCTCTCCTTTCGCGTTTCGTCTGGTGATTTTGTCCGTGGCGATTTGCACGCCTGAAGAGCGTTTTATGATAACGCATCTACTGCTGGTGCGTTCGGCTCCATGCCGTGCCATTTACATCCGCGCTCGCTGAACTGCGCCGAATCCTTGGCTTTTCTGTGCGACGAGGCTTTTTTAGAGACTCTTGGACACCCTAGGCAGACTTTCGTACACCGCGGTAGGACGATCGATCTTCTGGCTGAATCTCATGGGAGGAACCTGGACGACGCAACTATGCCAACCGAACGCCAACCTCAGGCTTGTCGGCAAACCTTCCCTGACCTGATTGCGGAAGAGTACCCCGTTACTCGCCCGTTATCGGTCCATCGGATCCATTGGTCGCTTGGAGGGCCACATGAGTGCATTGGCGATTACGTGCCAACCGACTGCAGAATGACCGGGCGATTGTGTTTTGAGACGGTGCATCGTAGCACCGGCGAGTTCGATGTCCATTGTTTACCTTTCCTTCTTCCTCGCGTTGTATAGAAGAAGGGAGAACCCTGTGGACCAGCGACAACTACCGATCGTAGCCGTTTTTGGGGTGGGTGCATGGGTCGCATGGTTGATCTTCAGTGCCGTGCGCCAATATATGGCAGCCCGCGTGAAATCCGCCGCACAAGACAAACTATTGCGATGCGTAAATTCCCCGGAGAGCCTCAGCCTGAAGAGTCGAATTTCCTTGACGCGATCCTCGATTAGTATCACAATGTGATTCTAATCATGCTTGGCGAGTTCGAATACCTATTGATCACTGCGGCTGCGGGACTCGGCGAGGAAGCTTATGGGGCGGCGATTCGGGAGGAGATCGAGGCGACGACTGGACGAAAGTGCTCCATCGGCGCGCTTTATACGACCATCGACCGGCTGGAAACAAAGGGTCTGCTTAGAACGTGGATGGGGGGCGCCACGCCGCAGCGGGGTGGTCGGGCCAAGCGCATGGTGCGGGTGACGCCAAAGGGCGTGCGGGCCGCGAAAGACTTCTACGATGCGGTGACGCGCGTAAGCCGCGGTGCGTCGTGGGTGGCAAACCGAACCGGGAGCGCCTCATGACGCGTGCCAACTGGTCCTTGGTGGATGTCGCTGCCCAACTCCTGGAGTGTGACGAACGCGAGACGGTGCTGGGCGATCTGCTGGAAGCCGGCGAAAGTGCCTGGCAGGGATTGCTTGATGTGCTCGGCTTAGTCATTCGCCGGCAGGCGACTCTTTGGAAGAGCTGGCGCCCCTGGCTCTCTGCGTTCGGACTTGCATTGCCGAGTAGCTTTCTCCTTATGGGGTTCTCCCTCTCTGTCAGCCAGACATATCAGCAGTTCACCAGCCCCAGGGTTCTCAATGCGACCGGGCTGACGCCGGGCTCTGGCTTTTGGCTGCTGATGTGCAATGTTCTCCTGCTGTCCGCCTGGTCCTGGACCAGTGGTTTTGTAGTGGGGGTAGTGTCGCGGCGGACCCTTTGGGTGAGTGCCGTTTTCTCCTTCCTCCCCTGTGTGTTCTTTTTGGCGAGGTTCCGCGTGGAATCCCTATCGAGATTTTGCCTGCTCCTGTTCTTACTTCCCGCAATCTGGGGAGTTAGCCGCGGCCTGCGAATCGCTCGGATCAAACTGAGTTCAGCAATCGTTCTTGCGGTGGGCGCGACAGGGTTGATGATCCTTACATGGGGCGGCAGAAGTCCGTGGATTTCTAACTCGGCGCTGATTTGGCCCGCGTGGTACATGGTCGCGACGGCATGGAAACTTGGTCGAGAGGCCGCCCCAAGGTGAAATAGCAGATCGAACACGAGGAGAGTGTAGCAACATGATCTCAACACGAATACGTATCATGCGCCGTCTAGCGCTCGCTCTCGCGTGTACCTCTTTGAGTGCGCTCCCATCCCTTGCCGATTCTGCGAAAAGCCAGGTCGTAAACCGGGAGCTGCAGTCGAAGAACTTTGCTCACAACAAAGTTGGAACCAGTTCGATGCGGAAGATGGTTGTCTATCTTCCTGCCAGCTACGAAGGATCCGCGAAGCGCTATCCGGTGATCTATTTTCTTCCTAACACTCTCGAAGGCAGCTATCTAGGGAGTCATGATCCAAAGTGAAACCGAAATTGGGCAATCTCTTGCTGCAAGACCAATGCGGTACGCTTATTTTAAGATTAAGAGCTACAAAGGGACTCGATGACGAAACGATTCTGGAGCTGCGCCCTCATGACGCTCCTCAGTGCTGGCGTGAGCGCTGGCTTCTCCGTTGCAGGTCTACTTGGCCCAGGGAAGGACGACAGCTTCGCCCAGTATGCGGCCTCGCGAAGCGTCGCCTTGTTGCTGGCGGTCCTGATTGCGATCGGCATTCGTTCCCGCATGGCAATCGCGTTTCTGGGAATCGCCATGACCGTAATGCAAGGGTTTGACGGCGTCATCGGCGCGCTTGCCCACGATCCTTCGAAGACCTACGGACCGTTTGCCTTTGCTGTCCTCAACGCACTCGCGGTGGCCTGGCTCCTGCGAGAGCAAGGCGAGTCATCGTAACGAGCTCGTGTGAAAAGCTAGCCGCTGCCCGACCAGTCCACGTCGACTCGAGGAACCCTCGGGAACGACTCACTCCCTCTGAATCGAATTTGGCAATCAGTAAAGCTCTTGAAGAGACATAAAGGCCCTAAGTCCCGGTTTGTCCGCTAACCTTACCTTATCGCGATTATGGAAGAGTTGCCCGTTACTCGGGAGGAATATTGGTAGGGAACCGCATATCCATTTCGACAAGCCGACGACGAAACGTGAAGATTTATCTCCAAGACGGGAAACGCCCTCAGCGCGCACTGATTACTCCTTGCCCCAATGCACGTCCAAAGGGGGCAGACCCTCTGTACCAAACCGCGCATAGCAGAATCTGTCGGCCATGAGCCCGCCGGGCAATGGGTTGGCCGCCCGCTCAACTCCTATGTGTACGAACCCTAGTTTTTCAGCAATCCGGCGGCTGGCCTCATTCCCCTCTGAGTGCGTAAGGCCGACCCGGCACATGCCTAACGCACCAAAAGCATAGCGGAGCATCGCGTTCGTCGACTCTGTTGCAATATTCCGGGCTTGGGCGCTTCTACGAACCCAGAAGCCGGTGTCGCACTGGCGGGCTTTCCAGTCGATATCGTGGAACCCGCACCACACAACGGGTTCTCCAGTGGCGGTTTCAATGCCAAGTAGTTCTATTCCGTCCCGTTGAATAAAACTGGCTATCGCACGGCGGTTGCGCATCTCTAGCTGCTCGGAGGTGAACTGATCTAAATTCTCCGCCCACCACATCCATCTGTGAAGCTCGTCCCAAGTCTCTCTGATCGCGGCTAACGCGAACTCACCGTCACCCGGTTTCCGTGGCCGGATCATCAAACGCGGCGTGTGAATGGGCATCGGAACATCAATCAGAACTGGACTGTCCGCTGTCATATGGGTGTTAGGTTATCGCACCAAGACCCCACCTAGAGAAGATTGTTTGGCATTAGTCGCGTCAAGATAAGCGGCGGTAAACGCGCTACTCGTCACTTGACTCCCGAGTCGTCGGCTAACCGGAAGTTATCCACAAACGGGGTTGTGGGAAGGGACGAGCGGGATTCCTTACGGTTGCTGGCAACTCAAAGGAACTCTGTTGCTAAGATGAGAGATTTTCGATGACAGACGTGTTGTTCCCGTGTTAGAGCTGTCCCGTGACGTGGTTCAATAGAGGACGTATGTCGAGCGGCGCTTATTATCTCAGATATAGACACGGAAACAAACTCCTCTTGACAGACAGCTCGACCTGGTCCAGAGTTACGAGGTTTATTCGGTCAACTATGCCGGCTGGACGCAGTGAGGTGAGTGTGGCGGGTCCTCAATCGAAGGTCAAAGTCAAGCTGCTTTTCCTGTGTGTGGTTCTGTCCTGCCTGGGCTCTCAAGCTGACGCACAGGCGTATTTTTTCAATCGAGCCGATTTTGCGATCGGAACCTATCCTACAGGAATTGCCGCAGCTGATTTCAACCGTGACGGCATCCTGGACCTCGCCATTGTAGATACCACCGCAAGCACCGTGTCGGTGCTTCTGGGCAGGAGTGATGGAACGTTCGGCTCAGGTAAATCGTATCCCACCGGATTTTCTCCTTCCCAAATAGCCGTAGGAGACTTCAATCAGGACGGCAGCCTCGACTTGCTGGTCAGCAACTATCTTGACGGAACCGTCTCAGTTTTTTTCGGAGACGGAAAGGGGAGCTTTACAAAAGGATCCGACCTTACGATCGGCTCAAACCCCTACGCGATAGCTGTCGCGGACTTCAACCACGATGGTCATCTGGATCTTGCGATCACAAATGGGGATAGTGATATCAATGTCTTATTGGGCAAAGGCGACGGCACCTTCGATCCTCCGGCGAGCTATCCAGTCTCCCTCTATCCCGGAGGCATTGTGGTCGCCGACTTTAATCGCGATACACATCTCGATCTGGCAGTTACCGACAGTAGTGGTTATGTTTCGATACTTCTGGGCAACGGCGATGGCACTTTCCAGGCCAGTGCAACTTTTCCCGCTGGGCAAAATCCTGCCCAGTTAGTAACTGGGGATTTTAACGGCGATGGGTTGCTGGATCTTGTTGTTCTCGATACACCCGATTGCGGTTGCGGCTACATGTCCGTCTTGCTAGGGAATGGAAACGGAACTTTCCAGGCCCCTGTTACCAGTTCCACCGAGTGGCGAGCCACCGACATCGTGGTTGGCGATTTCAATCATGATCACAAGTTAGACGTCGCAATCACCACTGCCGGAGTTGTTTCGGTGTACCTGGGAAAGGGAGACGGCACATTTCAACCCAATGTGGACTATGGATCGGATCACTCGGCAAACGTGTTGACAGTGGGAGATTTCAATCGTGATGGGGTCGAAGATCTCGCAGTTGCGAACTTTGCCGGGAATCTTCCAAGCGTTACCTCTATCCTGTTAGGAAACGGCGATGGTACTTTCGGACGAAGTTCTGTCTATGCCACGGGGCAGAGTCCGGTTTCCATGGTCATGGCCGACTTTAATGGCGATGGCCGTAAGGACCTGGCTACGCTCAACGCCAACGACAACACTGTTTCGATCCTTCTGGGTGCCGGGAGTGGCACCTTTAAACCGGCCGTAAGCTATCCGGTTCCGGGAGGCGGAGGCGTGATCGTAACCGCTGATTTCAACGGAGATGGCAAGCCCGACCTCGCTGTTACTAATTCCGCTGCTGGATCAATTTCCGTCCTCCTGAACCTTGGAAACGGTACCTTTGCCGGCCATGTCGATTATGCCGTTGGCAACCTCCCTCAGGCTCTGGCGGCAGGAGATTTTAATGGCGATGGCAAGATTGATCTGATCGTTGGCTATTCGAGTAGTTTGTCTATCTTGACGGGGAGAGGAGATGGCACTTTCGAAACGCCCAAACCCTTCGGCACCGGGCTGAATGCGACCTCGATTGCAGTAAGCGACTTTAATCACGACGGAAAACTGGACTTGGCAATCGGCAACGCTGCGTATTACAGCAGTGGGGTATCCGTCCTCTTAGGCAACGGGGATGGTACTTTTGGAGCGCCTGTCAATTATCCGGCCGGAAGTTCGCCGGCTGTAGTAGTTGCGGCGGACGTGGATGGGGATGGCAATCCGGATCTGGTCGCCGGCGGCTCCGGAGTTTCAGTGTTGTTCGGCAAAGGTGATGGGACTTTCTGGGGCCCCGCCAATTACGCGGTTCCTGGAACTGCGTTGGACATTCGAGTTGCCGACTTAAACGGAGACGGGAAGCTGGACCTTGCAGTGGTCACGGGATTTGCAGATCCCAAACTAAGCATCCTTCGAGGAAGAGGATACGGCACATTCCTTCCTTTTAGCGACTTCCTGGTCGGGCCAAGTCCTGCGGCCCTGGTCGTAGCGGATTTCGATGGGAACGGAAGCTTGGACGTGGCCGTCACAAATACAAGCTTTGCCGGTAATACCGTCACGGTAGTCCTGAACAAGCCGGTGATTGCCCTGTCCGCTGCCAGTTTGACTTTTCCGTCGCAAATAGTCGGGACTACCAGCCAACCCAAGACAGACACAATCAGTAACCCAGGAAGCGCCAAACTTGGACTGAATTCAATCAGTGTCACAGGCTTGAACGCCGCTGATTTTCTGAATACGACGACCTGCGGCACCAGTTTGACGCAAGGGACGAATTGCGCGGTCACGATTTCATTCCGACCATCCGCAACAGGTATAAGAGTGGCCCAGTTGAAGATCACCGACAATGCTCTCGGCCGGACACAAATAGTTGCGATTCAGGGAACGGGTCAATAACCTCGATGGAGGTCCGTGTGCGAACTTACGAATTGCTACTGACGGCCGTGGTGCTGACTGCAGTGCCATGCGGCGCTTCAAGTCCCAGCCCTGAAAATCATCATAGGCCGGCCAGTCAGCGTATGCATTCCCGGTATGCTCGCCTTCCTCTTCTGTTTGAAGCCAACCAGGGTCAGGCGTCCGCGGAGACGAACTTCATTGCGCGGGGACCCGGCTACAACCTGTTTTTATCCCCGAAGCGAATGACTCTGTCTCTTGAAGGTGGGCAGTCGGCAGAGAAAGGTCGGGTTCCTGTTCGCGACGCAATCGCAATTGAACCGCTGGATTCCGATCGACAATGTCAACTCCGCGGTATTGCCGAACTCGACAGCAAGATCAACTACCTCATTGGGAATAACCCAGCAGATTGGCAAATCGGAGTGCGCACGTACGCCAAAGTAAAATATGAAAACCTTTATACAGGAATCGACCTGCTGTTTTACGGTACCCCGGAGCACATCGAATACGACTTCGTAGTGCACCCCGGGGCCGACGTCGCCAGGATCAAGTTCTCGCTTAGGAGTGAGGGGACCGCTGAAATCGAAGAGAACGGAGACTTAGCTTTGGCCACGAAGGCAGGCACAATACTCTTTCGGGCCCCTCTTATCTATCAGGAAACTTTGGGAGGAAAGCAGCGGCGCTACGGTCGTTTTCGATTATCGAACTCACAAGAATCTGATGAAAAGACTTTGTCTTTTGAGGTGGCTTCCTACGATCACAACAAGCCCTTAATCATCGATCCAGTACTTGATTACTCCACATATCTCGGGGGAAGCGGCTACGATTGGGCGGGAGGAATAGCAGTCGATAACGCGGGAAACGCCTACATCGCAGGAACCACAACCTCGCTTGATTTTCCAACCACACCTGAGGCAGTCTTTCCAGTCCACGGCGGCTGCATTGCTTCGTGTTATGACGCATTCGTTGCCAAGATCAACACCACCGGCACAGGCCTTGCGTACGCAACCTACCTCGGCGGAGCCGGGGACGACTTCGCCAATGCCATCGCTATCGATTCTGCGGGCAACGCTTACGTCGCCGGCACCACGAATTCCACTGATTTCCCCACAACTGGCGGAGCTTTGCAGAGAAGTTGCGGCGGCACCTGCTTTGACCACGACGCTTTTGTTGTCAAGTTGAATGCCACCGGTTCTGCTTTGTTGTACTCGACCTATTTGGGAGGCAGCGCAGAAGATGCCGGTACCGGCATAGCGGTGAGCCAGGGCAACGCCTACGTCAGCGGCTTCTCGGTCTCAACGGACTTTCCCACAACTCCCGGGGCGTTCCAAAGAACCATGCAGGGACAGGGCAGTTCATTTGTCGTGCAACTCAATCCCAATGCCACAGCAATGATTTTTGGCACATTCCTGGGCGAAGTTGATCTTTTTGACGCAGGAGGAGCGATCGCCCTGGATATTGCGGGCAACAGCTATGTAACTGGAAACACGCTGTCCGCAAACTTCCCCCAGAGCGCGGGAGCATTCCACACGGCCGTCCAATCCGGATTGTCTAGCAACATGTATATATTGAAGCTGAATCCGGCCGGATCGGCGCTGGTGTACTCCGCGTTGATAGGAGGCGCCGCTCCAGCCGGTATCGCCCTGGACGCCACCGGGAACACGTACGTTGTTGGTTCCGCCGGTCTATTCTCCCCCGTCACTCCAGGAGCACTGGATCAGGCGTGCGACAACGGAGCCCTGATATTGAAACTGAGTGCCGACGGCAGCAACTTGCTCACGGCTGCTCACATCTGTCCAGACAGATTGTGGCCGGCCGGTGTGGCATTTGATTCCTCAAACAACATAATTTTCAGTGGGTCTACCGACTCTTCTTCTCTTCCCACGACGGCCGGTGCGATGCGAATTCGGATCTCCAACTCCTGCTGCTTCAGTGACGCGGTGTTGGGCAAGGTGAAGGCAGATGGCAGCGCGCTTGTCTATCTGAGCTACTTTGGTGGCAATAACAGTGATAACGCGAATGCGTTGGCTACTGATTCTACGGGCAATGTTTACTTGGCAGGTGGCACGAGCTCTACTAATTTGCCACTGAAGAACGCCTTCCAGACGGCTAGCGCGGGATCAGGCGACGCATTCCTTGCAAAAATCACACTGCCCCAAGCGAAGATCAGTGTCTCGCCGGCAACGCTCACTTTCGCCACCGACGGAATTGGCAATAGCAGTCCACCACTGCAGGTGACAGTGGCAAACCTGGGCACCTCTTCAATTCCAATATCGGGGATTGTCGCAACGGGTGATTTCACAGCCAACAGCGGTTGCGGTGGACAAGTCTTAGCCGGTGCTGAGTGCACAATCGTCATGGAATTCAAACCAGCCACGGCAGGTAGTCGAACTGGTAAGTTGACAATTACAGACGGGCAGGGCGTGCAAAACGTTGCCCTTGCTGGCATCGGAGTGTCCGGGCCATTCTTCGGCTTTTCAGCGGCATCTCAGATCAACACAGCGGCAAACACTGTCAGTCCGCCGTTTCCGATCACGGTTACCAATACCGGGAACACAACCCTGAACGTCACCCAGCTAAGCCTGACGAACGGCCCAGCATTCAATTTTGGGTCGACTAACTGCTTCATCCCGATAGCGCCCCTCTCCAGCTGTACCGTAAATGTGACTCTCAATGGGCAGTTCGCCTTTGGCCAGCTATACGCCACTCTAAGCTTCACAGATGACGCCGCCGGCAGCCCTCAGTCAGTCGGACTCACAGGAAACGTGATAGGCCAAGGGCTGGTCTTCACTGTTCCCGCGCTCAGATTCGGACAGCAAGCCATGGGAACGAAAAGCACGCCCCAGAAAGTAAGCTTGATTAATGGTACCGGCATAGCACTGACAATCAGTAGTGTCAAAGCATCGGCTAATTTTGCCCAGACTAACACGTGCGGGACGTCACTCGCTGCGGGAGCGTATTGCTATGTGACGGTGAGCTTTAAGCCGGCATCAATTGGAATTAAGCAGGGCAGCGTTACGGTGGTTGATTCCGCATCCGGCAGTCCGCAAGTTCTTCCGCTCATCGGAACAGGGAATTGATCTGCGTTTGAAACAGACTGCCGCTGCTGCTGAGCGAATTCAGTCAGATAAATAGTAGGCACGACCTGACTATAGCCAGCGAGCTCTACCAATCTGGAACTTCTGAACGTACGACTCGGCGTTCTCAGCCTTGTCTGAACCGATGCGTGTCCAAGTAGAAACTGAATTTGCTCAAGTTCTCCGCCTGCGAGATGGCATAGCCGAGCACACCATTCTCGTTCGGCGCTTATCGTCCCCTAACATCCCCTGATTTACTGGAGGTTAGGGTTGCAAGTGCTTGGAATGAATGGCGGGGACGACGGGACTCGAACCTTACTGGATCTTAACGGTACTGACAGCCCGTTCTTATCCCTTTAAGGGAACTCAAAGGAACTCTTCGAGCTACTTATCGGACCCGGATCGGACCCAATTCTCAATTGATTTCTTCTCGTCTGTGGCATCGCCGTGAAAGGGCGCGGATCTATTGGATCACGTAGTAATTGCAAGGCAGCGGTCGCACTGCAATGCCCTGTAAGGAACGACTGAGAACACGATGGAACAGGCTTTGGTTGTACCGTTCTTGTACCGCGAGTTTTGAACCAAAGGTGTGGGTTCCGGAAATTTTGGCACGTTCTGCAGCAGCCTGCAAGACCTCTTCTAAGTTCAGGTGACGGGTGCGCCCGGAGGGTCCATCGAGGTGGATAAGCCGTCCGCGTTTGCGGTCCAGGATGGCGGTGGTAGTCGCTGAAGCGATCGAGCGCGGCAGGGCCGCGTTCGACCTTCATACGGAGAATTGCGGCCTCCCAGTAAGCCGGGAGCGATCGAACATCTGCTCTGACCTGGGAAACCTCTGCTCGCGCGGCGGTCGGTTCCTTTCGGGCGCTGCGAGGAGGCTGGACGCCGTAAACGTCCGTTCAATTCTTAACAGTAACCAGTTCCAGATCGTTCGCCGTAAGGATTTCTCCTTTCGCGTTTCGCACTTCCAGTCTAGGGGGTTTCCGGGTGTGTTTGTCCAGAACCTGAAAACGTTTCTCTCCGCGTGAGAAGAGATAACTTTCTCCCCACTGGCGCAAAGCAACGATGGCCGGGAACAAGTCTCGGCCTTTTTGGGTTAGGGCATATTCCTGGTAGGCACTGCCGTCCGAAGCCGGCACCTGTTCCATGATTCCGCACGCAACCAACTTTTTGAGGCGCGCACTCAGGATGTTCTTTGCCAATCCCAAGCTCTTCTGGAAATCGGAGAAGCGTCGTACGCCAGAGAGGGCGTCACGAACGATCAGCAGAGACCACCATTCGCCGATGTTATCGAGTGAGCGTGCCACGGGGCACAAGTTGGCTTTGAAGGATTTGTGTCGCATAGCTCCCGTATCTAACCGCCAGAAAATCTGGTTGCATCATTATACCAGATGCGAGCATCTTATTGGTGGTTGCATTATGCAACCAGACTCAGGAAAGGGGGCAGGTCGACCGACTCGTCCGCTTGCACTAATCGGAAATGCAATACGAGAGCCAAATTGAAACTCAAAGGAGAAATATCCCAATGAAAGGTCAGACACTCGTAAGAATCTTTTCAGTTGCGATGTTGTTGTTCGCCTCACAGGAGGGGCTTATGTCACAGATGAATCGGGAACAGAAAGTGCGGAATGTTGTGCTGGTCCACGGCGGCTTGGTGGACGGATCCGGATGGGAAGGCGTCTACAACGCTTTAAAGAAGAGCGGATACGCGGTGACAGTCGTTCAGGAGGCGACGGCATCGTTCGCCGACGACGTCGCCACCACTAAGCGCGCGATAGCTGAGCAGAACGGTCCGGTGATTCTAGTCGGCCACTCGTACGGTGGTGCTGTCATCACCGAAGCTGGCAATGATCCGAAGGTTGCGGGACTGGTGTATATCTCCGCCTTTGCGCCCGACAAGGGTGAGTCCGTATCCACGCTGATCAAAAATCCGCCGCCTGGCGCGCCGGTGCTACCGATCCTGCCGCCCGTGGACGGCTACTTACTATTCGACAAGGCCCAGTTCCCCGCGTTCTTCGCCGGCGACTTGAGCCCCGAGAAGGCCGCATTCATGGCCGACTCGCAAGTGCCATGGGGTGTGAACGCGCTGAACGGCACGATCAGTGAGCCGGCATGGAAAACGAAACCTAGCTGGTACCTGCTTACGACCGAGGACAAGATGATTCCACCCGACGCCCAGCGGCAGATGGCGAAGCGCGCGGGTGCGACGATTGTCGAGGTCAAGGGCAGCCACTCGACCTTTGTATCGCAACCGCAAGCCGTGGCGAAGTTGATTGAAAAAGCGGCCAAAGGCGCGCTGCCTGTTGCAGCACGCTAACTTGTCAAGGGTGCGCCGGACCATTTCCGCATTGGAAACCACCCGGCGCACCGAAATTTAATACGAGAGCCAACTTGAAACTCAAGGAGAGATACATACCAATGAAAAGCATGGACAAAGCAGTGGAAGTCTCAGCAGAAACGATGAAAAACGTGGTCAAGAGAAATTCGATAGGCTTCGCCGCCGCTCTCCTGGCAGTGCTGATCATCTTTGTCGCCGGTCCGAACGCAGCTGTGGCTGCCGCAGCCCAGCATCATGATCAGGTGCCAGGCTTCTACCGAATGAAAGTCGGCGACCTTGAAGTAACGGCCCTATTCGATGGTACCCGCGGATTCGATCCCCATTGGCTGAACGGAACGAAGGAGACGATGGATGGAGTTGTGAAGGCACTGCACGAAGATCCGCACATGCTGGATGTTGTTGATTCGGGCTTCCTGGTCAACACCGGCAAGCAACTAATTCTGGTCGATGCGGGTGCCGGAACCTGGTGGGGTGGGGGAGCACTGGGGCGCCTTGTGGGCAGCCTCCGCAGCGCAGGCTACACGCCGGAAGAAGTCGACGTCGTTTTGCTCACGCACCTCCACTCCGATCACGTCGGCGGCCTGACCACTCAGGATGGAAAGCGCGTCTTTCCAAATGCGGATGTTTACGTCGCGAAGGCCGAAAGCGACTTTTGGCTGTCGCCGGAAATCGCTGCTAAGGCACCGAAGGATGCGCAGCCGTTCTTCCAGAGTGCGCAAGCCATCGCGGCGCCGTACATCACGGCCGGTAAGTGGCACACGTTTAGTGGGTCCGAGCCAATCGTCGACGGCATGCAAGTCGTCCCGCTGCCTGGTCATACTCCGGGACTTACCGGCTATGAATTTTCATCAAAGGGACAACAAATCCTGTTTTGGGGCGACATCGTCCATGCACAGCGCGTCCAGTTGCAGCATCCCGAGGTTACCACGATTTTCGACACCGACCAGACTGCGGCTGCGGCGACGCGACATCAATTGCTATCTAAGCTTGCGCGAGAGGGAGTGTTAATAGCGACTCCGCACACGTCGTCATTTCCTCCCCTGGGTCGCTTGCGAGAGGAGGGGAATGGGTATAGCTGGGTGCCAGTGGTATTTACCGATCAATGGGACGAGCACTCGTCCTCACCGCGAAAGTAGTAATGCTGCGGGCAAGCCGACAGGTCAAGTTGGGACCATCGGAATTGGTGGACTCGGCCAGTGGCAGTTCCTTTGCCGCCGGATTTGGCAGCGAAGTGACTGCCTTGATGACCGGGTGAGAACAACGTGGCCCGGCGAAGAATCAAGATAGGAGACTTTTATGGAGCGTCTTGCTATTTGTTCAGCGGTGATCGGTCTTCTAATTTCGTGTCCATCTGCATTTGGGGGTGGTCAGCACAATTTGTCAATCAAGGTGTTCACCTCCCCCGACGATCAGTTTTGGACTAACTCCGTCATGATCGAGGGAGCACATGAAGTGATGTTGGTCGATGCGCAGTTAACAAAAACCGGCGCTGAAAGAGTATTGCAGGAAATCAAAGAGACTAAAAAGCCACTATCCATTATCTACATTACCCATGAGCACGCCGATCATTTTCTTGGTCTGGAGGTTCTTAAGGAGGCCTATCCGAGAGTGAGGATTATTGCAAATTCTGCGGTAGTAGACCGAATCAACAAGGTCTATCAAGACAAGATCGATAAATGGAAAAAGATCTTGGGCACAGGTGCAACCTCTCACGTCGTGGCTATTGAAAAACTCGACGCCAGCTTCATTAAGTTTGAGAACTCAAAAATAGAGGTCCTTAAAAACATCCAAGGCGACACTGACGAAAACACGATGCTTTGGATTTCTGGACAGAGAATTCTCATTGCGGGCGATGTTGTGTTCAATAACATGCATGTTTACACCGCAGAAACGGACAGTAAGGCTAGAGAGAAATGGTTGAACTCGTTAAATCAAATCAGAGAATTAAAACCTTCGGTTGTTATCCCTGGACATAGCAAGGTTGGAGCTCCCCTTGACGCGAGTGCCGCCGTGGATTTTACGGAAAACTATTTATTAGTTTTTGAAGAGGAACTCAACAAAGCCAAAGATCCGGACGGCCTTATTAACGCCATGAAGGAAAGATTCCCATCCGCCGACCTTCTCTTGGCAATCGAACGGGGCGCGAAGGCGAATGTTAAACCCTGACAGACAAACTGACGATTTGGTAGACCGAGCCTTCGTTGCGGGATGCGAAGTGCCAACTCAATCGCCGCCGGATGGATGCCAATGAGGAAGTACCAGATCGCTGTTCTGGACGATTACCAAAATGTGGCGCTTGAGAGCGCCGATTGGTCGGTGCTCCGTGATCGAGCGGACATCGCCGTATTTCAGGACCACATCGCCGATCCGGACGCCGTGATTGAGCGGTTGCTGCCTTTTGATGTCGTTTGTGTCATGCGCGAGCGGACCCCGCTGCCCCGCAACGTCATCGAGCGCCTTCCCAATCTCAAGCTCATTGCCTCATCGGGATCTGTAAACTCGTCGATCGATGTCGGCGCCGCGCGCGATCATGGGATCGCAGTGGTTTACACGGGGTATAGATCGGACCCGACGATTGAATTTACCTGGGCGCTGATCTTGGCCTCCGCGCGCCATATCGTGACGGAGAGCAACTCTGTCCGATCCGGCGGCTGGCAACAAACAGTGGGCGCGGATCTCCGTGGAAAGACTCTGGGCGTTCTGGGACTTGGGAACGTTGGATCACAGGTCGCGCGGATTGGGAGCGCTTTCGGAATGAATTTGATTGCCTGGAGCCAGAATATGACGCGCGAGACCGCCAAAGCCACGGGCGCAATGCTGGTTTCGAAGGACCAGCTGTTCGAGCGAGCCGATATCCTGACGATCCATTTGGTGTTGAGCAGCCGTACGCGCGGCCTAATAGGGGCCACGGAGTTGAAGAGAATGAAGCCAACGGCCTGGTTGATCAATGCGTCGCGCGGGCCGATCGTCGATGAGCAAGCTTTGATCAGCGTGTTGAAGAACAAGCAAATCGCCGGCGCGGCAATCGACGTATTCGACATTGAACCGCTGCCTCCGTCTCACCCCTTCCGGACGCTGGACAACGTGCTGGCAACGCCGCATATCGCCTACGTATCGCACGATCTTTACAAGACGTTCTACGAAGATACTGTCTCGAATATTCGGCAGTGGCTCGAAACCCATTAGGGCGAGTCATCCGACTCAGAGTCCCAGCAATAGAGTCGCAGGCAAGAAGGGAAACTTATGCGACCGAACGGTCTCATCGGCATCCAACTATTGACAAGGCAATGACCAAGGAAAATAGCTTCGTCGCCGGATGCCAAGTGAGTCAATTCAGTACCCCGACAGCAATCATCGTGCGCAGTACCAATACCCAGAGCAGTTTGTTCAGCACATTTGAACAGTTCCTGGAAGGGCTGAGCACTGGCACAAAACGCATCGGGGCATGGAGAGTGCATGGAGAGTTCATTACAACTGGGCAACAACGGAGAAAAAGAATGTCCAAAAAGCTTAAAGACAAGATCGCTCTCATCACAGGCGGCACCGAAGGGATTGGGTTGGCTACGGCAAAACTTTTCGTCAAAGAGGGCGCCTACGTCTTCATCACGGGCCGTCGGCAGAAGGAACTCGATGAGGCCGTAAAGGCAATCGGCAGCAACGTTTCTGGTGTTCAGGGAGACGTTGCTAATACGGCCGACCTTGATCGTCTCTACGAGACCGTCTCTAGGGTGAAGGGGCGAATCGATATTGTTTTCGCCAACGCCGGCGTTGGCGAATTTGTTCCCTTTGGGGCCGTCACCGAAGAGCATTTCGACAAGCTGTTCAACATCAATGTAAGGGGAACGCTGTTTACGGTGCAAAAGGCATTGCCGCTCCTGAGGGATGGTGGCTCTATCATTCTCAACGGCTCGGTCGCGAGCGTTAAGGGTACCGCAGCCTTCGGCGTCTACGCCGCGAGTAAGGCTGCAGTCCGCTCTTTGGTGCGAACCTGGACTACAGATCTGAAGGACCGTCATATCCGCTCAAACGTTGTTAGTCCGGGTCCGGTCAATACGCCTCTGGCGAGTCGGCAATCTCCAGACGTGATTGCGCGGATTGTGTCCACCATCCCGATGGGACGCATGGGCGAGCCCGATGAAGTTGCAAAGGTGGCGTTGTTTCTGGCTTCCGATGACTCCAGTTTCGTCACGGGTATCGAACTGTTCGTTGACGGCGGCAGAGCGCAGATCTGATCGAAAGGGCGGAAGACAGGAGCAGCGCAACCTGAGAATGTCGGCACAACACAGCGAATGAAACTGTGATCACTTGAGCCAAGTCGCAGGCTGCTGTTTCAGAAAAGGAGCAAAGATATGCGATCCGAAAAAGCCATAATGACTTCAAGACGGGAGTTCCTATCGAATGCCGTAGGAATCGCTCTCGTAACGGCCTCGACTTGGCCAGTCCGAGCTGACCAAGCCCGTTCGATGCACGGACAATCCGACAGCAGTACCTCCAACTCCGGACGTACAACTCAAAATATATCCCTGAGGTGGGACGTGTTCCTGGCGCCTAGCCTACCCGCTATCACGAGCGATTTGCCCCCCGGTGAAAAACAGCGGCCGTGGCCGCCTATTTCGTCAACGCTGATTTCTGGGGAGCGCGACGCTGTCCTGGTCGACACCCCCATTACCGTCGAGCAGGCGCGCGCCCTGGCGAATTGGGTTGTGGCGCGCGGAAAGAATCTGACGACGATCTACGCCACCCATGGCCACGGCGATCATTTCTTTGGCACCAGTGCAGTTCTGGAGCGATTTCCAGGTGCCCGCTTTGTCGCGCGGCCGGATGTGATTAAGGTTATGCGCCAGCAGGCATCGCCAGAGTCTCTCGCTACGTTTTGGAATCCGCGTTTTCCCGGC
>WNFG01002068.1_pt1 | contig 16899 bp, 16 predicted proteins | sample 5400431 | NCBI WGS metagenome assembly WNFG01 (sample SAMN13153346, study PRJNA577476) | soil metagenome | isolation source: 120 cm saprolite under Douglas fir tree site 2 hole 3 replicate 2 | place: USA:California | collected 2015-04-18 | reverse complement strand
GGCCTGGTCCACTACTGCTCTCAGCAGCGCGGCTTCCCCGGCATTCCCCTCGCGGACTATACCCGAGACGACATTCGGCGGGAATTTCTGACGGAAAAAAGCTGCGCGCCCAACTGCACGATTTCCTGCGTGCACCAGACATCGTTCATGGATTTCTGGCGCGCCCCCCAGAAGTCACAGTCGCACACCGTGGTGGGACCGCGTTGCGATTGCACGACCAAAGAACAGGCTCCACTGGTGCAAATCGGTACGACCGTCGTCGCGCAGTGACCAAAAGCAAAACCTTGAAACGCAGAGGTAGCGGAGGTAGCAGAGGTTTTTTGGGGTTGTAACGTTGACTCGATATTATCCTGTGCCCGAAGCATCACGCCGACTCTGCAACAAATCCCTTTAAAAACCTCTGCTTCCTCCGCTACCTCTGCGTTTCAAGGTTTTGCTTTTTCGATTGCGCCTCGAACTCGCTTCGCAGCAGGGAATACATTTTCAGGTCGGTGGGTTTGCCCTTGATCAGCTCATAGCTCCGCAGGATTCCTTCGGACTGAAAGCCACATTTATCGAGCACCCGCCCGGAGGCCGCGTGCTCGGCGAAGGTCAGCGCTTCTATCCGGCCCAATTCCAGTTCTTCAAACCCGTAGCGCAGGATCTCGCGCGCTGCTTCCGCGGCATAGCCCTGGCCCCAGTGGGGACGGGCCAGCACGTAGCCGATCTCGGCGCGTTTGTGTTCCATACGGCAGGCGAGCTTGCAGCCGCCGATGACACGTCCGGTGGTTTTCAGTTCGATGCCCCAGCGCAGATCTGAAGTCTTTCCATAACGCTCAATGACGCGTTGCAGGTCGGCCCGGGTTTCGCTCTCCGAGGTATGCCGGTTCCAAAGCAGATATCGGACCACTTCAGGGTCGGAGTTGTACTGGAAGACATCCGGAACGTCTTCGAGCTGCAGCTTGCGGAGAAGCAGGCGAGGGGTTTCAAGCAACGGTAAACCGAGGGGCGATGCGGGGAAATCCATGCACCGACATTGTAAAAGACCGGGCTAAAACCCAAAAACCTTGCCACTGATCCCGCAAGGCGGGGCTGATAAAAGCACTGATTTACGCGGATGAAACCAAAGACATTCTGAGATGGAAGGCGGCTTAAACCGATTGTTCCAGCCGGTCGCGGTAGCCTTCGCCGTAAATCAGGCCGACGGAAACCGCGGTCTTGCGCATCTTTTCGTAGAAAGAGACCATTTCAAGACTTCCCTTGCCGATCAGGGCCTGGAACGAAGGCGGCGCGATCATGGGAAGGATGGCCATCTTCAACAGCCACCAGTGGAGCTGCAACCGAACCACAACAGAGCAAATGCGGCACTGGGCGCACACAATATTCAACTCGAGGCTGCTGCGCCGCACGGTGGTATCCAGGGTCTTGCGGCTGCGGCTCCGCTCGAATTTTCCCCATTCCTGAATCACTTTGGCGTTGTGGGCCAGGCTGCGGGCATACTGCTGAGCCAGCCGGCAGCGCTTCCATTGCGCCTTTGCGAATTCACGCAATGACAGGTTGAGTTTCAGGTATTTCTCCTGCTCGGGATCGAACAGGCTTCGCACTTCGGCGAGGTCGATTTTTTGCAGGTAGGGGATGACATCCTGGGCGGTACGCTCGGCGAAGCGGTAAATCCACTCGTAGAGGAACCACGCCACAATCAGGCCAAAGGTCCCGAGCAGCGCCGCAAATGGAAGGAATAGTCCTAAGCTCATTCTGCTTCTTACCGAACTTCTTTCTTACCGAAAAAACCCTTCAAAACCGCCACATATTGCCCGACTTCTTCCGCCATTTCTTCCGGCCGCATGGGCGGGTTCATGGCGTCATCTTCCGGCTCGGATTTCAGGAAGGCACTGAGCCAGACCAGAAGGCTCATAAAATATGTCACAGTGGGGGCATAGAGGATAAAATTTTCGAGTTCTGTTCCAAATATGGAACGCGCAACATAGGGTATCAGAGTGCCAACCGAGGCAATGCCCAGTCCCAGAGCGATACCGAAGGGATACCGGCGAAACTCGATGTCCAGCACCTTCACCAGCAGGAAAAAAAGAGCAAAAATTGCCGCCTGAATGCCGTTGATGACAATGCCGAATCGCAGGATTCTGCCAACAAACGGGTGGACCTTGACCGGGGCATACAACAGCATGTTGATTCCGACGATGGCAAGGGTTATTCCTATGCCTCCGAAATAGAACCATCGGAACCAGGGCAGCCGATAGAATCCGTAGAACACCCGGATGAAGACCTCATTCGATGCCGCAATCGCGAGGACCAGAAAACCCAGTTCGGTGCCCCAGAAGACCCAGAAATATCCTTCCGAATGAGAAGAAACCAGGAGACGCGCGGCGGTTGCCAGGGTGGAATAGACCTGATATCCGACAAAAAAGGTAAAACTACGATAGGCCCGACGGCGGAACAGAAGCGCCGTCAACAACGAGTGAGCGACCAGCAGAATGATCAGCAGTATCCGGTCCATAGAATGCGGGGGCCGGAGTCACCGGCCCCGCACATCATCATAGCCATTTTTTAACTGGGCTGCGTGGTCGTAGTTGTAGTCGTAGTGGGGTAGCATTTTCCGTTCCCCTGAGGGCACATAGGAGTAACGCCACCTGAAAACGCCGCGACGGAAGGTGTGCCGAAGGCGCTCAGAAGTAAGGTAACAACAGCAAGCCTGAGAATTTTGGACATGGGATTTCGCTCCTTGTTTTCAATTGTTTGGGGGGATTGACCTTCAACAATAACTGTATTTCCCATATTGGGAAGCTTTTTGCTCAAATGCTTACGATTTCAGAAATTGAAGAAAACACGAGCCTTGTCTCCTGGTTCTGCCTCAGAGCGAGGGCATAAGACGCGCAAGCACTCCAATAGAATATACCTACTGAAGGAATAAAAGTTGTATTCTCGTTGAATCGAAAGTCCAGCACCCATTTAATCGATAGAAAGTAAAGCAGGTTAGGCGAGGCTGTCGATCTGCTGCAGGAAGGCAAGCTTGCGTTCCGGGCTCAGAAAAGAAGCCTCGAAGGAGTTTCTGGCCAGCTCCCGCAGATGGTCGTTCGAAAATCCGAATTCCGATTGGGCGAGAAGATATTCGCCGGTTAAAGACGTCTGAAACATTTCCGGATCATCGGAGTTCAGGGTAATCATCAATCCCAGATCGAACAACCGCCGGACCGGGTGCTCGCGCAGGGAAGCGATCGCTCCGGTGCGCAGGTTGCTCGAGATACAGACTTCCACCGGAACCTGCTTTTCAGCCAGCACCTCGACCAGTTCAGGATCCTGAGGTATGGAAACGCCGTGACCGATACGCTCTGCGCCGATATTCAGGGCCGCCCAGACCGATTCCGGGCCGACGGTTTCCCCCGCATGGACGGTCAGGCGCAAACCCTGGTCCGCGGCCTTTTTGTAGAGGGCGCTAAATTCGCCGGCCGGACCTCGACGTTCATCGCCGCCGATGCCGATGCCGACGACGTTATAGTCGCGAAGCTGGGCGGCAACGTCGAAGACCCTGGCGGCCGCTTCCACACCGAAGTGACGGACAGCGTCGAAGATCCACAACAGGGAGACGCCGAAATCCCGTTCGCCGCGCAGGCGTCCGCGCTCCATGCCCTCAAAGAGCGGCCCGACCTGCTGCCCGCGCCACTGGATCACGCCGATACTCACGTACACCTCGGCGTGCATCACGTTTTCGCGCGCCAGCTTTTCCATCAGCCGCCAGGTGACAAGCTCGTAATCCTCGGCGGTGCGCAGGCGTTCGGTGACCGCCTTGAAAGCCATGAGAAAGCCGTTGAAATCGGAATACGAATATAGCCTGCGGACATCGGCCTCGGAAAGAATGTCGCTGCTGCCGGTTACGTTGTAACGATTGTTTTCCGTGGGCAGCGGCAGGTTGTGACGGCGGCTGAGTTCGGCAAGCGTGGCCGGCTCCACGCTGCCCTCCAGATGCAGATGCAGTTCGGCCTTGGGCAGTATGGCAATCAGAGATTTGGCCGAGCTGTTCACCGGATCCCCGCTAAGGCTGGGTTACGGCCGCCTTATTTTGCCGCCTGGGGCGGCGTTGCAAATTCGCTGTGATGGCGGCTGTAGGTAAAATAAATGATCAGGCCGAGCGCCAACCAACCCACGAAACGTAACCAGGTAATGACGGTCAGGCCGGTCATCAGGCCACCGCAGAAGACTACCGCCAGAAGCGGGAACCAGGGAACCAGAGGCACCTTGAACCCACGCGGGCGATCGGGCTGAGTGCGCCGCAGGAAGAGCACGCCCAGGGCCACGAGCACGAAGGCAAACAGAGTTCCGATATTGGAAAGGTCGGCGGCATCGCCGATATCCACGAGCCCCGCCGGCAGTCCGACCGCAGCTCCCGCGATCCAGGTCGACCAGTGGGGCGTTTTGAATTTCGAATGCACGGCGGAAAACAACTTAGGCAGCAAACCGTCGCGCGACATGGCAAACCAGATTCGCGTCTGGCCGTATTGAAATACCAGGAGAGAAGAAATCATGCCCATGAGTGCGCCGATGATGATCACCGACTGGGCCACGCGACCGGTCCCCAGCTTTGACAGAGCGTAAGCCACAGGCGCATTGGCCGCATCTCCGCTGGCGAAGGTGGAATAGCGCATCATTCCCAGCAACACGATGGCCACGCCCACATAGAGTATCGTACACACGATGAGCGAAGCGATGATGCCAAAGGGTATGTCTTTTTGCGGGTCTTTTGACTCTTCCGCCGCAGTGGAAACCGAATCAAAACCGATGTAGGTAAAAAAGATGATGGCGCCGCCCGTCACCACACCCGCAAACCCCGAAGGCGCGAACGGATGCCAGTTCGCCGGACGCACCAGCATGCCGCCCACGACCAGAAAAACCACGATGGCCGCGAGTTTGATCGCCACCATCACGTTGTTGGCCTCGGCCGACTCACGCACTCCGCGCACCAGCAGCCAGGTAAGCACGAACACCACCAGAAAAGCCGGAAAGTTAAAATATGCGCCGGTCCAGTGCCCGCCCGCCCACACGGGCGAGGACCATTTATCCCAGAGGTTGATGTGAAAGGCCGCGAGCTGGGCCTTTGCATATCCGGAAAAGCCGACCGCCACCGCGACGTTGCTGACAGCGTACTCCAGAATCAGGTCCCAGCCGATGATCCAGGCAAATATCTCACCCAGCGTCGCGTACGAATAGGTGTAGGCGCTTCCGGCAATGGGAATCATCGAAGCCAGTTCGGCATAGCACAGCCCGGCAAAGCTGCAGGCAACCGCCACCAGAATGAACGAAATGGCGATGGCCGGCCCGGCGGCCGGCCGTCCGTGCATCAACGCTCCCGACATGCTGCCGGTGTGGATCAGGTTCCACACAAGGTCCATGACCTGGGCATGAAGGATCGAAGGAGCTTCAAAGTATTCGCCCGCGGCCGCGGTTCCGGTAAGAACAAAAATGCCGGAACCGATAATCGCACCGATGCCCAGCGCCGTTAAAGACCACTTTCCCAGCGATTTCTTCAGGCGATGTTCGGGCTCTTCCGACTCAGCGATCAGCTTATCAATGGATTTCCTGGCGAAAAATTGACTGGCCAAAAGAAGCTCCTTGGTTGGGATTGGCGGCCGCTGAATCGCTCAGCGGCTCCGTCCGCGTATGTCTCTGCTTACCGCTTCGACTGTCCGCGCGCCAGCTTCTTCACTTTGCGGTTCTTCGATCCGCGCGCGTACTCCCTGGGCTTCTTAGGGGCCTGTTTCTTGCGCGAGGTCCGCTTTGATTTCTTGCGTTCTTCTTTTGTCAGACTTTTTGTGTTTGCCATTTCGTATGTTGTCCCCGAATTTAGTTTGATTGCAAAAATCCCGCGGGAACAAGGCGATCTTTCCGTATGGAAACTGCCCCTTGTTTTCCCTTTGCGTCCTTAGCGCCCTTTGCGGTGAAAGGTTTTTGTGAGCTAAGCCTTTTCCAGCCCGGCGTACTTCTCCACCAGTTTCTTTAATCCGAATCTTGGGAATTGTACCGTAATCTTGGCGGTTTCTCCTTCACCTTCGCGCTTGTACACCGTTCCCTCGCCATATTTGGGATGCTTCACCCTTTGCCCGGGCCGGAACCCGCCCATTCCCGCTGGCTCTTCCTTCACGGGCTTTGGCATGTTGAACTTTTTTCCGCGCGAGGCGAAAAAATCGGCGATGTTGTCGATAGAGTTATATTTCGGTCCGGAGTAACCGCCGGTCTTCGCTTTCGGCGCGCCCGCGGACCTTCCGCCAATTCCGGGACTTACGCTCTGATCTTCGTCCTCGTAGCTGTAATGGCTGTCGCCGAAATCGTCCTGCTGTGCCTGCGCGCTGCGGCGGCTCGACCGGGGAGAGCCGAGATCTTCAATCAACCGCCCCGGCACTTCTTCGAGGAAGCGGGAAGGCATGCTGACCTCGGGCATGTCTGTGCCATAACGGCGCCGGTAGTCGGCCCGTGTCAGGATAAGCTGGTCCATGGCGCGGGTCATGCCGACGTAGCAGAGCCGCCGCTCTTCTTCCATCTGTGCCGGATCGTTGAAGGTCCGCGAGTGCGGGAAGAGCCCTTCTTCGAGGCCCACCATCAGCACCAGGTTGAATTCCAGCCCCTTGGCCGAATGCAGCGTCATGAGTGTGATCTGTCCGCGGGGATCGTAGGTATCCACGTCGCTGACGAGGGCAGCGTGGTCGAGGAACTCGGCCAGCGTCTCGCCCCGGTCGCGGGAATCCATGGCGGCGTTCACCAGTTCGCGCAGGTTCTCGGTACGCGCCAGAGAATCGGGAGTCGCTTCGGTTTCCAGCAGCTTAATGTAGCCGGTACGATCGAGCAGGAACTTGAGAATTTCGGGAATGGTGGCGGCTCCGCCGGGGGCGCGGAAACCCTCGATCGCATCGGCAGGAGCGTCTTCCGATTCACCCGCTAATTCGCCCGCGCTGCCCGCATCCGCGTCATTATTCGCGTCATTATCCGCATCATCATTCGCGTCATCGGCGTCGTCATACGAAAAATCGAAGCTGATGTTGAAATCGTCTTCGTTGAAAGAAACCGACCCTTCATTTTTGTTCTTTCCGGAGACCGGGTCTTCAATTTCCCGATTTCCCGATTTCCCGATTTCCCGATCTGTGTCTCCGCTGAGCCGCTCGACAAACCTTCCGCTATACATCGCGCGCGCGTCGTCGATCAACGCCCGGAAGCTCGACAGCGCGGCCAGCGCTCTCTGCGGCAGCAGCCGGCGCTCAATAGCTTCGCCGATGGCCGTCCAGGTGGAAACGCCGGTCTCCAGCGCCAGGCGCTCAAGAGTTTCCAGGGTGGTCTTGCCGATGCCGCGCACCGGAGTGTTGATCACCCTTTGCAGGGCGACGGAATCGCCGGGGTTGGCAATCAGCTTGAGGTAGCTGATCATGTCCTTGATTTCGGCGCGCTCGTAGAATGAAAACCCGCCGACCACCTGATACTTGATCTGGTAGCGGCGCATGGCCTCTTCAATCAGGCGCGACTGCGAGTTGGTGCGGTACAGCACCGCCACCCGCAGATCTTCTTTGCCCTCATCATTGGCCTTGCGCATGTAACGCGAAATGAAGTCGGCGGTAAACAGCGCCTCGTTCTCGCCATCGGGAGCTTCGTAGTAGCCAACCATGCCGCCGCCTTCGCGGGCGGTCCACAGGGTCTTGCCTTTACGCTCGCGATTGTTGGCGACCACCGACGACGCGGCTTCGAGAATCGTCTGGGTAGAGCGGTAATTCTGCTCAAGCCGGATCACGCGGGCTTCAGGAAAATCGTTCTCGAAGCCCAGAATATTGCGAATGTCCGCGCCCCGCCACGAATAAATGGACTGGTCTTCGTCGCCGACCACACACAAATTATGCCGCGTTCCGGCCAGCAGCCTGATCAGTTCATACTGCGGACGGTTTGTATCCTGATATTCATCGATCATCAGATATTCATACCGGCGCTGGTAGCGCTCGCGCACGTCCCCCGACGATTTGAACAGCCGAACGGTTTCAAGCAGCAGATCGTCGAAATCGAGCGCGTTGGCCTTGCGCAACTCCTTGCGATATTCGGCGTAGACGTGAGCGACAGTCTCGCTCAACGGGTCGGTGGATTGAAGAAATGCCTCCTGCGGATCGAGCATGTGGTTCTTCGCCCATGAGATGCGGGAAAGCACAGCGGAGGGCTTGATCTGCTTGTCGTCGAGACCCAGGCGGCGCATGACCGTCTTCACGATGCTCTGCTGGTCGGCAGCGTCGTAGATCGCGAAGTCCTTCTTATAACCCGTGCCGGGGACGACATTCATAGCTTCAATATCCCGCCGCAACACCCGCACGCAGAAGGAATGGAAGGTCGAAATCATCGGCTTCGACAGGGAACGTCCACCCAGCAGATGGTCCACGCGCTCGCCCATTTCCGCCGACGCCTTGTTGGTAAAGGTCACGGCCAGAATCGAATCGGGCTGGACGCCCAGGTCCTCAATCAGATGGACGATGCGATAGGTGATCACGCGGGTCTTGCCGCTGCCCGCGCCCGCCAGAATCAGGACGGGGCCCTGCACGGCCTCGGCCGCTTCGCGCTGTTGCGGATTGAGTTTGTCGAGAAGGTTCACGGCGGCTATTGCTGTACGCCTTCGGGCGCGGACCTGAGCAGGCATTCAGGGCACCGGCACTGGGCCCGCAGGTAATCCCACGAGTAGATGCCGCTCTCATGCCCATCGTTCCACTTGATGTTCATGGCATATTTGCCCACCGGCGTAACGGTGACGGGCTTGACCGGCGCCTTGTACATGGGCAGCAACGCCGCAGGCTGGGGGACGGGAGCGCCCGGCTTACGTCCGGCCTTGCCGCGTTCTTCTTCGCAGGTTGCGCAGGGGCAGGCATCGCGCAGAAACTGAAATCCGTAATGCGTTTTGTGCCCGTCCATCCAATCGATATCGACGCCGGCCCCGGTGGTGATCTGAACATTTACATTTTTCGGGTCGGCAAGGGGCATGTTTGTAGTATCGCACAGGGGGCTTCTGGCTGTTAGCTATTGGCTTCTGGCGGGTGCGCGACATGAAAGCGAGGACTTGAGTGTTTTCCTTTGTTCGCAGATTATCCGAGCGTACTTCCTACTCAAGACGCCTGAGGCCGACAAAAAGAGGCATACTCTCAGAATCGAAGGAAGCAGACGCTAATTCTCCAACGAAGAATCAAGCACTTGCGAGTGGATCTCATTGCATTTGAACTTCACCCCGAACTCTTTCCATTTTTATGTCGCACACCCGCTTCTGGCTAAGGACGTGATCTCCGCGCTGAGATGCGCTCTCTTTTGTCATTCCGATCCGCGCAGCGGAGAGAAACCTGCTGTCTCTCGCCCGGTCGGCTCTGTTGGCCCATTTTTACATTCATTCAAGCAGCTTTCGCCTGGTCGCGGCCATCGCCCCGCAAGATGGGACGGAGAAGGTAAGCGCAAACCCTGAGCGCCGGTTTCGAGCGCAGATTCACCGGGCGATTTCGACCGTTTATTTTCCGCGCGGATTTGAGGGTTTCGATTGCTTTTAGCGTTCTTTCGAACAGAGACTCGGGTTTCTCCAATTGTAAAAATGAAAGAGGCGAAATATGGCAACTGGGAACGGTGGTCACTGAATCCGGAAACTTTCAGGACTCAGGACGCAAAATCGAGCAATGGCTGGTCGGCCATTCCCGCAAGTTCGTTGACAACGAAACATACAGATACCTGGAATCGCTCCTGCAGAGTAGGTAAACGTGCCCGGAAGGGACTCTGCGGACGACAATCCGTGCCCTGACAAAGAAAAGGTTTGTGGATGGGCGCGAATGCGCAGTGTGATCCGTCCGGCCCGGAATCCCCGTGGTCCGCGAAAAATGGATTGGAATGTCATGCGCATCCCTGACAATTTTTATGGATATTCTCCTGTCCATGGTCCGTAACGACTGAAAGAAAAGTTCTTATTTTATAAGGACAATTCAGGCTGTCCACGGATTGAAAATGGGGACGCGCGTAAATGCAAAATCGCCTGTATTGCGCGAGACAATCGTCAGGTTGTAGTGAAGAGCTGTGGCCGCGAGCAGTCCATCGACAGTCGACAGACCTCGTCCGGTGCGGCGAGATTCAGCGGCCAGCAGTCCCCATCGGTCGGCCACGGCTGCGTCGATCGGCAGGATTCTGCCCGAAAAGCGGGCCTGCAACTCAACCTCCAGCCATGCCTCCAGATGGGTCCGTCTTCTGCTTAGCGGCAGGACTGCCACGCCCTTTCGAATTTCTCCCAGCGTAAGCACGCTCAGGTAGAGCACACTTTCCTCTGTGGCTTCCATCCACTCTGCCACGCGCGGTTCCGGCCTGGGGCGCACCATCTCTGAAACACAATTGGTGTCGAGCAGAAAACGACTCATAAATCTATGTCTCGTCCGGTGTCTTTTTCGCGCTCCAGATCGAGTTCAACTCCAACGAAGGGCGATTCCCTGAAAAACTGCACCAGGCTTTTTGGCTGGTGCGCTTTCCCAACTAACTGCTCGTACTGCTCATCGGAGATCATCACAACGCCTTCCTTGCCCTGCCGTGTAATGCGCTGTGGCCCTTTGGTTCGTGCCCGCTGAAATACCTCGCTAAATCGGGCTTTAGCGGTTTGAAGCTGCCAGGAATCACCGGCCGCCTTGAGGTTCTCGACGCGGTCGGACACCGCACGAACAGGCTTTTTGATTGTTTTTGTCATTCGCATCTCTGCCTTTCTAGTCTGACTAGTCAGAATACATCCGGAAGGACGTCGGCGCAATTGATTCGTTCGGTATTTGCGCCGTACCTCGCCGCAGTAAAATACATAAATGGAAACCCTGCCTCCAGCCAGCGATGCGGCAATTCCCGTTTGCCAAAGCCGCCTAACATACTGTAATATTTACCTTTAATCCCAAGCTCTGAAGCCTTCTGTACGGAAACCCTTCTGAGTCAGCTACCCGGAGTCACCAGCGATGGCACAAGTATGCGAAGTCTGCGGCAAAGGGCCGCAATTTGGAAATAAGGTTTCTCACGCTCACAACGTCTCCCGCCGGCGCTGGAACGTCAATCTCCGCCCGGTGCGGGCCGCCGTCAAGGGCGGCAACAAGCGCATGCGCGTGTGCGCCCAGTGCCTCAAATCGGGGAAGATCAAGAAAGCTTCGTAAGCTTCCCGAACAACCACATAAAAAGCATCAGGGCTTCCAAAAACGGAGGCCTTTTTGTTGCTCGCAGCAAGGCAAGGACCTGATTCGAAATCGGGAATTCCAGTTTATAATCCAACCAGGATGAAGCCGGTGATTCACATTCCCGAAAACAGACGCAGCGAATAATTTCATGTCGCTGATGGCCCGGGTCCGTGAAGGCACAGAAATTATCATCGAGCGTGAATCCATGCCGGTAGCGGTATTGCATGCGGCCGAACCTGTACGTCGCAGTATTTCTGAATGTATCGCTTTAGCCAAAGCTCACGAAGAAGCGACCGGCGAGGTCCCGGTTCTTGATGCCGATTTTGCTAAAGACGTGGAAGAGATCATCAATAACCACAAACTGCGGATTCCACGAACGTAGCTGGTCAGGCAAATCCAGGAAAGGCGTCTAAGGCTTGAGCCTGATTATGTTTCTTCTGGCGCTATCTTCAGGGCGATATCAGTGCATTCAACCAGTTTTTCGGTGAGGTGCCTTGCGTCTACAAGATCGCTGCGACGAACTTTATCTTTCAATTCAAAAAGATTCTTTCCTCTGTGGACCAGTTCGCCTCTGAGCCTTATCAGGGCATCGAGCTTTTGACACGCCTTACTTGAAGAGGTGTTCCGCCATTTCCAATGCTTTGTGATGTCCAAGTCTAAATATCGCTCAAATAAAACCTTGAGATTTTCACTGCTCGGAGTATTCAGCGCTAAAACGTCATGCTGAAATTTTTCTAAAATCGCATCCTTCCAACCCGTCCCAATCCACTTTGAGACATCCGGAGGTTTAGGTCGGGAATTGAGCCATGCCTGAGCTACTGAGTTAAAAGTGCCGCTTATTTCGACAGGCGCGACTGCTTCTTTCAATCTCTTATTGAATTGCTCAGTAAGCGTGTCTTCAATGTAAGCTTCCCATGCGGTAACGGTGAGGATCACACCCGTCCGCTTGAACACTTCGAGACTTCTGTCTGGCCGGCCAGCCGCACGTTTAGTTTCGGCATCGTGAGTCTTGAGGAGAATAGCGACATCTCCCATCATGTGCCAAAAATTATAACGAGCAGTTGAGGCTGTGAGTATTTTTATTTCATCCGACATAGACCCCTGAGATGCCGCCAAATGCTTGGCTGACTCGGGCGCAGAACACCAGCTACGCCAGCGCGATCACATCGATCTCCACCGAAACATCCTTCGGCAGCCTTGCGACCTCAACGGTAGACCGTGCAGGAGGAGCGTCTTTGCAAAATTTCGCGTAGGTCTCGTTCATCGCCGCGAACTGCCCCATGTCTTTCAGGAAGACCGTGGTCTTGACCACTTTGTCCCAGCCGCTGCCCGCCGCCTCAAGAATCGCGGAGAGGTTCTTCAATACCCGCTCGGTCTGCAACTCGATGCCGCCGGTGATCAGGTTGCCGGTGGCCGGATCAATCGGCACCTGCCCGGAAATAAAGACAAATCCGTTGGCCTTGATCGCCTGTGAATAAGGCCCGATGGCTTTAGGTGCGTTGGGAGAAGAAACTGCTTCGCGTGATGAACTCATTTCAGTGGTGCCTCCGAAGTAGCGATTGGAACGCTGCTGGCTTCCAGCTTCTGGCTACTGGCAAAAACATTCGGGCGGCAGTGTTTTACCAGCAGCTAGTAGCTAGCAGCCAGCAGCCCGTTACATCTTACCTAATCTCTGCACATCCCGAATTCCGGGAATCTTCCGCAGCCCGGCCATGATGCGCTCCAGGTGCTTCACGTCTTCGATGTCGATCACCATATCGATGGTGGCCTCGCGGTCGGCGGTCTTAGTCTCGATGTTGCGGATATTCGTGTTGTCGTCGCTGACCACGGCCGTCAGTTGCTTCAGCATTCCGGCCCGGTCGTCGCAAAAGACCGTCAGCTTGACCGGATAGGTGGAATCCGCCTTCTTGAGTGGTTTGGCCCATTCCACGGCGATACGCCGATCGGCTTCGTACATCAGGTTCGTCACGTTGGCGCAGCTGATCGCATGGACAGCCACGCCCTTGCCCCGGGTCACGTAACCGACAATGGCCTCTCCGCGAATCGGGTTGCAGCAGCGCGCGCGATAGACGAGAAGGTCGTCGTGTCCGCGCACCTTGATCGCGGCGCCTTCGGCGCTCTGGCCGAACATGCGCCGCAATACGGCGGTGATGGCGCCCGGCTGTTTTGTATCTTCGGAGGGCGCGGCCCCGTCACCCAGTTCGGGCGAGAGTTTGGTCAGAATCTGCCGCGAAGAAAATTTTCCGTAGCCGATGCCCGCCAGCAGGTCCTGGCCCGAATTCAGCCCGTACTCCTGCGCCACTTTTTCGAGCTGCTTCTCGTCGAATTCCTTAAAGGCCAGGTGGAACTTACGGGCCTGCTTCTCGATCAGCTTTTTGCCGATCTCGATGGCACGCTCCCTTTGATGGACATTCAGCCAGTGCTTGACCTTATTGCGCGCCCGCGACGATTTGGTGAACGTCAGCCAGTCGCGGCTGGGGCTGTGGCCGGCCTGGGTCATGATCTCCACCACGTCGCCGTTATGCAGTTTGCTGCGCAGCGGGACAATTCTTCCGTTGATCTTGGCGCCCACACAGGTGTGGCCGACTTCGCTGTGGATGGCATAGGCGAAGTCGATGGTCGATGCGTCGCGGGGCAGAATCACCACCTTGCCCTTGGGCGTGAAGGCGTACACCTCTTCCGGATAAAGATCGACTTTGAGCGTGGAGAGAAATTCGCTGGGGTCCTTTACGTCCTGCTGCCATTCGACCACCTGGCGGAGCCACGCCAGGCGCTTTTCGTCTTTGGCGCTGACCGGAGTGCCGTCCTTGTATTTCCAGTGGGCGGCAATGCCTTCCTCAGCCATGCGGTGCATCTCTTCGGTTCGTATCTGCACTTCAAATTGCAGCCCGTTCTCGGTGATGACCGTGGTATGCAGCGACTGATAGAGATTGGGCCGGGGCATGGCGATGAAATCCTTGATGCGGCCCGGCACGGGACGCCACATCTGATGAATCGCCCCCAGCACCGTATAGCAATCCTTCACCGATTTGGTGATGATGCGGACGGCCAGCAGGTCGTAAACCTGATCAAAGGTGATGCGCTGGCGGATCATCTTCTGGTGGATGCTGTACAGCCGCTTGATGCGGCTCTCGACGATGGCTTCGACGAGATTTTCCTTCAGCTTCTCCTGGAGTGTTTTGACCACGCCCGCCAGAAACTTCTCGCCGGCCTTGCGGCGGGCTTCCACGGCGGTGTGAATCTGGTCGTAGCCGATGGTATCGACGTAGCGAAAAGCCAGATCTTCGAGTTCGCCGCGCACCTTGCCCATGCCGAGACGGTGGGCCAGCGGAGCGTAGATTTCAAGGGTCTCGCGTGCGACCTTCTGCCTGCGGACCTCGGGCAGATGCTTCAGCGTGCGCATGTTGTGCAGCCGGTCGGCCAGTTTGATCAGCACCACGCGAATGTCATCCACCATGGCGAGGACCATCTTGCGGACGTTCTCGGCCTGGCGCTCTTCACGGCTGGCGAAGTCGATCTTGTCGATCTTGGTCACACCCTCGACGATATGCGCCACATGCTCGCCGAATTCCCGCTGAACATCTTCGGTGGTCACCGGCGTGTCTTCGATGGCGTCATGCAACAGACCCGCCGCGATGGCGGTGGAATCCAGCTTCATGTCGGCCAGCACAATGGCCACTTCCAGGGGATGAATCAGATAGGGTTCACCGGAGGCCCGCATCTGGCCTTCATGGTGCTTCAGAGAAAACTGATAAGCCTTGCGAATAATCTCCGGATCGTCATGGGGACGATTTTGGACAACCTTCTTCAACAACTGCTCATACTTGGCAGCCAGCATCTTATTCGAACTGAACGGCTGGGAAGAAGTTGCCATGTACGATTATAGCGTGAAGCGGAGCCGGGGACTTGAGCACTCAGCAATCAGCACTCGGCATTCAGCCATGAAACATTTTCGGGAATGTCGAATGTTTTTATTCGCCAGCATGACGTAAGAATAAACCAACAAGGACCACCTCATTGTTTCATGGCTGAGTGCTGAGTGCTGAATGCTGAGTGCTCTCATGGCCTTGCGCCGCCCTTGGAGTCGCCGGTGACAAGATCGATCTCAAACTCCACTTCCTTATCCTTCAGCGCATCCCAGCCTGTGCCGAAAAGGGTAGTGCCTTCGATTCGGGAGATTGAGATTCCTTCCCATGAGAGCCGGGGCGTGGTCCAGAGACGTCCGCCTTCGTTGTAAGCGGAAATATTGGTAAAGCCGGAAAACAGCAGCAGCTTCAATTCCGGAACGGGTAGAACTCTCACCACAGGACGCTGCTCCACCTGATCCCAAACCCTGGGATCGGATGCTTTTACGAAATATCCATATCCACCGACAACTATGCAGATGGTCTCGGGATCGGGAACAGAGAAGACACCGTGCGCGACCTGGTCCGAGTCAAAACCCAGGGCAAAGAAGCCGATCCACGCCGGACCGCTCTTCGGTGCCACACGCAGCCATGCGCCGCGGCGATCGCCTTCCTCAAGCTCGGTTGGAAAATGATGCACCTTCTCCAGGGGGTGCGCCAGGGAATAAGACTCCAGCACTTTGACCTCGTAGCTGTGGGGGAACACGAAGCTGCATTGAATGGGCATAAGTACAAAAGAATTTAAATTTGAAATTTAAAATTTGAAATTTAAAATCTCCCGCTACTTCTGGTATCCTGCCATGAACTCCGCAACCCGTTCACGCACGCTTTTCACATGGGCGGGCAGATCGAGCTTGCTGCCGTCTTCCAGCAGGGGAATCACCCGGTCGAAATCCGGCCCCGAATGTGACCCGGTCAGCACCACGCGCACGGGATGAAACAGGTCTTTGCCCTTCGCGCCGGTCTCGGCCTTGATCTCGTTCATGATGGCCTTAAAGCGTTCCGGTGTCATGGACGGCTCGGCTGCGGCGCGCGCGCAGAAGGCCGTGATTACGGCGCGGGTCTTTTCACCGGCCAGCGTCTCTTTGTTGTCTTCAGCGGCAATGGCCGCCGCCGCGTCGTAACGGAAGATCGGCGTGGCTTTTTCCGGCAGCTCGTCGAGTTTGTTGACATAAGGCGCGAGCAGCGCCACCAGCCTGGCCGACCACGCCGCGACTTCCGGAGAGATGGTTTCCGGCAGATCTCCCGCGTTCCGCAGAAAGGGCAACGCCAGCGCCTGGATTCTTTCCGGCGGCGCTTGTTTGATGTAGTGCCGGTTCAGCCAGTGCAGCTTTTCCATGTCGAAGATGGCGGGCGCGGGCGTGACCCGCTTCAGCGAAAACTCCCTGGTCAGTTCCGCCAGGGTGAAAACCTCACGGTCGCCGCCGCTGGGGGCCCATCCCAGCAGGACGAGATAGTTTACCAGCGCTTCGCGCAGCACTCCCATATCGCGGAAGTTGGCGATCGAGGTCGCGCCATGCCGCTTCGAAAGCCGCTCACGGTCCGGTCCGAGGATGGTCGAGAGATGCGCAAACTCCGGGACCGGCGATTCCAGCGCTTCGTATAGCGCAACCTGCTTGGGCGTGTTCGACAGATGGTCGTCCCCGCGGATCACGTGAGTGATCTTCATCTCAATGTCGTCCACCACCACGACGTAGTTGTAAACGGGCACGCCGCTGGACCGCATGATGATCGGATCGCTCACCGACTCGTTGCTGAACTCCACGTCGCCCCGGACGATGTCATGGAATTTGATGGGCCGCTCCGGAATCTTCAGCCGGATT
>WNFG01003756.1_pt1 | contig 16903 bp, 14 predicted proteins | sample 5400431 | NCBI WGS metagenome assembly WNFG01 (sample SAMN13153346, study PRJNA577476) | soil metagenome | isolation source: 120 cm saprolite under Douglas fir tree site 2 hole 3 replicate 2 | place: USA:California | collected 2015-04-18 | reverse complement strand
TACCTCCGCGAGCCGGCGGGATCTCTTCGCCGGATTGTTCGCCGCCATCCGGGAAGGGCGGCTGAAGTGCGCCCCGCACGAGGAGCTGCGCCGGGAGCTGCTCGGGCTCGAGGTGCAGACCACCGCCTCCGGCTCGTACCGCGTCGATCACAAGGCCGGGCGCTATGACGACCACGTGATCGCCCTGTCCCTGGCCGTGCATGGCGCGCTCGAGCGGGAGGGTTCCTTCTCCATGGTGTTCGGCTACCACAAGTCGGGCCTCGAGCCCACCATCCTGTTCGGCACCACGCCGCGGGTGGACGGCCAGCCGGTCGAGATCACCCAGGAAGTCGTGCCGGTGATCACGCGGTGCAAGCACGGGTTCGACGTCAACGGCAACTCCGTGCTCGAGAACCAGCACCGATCGGAATGCCGAGACGGTCGGAAGAAGTACTCCACCGAGGTGAAGCAGGCCCCGACGCTGCGCAAGGCGGGTACCGAGCAGCACATGCTGACGAACACCCAGACCGGGAAGACCGAGCATTACGAAGATCGCCGCGGGCTCGAGTCCCAGGGCCCCATCCCGCAGGAGCAGTGTGTGTGCGGGGCGAAGTGGCCGATGAGTCAGAGCGCTGAGCGGCGCGGCCAGCACGCGGTCGCGCGGCAGTTCTATCCGGGCGTCAGCGAGCAGGAGCAGCAGAATCGGGCCCGGTGCATCGTCTGGTGCACGGGAGGTGGGGGGAACGAACCCCCACCTGTACATGTACCTGTCCCGCCCGCCCGGCCGGTGGAGCTGGACCCCCCGCAGGAGACGTGTCCGCATTGCGCGGGCCACTGGGCCCTCGAGGAGTCGACGTGGCGCCGCGCCGGCCACGCGATCAGCCGGCAGGACTTCGCCGGCATGTCGGAGTCCATGGCTCGACGGAATGCCGCCTGCCGGAGCCGGGCGGCCGCCTGATCCAGTAGCAACAATAATCCGATCGTGTTATCGTTACAGCATGAGACCACCAACCCTGAAGGACGTTCGTATGTTCGGCGGAAGACGCAAGGCCGAGCTGCTGGTCCGCGCCCAGCAGCGCCAGGTCGCCATCTCGGCCGCTCTGAAGGAGGCCCGCCGGGCCACCGCGCTGCTCTCCCTGACATGCCTCGTCTGTCGGAAGCCGATCATCGCGTTGCGCAGCACCAGGAGGTTCTGCTCGAACCGGTGCCGAGTGAAATCCCATCGCGTCATGAAGGCGGCCGCGAAGCGGGACGGTGCGCGGTGAGGGCCGCGCTCTACGCTCGGCTCAGTCGAGAAGACGGTCGCGCCACCAAGGACAATGGCACCGAGCGCCAGCTCCGCCTCGGTCGCGTGTTCGCCGAGAAGCAAGGCTGGACAGTGATCGAGCCCTACGTCCTGAAGGACGACGGTCACTCGGGTGCGGACTTCTCGCGGCCCGGACTCCAGCAGGTCTTGGCCGGCGCCGCCCGCAAGCCCAAGCCGTTCGACGTCGTGATCGTGCAGGCGCTCGACCGCATCGGCCGCGAGCAGATCTCCGTCGGGAACATCCTGAAGCTGCTCACGCGCGCCGGCATCGCGGTGTGGACGTTCACCGACGGGCAGAAGATCCAGTTCAAGACGCCGACCGAGAAGCTGATGGTGGGCGTGAAGGGCATGGCCGACGAGCAGTACCGCGCCAGCATCCAGGAGACCGCGCTCCGTGAGAAAGCCGAACAGGTGCACGTCACAGGCCCCGCCTGCTACGGCTACGATCGCGAGCCGGTCGGGATCGCGCCGCGGTCGGTGGTGACCGAATCGGGGAAGACCCGGCGGGTGAAGCGGACCTGGGATCACGTCGAGTACAAGATCAATGAGGCCCAAGCCAGGGTAGTGCGGCGCGTCTTCCAGCTCGCGGCCGACGGCCTGGGTGACAACCGCATCCGCAACCTACTGGACAAGGAAACCCCGCGGCCGACCGGCTGGACCAAGAACTTCGTCCGCCGGATGCTGGCCAACCCGCTCTACATCGGCGAGCGGATCTACGGCAAGGTGCGGAACGTGGACGATGACGGCAAGGGCAAGCGTGAGCCCGTCCCGGAGAGCGAGTGGATCCGAGTCCCCGCCCCCACGCTGCGCATCGTCTCTGATGACCTCTGGCAGGCGGTCCAGCATCGCAAGGCGAAGACCCGACTGCACTTCGTACGGGGTGAGAAGGGCCAGCTCGCCGGCAAGCCCGAGAGCGGCGTGGTCGCGCGGTTCATGTTGAGCGGCATCGCGCGGTGCGGGGAGTGCGGCGGCACGATGACCCATCTCGGCGGCTACGCCAAGAAGCGATATTACTGCTTGCAGCGAGCGCATCGAGGCGCGAGCTACTGCGGCAACCGCGGCGGCGTGCCGATGGATCTCTTGGACCGCGCGGTCCTCGAGAAGCTGTACGACGAGCTGCTGTCAGATCCCGGCCGGCTGTGGGAGCTGATCGAGGCGAATGACCGGGCGCGGCAGCTCGAGCGGGAGACCGCGAAGGCGCCCGCGGTCAACGTGGAGAAGGAGGTGACCCGGCTCGAGCGGGAGATCGGCAACCTAGTGGCCGCCCTGGCCGCTGGGACGGCCTCCCCGGACATCACCCAGGCGATCGCCACCCGCCGGGCTCAGGTGGACGCCCTGAAGGTCCCACCGGCCCCCACGCCCCTCTCCAAGGGTCGCTACGTGGCCGGCTACGCCGCGTTCAGGATGCTGCTGAACTCGAGGCACCCGCTGGCGGTGCGGCAGGTCCTGCGCCGGCTCGGCTGCGACAAGATCGTGGTCACCAAGACGGGACCCCGGAGCTGGGACTTCGCGGGCGAGTTCGACGCGGGCAAGATCGTCGCCGCCAAGCCGGAGTCCCCGCCCGGCGTGTAGGGCAGCTTCGGGCCGCGGTTGTCGGTGTTCGAGCGCAGGTAGGTGTCGACCGGGTTGATGCCGACGGCGTGGTGGCGCACGAGCACCTGCCCCGGCCCCGGCTGGGGCGTGGGGACCTCCTCGAGCTTCAGCACCGATGGGCCACCGTACTCCGAGACGCGGATCGCTTTCATGCGGGTGTCCTCCTCAGGACGTGGGGGGATCGGGAGTTCCCATCCAGAACGGCGAGGTCTTGCCGATCGACTCCAGATAGGCGCGGCGCTCGGCCGCGCGACGCGGGTACCAGACGGACAGATAGTCGGGGTCCAGCATGTGACGCCGGCTCTCGGTACCGAAGAAGCCGGCCAGGTCGGTGAGGGTGATGAAGCCCTCCTCGGCCCTCGCGGTGAACTGGCTCCAGCGTCGCGCGTGGTCTTCCGACCGGAAGAGGTTCATCCCGGTTCAGAGGTAGTACGACCGGCCGCGCGAGGCGCCGAAGCCGAAGGCGAGGTGGCCGACCAGGTCGGGCGGGTCCGCCCAGGTGATCCGCCCGTCGCGCATCTCGACCGTCACCGGGTCGCCGCAGTCGAGACACGGCGCGTCGACCCGCACGGTCTGGCCCGGGAAGAGCCACGTCGCGGAGGTGGCCTCGAACCCGCACTGGGCGAACCAGCGCTGCGCGCCGCCCACCGAGATCCGGTACTGGGTGGGCAAATTGTTGAGCGGCGGGAACGACGCGATGTAGTCGGTCTCGGGATGGAGCCAGCCGATCGGGTAGGCGGCCATGACGTCGCGCAGGAGCGCGCGCCCGTCCTCGGCGGGCAGGCCCAGGGCGCGGGCGACCTCCGCGTAGTGCGGCGCGCGGCCCGTCTCGACGAGGCTCCGCATGATGCGCTGGAACGCTCGATCCATCAGCTGCGGGTCGGCCATGGCGTCCTCCTGGTCGGGCCGGTCAGGCCGGGCCGGGCAGCACCGCGACCGCCGAGATCTCGATCAGGGCGCCCTCGCGCAGGAGCCCGGCCACGATCACGCCGGTGGCGGTCGGGAAACACTCCCCGAAGAACTCCCGGCGGACGCCGGCGGTGCGGGCGTAGTTCTCGGTGGTCGTAACGTAGTCGGTGGTCTCCACGATGTGCTCGAAGCCGCCACCCGCGGCCCGGAGCAGCCGGCCGAACTTCTCGAAGATGTAGCGGGTCTGGGCCACGATGTCGCCCGGCCCGACGATCTGCCCGTGCTCGTCCCCCGCGGTCGTGCCCGAGATGAAGAGGAGATTGCCCGCGCGCACCGCCGGCGAGAACGTGTAGCGGGTCGGCCAGGCCGGCCCGCCGGTGATCACCTCGGCCGACGTGGGTCTTCACCACGTCGGCGATCTCGGTGGCGAGCCCGCTCTGGACCGCGCGACCCGGCTTGAGCACCACGTACGCCTTGACGATGTGCCCGCGCAGCGGATCCGGCTTCCCCACCACCGCGGCCTCGGCCACCGCCTCGTGCTTCAGGATCGCGCTCTCGACCTCGAAGGGGCCGATCCGGTACCCCGCGCTCTTGATCACGTCGTCGGCGCGGCCCTCGAACCAGAAGTAGCCGTCGGCGTCGCGCCGCGCCAGATCGCCGACGGTCATCCATGCGCCGCGGTACGCCTCGCGATCCCGCTCCGCGTCGTTCCAGTAGCCGAGCGAGTAGTAGCCCTCCGGGTGCGGCTTCAGCCCCACGTGGCCGACCACGCCCGGATCCACCTCGCGGCCCTCGTCGTCCACCACCGCCACCGTGCAGCCCGGCAGCGGCAGCCCCATCGAGCCCGGCTTCACCGCCATGTCCACGGTGCCGAAGTTACCGACCGGCAGGCCGAACTCGCTCGAGCCGTACTGGTCCATCACGGTGACGCCCCAGTGCTCGCGGAAGAAGTGCACCACCTCCGCGTTCAGGGGCTCCCCGCAGCTGCTCGCCGCGCGCAGGCGGACGCCGCCCACCGCGGTGGCCCCGAGCGCCATCACGCCGCGCAGCAGCGTCGGGGTCGTCGCGAGATTGCTCACCCGCCGGTCCCGGAGCTGGGCCACGCAGAGCTCGGGCGTCGGGGCCGCCTCGTGCGACAGCACCGGCACCCCGAGGGCGAGCGCGCCCATGTAACACACGAGCCCGTAGCCCCAGCCCGGATCGCCGGTCGGCCAGAACACGTCGTCCGGCCGGAGATCGGCACCGTGGACGAGGTGCGGATGGATCGCCATCAGGAAATTGGTGGCGATCTTCACTCCTTTTGGCGGCCCGGTCGAGCCCGACGTGTAGAGGAGCACCGCCGGCTCGTCGCGCCGGCAGGCGACCGGGTCGGCCCCCTCCGGGTGGCGATCCATCGCGCGCCAGAACTCGGTGTCCCCCGGCGGAACCGCGTCGCCTCCGCCGACCGTGACGACCGTCACCCCGTCCGGCACCGGCTCGGGCAGGCGCCCGCGATGCTCCCAGTGGGTGACCAGGACCCGGGCCCCGCTGTGGCGGACCCGGTACTCCACCGCGTCGGGACCGAATCCGGTGAAGATCGGCACGTAGACCGCACCGGCCTTCCACGCTCCGATCATCGCGATCAGCATCTCGGGGACGCGAGGCAGGAAGCCCGCGACCCGGTCACCCCGCTCCACTCCCCGCGCCCGGAGCAGGGTCGCGAAGCGCGCGGTCAGCTCGCGAAGCTCGTCGAACGAGTAGGTGCGGTCCTCGCCGCGCTTGCCGAGCCATCGGAGCGCGGGGCGCCCGCTCCCCGCGTGCCGGTCGATGCCCGCGTGCCGGTCGATGATGGTCCGGCCGAGATTCACCGGCTCGCCGGCCACCCAGCCCAGGGCGCGGGCGCTCTCCTCCCAGCGAAAGGCCCGGCAGGCATCGCGATAGGTCGGCCGGCTCGTCATCGCGGGGCCGAGCATACCTTATGTCCGCCCCCCTTGCGGAAGGCCCGGCCGCCGGGATACACCAGTCTTCGTCGGCATCCCCACCACCTCCAGGAGAACGAGCATGACCGAGACCGCGACGACCGAGAAGCTGCTCCTTCAGAAGGACGGCCCCATCGGCTGGATCACCTTCAACCAGCCGGAGAAGCGCAACGCGGTGAGCCAGGAGATGTGGCAGGCCATGCCCGAGTACGTGGCCGACCTGGCCTCCGATCCCGCCATCCGGGTGGTGATCCTGCGCGGGGCGGGCGAGACCGCCTTCGTGGCCGGCGCCGACATCTCCCAGTTCAAGGACCGGCGGCGCAACGCGGCCGACGAGGAGGAGTACCGCCGCATCTCGGGCGCGGGTGGGGAGTCGCTCGCCCGGCTCGGCAAGCCGCTGGTGGCCATGATCCACGGCTTCTGCATCGGGGGCGGCGTCTCCATCGCCATCACCTGCGACCTGCGCATCGCGGCGGACGACGCGCGCTTCGGTATCCCGGCGGCCCGGCTGGGCCTGGGCTATCACTACAAGGGGATGGAGAAGCTGATGTCGCTGATCGGTCCCGCCTACACCAAGGAGCTCTTCTTCACCGCCCGCACCGACTTCACCGCCCAGGACGCGCTGCGCATGGGCCTGGTGAACCAGGTGGTGCCGAAGGCCGATCTGGAGCGCTTCACGCGCGACTACGCGCTCACCATGTCGCGCAACGCGCCGCTCACCCTGCGCTCGGCCAAGGCCAGCGTGGAGCAGCTGCTGCGCCCCGAGGCCCAGCGTGACTTCGCATTGCTCGACAAGCTCATCAAGGACTGCTTCGACAGCCAGGACTACCAGGAAGGGGTGAAGGCCTTCTCCGAGAAGCGCCGGCCCCAGTTCCAGGGGCGCTAGGCCCGGGGGCGCGCCGGCGCTCACCGCGTCCGGCGCGCCAGCATCTCCGAGAGCAGGGCGTTGACCTCCTCGGCCGCCTCGTAGTTCACCCAGTGGCCGGCGCCGTCGATCACCCGCATGTCGAAGCGCGGGTCGGCGGCGACCAGCACCCGCCGGCTCTCCTCCAGGTGGTGGCTCGTGAAGGCATCGCGCGCGCCCCAGATGCCGGCCAGGTGGGCGCGCACGGCGGGCAGCGCGTGGAACAGCACGTCCGACACCGGGATCGCGCCCGACTTGAAGCGCGCGCGCCGCACGTTGTCGATCTGGAGCGTGACCGCCAGATCGTCCGCGCTCTCCGGGCGAGCGAGCATCAGCGTGCGCAGGTTCTCGCGGTGCACGTGCCGGACGGCCTCCGGCGCCATCCCGGGCTCGAGCCGGAGCAGCGCACGCGGGGCCGCCGGCGTCAGCCCGAGCCCGCCCGGGCCCAGCAGCACCAGCGTGCGCACCCGTGCGCCGAGCCGCGCCGCCACGAGGCCGCCGATGATGGCGCCGAGCGAGAAGGCGGCCAGGTCGAAGACGGCCGGCGGCGGCACCATCCGGTCGATGCCGGCCGCCACCAGCCCGGCCAGGCCGTCGGCGGTGTGCGGCTCGGGCGGGGCGTCCGACTCGCCGTAGCCCGGCATGTCGGCCGCCAGCACGCGGTGATGCCCGGCGAGGGGGAGCACGTTGCGGATCCAGTGGGTCCAGGAGCCGCTCGCCCCGTGGAGTAACACCAGTGGCGGCCCCGCACCCCAGGCGCGCCACGCCATCGCGCCGCTCGCCACTGGCGTGACGGTGCGCACGCCGGCCGACTCGATCCGCTCAACGTGGGCCCGGGGCTCCTCCATTCGCCGACTCCCGCTCTCCTTTCGAGACAACGATCAGCGCGGCCGCCGCCTGGCACACGACGCACAGCCCGAGCGCGACCGAGTACGAGCCCCACCGGTCTCGCGCCCATCCCAGCAAGGCCGGGCCGAACGCGAACGTGAACTGGTTGATCGCCACGATCAGGCTCACCACCCGCCGGAAGTGCGCCTTCGGATACTCCACCTGCACGATCAGGCTGGGAAACGTCGTCATGTTACCCACCCCGAGACCGAAGAGCGCGCAGCCGACATAGAGCACCGGCACCGACGGCCACCGGATCATCGCAAAGACCGCGAGGGCCTGGACGGCAAAGTTGCAGGCCGAGGCGACGCGCCGGTCCACGCGATCGATGAACGCGCCGGTCACGAGCCGGCCGACGATCGCGGCGAGGGTCGTGAGGCTCACCGCGAGCGCCGCGCCCTCGCGGCCGATCCGCGGGCTCAGATAGGCCACCTGATGCGTCAGGAAGCCGACCTGCGCGAGCAGCCCCAGGGCGAAGGCGGCCGAGATGGTCCAGAAGCGCCGTGTGCGAACGAGGTCGGCGCGCCGGATCGGCTCCGGCGCGGGGCCTGGGGCCGGCGCGCCGACCGATTCGATCCCGCCGGGCCGGGCGTCTCCGTCCGGTCCGAGGCCGAGCGCTTCCGGGCCGCGATGCATGTAGAGCGCCACGAGCGGAACCAGGAGCACGACCATGACGCCCGCGATCACCAAGGCGGCCGCGGGAAAACCGACGGCGGCGATGAGCACGGTCCAGAGCGGCACGAGGAGCACGCCGCCACAGGTCGCGCCGTTCATGGCCATGCTGACCGCAAGACCGCGCTTCCTCTCGAACCACGGCGCGACGATGGCATTGATCGCGGCCCCACTCATGCCGGCCCACCCCACCGCCATCACGGCCAGACCCAGGCCGAGCTGCCATGGCCGCGTGGCCGAGGCGACCACGAGGACCCCGGCGGCGAGGGAGCCGATCGCGACCATCAGGACCTTCCGCGGCCCGAAGCGGTCGAACGCGTCCCCGACGACCGTGATCATGGTGGCGCTGAGCACGTAGTACCCGGTGATCGCCATCGAGATGCGCGAGACCGGCCACCCCGATCGGTCACGCAGGACCACCAGGTACACGCCGAGGCCGTAGAAGCCGATGCCGAACGCGAAGGTCGCGATCAGGAACGCGACGATGACGATCTTCCACCCCACGAACATGGCGAGTGCCCCCTCGACCGCCGCCCGATCGGGTCGGCGACAATGCGGGCAGTATGGTGGCAGCGGGTGCCCGCGGGCTGGTCGCTTTCGGACCTGGTCGTCGCGACCCCGTGGCCACGCCGCCGCGATCGAGGCACACTGGGGCGGTGATGATGCTCGACCGCGCCGCCTGTGATCGCGCCCGCATCGCGCGCGACGTCCGGTTCGACGGGCGCTTCTTCAGTGGCGTCCTGACCACCCGGATCTACTGCCGGCCGATCTGTCCCGTCCTGCCGGCGCGGTCCCGGAACGTCGTCTTCTTCCCCACCGCCGCGGCGGCGGAGGGCTCGGGATTCCGGCCCTGCCTCAGGTGCCGGCCCGAGGCCGCTCCGGGCAGCCCGGCGTGGCGGGGCACCGCGGCCACGGTGTCACGGGCGCTTCGCCTCATCGAGCAGGGCGCCCTCGACGAAGGGAGCGTCGCGGATCTCGCCGCCATCCTCGGCATCGGGCCGCGTCACCTGACGCGGCTCTTTCTCGAGCACGTGGGCGCCTCTCCGAGCGCCGCCGCCCGCACCCGCCGGGTCCAGCTCGCCAAGATGCTCCTGAGCGACACGCGGCTGACCGTCGCCGACGTCGCCTTCGCGGCCGGCTTCCAGAGCATCCGGCGCTTCAATGCCGTCTTCCGGGAGACCTACCGACGCCCGCCCTCCGCCATCCGGCGGCTCGCTCCCCAAGGCGGGATCGACGGCGGAGCGATCGCCCTCCGGCTGGCGTTCCGGCCACCATTGGGCTGGCGCAACCTCACGCGCTTCTTCGACGCCGAGCGCACCGTCGGCGTCGAGGAGGTGAGCCTCCAGGGCTATCGCCGGACCATCGTCGTCGACGGCCGGGCCGGCTGGATCTCGGTCCGCCCGGTGCCGGGCCTGGGTCAGATCGAGCTCGGCGTGTGGCTGCCGGACTGTCGGCCGCTACGCGCGGTGATCGAGCGGGTGTCGCGGATGTTCGACCTTACCGCCGATCCGGAGGGCATCGCCCGGCAGCTGGCGTCGGACGGCGCGCTCGCGCCGCTGCTGAGCCGGCTGCGCGGGGTGCGCCTGCCCGGCGCCTGGGACGGGTTCGAGATCGCGGTCCACCGGATGATGCGCCGGGACGTCGGGCCGGTGGCGGTGGCCGGCGTCATGGAGCGGCTCGCGAGGGTCCACGGTCGACCGCTGGAGCCCCGGCCTCCGCGCGGTCCTCACCTGCTCTTTCCGGAGCCCGCGGCGCTCGCGCGATTCTCGCGAGCCGATCTGGGGCTGTCGAGGACGGGGGCGCGGAACCTGCGGCGGCTCGCGGAGGCGACCGCCGCGGGCGCGATCCAGTTCCAGACCGCGCCCTTCGAGCGTCTCGTCCTCCAGCTCACCGAGCAGGCCGGCTTCGACACTGCCACCGCGCACTGGATCGCGATGCGCAGCCTGACGGAGCCGGACGCCGCGCCCTTCGGCCTCGAGTCTCCTTCCCCGTCGCCCCGACGCGGGGCCCCGCGCGAGCGGGATCACCGGCGCTGGAGGCCCTGGCGGTCCTACGTCGCGGTCTGCCACGCCGGCGCGTGGCTGGCCGCTCCCGAGTCCCCCGCTCGGGCACGGCGCGCGTGAGACGTCCGGGACGCGACGCTCAGGCGCCGGGCGTGGCGATCAGGGCCGCCCAGTCCACCGACTGCTGGTACGCCGCCGCGGCCTGGATCAGCGTGTCCTCCCGGAAATAGGGCGCGACCAGCATCAGCCCCACCGGGAGCCCGCCGATCTTCGCGCACGGCACGCTGATCGCGGGGTGGCCGGTGTAGTTGAACGGGCACGTGTTGGCGATCACCGGACCCAGGTCGAGGCTGCGCTTGCCGCCCAGCATGGTCAGCTCCATCGCGTCCTCGTGGTCGCGCGGCTCCTGCCAGCGCGGTGCGGTCATCGGGATGGTCGGCATCGCGAGCACGTCCACTCCCGCGAAGACGCGGTCGTACTGGGCCACGAAGGTGGGCCGCACGTTCTGGGCCTTGGCGTAGAGGCGCCCGCCGTAGTTTCGCTGGAGGTAGTAGCCCTGCAGGAGGTTCAGCTTGAGGTTCGGCGAGAACTCCCGTGCGTGGCTCTGCTTGAGCCGCCCGAAGATCGAGATGAGCGAGGACGGGTAGTAGGTCTTGGCGCCGGTGCCGCCGAAGTGGGTGTCGTACATCCGCTTGCCGCCCTCGAGGTAGATCGGCAGCAGCGCGGGCAGCGCCTGGGTGTGGAGCGGCACCGACACCCGCTCCACCCGGGCCCCCGCGCGCTCGAGGGTGCGCACCGCCTCCATGACCGCCTCGTCGACCGCGCGGTCACCGCCCGGCACCCCGAAGCCCTCGTCGAGCAGGCCGATGCGCAGCCCCTTCACCCCGCGCGCGAGCGCGGCGGGATAGGGCGGCAGGGTCGCGGGCACGTCGGCCTGGCGCGGATCGAGGCCGTCGCGTCCGGCCATCACCTGGAGCGACACCGCGATGTCCTCCACGGTGCGGGCCATCGGCCCCACGTAATCGATCGTGGGCTCGAGCCCGAACACGCCGGAGTGCGGGACGAGGCCGTGGGTCGGCATGAGCCCGACGATGCCGCACCACGCGGCGGGCAGGCGGATCGAGCCGCCCTGGTCGCCGCCCAGCGCGATGTCGACCGCGCCGCCCGCGACCGCGGCGCCCGAGCCGGACGACGAGCCGCCGGTGACGTGCTCGTGGCGGTGCGGGTTGAGCGGGCGGCCGTAGTCCCCCACCCCGGAGAGACCGGGGCCGCCCCACGAGAACTCCTCCATCTTGAGCTTGCCCACGATGGTTGCGCCCGCGTCGAGGAGGCGCGTGACCACGGTCGCGTCGAAGTCCGGCACGTAGCCGTCCATCATGTGCGAGCTGAACGTCATCGGCACCCCGGCGAGGGCGATGTGGTCCTTGAGCGCGACGGTCTTGCCGTGGAGCGGGCCGCTCGCCGCGCCCGGCACCCGGCAGCGCGTGATGAAGGCGCCCAGCGGGTCCTCGGCGGCGGAGGGGCGGCGCCCCGGATCGCGGTCGGTGAAGCGCAGCGGCGGGCGCCGCTCCTCCACCCGCATCTCGTCGAAGGTCTCGAGCGCGGCGATGGTGTCCATCATGCGCGCCTGGATCATGCGCGCCTCCATCGGGGTCAGGTCGAATCCCAGGGCGCGGCCGTACTCCATCACCTCGTCGACGTCGGGTCGCCTCAGCATGGCTTCGTCCTCCGATCGGGATAGGGCGTTGCGACTGCATGATGCCATGGACTATAGTGGGCCGGGCCCGCGGTGTGGCGTGCTCTCGTCGCGAGCAGCCGCCGACACCGATCGGGCCAGTGGACTTTCTGGAGAACGATGGTCACCGTGAGCGCTGAGACGGCCCTGTCGTCCTCGCCGGACGAGATCTGGACCGCGCTCGGCCGCCGAAATACGTACTTCTACTTCCCCGGCATCGCTCCCGCGACCGGCAAGGGCGGCGGCCCACTGGCCCACGCGCTCGACCTGCCCATCGTGGACCGACTGGAGCAGACCGCCACGCTGTCGGTGGGGCGGGCGGGACGAAACGGCCGGCGCGAGCGCCGCTTCACCCTGCGCGGCGAGCTGGTCACCGTCGCGGGGCGCTGGCAGCTCGAGCCGGGCGACGCGGCGGTTCGCGTGCGCCTGACCCTCGACTACGAGATCGCCCCGGAGCTCAAGACGCTGGCGGTGAACACCCTGCGCAGCCGGAGCCCGCTGCCGATCCGCACCGACGCGGACGCGATCCTGAGCCGGGCGGTCGACGAGTTCTTCGAGACGCGCTTCGCCGAGCAGGCCGCCGCCTACTGCGAGCGGGTGCGCGCGCACCTCGACGGCCGCCCGGCATGATCGTCTACGTGCTCCAGCGCCTGCTGGGCCTGGTCCCGGTGCTCTTCGGGATCACGGTGGTGATCTTCCTCACCATGAAGCTGATCCCGGGCGACGTGGCGCGCGCCCTGCTGGGCCCGATGGCCACCGATCAGTCGCTCGCCCAGCTCCAGCACGCGCTCGGGCTCGACCAGGCCATCCACGTGCAGTACGTGAAGTGGCTCTGGCGGGCGCTGCACGGCGACCTCGGGCTCTCCCCCATCGTGCACAAGCCGGTGGTGGAGCTGCTGCTCCCCAAGTTCGGCAACACCTTGATCCTGGCCGGCGCCAGCTTCGCCCTCGCGGTCCTGGGCGGCGTCGCGGTCGGAGTCCTCGCGGCCTCGCGGCAGCAGACGGTGGTCGACCGCGCCGCGATGGGCGCCTCGCTGGTGATCGGGAACATGCCGCCCTTCTGGCTAGGCCTGGTACTGATCGTGTTCTTCGCGATCAACCTGCGCTGGCTGCCGAGCCTCGGCATGTACTCCTCGCGCGGCCCGGGCGGCTTCCAGGACCTGCTCGCCCACCTGATCATGCCCGCGATCGCCACCGCGGCGGCGCCCGCCGCCATCATCGCGCGCATGACGCGGGCCTCGGTGCTCGAGATCCTCGGCCAGGACTACATCAAGGTCGCCCGCTCCAAGGGGCTCTCCGAGCGCGCGGTGCTGGGCCTGCACGCGCTGCGGGTGGCCTGGCCGCCCATCCTGACCATCTCGGGCCTGCAGCTCGGCTACCTGCTGGGCGGCGCGGTCTTCACCGAGGAGGTCTTCGGCTGGCCGGGGCTCGGACGCCAGCTCGTCTCCTCGGTGCTCGCGCGCGACGTGCAGGCGGTCCAGGGCGCCGCGCTGTTCATCGCGCTGTCGTTCGTCATGGTGAACCTGGTGGTGGACCTGCTGAACCTCTACCTCGACCCGCGCTCGCGGCCGGCCTGACCGTGGCCACCACCTCGACCGCGCTCACCGTGACCCCGGCCGCGTCGCGCGCCCGCCGCCCCCGCGGCGCCCTCGCGCAGTCCGCGCGCGCGTTTGCGCGCGACCGCCAGGCGATGGTGGGGCTGCTGATCATCGCGATCATCGGCGGGGCCGCGCTGGCCGCGCCGCTCATCAGCCCGTGGGATCCCCTCACCTCGGCCGCCGTCGAGCGGCTCTCGCCCGTCGGCACCCCGGGCCATCTCCTCGGCACCGACGAGCAGGGGCGCGACATCCTGAGCCGCCTCATCTGGGGCGGGCGCGCCTCGCTGCTGGTGGGCATCCTGCCCACCGTGACCGCGGGCCTCGTCGCGCTCGGGCTCGGGCTGCTGGCCGGCTACATGGGGGGCGCGGTCGATCACGTCATCATGCGCGCGCTCGACGTCTTCTTCGCGTTCCCGCTCGTGCTGCTCGCCATCGCGATCGTGGGCGTCATCGGCCCCGGCATGGAAAACCAGATGTTCGCCCTCACGGTGGTCCTGGTGCCGTACAGTACCCGCGTGGTGCGCACCGCGACCCTCTCGGTCAAGCCGCTCGAATTCGTCGAGGCCGCCCGCGCGCTGGGCGCCAGCGGGGGACGCCTCATCGGGCGCCACCTGCTGCCGAACGTGCTGCCGCCGCTCCTGGTCTACACCAGCACCCTGGTGGGCATGATGATCGTGGCCTCGGCCGGGTTGAGCTTCCTGGGCCTGGGCGTGCAGCCCCCTACCCCGGACTGGGGCGTGATGGTAGGCAACGGCCGGCTCGTGCTCTACCGCGCCGCCCACGTGGCCACCATCCCCGGCATCGTCATCGTCGTCGCCGCGCTCGCGTTCAACTTCGTCGGAGACGGTCTGCGCGAGGCCCTCGACCCTCGCGCGCGCCGGTAGACCCCCGGGTCGAGCCCAAGGAGAGGGATCATGGACGCAGAGAAGATCAGCCTGATGATGCGCATGCTGCCCGACGGCGTGAGCCGGCGGGACTTCCTCCGCACCGCCGCCGCCGGCGCGGCCGGAGCGGCGGGCACGCTGGCCCTGCCCAAGCGCGGGCGGGCCCAGACTCCCAAGAAAGGCGGCACGCTCGTCTACGGCATGGAGGGCCCGTCCGACATCCTGGACCCGCAGGCCACCGGCTGCTGGCTCACCTATCGGGTGACGTTCCAGATGTTCGAAGGCCTGCTCGCCGAGGACCTGACCAACGCGGAGGTCACGATCCCGAAGGTGGTCCCGAAGCTCGCCGAGTCTTACACCACCGCGAAGGACGGCCTCTCGCGCACCTTCAAGCTGCGGAAGGGGGTCAAGTTCCACGACGGCACTCCGTTCAACGCCCAGGCCGCGGTCTTCTCGTGGGAGCGCATGTACAAGAAGGACGCCCCGCACTTCTACGCCCGGGCCAACAGCTACACCTCCTACGTGGTCGAGTACATCACGGGGGCGGAGGCGGTCGACGAGTACACGCTGAAGCTCACGTTCAGCAAGCCGTACTCGGAGTGGGAGCGCATGACGCTGCAGAGCTGGGGCGAGCCGATGATGGTGAGCCCGACCCAGGTCAAGAAGACCGGCAACGAGAAGTTCGCGGACGCCCCGGTCGGCACCGGGCCCTTCAAGTTCGTGGAGAACGTGCCCGGCGACCGGATCGTGCTCGAGCGCTTCAAGGACTACTGGGGCACCGCGGCCAACGTGGACAAGCTGGTCTTCCGGCGCCTCGACGATCCGGCGGCCCGGGTGGCCGCGCTCCGCACCGGCGAGGTGGATTTCATCCTCGCGCCCCCGCCCGACGAGGTGGAGGCGCTCCGCAAGGAGAAGTTCCAGGTGCTCCAGTCGAACGCGCCCCACATCTGGTACTGGCACCTGAACATGAAGGACGAGAAGTTCAAGGACGTGCGGGTGCGCAAGGCGCTCCAGATGTCGGTCGACAAGGACCGGATGTGCAAGGAGCTGCTGCGCGGCACCGCGAAGCCGGCGTGGAGCATGATCTCGCCCGCCACCGTCGCCTACGACCCCAAGTACAAGCCCTACTCCTACGATCCGGAGAAGGCCAAGGCGCTCCTGAAGGACGCGGGCCTCGGTTCGGGCTTCGAGACCACGTTCTGGACGTCGACGTCGGGCTCGGGGCAGATGATCCCGGTGGCGATGGCGGAGTGGATCCAGCGCGACCTGGCCAAGGTGGGCATCCGGGTCAAGCTCGAGACCTTCGACTGGATCACCTATCTCTCGAAGATGTTCCAGGGGCTACGGCCGGGCCACGGGGCCTACCAGCTCTCGTGGGGCATGACCAGCAACTTCTGGATCGACATCGTGGCCCGCTCCACGCGCCAGCCCGACAAGGGCGTCAACGTGGGCTGGTACGCGAACCCGAAGGTCGACGGCCTCCTCGACACCGCCCGCGCCGAGCTGGACGAGAAGAAGCGCGCGGCGGTCTACAAGCAGATCGACCGGATCATCATGGAGGAGGACGCCTCGTTCTTCCCCATCTGCAACGACCTGAACCTGGTGGTGCTGAACCCGAAGGTGAAGGGCTTCGTCAACCCGCCGGAGGAGTGGTTCCAGCTCTGGACCCCCTGGGTCGAAGCCTAGCCCGGCGGTGGGAAAGGGCCCATCTGGACCCTTTCCCACCACCGGGTGGCTGGTCGGCAGCTAGGGGGAAGCGGAAGTCGTGTAGCGGACGGAGTGGGCCGCGTGGGCCTGCCAGTTCTCGCCGTAGCGCGCGGCCAGCGTGGGGGCGTGGATGATCAACAGATTCTCCGCGCTCTCCCGGTCCGCCGCGACCGTGAAGCCGAAGCTCCCGGTCAGCACGACCTCCGTGTCGATCACCATCACGTTGCTGTTGGCGGGATGCGCCCGGTCGATCAGCACCACGACCCCGTCCCGGGTGAGCGAGTCGGCCGATGACGGCCGCCCCTTGGCGTGCTTGCGGTCCAGGATGACCTCGACCTTGACGCCCCGATGCTGGGCATCCGCGAGCGACTTGGTGATCTGGGGCGAGCTGAGCGAGGAGGCCTGCACGAGCACGGTGTGGCCAGCCCGCCCGATCGCCTCCACGACCGCCTGGGCCGCGCCGCCGCCCGGCGAGAAGTAGACCGCCCAGGGGCGGGACTGCTCGGGCTCGTAGACCCGCGGAGCCTGGGCCCGGACGCCCGGCGCCCCGAGGCTCATAACGACGGTCAGGACGAGGGCCAGGGCGACCACGACGAGCCTCATACGGGAGATCATCGCACGACTGGCAACCGACACTATCCAGGGCATTTTTTACCCGGTCGGGCTATCTTGAAAGAACCATGGACTCGACCCTGTCGAGACGCGGCTTCCTCGCTTCCGGCCTCGGAGCCGCCGCCGGCGCCCTCGTCGCCCCGCGCCGATCGGGT
>WNFG01002065.1_pt1 | contig 16906 bp, 18 predicted proteins | sample 5400431 | NCBI WGS metagenome assembly WNFG01 (sample SAMN13153346, study PRJNA577476) | soil metagenome | isolation source: 120 cm saprolite under Douglas fir tree site 2 hole 3 replicate 2 | place: USA:California | collected 2015-04-18 | reverse complement strand
CGCGAACGCCGCGAAGCCCACGATCCCGGCGACGGACACCAGCAGCGGCTCCGGGACCTTCGCGGACCACACCGCGGCGAGCGCGACGAGGAAGATCGCCAGCGTCGGGATGTCCACCAGCACCTGTGTCGCGATGACCGCCGCCGCGCCGACGATCGCGCCGGCGGCCGCCGCGGTCGCGCCGCGGGTGAACCCGACGACCGCGGGATGCTTTCGGAACCGGATGATCCACGGCGCGAAGAGCACGACCATCAGGAACGGCGGCAGGAACACACCGACGCCGGCGACGGTCGCGCCGGCGAGGCCGGCGACGAGGTAGCCGACGAACACCGCGGTGATCACGACCGGGCCAGGCGTGATCATGCCCATGGCCACCGCGTCGAGGAATTCACGCTCGCTCAGCCACCCGAAGTCGCGCACCACGCCCTGCTGCAGGAACGGGACGATCGCCAGGCCCGAGCCGAACGTGAACGCGCCGGCCTTGAAGAAGAAGATCCCGAGCTGCAGGAGCAGATTCGGATCGCTTGTGGGCGCCGCCGACAGGAGCGAGCCGAGCCACACCGGCACGAGCGCAGGCGCGGTCGGCACGCGTCGGAGGAGCCACCCCGGCGCGAAGAGCACCACGCCGACGAGCCCGGCGACGAGGAACAGGATGGCGACCTCGCTCCGCACGAGGAACGTCACTACAGCGACGACGCCGAAGATCGCCCAGAGTCGGCGGTCCTCTTTGATGCTCACGCGCAGGAGCTTCCACGCACCGCGCAGGATGAGCGCGATCACCGCCGGCCCGATCCCGTAGAAGAGCGCTTGAATGACGGTGGTGCCGCGGAACTCGACGTACAGCGCGGCGACGACGCTGACGATCACGAACGGCGGCAGGATGAACGGCACCGCCGCGGCGACCGCGCCCCAGAAGCCGCGGCGCACGTAGCCGAGCCACATCGCCAGCTGGGCCGCGAGCGGACCGGGGAGCGTCTGCGACACTGCCAGCCCTTGCAGGTACTCCTCCTGCGTGAACCACCGTCGCCGCTCGACCAGGTCGCGCTGCATGTAGCCCGCGAGCGCGATGGGGCCACCGAATCCGAGCGCGCCCAGCCGGAAGAAGTAGCGCGCTATCTGCGCGAGCGAGAGCCGCGGCGTCAGACCGGCGTCTATTGACCACCGACCGGCGCGAGCACGACGTCGTCGAAGCAGGTCACGGAGTCGGCCTTTGTCCACAGACCCGCCCGGCCCTCACTGAATGTCCCATCCGTCGCCTCGACGATCAGCTTGCCGCCCAGGTAGCCACGCAGGGTCGTGCCGATCGCCTCGCCGCGCAGCTGCTGCCAGACCCCTGATGCGACGCTGACGGCGCCGCTCCTGATCTCGCTGCGGCTCCCCTCCACGTACTTGAAGATGACGACGCTGCCCTCGAGCGCGTTCGCCCGCACGATGTAGTAGTTCTTCGCGTCCCTGATACGCAGCAGCACGCCCGCCGCCTGGTCGGTGCGGCCCGAGATCGGCTTGACCTGTGCCGTCACGGACATGTCTTTGTGCGATTCGTTCGATAGCTGCATCGCCGGGTAGTCCGCCGACGCCGTCTGGCACAGCGCGTTCGGCGCGCTTGGCGTCCCTTGCTCTGTGCGCACGGACCACTGACCGGTGAACGCGGCGGCACCGGCGGGAAGTCCACCCACCGAGTCCTGGTCGAATGTCCAGGTCGTCGCCTGGAAACGTTCGGCGCTGGACGTCGGGCCACTCGCCGCGGCCGGTGGCGGCGGCGGCGAGCCGCAGGCGACGAGGCTCATGACGAGCGCGACGAGGGCAGCCGTCGCCAAACGCGGTGGACGAATCGAGGTGCCGATGGTCAGCCCAGGATCCCCTCGGCTTTGGCTGCGCGATTCTTCGTCTGCTCGCGCACCATCTTGATCGTCTTGAGCGCCCAGTTGTGCGAGACGTTCTCGGCCGCGACGTACGTGCCGCTCGAATGCAGCCACGAACCGCCGTCGGCATCGGTGATGTGACCGCCGGCCTGGCGGAGGATCACACCGGCGGCAGCCACGTCCCATGGACGCGCATCGAGGTTCCAGTACGCGTGCAGCCGCCCGCACGCGACGTAGCAGATCCCGAGCGCGGGCGAGCCGAGGACCACGTGATGCTGCACGTCCCGCGAGGTGATGGTGTAGACGCGCAGGGCCTCGTCGAGCACCGGCCCGTCGTGCGGGAGGTCGGCGCCGACCCAGGCCTGCTCCCAGAACTCCGGCCCGAGCGAGACCGCGCGCACGTTGATGTCGGTGTTGTTCAGCGTCGCCGGCTGCCCGACCTGGGCCGAGAACATCTCGTCGCGCATCGGGTCGTACACCACGCCGACGCGCAGATCGCCGTTCACGCGCAGCGCCAGCGAGATGGCGAAGAACGGGATGCCCATCGCGAAGTTGAGGCTGCCGCAGATGGGGTCGACGATCCACAGGCGCTCGGCGCTGACGTCGATCGTCTCGTCCTCGGGGCCCTCCTCGGTCAGGATCGCGTCCCCGGGGCACTCCTGGCGGAGGATGTTCACAAGCAGGTCCTGGACCTCGACCGCCGCGCCGACGATCGCGTCGCGCCGACCCCGCCAGCTGAACGAACCGGGGTCCCCGGCCCGAGCCACGGCGAGCGGCCCAGCGCGGAAGGCCGCGCGCGTGGCGATGTCGCGCGAGGCTTTGTCGTCCATCATCTTTCGCAATGGTAGTGACGCGAGGTCCGCGGGTCATCGCGACGATCGTCTGCGCGTTCAGCGAGGAGCTGCCGACATCGTGGCTCCAGGTCTTCCGGCGCTTCGAGCACGCGGTCAACAAGGCCGGGCTGAAGATCCGCGTGCGCCTCGAACCGCTCGAGGAGATGCCCCCGCACTACGATCTCGTGGTCGTGGCGCCGGAGTTGCGCGGGCGTGCGGAGGCGGTGCTGGGCGACGCGTTCCTCTTCGTCACGACGCGGCAGAGCGCGGCCGATAGCGCCGAGCAGCTGCTCCGCGAGATCGCGCGCGGCGACGTGATCCTCGCGGAGAAGGCCGACCCGAGCGCGCCGAACATCGTGACCCACCGCGGGATGGAGAGGCTGTGATGGAAGAGGCGATCCGCCGCAAGCTCGAGACGCGCGTCGCGCGGCTGGAGCAGCAGATCCGCTCGTTCAAGGAGCTGCACGCCAGCGAGCTCGGGCTGATCCTCGACGAGCTCGCGTCGCTGCGGTCCGACCTCGCGGCGATGGCCGCTCCGCCGGCCGCGGGCGCTCCCGCGTCGTCGGCGGAGGAGCCAGCCGCCTCGGTGGACCCGGCCGCGAATTCGCCAAAGCGCGCGGCCTGGCTCGCCGAGCAGCAGCGCAAAGAAGAAGAACGGCGCGCTCCGAAGACACGGCGCGAGCTCCTGCGCGGCCGGGATGAGGAAGAGAAGAGTTAGCGGGCGACGACGCGAGCGCGGCGGCGCTTGAGCATCCGGTACGCGAGCTCGAAGGCGAGGGCGAGGACCACCAGGGCGATGAAGATGTACGCCTCGAGCGACATCCCCGGCAGCAGCGGCGTGCCGGCCTTCGCCGCCTGGGTCACGGTGACGGCGTTCGGGTTCGTCGAGAGGGCGGTCTTGCCGGCGTCGTCGAGCGTCACGGCGTAGATCTCGAAGTTGCCGCTGCGGGGGGAGGCGAAGAGCAGCTGCGACCCGTCGGCCGAGAACTCGAACGGGCCCTGCGCGAGGATGCCCTGGGCGATCTGGTCGCGCTGCGCGGTGGGATCGGGCTGCTGGCGCCAGAGGTCGGTCCAGCTCTGATCCATCGAGAGATGCTCGGTCACGTAGATGAGCTGGCCGTTCGCGAGGAAGACCGGGAAGTGGCTGCGCTCGCCGTCGGGGCTGATCGCCTGCGGTGAGCTCGACGGCGCGGACGACATCACCAGCACGCGTGACAGGTCGCCATCGGAGAACGCGATGTGGCTGCTGTCGGGCGACCAGCGCACCGAGTGGCACGCGAAGGTGCACTGATTGTTCTTCTCGCTCGCGAGCTGCGTGGTGACACGCGCGGTCCCACTTCCGTCGCGCGCGGACATCCACACGTCCATCGTCCCGGCGTCGTACACGTAGTACGCGATGCGCTTTCCGTCGGGACTGAAGTTCGGGAAGCTCGCGATGGCGTTGCTCTTCGTCACCTGCGTCCGGCGCTGGCTCGAGACGTCGATGATGAAGATCTCGCGATGCGTTGAATCGCCCGAGTCGACGGCGATGGCACTGCCGTCGGGGCTCCACGCGGGATGGCGGTCATCGATGTCGGAGCCGCTCGAGATCTGCTTGGTGTTGCCGCCGTCGATGTCCATCACGTAGATGTGGTAGCTGCCGTCGCGGTTGCTCTGGTAGGCGATGCGCTTTCCGTCTGGGCTCCAGACGGGGCGCACGTTCGTGGAGGAGGTGCTGGTGAGCTGGCGGATAGGCGACGCGGCGGAGGTCACGTTGACGCTGAGCAGGCCCACGAGCAGCGCCAGGTAGACGACGCGCAGCGTGCGCAAGGTCACATCATGCGCCCGAAGCCTCGGGTGCGGCGAGCATTCGCAGAGCCTGTCGTGCGAGCAGCACGGTGAATAGCGCAATCAGCAGACCCCCAAGCAGGAGCGATGCCTGCGCGACGATCCCCTCGTGCTGGGCGGTCTTTGCGACAAATGCGCCCTGGACCATCCAGAACGCCACCACCAGGTTCGGCAGGCACCACACGAGGGCCAGCAGTCCGGCAATGCGCCTCACTCGTCGCCTCCGGTGGCCGGCGCGGCTCGGGTCTGACCTACCCGATTGGGTAGCCAGCCGGTCGCAATCGCGACCACCAGTGGCCAGTGCGCCAGCGTGTACCGGAGGTGATCGGCGATGCGGATGATGAGGATGACCATCGCCGCGACGTGCAGCGTCGAGTCGGCCCAGACGATCGGCCCGGGGATGGGGATCGCGTAGCGGAGCAGCTTCACGATCCCAGTGATCGTGATGAGGCCGATGCCGAAGCCGAACGTCGGGAACGACCAGACCTTCTCGTAGAACGAGAACGCGCCCGGCGATCCCGCGGGCTGCTTCAGGTCGAGCCGCAGCAATTGCGCGAGGCGTGTACCGAGCATCGACGGAAGCTCCTGCGCGAAACCGCGCAGATAGCGCGCGCAGTCATCGAGCGGAAACAACAGGGAGCGGTCACCGGTCATCCACCAGTACGTCACGAACGCGAAGACGCTGACCAGCACGATGCCCGCGCCGATGTAGTGGATCCGGTAATAGAGGTACGTCGGTAGCGGGCCCTGCACGTCGAGGATGCCGCCGAGGTATTGCCATGCGCCCGTCGGCAGGGCGATGAGGAAGCCGACGATCAGCAACGCGTGCAGCAGGACGGTCGTCGTCGAGAAGCGCCGCACCGCGCCGTCGGCGCGTCGCGCGGACGCCCCGGCCGGCGACAGCCATCCGCCGATGAGCCCGTAGAGCACGCCGAGCGCGAGGACCGCGGGCAGCGCGCGCACGAAGATGAAGTCGTCGCCGAGCTCGTTGCTCCACGGCTGGATCGTCCCCGACTGCCCCGCGATGGTCATGACGACGAATCCCGTGACCGCGGTGCCCGCGAGGGCCACGAGCAGACCGAGAAGACCACGCACGCTGTTAGGCCTTGCCCTGCGCAGGGCTGCCCTCGAAGGTCTGGAACGCGCGGAGCTTGTCCCAGGTCTCGGGCGTCGAGGCCGGCGCCGCGAGGCACATGCGGCCGCTCTCGACCTTGATGATGCCCTGGCGGATGCGGACGTTGATCGGGCAGCTCTCGACGCAGGCCGGGCCGCCCTCACGCCAGTAGCACAGGTCGCATTTCGCGAACACGTCCTTGTCCGGGTCGTAGGTGATGCGCGAGTGCTGGTTGAAGACGAGCTGGTTCGTCGCGGTCGTCTCGGACGAGACCGGGAAGATGCACGCCTCGTTGCAGCGGCCGCAGGTCACGCACTTGTCCTCGTTGATGAAGCGCGCGCCGGTCTTCGGATCGACCTGCAGCGCGTCGACCGGGCAGACGTAGAGGCACTCCGCGGTCGGGCACTGGAGGCACGGCTCCTGGTGGAACTTGCCGCGGTCCGGGTACGCGGCCTGGACGACCGGATCGACCTTTGTGGCCGGGTCGTTGAAGATGCGGATGCGCGGCACGTCGGAAAGGCCCTGCGCCTTGTGCACCTGTGAGCAGCGGACCTCGCAGGTGAGGCAGCCGATGCAGAGCGTCGGGTCGGGGTAGATGACGCCCTCGGCCCCCTTGACCTGGATCGGACCGTTCGGCTTCGACGCGCCAAGGCCGCCGATCGCCTCGAGGGCGATGAACGCGACGATGGGAGCGGCGCTCATCAGCAGACCGCGACGGCTGACCTCAGGGCCCTCAGGGCGCGCGTCGTCGGCGGCTGGACCCTCGCTCACCGAAGCGGACGTTAGACCCCCGGTCTCGGCCCGTCAAAAAGATCAGCAGGGGTGTCCACATCGCGGTTTATCCCCGGGTCATCGACCTCGAGGTCTACACGTTGGTCCGCGTGCTTCTTGATGACCTCGTGGAGGTTCGCGGTCGCGGGCGTGTCGCGTATCTCATCGCGCAGCGAGAGCGGCAGCGCGACCGGATGCCCGCGCTTGCCGCGATAGCGCGGCGAGACGATCGCCGGCTTCTCGCGGTACTTCTCGATGACCGCGCGCACGGTCTCCGCGCGCACGAAGGGCATGTCGCCGGGAAGCACGAGCAGCGCGTCGCCGCTCGCGGTGGCCACGCCGATCTGGATCGACGAGAACATCCCGCGCGACGGATCGGGGTTCTCCACCGGACGCACGCGCGCGTCGTTCATCGCGTTCACATCGCGCTCCAGCTCGGCGCGGCCGTCGGTGCCGACGACCACGATCACCTCGCTCACCCCGCCATCGAGAAGGCTGCGGATGGTTCGGTCCAGGAGCGGCTCACCGTCGACCGGGGCGAGGAGCTTGCGGCCGCCGAAGCGTTCCGCGGACCCGGCCGCGGTGACGACGGCGATGGCGCGGAACGGTGTGGTCATGTTTTTCGCGCTCGGCTCCGCCAGCTTCGCCGCGTCGCCTCGCCGCGTCGCTCCGCTCTTGTGGACGCGCTCATCGCGGCAAAGCCGCTCCTCGCTCGCCTCATTTCATACGCGGAGCGAGCGCAGCGCGCGCTCGGCGAACACGCGCGCGGCGCGCTTACGCTGGCTGATCGTGCCCGAGGTGTTGTCCATCGGACGCGCTGCCTTGTGCGCGGCGTCGGCGACCGCGGCGATCGCGTCGTCGTCGAGCTTTGTCCCGACGAGCGCGCTCGCGTCGACCGCGACCGGCCGCGACGCGAGCGCGGTGATGGCCACGCGCGCCTCGGCCACCACCGGACCGTCCCAACGCACCGCCGCGGCGACGCCGGCGATGGGGAAGTCGAACGAGTTGCGGTCGCGCTGCTTCAGGTAGGTCGATCGCCAGCCGTCGCTCGGCGGCAGCCGGATCTCTGTGACGATCTCGCCCGGCTCGATCGTGAGGTACCGGATCCCGTCCTCGCGATAGCAGTCCGCCAACTCGACGCTGCGCTCGCCTTTCGGGCCCGCCACCCTGACGGAGGCGCCGAGCGCGATGAGCGCCGGCACTGTGTCGGCACTCGCCACGGCGAGGCAGCGCGCGCTCGACGGCGCGACGCGACAGACCACCTCCGCGTGCGTCTTCATGCAGTAGCCCTCGGCCGTGCGCCAGAAGAGCGACTGGTCGTACCAGTTGCAGCGCGTGTCGAGGCAGACGTTGCCGCCGATCGTGCCCATGTTCCGCAGCTGCGGCGTGGATACGAGCGCGGCCGCCTCGCTCAGCGCGCGATATCCAGCGCGGACCTTCGGATGCGCACTAACCTCGGTGAGCGTCGCGCCCGCGCCGATGGTCAACCCGGAGCCATTGGAGATCGAATTCGGCACCACCGCAGCGAGCGAGATCAGCTGTGCTGGTTGGAACTGCCGGCGCTTCATCTTCGGATACACGTCCGTGCCGCCGGCGACGTACATCGACGAGTCGAGGTTCTCGGTGCGCAGGCCGATGGCTTCCGCGAGCGTGGCCGGCGCGACGTAGGTGAACTTCGGGAGCCTCAGCATTACGTGGCCGGCGTTTCCGCGCGCCGCTTCTCGCGCGTATCCGTGTTCGCCTTGAGCCTGCGCAACGCCCGTTTGGGATCGCTCTTACCGTCCGACAGTCCCGTCGGTCCGATCCGGTCCTTCGGCACGCCGCGGTTGTCGCGCTTGCCGAGCGCGTCGAGGATCTTCTCCGCGGTGATCGGCGTCTCGTCGAAGCGCACGCCGATCGCGTCGAACACCGCGTTCGCGATCGCCGGGATCACCGGGTTGAGCGGACCCTCGCCCGCCTCCTTCGCGCCGTAGGGGCCTTCGCTGTCTATCGTCTCCACGAGGATCGCTTCGAGGATCGGCGTGTCGAGGCTCGTGGGCAGCTTGTAGTCGAGCAGGCTCGGCTTCTTGTGCAGGCCGCCGCGGAAGACCTGCTCCTCCACCGCGATCTCGCCGTAGCCCATGTACGCGCTGCCCTCGACCTGACCCTCGGCGTTCACCGGACTCAGCGCGCGGCCGCAGTCGTGCGCGGTGGTGATCTTGTCCACGGTGAGCTGGCCGGTCTCGAGGTCGACCGTGACCTCGGCCACCGCGGCCTGGTACGAGTACGCCGGAGTGGGGCCGACACCCGCGCCCTTGTAGTTGCCCCCGATGCCGGCAGGCGGCTTGTACGAGCCCGCCGCGACGAGCGTCCCGTACTTCGCCTCCGCGAGATTCGCCGCCTCCACGAACCTCAGCGCGACATCCGGGTTCTTCTGGTCGTAGATCCTGCGGTACGCCGCGTTCAGACGATCCGCGGGAACACCCAGCTTTTCCGCGGCCACCTCGAACAGCTGCGCGCGGAGCTTCAGACCGGCATTCTTCGTCGCGTTGCCGGCCATCATCGTCACGCGGCTCGAGTACGAGCCGAGGTCGACGGGTGCGAGGCTCGTGTCGCCGGAAACGACGTGGACGTCCTCGGGGTAGATACCCAGCGCCTCGGCCGTGACCGCGGCGAGCATGTTGTCCGAGCCCTGACCGATCTCGCTCGTGCCGCACATCACCGTCACGCCACCGCCGCGGTCGATCCGGATCTCGGCGCCGGAGTGGGGCATCTCGTTCCAGTAGATCGGCAGGCCCGCCCCGCTGATGTACGCGCTGCCCGCTACGCCGATGCCCTTTCCCCTCCCAAGCTCGTCGCGCTTGCGTGTCCAGCCCGTCGCGTTCTTCACCGCGGTGAGGCACTCACCGAGTCCCATCGAGGTGATGCGCAGATCGTTCACCGTGCGCGTGTTCGGCGGCTGCAGGATGCGCAGGCGGTACTCGATGGGATCGAGGCCGAGGTCGGCCGCGATCTTGTCGAGCTGGCACTCGAAGGCGTAGCGCGGCTGGGTCGTGCCGTGTCCGCGCTTCGGCCCGCACGGCGGCTTGTTCGTGTACACGCGCACGCCGTCGAACTTGTACGCGGGCACGCGGTACGTGACGGTCAGCAGCGCGCCGGTGTAATAGGTCGTCGCGATGCCGTATGAGGCGTACGCGCCGCCGTCGAGGTAGCTCTGGAACTCCACCGCGGTGATCTCGCCGTCCTTCTTCACACCGGTCTTGATCCGCATCTTCACCGGGTGCCGCCCGCGGTGCGCGTAGAAGACCTCCTCGCGGTCGAGCGTGATCTTCACCGGCCGCTTCGTGCGCATGGAGAGCAGCGCCGCGGAGAACTCATGGCCAAACGGGTCGCTCTTCCCGCCAAAGGCGCCGCCGTTCGGTGTTGCGATGACGCGGATCCGACTGCGCGGCAATCCGAGCACCTTCTCCAGCTCGCGATGCAGGTAGTGCGGGACCTGGGTGCAGGTCCAGAGCGTGAGCTTGCCGTCACCGTCGTACGACGCCACGGCGGCATGCGACTCGAGCGGCGCGTGCGTGTTGCCTTCGAAGAAGAACCAGTCCTCGCGGACGTGATCGGCCTTCGCGAAGCCGGCCTCGAGGTCGCCGAACGAGAGGTGGACCTCCTTGAAGACGTTGGCGCGCTTGCTGGCGTCGTGGATCTTCACGTCCTCGCGCTCCAGGGCCTCTTCGATGGTGAAGATCGGCTCGAGGTCCTCGTACGTGACGTCGATCAGCGCGAGCGCGTCGAAGGCGGTGTCCTCGTCGAGCGCGGCGACCGCGGCCACCGGCTCGCCGACGTAGCGCACCTTGTCCACCGCGAGCGCGGTCTCGTCCTGGGTGGACGGCATGATGCCCATCTTCTCGGGCATGTCCGCGCCGGTAACGATGGCGACCACGCCGGGATGCGCGAGCGCGCGTGACACGTCGATCTTCACGATGCGCGCGTGCGGCCGCGTCGAGCGCAGCAGGCGCCCGTACAGCATGCGCGGCAGATCGATGTCGTCGGCGTAGCGCGCCGTCCCGGTAAGGTGCGCCCAGGCGTTCACCTTCGGCAGGCGGCGGCCGAGGATGCTCAGCTCAGACACCCCGTACTGCCCTTTCGACCGCCTCGTAGATCGCGGTATAGCCGGTGCAGCGGCAGAGGTTGCCGCTGATGGCCTGCGCGATCTCATCGCGCGTGGGGCGCGGGTTCGCGTCGAGCAGCGCGCGAGCCGAGAGGAGCATGCCCGGCGTGCAGTAGCCGCACTGCGCGGCGCCCTCCTCGGCGAAGGCGGTCTGGAGCGGGTCGAGCTGCGGTCCCTTGGCCATGCCCTCGACCGTGAGGATCTCGCCGTCGCCGACCTGCAGCGGGAGGGTGAGGCAGGAGAGCACCGGGACCCCGTCGATGAGGACGGTGCACGCACCGCACTCGCCGAGCTCGCAGCCATGCTTCGTGCCGGTGAGGGCGAGCTCCTCGCGCAGGACCTCGAGCAGCGTGTGGTGCGGCTCGGCCGCGACGGTGTGCGACTCGCCGTTCACGCGCAGCGTGAGCATCGTCTTGGTCATGCCGACGCGGCCTCGTCCGCGTTGATTTTCGCCCCGATACGCCGCGACAGTGCATTCGCGGCACTCGCGCAGCGCTCGCCGATCCGGCGCAGCGTGCGCAGGTCGACGCGCTGCTTGAAGCCGACGACCATCACGAACGCGATCTTGCGACCGCGCGCGTCGACGATCGGGGCGGCCGCGGCGCGCACCCCGGCGAAGAGCTCCTCGTCGTCATAGCCGATCGCGTCGCCCTTGGTGATCACGTTGCCGTGCGCGCCCTCGTTCAGCGGCAGCCTGCGGCCGAGCGGCGCGGTCATGTGCAGGTCGGTGTCGGGCTCGGCCCGCGCGGCGATCTCGAGCTTGCCGTCGTGGACCACCCCGAGGATCGCGGTCTCGCCGAAGGACTCCATCAGCGAGACCAGGTAGGGCTGCGCCAGTGCCCGAAGGTCCGGCGTGGAGGCGTCGGCCAGCGCGCGGAGCTCGGGCCCGAGGCGGAAGCGGGTGTCGGGGTCGCGCACGACCAGCCCGTACGCGTCCAGGGTCAGCAGGACGTCGCGCAGGGTCCCCTTGGACACGTCCAGGGCACGCGCAAGCTCGCTGATGCCCTGGGGGCGGCCACCGTCGGCGAGGGCGCGCAGGACCCGCGCGGCCTTGTCGATCGCCGGGACTGGTCGAAGGCTCCCCGTACTCTCCACCATACGCGTACGGGGGATACTACGCCCACCGAACGCAGGGTGCGGCCCTGCCGAGAACACACTCCACGGCTTGTCCCGGTCGTTCAGACTGGCTTTACGGTGGAACGAGGGAAGACCGCGACCCCAGCGGCACGTCCGATCAACGTGCTCGTCGCGGACGACTCGGATTCGCTCCGTTCGCTCGTGCGCATCACGCTCACCAGCCAGGGATGGTCGGTGCGGGAAGCCGCGACGGCGGAGGCGGCGCTCGCGCTAACTCGTGAGACGCGACCCGATCTCGTGATCCTCGACATCACCTTCGGCGACACCGGACCCGACGGGCTCGCGGTCTGCGCCGAGCTCAAGGCCGATCCGGCGACGGCGACGATCCCCATCGTGATGCTGACGGCGCATGACGACCCGGCCATGCGCCGGCGCGCGAAAGCCGCGCAGGCGAACGCGTTCGTGACCAAGCCCTTCGGGCCCCTCGATCTCATGCGCACAATGCGCGAACTCGTCCCGGCGGCGTCGCCCACGCCGGCGCTCGGAGTGCTGCTCCTCGACGCCGGCGCGGTCGAGTCGACCGTGCTCGAGGCCGCGCTCGCCGAGCAGCAGGACCTGGTCGACCGCGGGATGCCGAAGCGTCTGGGAGACGTGCTGCTCGAGCGTGGCCGCGTCTCCGGAGGGGCCCTTGACCGCGCGCTGCTCGAACAGATGCATTCGCGCGCGACCCGCGACGCGGGCTCAAAGGCCCGCGTTCTCGTGATCGATGACCACGCCGCGGTCCGAGAGGGCATCAAGTCGCTCATCGGCGAGGACGAGACGATGGAGGTCGTAGGCGAAGCCGTCGACGCGGAGGAGGGGCTGCGGTTGGCGCGCCGCCACCACCCCGACGTGATCGTGATCGACAACGAGATGCCGGGACGCTCGGGCATCGACCTCTTGCCCTCGCTGCGCGCCGATGTGCCATCGGCGAAGCTCGTGATGTTCAGTCTCAACGGCGCGGTCCGCGAGCGCGCGCTCGCCGCTGGGGCGCACGTGTTCATCACCAAGGATGCGCCGATGGATCAGATCCTCGACGCGCTGCGCCCCCACGGGCTGGCGGCGCCGGCCCCGACCCCGCAGGCGTCCGCTCACATCCCGCGGTTCCCATACGCGCACCACCTGCGCCGCAGCGCACTCGTGATCGCGGCCATCCTCGCCGGCTATGTCGTCCTGTTCTTCGCCGCCGAGCCGTCGGCCGGAGCCGGGGCGGCCGCATACGCCGTCATCCCGGCCGTCGCGATCGGCGCGCTGCTCGGGCCAGAGGCCGGGATCCTGGGCGCCGTGCTCACCGTCGTGGTGACCGCGGCCCTGTGGGCAGCGACCGGCCACGTGGCGGGCGAACCCGTGATCCGCGTCGGAGAGCAGGGCATCGGGGTCGTCGCGCTGCTGCTCCTGGGCTTCGCGGCGGGCGCGATGCGCGTCCTGGGTGTCCGCTTCGACCCACGTAAGCGGCGGGTCGAGGCGATCGCCGAAGCCAGCCGCGCGCTCGCGGGCATGGAGCCGGGCGAGTTCATCGACGTGTTCCTCGAGGCGATGCTCCACGTCCTGCCCGGCGATCTCGCGCTGCTCTACTCGAACGCCGCCGGTGACGCGCGCTTCGTGTCGGCATCACGCCCCGCGCCGGGCCTCGCGCCGGAGACGCTCGCGCCGCTGGTGCGCGAGACGATGCGCTCGGCGACGCCGCGCACCATCGACGAGCTGGGCGTGGACGAGCGACCGATCATGACGGCGCGCGCGGCCGTGCTCGTACCCGTCTCGGTCGCGGGTCAGGAGGTGCGTGGCGTGCTGGTGGTGGTCGACCGGGAGCGGGCGCGCTTCGGTCCGGATGACCTCATCCGGCTGCGTCCCTTCGCTCAGTACCTGTGGATCGTGCTCCGAAGCACGCCGATCAAACCCGGGCGCGCCGCCGCGCAGGTGCGGGAGCGGACCAGCTAGCTCGGGCCGAGCTCGCCCTTGTCGGGTCGCGCCCGAACGAACGCCACCGCTTCGGGATCGCCGTTCTCGACAGCGCGCAGGAGCGCCGCGGCCTGGAGTCGCGCCGCGACCCATTCCTCGTGTGTGACACCGGCCCGCTGCCACGGCTGCATCGGGACGAACGATGGGCCAAGGTCCTGCACTGAACGACCCTCGTGTGAGGGAATGCAATGGGGGTTCTTCCTACCCCGCTCAGGCGTCACCCGGCCAACTAAACTCCCCCGCGAGGAATAGGGAGGGCAGCCGCGATGCCGACCATACGACTACCCGCAGAGACCGAGCACAGCGACATGGTCAAGAAGATCGACGCGATGATCCGCGAGATCTCCAAGGCATCCGCGATGACCCCCTCGAGCCGCGCCCTCGGCCTCCGTCCCTCGATCCTCATCGGCAATCACCAGGAGCTCGCGCACGTCATGGCCACGCGCACGCTCCTCAACCTGCAGAAGCGGATGATCGCGCTGGCTGTCGCGGTGACGAAGGCCGCGCCCTACGAGCTCTACGCGCACACGCGTGGTCTCCAACGCGAATACGGCCTCGACGACGGGCAGATCGTGGAGCTCGTCGCCGCCATCGCGCACGTGACGAGCATCAACACGTTCGAGACGGCGATCGCCGCGTTCAACGACGCCGCGCCGATCCGCGCGCAGGAGGCCTCGGCCCCGGCGCTCATCGAGGTGCGCGCAAAGCTCGGCAGCGTGCCGCGCTACTTCCTCTACATGGCCGGCGATCCGCAGTACGTGAAGATCGTCCTCGACCGCGAGGTCGCGACGATCCACGAAGGCGAGATCTCGCGGCTCAACAAGGAGCTCGTGGCCTACGCCACCAGCATCGTGAACGACGGCAAGCTCTCGATGACGTATCGCGCCGAGATGCTGCGCAGCCTCGGCATGACCAACGAACAGATCTTCGAGGCCACCACCGTCGTCAGCGTCTATGCGAAGAACTGCGCGTTCTCGACCGGTCTGCAGCTGGAGCCGTCCCCAGCGTAGGAGGCGCACCTCTGACCGATCCGGAGACCCTACGGCGCCGGATAGCGATCGCGGCGATCTTCGAGGAGACCGCGGACACGATCGTGGACCGCATCGCCGCGGAGGCGGCCCGTGCGAGTGGCCTCACCAGCCTCGCCGCCGAGTTCCTGGGGCGGTACACCCTCGCCATCCGCGGCGTGCTTCCCGCCGCGCTCGACGCGGTGCGCGAGCCCGATCCGGCGTTGCAGGCCTCGAAGCTGGACGGCGTCGCCGCGAGCATCCGCGCCGTCTCCGATGCGCATCACGTGCCACGGCTCGTCGAACGCGGCCTGATGGTCGTCGCCTTCCGGATCGTGAGCGAGGTCGTCCGACGCAACGCCTCCGCGCACGGCTTCACGCCGGAGCATCTGGACGAGGAGCTGAAGGTGTTTCAGGAGGACCTTGAGCAGCGGCTCGGCTAGCATCGGCCCTGGCGATGAGGTCCGCCATCGAATGCCGCCGCAAGGCGGCTGATGACCTCTACCGATCTACGACCGGTGGAGGTGTGACATGGACCCGCTTCTCGTCGCGACGATCCTCACGCTTCTGGTGCTGCTCGCGTCGATCGCGAGCGTTGAGCTCGGCCTCTCCGTCGCGATCATCGAGATAGCCGCCGGTGTGATCGCCGGGAACGCTTTGGGTCTGACGCCACCGTCGTGGATGGACTTCCTCGCATCGTTCGCTGGGATCCTGCTCACGTTCCTGGCCGGCGCCGAGGTCGACCCCGGCGTTATGCGCCAGAAGCTGAAGGAGTCCGTCCTCATCGGCGGGCTCTCGTTCTTGCTTCCGTTCTTCGGCGTCGGTGTGTTCGCGTATTTCGTGGCCGGGTGGGACCTGCGGCAGTCGGAGATCGCCGGCATCGCGCTCTCGACCACCTCGCTCGCGGTCGTCTACGCCGTCCTCGTCGAGACCGGGCTCACGAATACGCAGATGGGCAAGGTCATCATGGCCGCGACGTTCGTCACGGATCTCGGGACGGCACTCGCGCTGTCGATCCTCTTCATCCAGCCCACGCCGTATCTGGGCGTGTTCGTGCTGGTCTCGGTCGCGGTCATCGTTGCGATGATCGTGCTGCAGCGGCAGTTCTTCGACCGCTACGGCGATCGTGTGATCGAGCCCGAGATCCGTGGCGCGGTGTTCGCGCTACTGCTGCTCATGTGGACCGCGGATCTGGCGAAGAGCCAGGCCGTGCTTCCCGCCTTCCTCCTTGGTCTGGCGATCGCGCCCATCTTCAAGCGCCATCCCGAACAGCAGCGCCGCTTCCGTGTGGTCGCGTTCTCATTTCTCACGCCATTCTTCTTCTTGAAGGGCGGGATGAACGTGAGCGTCGCCGCGCTCGCGACCGCCGTGCCGCTGCTCCTCAGTTTCTTCGGGCTGAAGATCGCTTTGAAATTCGCAGGCGTGATGCCAGTCGCGCTCCGCTACCTTCGGCCGCATGCGACCTACACGACGCTGCTTATGAGCACAGGCCTCACGTTCGGGACGATCTCGTCCCTGTACGGCCTCAACGCGGGGATCATCGATCGGACGCAGTTCTCGGTGCTGATCACCGCGGTGATCCTGTCGGCCATCTTGCCGACCGCGATCGCGCAGGGCTTCTTCTCGCCTCCGGTGCACGCGCTCGCCGCCGCTGAGGCGCAGGCGGTCGAGGACGAGGAGTTCGAGCCGCGACGCTAGAACGACAGCTAGATCTGGGTCCCGATCGCGGCTAAACGAGCGTCGCTCCGAGCGTCTTCTCCAATTCGCTGAGCGCGTTCTTGTGCCCTTCCGGGTCGAACGACGTGACGGCGTCGCGCACGACCTCGACGGCATAGCCGAGATTTCGCGCATCGGCCGCGGTGTAGAGGACGCAGATGTTGGTGCAGTCGCCGACGAGACGGAGCGTGTCCACGCCCTTCTCGCGCAGCGTGATGTCGAGATCGGTGCCGAAGAAGCCGGAGTAGCGGCGCTTGGGGATCACGGCGTCGCCGGCGGCGGGCGCGAGCTGCGGGATGATCGTCGCGCCCTTCGTCCCGTGGATGGCGTGCGGCGGGAACATCTGGAACTCGGCGTCGTCCGGCAGGTGGTCGTCGGTTAGGTAGACCACCGGCTCACGGGCCGCGCGCGCACGCGCGAGCTCACCTTTGATGACGTCGATCACCGGTGGCATGGACGGACCGCAGTAGAGGGTGCCGGTCGGGTCCGCGAAGTCGTGGATCATGTCCACGACGACGAGCGCGCGCGTCGCCACCTGGTCAGCAGCGCACGGCGCG
>WNFG01002959.1_pt1 | contig 16942 bp, 19 predicted proteins | sample 5400431 | NCBI WGS metagenome assembly WNFG01 (sample SAMN13153346, study PRJNA577476) | soil metagenome | isolation source: 120 cm saprolite under Douglas fir tree site 2 hole 3 replicate 2 | place: USA:California | collected 2015-04-18 | reverse complement strand
GGCCAATCTTCGCTCGTGTCGTGTGCCAAGCAAAACCAGGCAAGCGTCGCGGAGCTTTGTCAAATGAAATTCCACGGAAATCCCGGAGCGCTTTTCAATGTAGAAAATATGTGGAGGTGCTTGCTCCTTCTATTTAATCGCTTTCCGCTATCCAATTCGTTGTGCCTGCTCATTAACCCAACAAATGCAATCCTCACGGAACCCGCCGAGCCGCTAACAATTTAATACCAAATCTTAGTGACCGAAAAAAGGTATTTAAAATTAAATCAAAAAGATGTATCATGGTCGCGCATCGTTTCTCTCCGGCCTGAATGTTGAGGTCGACTAGGAGCGGCGCTAAGTTTTAATGCTCAACGCCGATTAAGCAGGGTCAATGCAATTAGCCACTTACGAATCCTCGAAGGCGAGCGCTGATGTGTCGTCTGCGCCCGGAATGTACATTCCGATCTATCCGGTATCTGCCATCGGCGAAGCGCGGCCGAATTATCTTCTAATCCTGCCATGGAATTTGAAGAGCGAAATCGTAGGACAGATCTCCCACGCCGGCTCTTGAGGTTGCAAGATGGTGATACCTATTCCAATGTAGAGGTTATTGGGCCATGAAAGTTGTTCTGTTCTGCGGCGGGCTCGGCACCCGCATCCGTGAGTATTCCGACGCCGTTCCGAAACCAATGGTGCCTGTCGGCCAGCAGCCCATCCTGTGGCACGTCATGCAGTACTATAGCCAGTACGGCCATCAGGATTTCATTCTTTGTCTTGGATACAGGGCGAACGTCGTCAAGGATTACTTCCTGAACTACAAGCAAACCACAAACAGCGACTGTACGGTTTCGAATTTTGGCAGGAAGATCGAAATCCTGGGCAACCGACCACCGGATTGGCGCGTCTCGCTGGTGGACACCGGAATCTGGCGTAACATCGGCCAGCGTTTGGTTGCGGTCCGTCATTTGATCGAGGATGAGGAGATTTTTCTAGCGAACTACAGCGACGGCCTGACAGACGCATCCTTGCCCGACATGATCGACCGCTTCAAGAAGAGCGGCAAGATCGGTTGTTTCATAGCCATACACCCGCCAATCACCTTTCATCTTGCCGAATTTGATGAGAAGGGCGTTGTGCAGCAAATGCGCGCGAGTCAGGAATCCGAGATATGGATCAATGGCGGGTATTTCATTTTCCGGAAGGAGATATTCGACTACATTCAAGAAGGAGACGAGTTGGTAGTTCAACCCTTCAAGCGCCTCATCGAGCGTGGCGAGCTTATGGCGTACAAGTATGAAGGATTTTGGCGAGCAATGGACACGCTCAGGGACAGGCAGGTGCTCGAGGAGATGATCGAACGTGGCGATATGCCATGGCAGCTGAACAACCAGGTTGCCGCCGCGGTGAATTCGTGAAGGCGCTTCGGATCGCTGGACGTGGTGATCGGTTGTCGGCGCTATGCTTGGGCGCGCACTCAGATGACATCGAAATTGGCGCGGGAGCGACACTTCTGAGCTGGCTGGACCAAGGCATTCGCCTTGACGTTCATTGGTGTGTGCTCAGTGGTGCCGACGAACGCGGAAGAGAAGCAAGGGCGTCCGCGACCGATTTTCTAGCGGCAGCCGCGGGTCGTACAATCGAGATCATGAACTTTCGAGACGGCCTCTTTCCGGAGCAAGGCGATCAGATCAAGGTCTGGTTTGAAGCATTGAAGGACCGCGTTAATCCCGATGTAATCCTCACCCACCGACAAGACGATGCGCATCAAGACCATCGCCAGGTCGGTCGCCTCGTTTGGAATACTTTTCGAGATCATCTTATTCTTGAGTACGAGATACCAAAATGGGATGGCGATATGGCAAGACCTAATCTCTATATGCCTGTTTCGGCATCTGTGATTCAGCGCAAGGTAGATTTGCTCATTTCGCACTTTGGTAGCCAGCGCTCTAAGCAGTGGTTCGATGCCGAAACTTTCCTCGGCTTGGCACGGCTAAGAGGGATGGAATGCCGAGCTCACGAGCGCTATGCGGAAGCGTTTATCGCGCGCAAACTCTACCTGGGTTGATCGGCTGCGGCGAACGAGCGCTGGTTACTCGACTTTGTGTCGGATCAGCTCACGGACAGCCGCCGCTTCCGCATCCTGACGAGCGTCGGTGATACACCCGGGAACGCTTGGCGCTGGTGGTCGATACGTCGCTCTCCGGCGTCCGCGTGGCACGGGAACTGGACCGGCCGCTGATCGAACGCGGCAAGCCAAAGCCGGTGGTCAGCGATAAATGGCAGCGAACTGATCAGCAACGCCATCCTGATATGGGCCGACCTCGCCTGCGTTGTATGGCACTACATTGCACCGGGCAAGCCCATGCAAAATGCCTTCATCGAAAGCTTTAATGGCCGCCTACGGGACGAGCTTCTGAACGAGACGCTGTTCATGTCGCTCGCCCAGGTTCGTATTGCCCTCGGATGCTGGCGGCCCGGTTACAACGGTGCCAGCCGCACTCGCAGCTCTGATGGAAGACGCCCTTCGAATTTGCTTCCACCTTCCGCCCACGACGGGATCTGGCTCTGCGCTACGCGGAAAACTCCGCGCCAGATCCCGTCGCAAACACCGCCCGAAAGGCTAAACACAACGCCAGGAGCGAACTCCGCGCTGGATAAAACTTGGGGGCAACGTCAACAGGACGCTTCTATGTCGCACACTACCGAATTTGCGGGAGACCGCCGGAAATTAACTAGGGCGCACGGTAGATTCGGCTTTATGGCTATCATCAATAGTGGTAGTGGTCTGGGATATGGGATGATTAATTTATCCAAATTAATAGCTTGGTAATTATTTTATTTGTGCCAAGGTTGGTGTGCGTTCGGTTTAATGGGTAGGGTCATAGCGGCGATGCATTTTACAGAGACCCGAGTGGCGGGCGCCTGGATCATCGATCCCAGCCCGTATCACGATGAACGTGGCCGCTTTATGCGTGCGTGGTGTGTGCGGGAATTCGAAGAACAGGGAATCCACTTTTTGCCAGTCCAGGCCAACATGCAGTTCAGCCCGTGCAAGGGGACGGTTCGCGGACTGCATCTGCAGATAGCGCCTGCGCTTGAGGCAAAACTGGTGCGCTGCACACGGGGCGCGATCTTTGACGTGGCGGTCGACCTCCGACCGGCGTCTCCCTCCTTCGGCGAATGGTGCAGCGTGGAACTGACCGCGGAAAACGGGCGCATGCTGTACGTTCCCGAGCACTGTGCCCACGGATTTCAAAGCATCGAAGAGAACTCCGAGGTGATGTACCAGACCTCCGCGTTCTACGCCCCGGAATCGTGCCGGGGAGCACGGTTTGACGATCCGGCTTTTGGCATTCAATGGCAATTGCCGGTTTCGGCGATCTCAGAGCAGGACCGCAACTGGCCCTTGATGCAGGGTCAGGGCTGAGCGCCGGGACAGAACATCTTTACGAATGGGAGACCCCTATGAATGTTGATACCGCTCTTTTGCAACGCGAATCTGGCAGCAACCCGATCCGGGTAGGAATGGTGGGAGCTGGGGCCACCGGCCGGGCCATTGCTCTGCAACTGGGAACGCCGGTGCCGGGCATGCGCCTGGTGGCTATCGCGAACCGGACTCCAGAACATGGTGAACGGGCGTTCCGCGAGGCAGGCTTTCAGGAATGGCGCCGGGTCACGTCGGCACGGGCGGCGGAAGCGGCGATCAACCACGGCATTCCAGTGTTAACGGACGACCCCTCGGTGCTCACGACTTGCCCAGCTATCGATATACTCCTCGAAGTAACGGGAACGATCGAGGCTGCGGCGGGCGTGGTTCTGCAGGCCTTCGACCACGGTAAACACGTCGTGCTGGTGAACGCGGAACTGGATTCATTGGTGGGACCGATTCTCAAGGCACGGGCGGACAGTGCCGGAGTGGTGGTCACGCACACGGACGGCGATGAGCCGGGGGTGGCCATGACCCTTCTGCGTTATCTGCGCCTCCTCGGGCTTCGCCCGGTGGCCGCCGGCAACATCAAAGGGATGGTGGATCACTACCGGACCCCGGAAACTCAGCGTGGGTTTGCCGAGAAATATGACCAGGATGTGCGCAAGGTCACCTCCTTCGCCGATTCCACCAAGCTGTCCATGGAAACAACGGTTCTAGCCAACGCCACGGGGTTCCATGTTGGCCGTCGGGGCATGCACGGGCCGTCCTGCTCGTATGTAAGGGAACTGGCGAAACTGTTGCCGGCCGAACAGATGCTCGAAACCGGCCTCGTGGATTATTCTGTGGGGGCGATGCCGATGACCGGCGCCTGGGTCATTGTTCACGAAGACCAGCCTCTCAAGCGAGCGCAATTAAGCTACTACAAGCTCGGTGACGGCCCGTTTTTCGTTTTCTACACCCCTTTTCACCTGCCGCACGTGCAGATCCCCTCAACGATCGGCCGAGCGGTGATTCATCAGGACCCGACGGTGGCGCCGCTCGCGGGGCCGGTCTGCGAGGTGGTCACTGTGGCCAAGCGTGACCTCAAAGCAGGCGAGCGTCTGGATGGTGTCGGCGGATTTTGTTGCTATGGCTTGATTGACAATCGGGCGGCAGCCCGGGCCGTACGCGCGTTGCCCATCGGCTTGTCCGAAGATTGCGTGCTGCGGCGGGACGTTGCGAAGGATGAGGTCATTTCCTTCGACGATGTCGAATCTCCCCGTGGCCGATTGGCAGAGAAGCTTTGGCGAGAGCAGAACGAGCGCTGGCCATTGGAGACGGCTTTCGCACGCCCGCAGTCCGGGCAAGCGCCTCTCGAGTCGGAGCGGAAAGACTGCACGCAACTCTCCCCCCATTTGACCTAACGCGACAGCGTTAGTGGACCAAGAATTCAGGAAAGGACTCGACTTATGCCAAACGTTGTCATTCTGGGAAGCGGGATGGGGGGATTCGGAGCGGCGTACCGGTTTCACGCTGAGGGTATTACGCCGGTGATGTATGACAAGAACGCCTATCACGGCGGTCACACGGCGTCTTTCCAGGACGGCGGTTTCATCTTCGATCAGGGCCCGCATATCTCTTTTACCAAGGACAAGCGTATCCAAGACCTGTTTGCCGACAGCGTGGGCCAGATGTACGAGACCATGCAGGTCGACCTAAACAATTATTGGCGTGGCTACCGGCCGCAGCATCCGGTGCAGTTGCACATGCACGGGTTGCCAGAGGATGTGATTGTGAAGGTCATCAGCGACTTTGTCGAAGAGCGGCAGGCTCCCGAGCGGCCCATCCGCAACTACGCCGACTGGCTGCTGGCGAGCTTTGGGCGGACCTTCGCCGAGCTCTTTCCGATGCAGTACACCCGGAAATACCACCTGACCACCGCCGAAAACATGAGTACGGACTGGCTCGGGCCACGCATCTACCGGCCGAGCCTTGAAGAGGTGCTGCGCGGAGCGATCTCGCCTTCGGCGCCGACTGTCCATTACATCACCCATTTCCGCTATCCCAGAGAGGGCGGATTTATGTCGTATTTGAAGAAGTTCATTCCGCTGGGCAATCTGAAGCTAAATCACGAGCTGATAGCGATTGATCCACGCATGCGGCAGCTCCGGTTCTCTAACGGAGTGGTGGCCAACTATGATACACTCGTATCGTCTCTGCCCTTGCCCGAGCTGATCCGCATGATCCAGGGCGCGCCGCAGAATGTGCGCGATGCGGCGCGGCGTCTGGCCTGCTCGACCTGCGTGCTGGTGAATGTTGGGGTCAACCGCGATGACCTCTCCAAGTCCCACTTGACTTACATTTACGACGACGACCTTTGCTTTACCCGTCTGTGCTTCCCGCATATGTTTTCCCCCAACAACGCTCCTGAGGGATTGGGCAGCATTCAGGCGGAGGTCTATTTTTCCGACAAATACAAGCCTCTGACTGGCGCTCCTGAGGACTGGATCGAACCGGTCATTCGGGATTTGCGCCGCATGGGCCTGATTCGGGAAGAAGATCAGGTTGTGTTCCGCAATGCGCGGTTGCTGCGATATGCCAATATCATTTTCGACCTGGAGAGGGCCGACGCCCTCAAGACAGTCCACGGCTACCTCGATGATCTGGGAATCGCCTACTGCGGGCGCTACGGAGACTGGGGCTACATGTGGACGGACGAGAGCTTCAAGAGCGGAGAACAGGCCGCGGAAAAGGCCTTGGCGGCCCTGGCGGCGTGCGCCGTTTAGTCAGGCAAGGCGTGGTGGCCGGTCGATGCCTTTCGGTTGCTCGTCGCCGCCCTTGGACAGTAGCCGAAGCGGATGATGAAGTCCTATCTGACCGGAGATGTTCTGGGCGCTCGACAAGGGCGACGCGACGATCTTCGAGCGCTCGCCGCTGGAAAAGATCGTGTCGCAAAACCGGCTCGTCGCTTTCCGGCTCCTTGGTTTTTGGAAATGCATGGACATGCTTCGCGATAGAACGCAGTTGCAAACGATGTGAGACGAGGGCCGAATTGCATGGCGAATGTGAACCCGAAGTTTTGGCAAGGCAAGAAAGTCTTTCTCACCGGCCACACTGGCTTCAAGGGTTCGTGGATGGGAGCCTGGCTGACCCGGCTCGGCGCGCACGTGACCGGATTTTCGCTCGCGCCGGAGACAACGCCGAGCCACTTCGCGCTACTGCCGAAGGAATACGAGAGCCTTGAGGGCGACATTCGCGATCTTGAAGCGTTGAGGAGCGCTCTGCGCCGGACAAATCCCGACGTCGTCCTCCACATGGCGGCGCAGTCGCTGGTGCGTGCATCTTACGCCGACCCGGTCGGCACCTACGCCACCAACGTGATGGGAACGCTGCACGTGCTCGAGTCGGTCCGGCAGGCGCCGTCGGCGCGCGCGGTGCTGATTGTGACGTCTGATAAGTGCTACGAGAACCGCGAGACGATGAACCCATACGTCGAAAGCGATCCAATCGGAGGCCACGATCCGTACAGTTCGTCGAAAGGCTGCGCCGAAATTCTGACGTCGAGCATGCGCCGCAGTTTTTTCTTGGATTCGCCGTGCCTCATCGGCTCGGTCCGCGCCGGCAATGTCATCGGTGGTGGCGACTGGGCGGCGGATCGACTGATTCCTGACTGCATCCGCGCTTGGACCAAACGTCAACCGGTACGGATTCGCAATCCGAGCGCCATTCGGCCTTGGCAGCACGTGCTCGATCCGCTTTCCGGCTATCTCCAATTGACGCAAGCGCTGTTCGCCGGCCGATGCGCATTCGCGAAGGGCTGGAACTTCGGACCAACTCTCGAATCAGCCTGGCCGGTCGAAAAAATCGCCGGCGCCGTGAAGGCGCGACTGCCGGCGTTCGATTTCTTCGTCGAGCCGTCGAAGGAGCACGAAGCCAACCTCCTCACCTTGGATTCCGAGCAGGCACGGCGGGAACTCGGCTGGAGGCCGCGTTGGGGAATTGAAACGGCCCTCGAGAAGACGCTCGAGTGGTACGCGAGTCACCGGGACTCCGGCGAACTGCTGACCGACAAACAAATCCGGGAGCACATGGCGGAATGAAGTTTTCTCGAACGCCCAAGTCCGACCCCGCTCAACGCGCCCTATCACAAGGAGATGCCGACAGGTCGCGCCAGGCCCGAGAGTCTTGTTTTTTCCGGCGACGAGAGCGTTTCATCGTTTCAAGCACTACTTGTTGAAGCAAGGATCGATCGCTTGCCGCAGGCAGACACAAAGATCGGTCTTCTACATCACGTCGGTGGTGGAAATCTTGGGGACGACGCGACCTTGAACGCAGTCGCGGGCAATATAAGACGGCGATGGCCGAATGCAGAAATAGTTGCGTTCTCAATGAACCCCGATGACACTGAAACACGACATGGGATTAGGTCTCACCCTATCCGGCGAAAGGGCTGGAGCATTGGGTATAAGCCCGCGGGAACTGAGGCGACTTTCAAGGCGAGGGTGAAGGCGCTAACGCGCAAATACAAGCCTGTCTTTTGCCTGCTCAAAGCTGTAAGCGCACTAGTTCGCCTACCCATTGAGGTGCTTTGCGAACTGTTTTTTTTGGTGTCATCGCGTCGTATTATGAAGTCTTTTGACCTTTTGATTATAAGTGGCGGAGGGCAGCTCACCGAGAAGGATGGACCGTGGGGGTTCCCGTACACGATCTTTAAGTGGGTCGTACTGGCGAGATCTGTGGGGGTGAGCTGCATCTTCTTGAACGTCGGCGCCGGACCGTTGGCTCAGCTGCTAAGCAAGTTTTTTGCGAAGCGAGCATTACGAGCCGCGGACTACGTGTCTTTGCGTGATGATAAGTCCCGGGCGCTTGTTCATGAAATAGGGTTTACGGGCGAGAGTCGGGTGTGTCCTGACAGTGTCTATGGCCTCGAGGTCGCCACGACGAATGGAAGCCCATTGGAAGGACGCTCTCAGCCAATCGTCGGGTTTGCGCCGATGCCTTATCCCGATCCTGACCCGGGCGGCGGGTACCTGGCGGAAAACGATCAGATCATTTACGACACATTCATCGGCAAGCTCGGGAGTTTCGCGTCGTGGCTCGTTTCTCGATCGTATGCGCTAGAGCTTTTTGGTACCGACATCGGCGTTGACCCGCTGGCGATCAAGGATCTTCAAAGGACTCTGCTGAGTAGCCACGGAATTCCTTCACCACAACGCGGCGTCAATCATCCCGTCAAATCGGTGCGCGATCTTTTGGCAACGATGTCGGGGATGGACTATGTTGTTACGTGCCGATTTCACGGGGTGATTTTTGCGCATTTGCTAAACAAACCCGTTCTCGCGATAGCGCATCATCCGAAGGTCACCGAGTTGATGGCAGATCTCGAACTCTCTAGTTACTGCGTGGATATCCGGGATTTTGATGAGAGTTTGTTGGCGGACAGGTTTGCATCGATGGTCAATAACGCCGACGAAATCAAGAGCCGCATGGCCGCGAGCTTGACGAGAAACAGGCAGCAACTGAGAAGTCAATTTGATGAGTTGTTTCAATATTGAACCGCGTGAGACGGGGACGGGGAAGAATGGATGGATCTTCCATCAAAAAAGCTTTTGCACTTCTATATTTATGGATGGGATGGCCGATCGCCTCAGAATTAGATTTTCGGTCCTAGGTGAACGATAATGATAATGACGAGTCAGGGATCCATGGACGCCGAACCGCGTAAGCCGCGTGTGCTCATTTTTTCGCTTAGAAACGTTTTCGGGAAGGCTCTCTTTAGGTGTCCTCACTTTGAGTTCGAAGATCTCATTTGCCAAATTGATTCTGCCGATCTGTTGGCGCCCAAGGTCGACCCATCCAGTAGACGTTCCAGCTTTGCGACACGACTGGCTTACCATGCTCCTGTCGTATTGAATCCGAGTATGGAGAGAATATCAGCTAAGGGACAATACGATATTCTCTTTACGATCTGCGGATATCCGCAAGATTTGATCATGTTTAATGCCGTGAGCAATCTGAGAGACATCTGCAGAACATCGGTATGTCTGTTGGATGAGCTTTGGATAAACGAGATGGTCAAACATCGTCACTTTTTGCGCATTCTCGCTAAATTTGATGTTGTTATGCTGTACTACAGTCAAAGTGTGAAACCACTCAGCGAGATCATCGAACGCAGATGTATTTTTTTGCCGCCCGGTGTAGATGCCATATCGTTTTGTCCGAATCCGAATCCACCCGAGAGGGTCATAGACGTTTATAGCATAGGACGTCGATCGGAGATAACGCATCAAAGACTTCTCGATATGGTCCGGGAGAGAGGTCTGTTCTATCTTCATGACAGCATGGGCGGGAGTCAGGCCATCAACTCAAAGGAGCACAGGGCGCTTTTTGCGAACGTTGCAAAGAGGAGCCGATACTTCATCGTTAATCCCGGGAAGATTGATGAGCCGAACCTGAGGGGTCGTCAGATGGAGATTGGCAACAGGTACTTTGAAGGAGCAGCATCCGGCGCCATCATGATAGGTGAGCGCCCGGACAATGAGGTATTTGAGGAATTATTCGACTGGCCTGACGCTGTGACCCGTCTGCCTTACGATTCGCGCAACATAGATGTCCTTATCAAGGATCTCGAAGCAGATCCGGAACGTCAGGACAGAATACGGCGAACCGGCGTCGTACAAGCTTTGATGCGGCATGACTGGGTCTATCGTTGGGAAGCGATACTTAGCGCGGTCGGTCTTGAGCCGATGCAAGAGGCACTGGAAAGGAAAGATCGCTTGAGAAAGCGAGCAGAGACAGTGTCACAACATTGACAATGCGCCGCAGCCGGCCTGCACCGCCGCGCGAAGATCGCCCTCGAACTCGCTGCTAAGTTCAGAGCAGCCCTAAAATGAGGTCCTTCACAGGGCGACGAGTTTTCGAATACGACGAAGATAACGCCTCAGCCGATTTCCTATCATCCCTACGACGCCACCTTCACTCACGACGTCCGGGTTGTTTCTGGTCATCCGCTCATTTCCCTCGAACCAGCGCGGGTGCGAAACCAGCAAGATCTTCATTGATCCGGAATACGAGTATTCGACACCTGGAGGCACCTCAACGATCAGACCCGGCGCTACATCGTACTTCTGACTGTCGATCGTAAAGGCTCCGGTTCCTTCGATGATGTAATAGATTCGAGTAAGAGCCTTGCTGATCATGAACGTGTCATGTCCCTTTTGCACATCGAGAAGGTGAACAGCAAAGTCGTCATCTTTCAGCGGCTGAAATTCATATCCCACCATGCCCTTCAGGGTGAAAGATGGCGATGAAGAAGCTGCAAGTACGTAGGACATCTCACCTTCTCACAAATCGAAAGCCGGCGAACCGGGCTTCACGCGACGCTCATACGACCGGCACAATGACCAAACGCTCTCTTCTTTCCAAAAGGCCTAGTAAGGATTGAAGGCCCGGCGCGTGCATTTGCCGCTCAATGATGAGCAGGCAGATCTTGACGTGCAGCCTCTCGATATCGAAGTCCCTCTGCCGGCAACCTGAGCCCTTATTCAAACTGCCTCTATTGAGCTGGAATCTGGAATACTGCCGCATACCGCAACCGCCAATCGTGTCTCCTTTGGTCTAGCGGCTCGAGGCCCCACCAGCACCAAGGCCAGCCCTCCCGTACGGAAGGGTCCCCATCGTGAATTTGCTCGAGCAACTCGGGGATCGGCCGCCAACCAAGCTCATGCGCGAGCCTTGCTCGGACCTCAAGATCAACTCCGGAAACAAACAGGTATCCGTCCAGATCCACCAGGCCCGCGATATTCCGCAAAGAATTTTCTGCGGCCGGGGGCTCCATGTGGCAAAGAAAATTGTTGGCGACGACGATGTCCTGAGGCCCAAGAGCATGAACCAACTCTGGAGAGGAGGCATCACCAAGCTGCCACGTGATCCCCTCCCGGAGCCAGGGTTTAACCTTGGCCACGTCACCTTCCAAATCAAACATGTGCTCCATTTCATGGGCGGTCAAACGTTCGAAAATCGAGGAGCCGACCAGCCCGCAGGTGTCGGGGGCGTAGACGCCGTTTTCGGCAAAATTCAAAATCTCTTTTGAAATATCCACCGCGCGCACGAGAACCTTCAGGTCTGGTCGCGCCGCACGAATGGTCCAAAGAATCGAGTAGACCTCGGCGCCGGCACTGCATGCGAGCACGGCGATCCTTAAAGTGGAGCCCTTGGCTTTCTTCTCGGCAAGACGGCGCATCAGTTCGAGCGCTGGACGATTCCGGAGAAAGAACGTTCCGAAATATTGTTGGCGCGTGGCGTGGAGGCGAACCAGGCTGTGCAGCCACGCCCCGTAGGTTCGGACAGGATAGAAATTCCGCAGACCAAGAGGAATAGTCTCCCAGATCCGCCTGTTCAGCCGTAAGTAAAACCCGGCAGGGGACTTTCCGAACAATTTCAGTTTTGCCGCTTTCGCCAAGATCGCATGGGACACCAGCCCGGTGTGTCGCCACGCTCCGGGCCTGCTGAGTGCGGAAAATCCCGGCGTACTCCTGACCCAAGGCCTCACGATGCTACTCCATCTTGCGCATGCTCGGACGAGCATCCACGCCGATAGTCATCCAGATTTATTTTCATGGTGTTATACCGATGCTCTAGGCTTTTGATGGCATGCAATATAATACTATAGTTAATATGGCCGTCGAGAATTTATCCCTTGTCTCGATTGTAAGGCGAAGTAATAAAGGGAAATAATAAAGGGGTATTTTCTCAATTACAAACAGATCGCGAGCGGTGATTGCATTATCTCAAATTCGGCAAGAAGATGAAGATTATTGGTGAGCGTCGGCCGGACTGGCGCGTCCCGGTGATGGACACAGGAAACCTGTGCCTGACGGGACGCATCATGCCTCGGACACACGGATCGACTCGATTATCTGCGGTCATGTGCCGGCGGTCGTCTTGAACACGGTGCGGCAGTTGCATCAACTTGGCTCAATGTCCCTGGCTCAGCGGGCAGCATCGGCAACCGCCGCAGGCACTTTACTCCTGAGTTTGCTCTTTCGCGATCTGACATTCCGAGAAGGCGATTAATCAAGCATGGCCGTGGCTGAAGGGGTCGGAGTTTATTTCGAGGACCACAGGGAGTCGAAGGACCTGGGGCGTCTCGCTCTGCGCGGCGGCATCGTCTCCGTCGTGATGCAATATGGTAACGGTGCGCTCCAGATCGCCGCTGCCATCGTCTTGGCGCGGCTTTTGGCGCCGGAGGATTTTGGATTGGTCGCGATCGTCATGGTTCTGACGAGCTTTGCACCATTGCTGATCGATTTTGGACTCGGAGACGCCACAACACAAAGAAGCAAGATAACGCAAGGCCAGGTCAGCAGCCTCTTTTGGCTTAGTAGCGGGATTGGTTTGGCAGTTGCGGTGGTTGTGGCTGCCTGCAGTCCGCTGATTGCATGGCTATACCGCGAACCCCGGCTTGAGCCGATCGCACTTTGTACTGCGATCACCTTCGTGTTGTCGGGCCTGTCAAATCAGCACCTGGCGCTTTTACGACGTACGATGCAGTTTGGCAGAATTGGCAAAATTCAATTTCTCGCCACTCTGGCAGGGATTGCCATTGCCGTCGTTGTCGCAATTTGCGGATATGGCTACTGGGCCCTGGTGCTACGTCCGATTACGAACTCGTTCTGCTTGGCCTTCGGAGCGTGGCTTGCATGCCGGTGGAGACCTGGATTTCCGGCCTTTGACGCTGAAGTGAAGTCGATGGTCCGTTTTGGGCTGCACGTGGTGGGTTTTTCAGTCACGTATACTTTGGCCAGGGCAGTGGACCGGATTGCGCTGGGCTTGTTCTACCGGCCCGATCAGGTGGGTTACTATCAAAATGCAGTGACATTGTATGATAATTCCATCTTCTCGGCCCTCATTCAGATGCACACGGTCGGAAGCGCGGCCCTCAGCAAACTCCAATCCAATCCGGCTGCCCTTCGCGGAAAATACGAAGCGGCATTGTCTGCGCTGGCATTCTTCGTCATGCCCTTGGCAGCGATCTTGTCTGTCACAGCAGAAGACCTGACGGTCATATTGTTGGGGGAAAAGTGGCGGGCGGCCGGTTCGCTCCTGAGTATCATTGCCTTGCGCGGCATTTTCCAAGTCGTTGAAGGCTCGCAGGGCTGGCTGCATCTTTCCGTCGGGAGAGCGGACCGCTGGCAAAACTGGGGAATCGTTTCGCTCGTTGTCCAGGTCGTTGCGGTTCTCGGAGGTCTGCCCTTTGGCGCCAAGGGAGTCGCCATGGCCGTGGTCATCGCAAGCTTGCTCATTGCTGTACCCTCGATCACCTATGCGGGCCGCCCGATAGGCATCGGGGCTGCAGTCGTCATTCGGGCCGTGCGCGCGCAACTGATCGGCGCAATCACCACTGCGGCCGGAGGCTGGTGGCTGCAAACCACAATTCTCGCCGATTATTCCAGCCCTGTGCGGATCTTCTTGTCGGGCGGCTTCTGTATCCTCATTTACCTCGCGATAGTTGTCGGTCTGTTTCGGCTTAGCGAGCCGATTAGGGTTGCCGGCTCGATCGTGCAGGATCTACTGAGGAGCCGATAGCCGGATCCATGAGCCCGCCGCGTCTCAACATCCTCTACGTTTCCCAGATGCCGCCGAGCCCGCCGCGCATTGGCGCCCAGGCGCGGATGCATGGGCTGATGACGCAACTCGCGTTCCCAAGCGCCTTCAGCAACTCCGATCCCTGGCCTCCACCCGAAGCTTCGAGCGGCTAAGGATCAGGGTGCCCGCGCTGCAGCAGGCGCTGGATCGTGTCCTGCGCGCCAGGCCATTTGACATCGTCAATCTCGAGTTCTCGTTCCTTGGCGGCTACAATCTACGTCAGGCTCCGCCCGGGGCCAGACTGCCGGCGCTGGTTGTGGACTCTCACAACATCGACTACGACTTGGCGAGGCAGTACGCCCGCACTGGTGGCTTGGTCCGCCGTTTGTACGCGGGGGCCAATTGGCGAAAGCTGCGGCGGGAGGAATTGGCGACTTACCGCGACGCTGACGGAGTGTATCTGTGCAGCGCGGCGGACCAGCAGCGTCTCCTCGACGAGGTCCCTGGAGCCCGGACCCTCGTGATCCCCAACGCCGCGGACGTCGAGTACTATCAGCCGCGTGCGACGGACCCGCCATCGGACGACCGCACCGTGGTGTTCTTCGGGCATCTTTCCTACTTCCCCAACGTCGATGGCGTGACCTACTTCGTTCGGGAGATTTGGCCGCATATCGCTGAGGCGCATCCGAAGGCACGCTTGAAGATTATCGGAGGCCAGGCGCCGCGATCGCTCGAGGCGTTGGTCCGGCCGGGGGTCGAACTGGCCGGCTTCGTGCCGGATCTCCGGCCGCATCTCGCGGAGGCGGCCGTCGTGGTGGTGCCGCTGCGGTTGGGCGGCGGTACCCGCCTCAAGATTGTTGAGGCCATGGCGATGGGGAAGGCCATTGTGTCGACGACGCTGGGGGCCGAGGGGATCGAGGCCGTTCCTGGGCGCGACCTTTTCGTTGAGGACCAGCCGGCGGCATTCGCGGACGCCGTGAGCAGGCTGCTGGCCGAGCCCAGCCTGGCGGCGCGCATCGGCCGGTCTGCAAGACAGCTGGCGGTGCAAAAGTACGCCTGGAGCGCGGCAGTCGGGGTGCTTGAGGGCTTCTACCGTGAGATCCTGGACGGGCCGTCGAGGGAACAGCCATCCGAACCGGATTGGCACGGCAGCACCTCGGTTGCCTGAAGGCCCTGCTGTGCTCGGGTTGGGCGGCCGTCTGCCGCTCTCACTTGCTCGGACGGAGCTGTAGGTACGGTCGTTGCTAGGCTCTGTGTAGCGACTGACTCAGACGATATGGAAATCCGTTGCGTGCAGGTTGGCAAGTTGCACATTGTGCAGCGTCACCACATCCTGGGCGTCCTGGGTAATCACGACGTCTGTTCCAGCCTGCTGCGCCTGGCCAAGTGCTGTGGCGGCGTCGGCAAAGACCGACTGGCTGAATTGGAGGGTATCGACCAGCGGTGTGAAATTGTTGACCGTGTTCGCACCGAAGTTCGGCAAGAACACAAATGTATCGGCACCGGGTCCACCATTAAGGATATCATTCGGTCCGCCAATTAAGGTTGACGGTCCATTTGCCGTAAGCGTCTGACCGCCTGTGTGACCGTCCAGGACCGTCGGAGACACCAGCCCATAAAGCCCCGCCACGGCATCAGGCAGCCAACCGCCAGACCAGCTATGGGTATCGGCTGTCTGCGGCGAAAGGGTGTGTAAGACGCCATCCGACGTGAGTAGACTGTCAAAGTCCGAGATATCATGCTGAAACGCAGAATACCCGGAAATCCAGATACGATCTTCGGTAGTGAACGGCGCTTTCCAAGTGTCAATGAACGTATCGGTCAGCCGATAGTTGTTTTGGAAATTCGCTTCGGTGCCGTAATTGCCGAACCCCTCAGCCATGTCCGCGGGGAAATCCCAAGCGGCGACAGCATTGAACACGGAGGGGTGTTTGAGCAGCAGATCAAGAGCGCCGTAACCGGACTTCGAGAAGCCAATCAGCAAGTCCTCCTCGGTGCCGCTGGTGGAGAAATGGCTATCCACCCACGCAGGTAGGAGTGTCGCCATGAATGTCTCGTAGTTCACGGTCGCATTAGTGTCAGCGTCCGCATACCACGGGTCCAAAGGGAAAATCGGCTCGATGATCGTCGCGTTGTACTGATCTTGCACGTCAAGTTTGTGGAGTTCGTCCAGACCACTGCCCCACGTTGACTGCGCAAGACCAGCTTCGACCGGCAACGCATAGAGGAAGTTATGTTGGAAAGTGGTAGACGGATGGTCGGGGGTCAGCACTCGAACGGCGAACGGTTGCAAGCCCGCAGTGTCCCACGTTACATCATAAACTTGCGCGCCGCTGCTATCGACGCCTTCAAAAACGAAATGCGGCGACGATCCTGCGGGGGCAGACGGTGGAGGAGGGCCGATCACGCCATCGCCGTTCAGGTCTTGCTGGAAACTGCTCTCGATCGATTGCAACGCGGCGCTCGTCTTGCTGGAAACTGCTCTCGATCGATTGCAACGCGGCGCTCGTTCCCGACACGGTGTTGAGTGCAATCGAGACGAAATTGCCGTTGCTGTCGGTGTTCCAGACCGCATACTGATCGGCGCCCGTGACCTTCAAGGCCACCTCATAGCCGCTCGCCGTCTGCTCCGCGCCGATCGGCGTCCATTGGCCAAATTGACCCGCCACAAAGTCGACGCCCTGGTACTTCAGCGACGGACCCACCCCGCTGCTGTCGTCAAGATAAAAGTTGGTGCCGACCTCGGTCAGGGTGGTCGAGCCGAATGCCTCGATCACCGTCGGGGGCGACGATGGAGGAGGACCGATCACGCCATCGCCGTTCAAGTCTTGCTGGAAACTGCTCTCGATCGATTGCAACGCGGCGCTCGTTCCCGACACGGTGTTGAGTGCAATCGAGACGAAATTGCCGTTGCTGTCGGTGTTCCAGACCGCATACTGATCGGCGCCCGTGACCTTCAAGGCC
>WNFG01004281.1_pt1 | contig 16952 bp, 11 predicted proteins | sample 5400431 | NCBI WGS metagenome assembly WNFG01 (sample SAMN13153346, study PRJNA577476) | soil metagenome | isolation source: 120 cm saprolite under Douglas fir tree site 2 hole 3 replicate 2 | place: USA:California | collected 2015-04-18 | reverse complement strand
CCTTCAGATTCGAAATCAGCTCGTCGAGGTCCTGTAGATCGATCAATCGCCGCCGGCCGAGGGAGATGCTTTTGAGCCGTCCATCTCGGATCAATTTTTCGACGGTACCCCGGCTGAGCGAAAGCGCGGCCGAAACTTCGACCACGCTGAGGAGCTTTCTTGCGCGCTGGTTTGCAATCATGAGGGGCCAGTACCAGCCCGCGCACCAGCGTGCCTAGCCGACAAAGTCTCGGGACAAATGTCGGGTGTTACCACTCGTCTTAAAGCAGCGGTTTCCCATCGTTTTCAGGACAGAAGCGCCATCCCGGGACTTGGCCGGCAGGGGTGCATTGCCGCAAACGTTGTCCGGAAGGGCGAGGACCTTCAATAGCGCTCAGACCCGATTTCAGGATCGGGTCCACTTGCTGGAAAGGAGGAGGATTTCTATGGGTATGGTTTGTCAACAACCCGCCTCAGAAAGTACGAGGGGCTCATAGGCTTGCCCCGGCTGGTGAGGAGGTCCTGTGAGGCGAGCATTGCGGCCACCCGTCGTGACACGGATTCGAAGTCCTTCTTTTTGGGAGGTACCTTCTGGCCAGTCAGGTATGCCAATATTTCTCTCTGCTTGGGATGCTTTCGAATGGTTTCGACGAGCCAGGTGTGCGTTCCGACGTGCTTTCCGAGCGTCTCCAATGCTTGGTCAGGTGAAAGTCGTTTTTGGTCAGGTGAAAATCGTTTGAGGTCGACTTGTCCAAGAATTACCTGAATGATGTGGAAGTTCAAGAACGCCTGCAGCGTACCGCTCTTCTCGATGGCCGGCAGCTTCGGTAACTTTTTGGGCTCAATCAAATTCAGAAGTAAGTCGATCAAAGCCAGTTCAACTTGTTTCGGCCGATCGTCTGAAGGCTGCTTTGGGTCGAGCATACGAGCTTCTTCTTCATAAGGTGCGATGTGAAACCCTGACAGCTCTGCCAATGCGGCAGCCAGTTGGTCCACATATTTCATGAGCTCGCGTGCGTATTCGCGCAGTTCCTCGATTCGATGGACTGCTTCGTCGAATCGAGGGCTATAGTGCAGGCAAGCTCCGAATGATTCGAAGTACTCCTCCAGGGTTGAAAAGTCCCAATATTGATCTTCGAACATGTGGAATCTCGGTCTGCCTGTTCTCAGCCGATCCGCCGCTTGTTTACCGATAGCCTGAAGCTCTTCTCTCGGCGGGAGGCGGTTCATCTTCTCTCTGGCGCCTTTCTTCAGTTTGCGACCATAGAAGACCATCGTCTCACTCCCTTCGAGCGCAGGAAGCGATAGAGATAGATGATCGCCGATCGCAATGGAATGGCTGTTTCCCAATTTGCAGAATTCCGGGGCAATGTGCGCCGCGGGCCTGGAGTCAGTCATCAATCGGGCAAGCGTCGAGGTCCCCACTGTCTCGTCCATCGGTGCATGTGTGCCGGAAGATCTCCGAGCCCGACGAAGGAAGCACCTCGTCGCTGCTTGCCCACGAAGCACTGGATCATTCTCACGCTGAAGTTTGGTGCGCCGATTGGCGCGCACGCACGTAGCACGTGAGACGGCTGACCCGCCGCTCGTCGCGCGAACCGGGAGCTGGCCCTAACCGGGATCTAGGGACTGCCGCAGAGCCCGCACGCGGGCGTGCCCAATCGCGCAACGTTGCAACATGCCACACCAGAATTTCCGCAGCTTGCGTCACCCGTGCAGTACGTCGTGCAGAACTGATTGCTTCGAGAGTCAGTCGCGCAGTGGTACGCCGACCCGCCGCAGACGACAAAGCTACCATTACAGCCGTGCCCAGGATTTCCATCATCGGGCAAGCAAATATAGGGGCCGATGATGGCGTCGGTGCCGCTCACGGTGGCGATCGCCGGCGCGCAGGCAGGCCTTAGGGTATCGGCGGTGCAGTCAGAACTGCGGTTGCAGCGCTGGGCACATGCCAGCGCCGCAGTGTAATCACAAGCCTGATTGCTCGGGCAACAGCATCGGCCTGCAGTGACTTCTGCAGCGTGGAAGTCACTGCAGCTCAGCGCCGCCAACGTCGCGCACTTCGTCGCGGGATCCTGCCCCTGAGCCACGTATGAATGGCAGAGCTGATCCCCACTCTGTGCCGTTTCCGTTCCTCCACAGCAGCTCGTGGCTTTTGCGCTCGCGTTGGCGCATGGAGTCCTATTCGCATCGAGTGTGCAAACGTCCACGCAGGCGTTGTTCGAGCACGTCTGGCCCGTCTGACAGTTCGACGCGGCCCCGAATACAAGGCACTGATTCGCATCGCGGGCGCAAGTCTGCTTTTGGTTGCCCAAGCATTGCGTTGCGTTCTCCGTACAAGGTGCTGGACACGAATCTGTACTCTTCCCGCCGCAACCGAACCAAAGAATCGGGAAGAGAAGAGCTGAGAGCGACGTCAGGCGGCTGAGCATGGGAACTCCGTGATGTTGTTCGCGCTCGCGTCGCCAGGCTCTTGATGGATTCCAGAAGTTAGGCGCGGCGCCAGCTCGTGCAGCGAGAGTATCGGCATCATGACGAATACGTCTAGGCGGATACGTCCTGGTGATGTCGGTGGTCGGCGCCTACGGTCAGATTCAAGGAGCGAGACCAACGGTGTCCACGACGATCGACGTCGCGAATGGAGTAAAGCGGGCTAGGGAAGCGCGACACTTCACGCAGGCATCCTTGGCGGAAGCGGCCGACACCTCTCCGGAAACCATCTCACGAGTGGAGCGCGGAATGCTCGAACCCTCGGCGTCGCTCCTCGCCCGGCTGGCCCTGGCGCTCGATACGACAATGGATTCGCTGGCCGGCCTCAGCCCGCACAAGAAGGCGCCCTCCAGAAACGGACCTGAGGTGAAACGAGTGGTGCGCCACCTTCGCTGCCTCGGTCCGGATGCGGTGCGCCGCGTGGCGGCGGTCATCGAGCTGATTGAGCCCCAGCAGAGGGGTCGTCGATCAAGGCGTTGAACGAGGTAGCTGGAGTTAACGCCGCCGCGGAACCGGGCGATCGTGGCTGGCGATCAGGCGACGATAGCGCAGGCGCCAGCAACGGGTGGTCCGCTACCGCGCCGCGACCGACATTACATGCTCACGGTCGGTCACCCAATGTCGCTCGAATAGGCTCAAGAAATCCTCGGTATACAACGGGTGTTGCACGAGGCTGAATTCCTGATGGGTATAGTCCCGCGGTGGTACGTGTATCCGGCCTTTCAGTCGCATCGCGTATCTGAGCAACTCCCTCAATCGCGCAGAAGCCGGAGAGCCGATGTCCGGCCCCAACACTGTATGCAGAGCCAGGTAGGGCTTCCCGTTTTCGGCGAGGGCCGTGAGAAGCGTATGCCGGGCGTGGGAATCTGTTGGCGGAAACCGATAGCCAAGGAACACGACCGCGTCGGCCGACTGAAGGGCCTGAACAGCCTTGTCCCATAGATCCTTCAGCGAACCTGTAGCTTCCAGCTTTTTCGGTCCTGGGCTCGCTATTCCAATCGCCGAGTCGTTACAGATCAAGGAGAACTCCTTGTTATCCGTCCGTTTGAATACGCCATTTGAGAATCCCCAGTCGACGCTGCCGTGAAGTTTCAAGGCTGGGGCGAGGTCCGGTTCAAGCTCAGGCGTGGCTGGATCTACTACGGCGAATTTACAGTTCGGCAGCATCGCCAGCAAGTCCAAAAATATGTCGTAGTTGAAAGTAATCACCGTGTCTTTCGGTCCAACCCGCTGAGCCCAACGAACAAACGGATCGCAGCGTTCCGATTTCAGATCAATTCTGGAAAGAAAGGCCGAGCACTCCGCGGCAAGCAGTCGGCGAGCCGCAGCCGCCAGTTCATCCACCGCGGGGATCGAGATCGATACTCCGGGATGCTGAAGCGTTAGGAATTTCCCTGCTAGCTGCTCTATGCGGGCCTTCAATGCAGCGGCTGTGGGAGCTGTGGCTGCCGTATCGAGGTAATCAAGGAACTCCTCGGCGTTCGCCCAAAGGGCTTCACCGTCGAATGTCCAGTTCCAGGAAATCGACCGTCCCAGGGTGAACCGACGACCATGGTTGTACAGCCAGTGGACGGCTTCAGCAGTCTTCGAGCGCAGTTTGCTGAACCTGGATTCACCGTACTGAATGGCATACAAATCCCAAGTCGCAGGGAGGAACAGGTCATCTAGAAGAGGTGCTCCCAGCGGCTTGCTGAAACCTGCCCCGAGGATCCAAACGATCCTCCTATCCTCTGCGGTGACTGTCATTCCGCTCCTATGGATGCTCCCGCTCCGTCGACGCCGACGTCTCAGTCTTTCGAGGAACTGTCTTACCCACCGGTGCATAGCACGGCTCTATTCAGGTGGGTCTAATATGGCCACATCCGCTATTTTTGGGTCGTCCGGTAGGGTTTCCCGTAGGTTGCGATCCCAGATTAATTTGGCTGCCAATCGGATTCATCTTAAGAGGGAGGCGTGACGAATTCGTCACCTCGTGCCTGAGCGGTCATTCGCAGAAAGTTCTAGAGTCTACGGAACAGGCGGAGTGATGCGTCGGATGTCGAGGGGTCCTACTTGGTGGTGAATTCTCCAGTCTGCGTCAGCGACGGAACGGTCAAAGATACGAAGGAAAGGGGCAGTCACATGAGGATTAAGAAAGTTGGGTTTTCGGCCGCGGTTCTTCTTTTCGTCCCGCTTCTCGCTGCAGAAGCACAGGACGTTGACGTCCCAGGCAATCTCACGTTGGTCAATTCGACGGCAAGCGAGGGGAACATTCTCAAGGATGGTGCGCTGTTCATCCACAACTTCGGCAGCGGCAATACGTTTGTCGGCTCCAATGCAGGCAATCTGACCATGAGTGGCGTCGGTAACACCGGGATTGGGGAATTCGCTCTGGCAAACAATACCACCGGCTACTCCAACACCGCTTGCGGGTCCGTTGCGCTCGCGAGCAACACCACTGGATACATCAACACCGCGAGTGGAGCGAATGCGCTCTTTCGCAATACCACCGGCAGCTACAACACGGCGAGCGGCTTCAATGCGCTCCTCAACAATACCAGCGGCTTCGCCAACACGGCGATTGGCGTCGCTGCGCTCGCGGGCAATACCACCGGCGAGTACAATACCGCTACCGGGGACTTCGCGCTGGCGGGCAATAGCACCGGCTACGGTAACACTGCCGCCGGGCACGGTGCGCTCTGGCATAACACCACGGGCAACGACAACACGGCCAGCGGCGCCAGTGCGCTTGCTTTCAACACCACTGGCAGCTTCAACACCGCCAGTGGAGTCACCGCCCTCTGGTACAACAGCACCGGCAACAGCAACACGGCCAGCGGCTTCGGTGCGCTGGCCTACAACACCACTGGCGACAACAACACCGCCAGTGGAGCCAATGCGCTCGAGCATAACACTACCGGCTTCAGCAACACGGCCAGCGGCTTCAATACACTTCAAAACAACACCACTGGCGCCTACAACACCGCCAGCGGGTGGAATGCGCTCGCCAGCAATACGATGGGCAACAGCAACACGGCCAACGGCGTCATTGCACTCCAGTACAACACCACGGGCACCTGGAACACCGCCGTTGGGGTGGGCGCACTCTGGCGTAACACCACCGGCAACAACAACGCGGCCAGTGGCGTCGATGCGCTCCATAACAACACGACTGGCAGCAACAACAGCGGCAGTGGGTTCAATGCGCTCTATCGCAACACCACCGGTAGCCTCAACACCGCCAACGGGTTTGGTGCGCTCTACAGCAACACCACCGGTAGTAACAACACGTCGGTCGGCCAATCTGCGCTCTTTGACAATACCACAGGCTCCAACAACACCGGAGTTGGAACGGGCGCTAATGTTTCGGTAGGCGATTTAACCAACGCTACCGCCATCGGATATGGAGCCGTCGTCGATGCCAGCGGCAAGATCCGATTGGGCAATACCGATGTGACGGTCATCGAGGGCCAGGTGGGCTTCACCGCCAGCTCCGACCGCAATCAAAAAGAAAACTTCCAACCCGTGAATGGAGAAGAGGTGCTCGGCAAGATTGCAGAGCTGAGCCTCAGCAGCTGGAACTTTATTGGCCACGACCCAAAGCGGTTCCGTCACTACGGTCCCATGGCGCAGGACTTCTTCTCTGCCTTCGGCCACGATGGCATCGGCACGATCGGCACCGAGACCACCATCACTTCCACGGATATGGACGGCATCTTGATGACGGCGGCAAAGGCATTGGAGCAGCGCACCCAGGTGCTTCGCGCCGAAAATGCCGAGCTCAAAGCGCGGCTCGAAGCCTTAGAGCACAGACTCGACACCCTGAGGTGAAGCCCGCGCCGCGCTGAGTGGTAACGGTCGTTGAGCTGATCCTCAAGCAGCTTGCACCAATGGCGGTGCGCAATCATTGGTAGAAATGCGAAGGCTCGCCAATGCAGGCGCGCCCCGGCGACGCTGCCGGATCAAGCATCAGGAATTTGAACTGCGCCAGCGTGGAACAATCGAATAGCCAGGCGGGGAGTGGCTTTAATACATCATTAACGCCACTCCGAACACCAATGGTGGACACGCCCTCGATGGGAAGTCAGCCAACTGATGTTTGTCCAGCCTGATCGGCAAGAGGAGCCGATCTCAGAATTTCGTACGGGGGGACCTCGGTCGGCAAGCGCGGGATCGTTCGCCGCTACCTCTGCGTCAACCTTCGCGATCCAGGTTTCGGCCAGCCACAACCCCTCAGCACCGCCTGGCAATGGACTGAAGACGCCACAGCTCCGATTCTCCCAGGTTTGCAGCGAAGCTCTTTTTAGGTCCCCTCTGGTTCGGGTGGGGAAGAAAGACAAACCAACGCTCCCGGGAGCTGATGGCAAGGGGTCCGGCTACTCGACTATTACGCAGCAGAGGGAACACGCGGCGAATCTGACGTTTCGCTACGCCTCCCAAGGCGACGACTACGTGCGCCGCCGCCGACTCTAAGATTCTCTCAAGGTACTGGTCGGCGCAGAATTCCTCGGCCTCAAGAACGCCTTCCTCGCCGCGAGACTTGCAGTGGACAATCTCGGTCATGACGTAATCCCGACCCTCAACGACGGAAGGTCCAAGCAACTCCCGCGCACGGGCGCGAACCGAAGCCCAAAACCGAACCCATTCCGGCCGAAACGTTCCGTCCCGATGTAGCGGGTAGAGACCATCTCTAACCCACTCCCGCCGACCACCACCGAATCGATGGACAAAGAAGTCCGCCAACTCCTCCTGGATGCTCGCCATCGTCGGGTAGAACTCCAACTCGTCAATCGAGGGGTTGGAACTGACGAAGAGAAGTGGCGCCCTCTCGATGTGACCGCTCCAAGGCTCGGGGACATGAAAGTCGGTCGTCGTGGTTCGTTTCTGTGATTCCACGATGGTGCGACAAGGGTGCTGCACAGCGCTGTTCAGGCAGCTGGTGACATACGGGCAGGCCGCGATCCGATGAAGCAACGACTTTGAAGTGCTACGCATCAGGCCCCTGTTTCGGTGGCGCCGGCTGGATCTTGTTTCGAAGAGTGAGGATTCTCGAGCACCAACTCGTGCCGCGGCCGAATCGCGGCGGACCGTTCGTTCAAAGCCATTGGAACTGAAAACCACGCCCCGCATGCTCCACCGCAGTTATCTCGGCGTCAACCTACGCGCTCCAGTTTCGCCAGCCACAGCATCCCCGAGTCACAACTTGAGCTGCTTGAGAGGGGATGGTCCTGCGCTGTCGTCGGAGCTGCTATGGAATTACAAGCCGGCCGACGAAGCGCGCGCCATTGTTGGCTCCCAAGAATGTGACGTGTTCCTGTGATGAGTCCAGATAGGCGTCACTCGCCCACAGTTCCCCTGCAATCAAGGACAGGGAAGAAGCGGCTACGTGTCCTTCTTGGTCGAACCGCGTCAATAACAGACCTGTCTGCTGGCTCGAGTTGAAGCTGCGACCTATGTTTTCGGGCTCCTGCGTCACTGCATAATCGAAATCAAGTTTCTTCCAGGCATCAAGCTGCCGGCGTACTGTGCTGACCAAGAGCCAGCCGTCGGGAAGTGGGAAAGCGCTTCCCCGGTCGGTGTTCGCACCGTTCAGTGCCGATGTGAATACGCGCTGTTCCCCTCCTGTTCCAAGGAGGGCTACTGAGGACGATGATTGGACAATAGGAATGCAACTGTCATGCACAGAGATCGCTGACACATCGACACCTGTGCCGGGCACGACTTGCCACACCGAGGTATCCGTCAGGTGTCTCTCGTCGCCGTCAAGAGAAAGGTCGGGCTTGACCAGGACGAGATCGGCCCGCTTCCGTGCCATGCACGGTTGAAATGAACCCATGGGTAGCAATCGCGTTTCGGGCGTTTCGCGGTTCTCCTCGCCGTTCGCCACGATCCAGACGCCGCGAAAGGAAGGAAAAAGTCGAACACTGAAAGATTGGAGATCTGGCGATAACGGAACGATGCGTGAGGTAATGGCTCTCCCTTTTTCATCTAAAAGATGGAGGGTAACTCCCTGCTTAACATCGGGAGCCTGATTCAAGCGATGCGTTGCTGCGACGAAAGTTCCGTTCGCCAACGCGACAAATCCATCAATAAGATCATCACCGAAGCTCGCTATTCGCTGTTTGGATTTGGTTCGGCCATCAGGTCCCAACGTGCGAAGTTCCATTTGAAGCGAATGGCCTTTGTTAACGTTCCAAGCAAGCGCCATTGGTTGGCGGGGCGGTTGGCCGGTAGGGAGGACGAACGAAAACCTGTCATCGCCAACCTCCCAGATTGTACGGCCATCTCGGACTAGGCGAAGTATTCCGCGGACCCGGTACTTGCCTGTGTTCTTGTATCCGGACTCAAGCCGTGCTCCATCGTCGATTTTCTGGGACTGAAGCCATTCACCCCACACGGTGTTAGCTGCGTCCAACGGTTCCAAAGCGGCGCTAACCTTACCGCGGTCTTGCGGAGGCCGGCCCCCGTCGCCAAAGACTAGGAAAGCAGCCCAGAAGCGCGGGTGACGATAGTTCCTCCATTCGGGCGCGGAGAGGAATCGTTGAATAGCTCGGCGCAGTCCAAGGGATGACCCTGCGTTGACATCACGCGCGAGCTCGTTCGCAAGCAACTCCATCAACTGAGCGGTCGCCTCTGAATCGACCGACCACAACGAAGCGAGCGTGGAGCGCGCTCCGGCCACGAAGAAGGCCGTTGAGAGCCCCGCTGCTTCATGAGCGAAGTTGTCGATATCGAACTTTGCGGAGTTGCAAGCAGACAGGATCACGAGGTCAGCATGAAGCGGCAGCTGAGCGATCTCCGTGGCAGTCAGCAAACCATCGTTGAACGGGGTTTTACTGTCACGCGGTGTGAGCACCAGCGCTGGCTCAGCGACACCATCGATCTCCTCACGGGCCAGGCCATGCGTCGCGAAGCTCAGCACGCGAAAGTCACCCAGGAACTGGCGTCGGAAGTTGATCTCGCTGGCTGCGTTTCGCGAAAGAATTCGTGATGAAGGTCCAAAAGCGGATGCCATTCTTTCAAGCTCGCGCTTGGTTTGCGGCAGCTCCTCGAGTTCCGCCAAGCCCGTAGCTGCTCCCCGCCTGACACCCCGTAGCGCCACATGACTCTGCGATGCGCCGTCAGTTGTCTTGCCGTAAAGCGAGGGATCGCCGACACCCGAGAAAGGCGAGTGGTGCCGCCCCTCGTGAAGCGGCCATCGCTCGAGAGGCAATGAACTGCTGGGGGTCGGTGACAATGGAGAGCCCTCGCGAGGCTCCGAGCCACGGCGCTGTAGCGAGCGTAACAGTCGAAGTCGTTGTAGCCGCGTGAGTTGGATCAAGCAGCACATGCAGAGGAAGGGAGAAGAACACCGGGTCCGGCGCAGCAATGAGCGTCTCGGCCTGACCGATGCAGGAATCATCATTTCCAAGTATCAACGCCGTGAGGAACTTAGCCTCCGCTAGCGGGAATACCTGGTCGATTGCGCTGCCGGTGGGGCTTGGATTTGTCAGCGCCGCGAGAAGAGTTTTTACCGCCAGGAGTTCCCGCTGCGGCTCGCGTTCCAAAGATTTCGCGTGAAAGCTCTCTCTATCGAAGCAGACACGAACAAGCCGATTGAACGCAATGGCGTGTGTGATAAATCGCTCCCCAGGGTGTAGGGACGCCCGCGTTTCGTCAAGCAAATTGGGGCCGTTCTTGTAACTGAGTGAGGCCGCAGAGACTGCAGTGGCATGCAGACGCTGCAAGCGATCGATTTCGTTGAAGCGGGAGAAACGCGGATAGTCCACATCGAGTTCAGCTCTGTTTGCTCTTCTGCCGGCGGCAATATCGAGCAAGTCGCGGATTGCTTCCCGTTCCTGTTGGACGATCTCCTGTTCAAGCCGAAAGTGCGCCTGCAGCGATGCGCGCTGCGAATCATCGGGAAGCCGCGCCGAGGCATGTAGGTACTGGGATTCGACGCTTCGCCAACTTCGGTTCGATAGACTGACGAGCTCGAATAAGAGGTTCCGCTCCTCTTCGGAAAGCGAATCCAAGTTGTCGGCCAAGTCCCAAATTGCCAAATCGACCAGCAGTCGGCCGTCTACCGCTAGGGGTGCAGACTCGAAAATATTGACGGCTTGAAGCCGGCGCATTTCGTGGAGCATCTTCCCGGCAGCCTGGCCAAGCAAACGGCGAGCAGCGAGCCTATCCGCATGCGCCAGCAGGAGGGCGCGACCGGCGAGAGTGATAGCGAGGCTTCCGTCCAGCGGCGTTTTGTCTTTCTGCGTGAAGTCATCATTAAGGACGTCGTTGAGTACTGGAGGTGCCGGCTCGTTTGCGAATAGAGAATGCAGGGCAAGAAAGGCAGCGGCTCCCTGCATGAATGGTTTGCTACGGATCCCGTGATCGCTATCGGCGATCTTGGTCAGCAGCTGCGTCGCCCGAGGTACGTCAACTGCGAGCTGACAGCTTGAGTCCCTAAGAACCAAGCATCCCGCAATCGTCGCGGCGAGCAATCGCAACTCGAAGTAGTCCGCCACCAGCGGAACGAACTGAAGAGACTTGAGCATTGACAATGAAAACCGACCTGCTCGCACAATTCCGTCCGGGTCGTTGAGAGCATTCTGAATGCCAAAGTCGGCGGCGATGAGTCTAAACTGAAAGTACGGTCGCGAATCGCCCATGTTGAACACGAGTTTGCGGAAGAGGGTCAGCGCCGTTAACGCCCGCCCTGTTTGACCCGTGGCGATGAATACTTCGACAAATTCCGCCATTAGTCCCTGAAAGTCGTCCGCGGTCATCCTTTGATTGCAAAGAAAGAAGTACCAACCTCGCCGCGAATAGAAAGTCGCGCGTTCGAGATTGTCGAGTCTGAGATATGCTTGGGCCAGCGTGAGATTTGATCGTGGAAAGTTTGGTACGCCGATCCATGTGTCTACCGAACGCTCAAGCAAGGGCATCGAAGCTGCGAGGTCGGTCGCCCAATCGTAGAGTAGGATTCTTCGAACGACGCGCTCCTTGAAATCAGAGACCAGAAGCTTTTTCACGTCATCCGCTATTTCTGCGTTCACTGGCACCTCGCGGATGACGGCGATCAAGTCGCCGAATGCCTGTTGTTCGCAGCCGATCTGGTAACTCGCCAGGCAAAGATCGTGAATGCGACGCAGCCCGGCCATTCTCTCCAGAGGCTTGGCGGTCGCCAATGCGCTGATTAGCTGAGGTACGTAGCCGGCGCCGTCGTTCATGCGCCCTTCGGAAAAGGCCTGCTGGAAGGCGACGATGTCCTTGGTGTAGTCTCCGCTCGCTGCGTGAGTTAGTCCTGGTATAACTGCGAGCGTCAGGAATAGAACGCTAGACATGCCGCGCTGGCTGAGCGGCAGGTAGGAGGGGTCACCAATCATGCTTTTCACCAGAACGTGGGCGCCCTGGATCATCGTGGCCTCGCTTTCCCTCGAGTGGAGCGCTTTTGGCGAACTGTGCTGGACGACCTGCGCGGTCCGGCTCTCCCTGTCTCCGTGTTTAGCAAGGCGCTCGCCGGACTTAAACCTGAGAATGCCAACACGCTTCGAGGCACGAAATCGATTCAACTGTACCGGCAGACGTCTCCAGCCGTGGTTCTTATAGTGACTGAGCAAGGTCTTGGCTCCGGCTCCCTGTTGAGCGGGAAGGGTGACATTTTGACAAATTGGCACGTTGTTGGCGACAACCCAGTTGTCGGCGTCGTCTTCAAGCCTCGGCAGGAGGGTCAAAAGATCAGTAGTGCGGATGTCCGACCTGCGAAAGTGATCCGATTTGACGAGGTTGCGGACCTCGCAATCGTTCATGTGTCTTCGGTGCCCGATGGCCTGACGCCAATTGCTCTTGGTAATTCGGCGGAGATCGTCGTCGGCGCCGATGTCCACGCGATCGGCCATCCCACTGGTGAAGCCTGGACATACACAATGGGAGTCATCTCGCAAGTTCGGCGCTCGTACAAATGGACGAGCGAAGATCGACGGGAGCACGAAGCCAGTGTCATTCAGACCCAGACTCCGATCAACCCCGGCAACTCGGGGGGACCGCTGCTTACCGATGATGGAAGGCTAATCGGCGTCAACAGCTTCAAGGCGCAAGGAGAGGGTTTGAACTTCGCCGTGGCGCTCGATGAAGTAACAAGGTTCCTATCAAGCACTTCAACAACGCGCTTTGCCTCGGCCACCGCGGCCAACCCCCCCGCTGTCGCGTCCGCCAAGTGTGATGCGAAAGTGATCTACCAGGGCATGCGAAAGACCGAAGGTTATGAGGTTACGGGTGTGGACTTGGACTGCGACGGTCGAGCTGATGTGGAATTTCGGATGCCAATCCAGAAAAGCAAGCCGCTAATGGCGGCGTTCGACACGAATGCGGACGGCAAAGTAGACGTACTCGTCTTCAGCTACAAACGTGATTGGAAATGGAACTTTTCATTCCTTGATACGGATTTCGACGGAGAGTGGGATCTTGTTGGCTACCACGAAACCGGTGAGATGACAGCAACGCGCTACGAGCCGTATTCCGTCTGGAAGGCACGGAAATAGTGGCCGGACGTAACTAATCGGGCTAGGACGTAGGCCGCGGAATTGGACCGGCCCGGCTTGGCTCGAGGATGCGCGACTGGCGTTAACGGATGGGCTACGGGGGGGTGATCAGGAAGTGTCGGCGCGCTCAGGCCACCAACCGAGGCGGGAACAGCTCGTCAATCCGCGCTCGGGGATGCATCATCGTCCCGCTAGTATTGGGTGCTGCACCCTAGCCGCAAAGTTCAATTCGTCGGGTAACATCCTCGAATCCGGGCAAATTGTTTGGGCTCAATGCGGGAGACCGCGGCACCCGTGGTGCGAGGCAGGTCACGGATCGGATCTCTGGAACCTCACGCTCGAGAATCTTGGCGGACCTCAAGAGGATCAGGATGGCTTTGCGCTTCACCGCGGCCCGAATCAGTTCGAGCGAGTAGGCCTGCGATGGGAGTTTCCAACCAGCGCGATAGCTTCTCGAATGGTAAGGGAACTCCTCAACTACAAGCACGTTTCGTGCAACAACCTGAACACCGCAAACCTGAGTCAACCATTTCATTTGCTTGTACGTGTAGTACCAGTGGCCAGGTGCGCCTTTGAGGCGAGGGTCCAAAAAGAAGAGAGGATACGGCTGGTCACGATGGGCGAGGTTTGCTGCGGACGCCTCGCGTAAGGCGACGGAATTTGCGTGCCACCAGGCATCCGTCCCGCTCATCAGCGGAGCGTTTTTGCGGACCCGCTCCTCATCGGCGTAGCCGGGATTTGCAGTCCAGAGGACCACGGGCGCATCGACTCGTCCGATGAACGGTTCCGGGAACAGCTGGGTTTGAAGTCCGTAGGCGTGAAGTCGAGCCGGCTCCTGACGTGCCCAGCGATCAATTTCTTCGACCGCCTTTGCATCCACTGCTGCGACGAACGGAGGTCGTTCAGACAGAAGAGCCCAAGGGTTCGGCGTCATGGGCCGTGATGTAGCCTATTTCAGCTCAGAACCCCTATCGGGGCCGGCGATCGGAGCGTGGTCTCCGGCGCCCAGCTGGGTCGCTGCGCTCTTCATCGTCGTCCGATTCACCTTCCCCAGCTTCGTCGGTCTCGTCGTCCGATTCCTCGTCGAGCTTGCTGGAATCCTCAACGAGTTCGTCATCGGTTTGAATGAACTGCTCCTCGGTCACAATTCTCTTGATCAGTCGCGGCATCGCTTCAGCCTCCGTTTTCGGGAATGCTACGGGTCCGAGTTCAGGCACGCCAGGCGGTCTTGGCAGAAAGCTGTGACGCCGCGTTCGCGACCGGAGCATTGCGGCGATGCGCTTTCGACTCTCTACGCCTAACGGCTGCCCAAGAATGCGCGCGACCCGAACGGCGATGATCGAGCTCACCACACCGCTAGCGCGGAGGTCCCGGAGGATCTCGCCTTGAGTGTGCATGGCTTCGCGGAGACGCTCGCGAGCGTCGCGTTCCGCGCGGAAGGCCGCCTCGAGTTCAGCGAGGCGATCGGAAAGCTTCGTTGCCACGCCGTCAGGGCCAGAAGAGGGCTGCCACACGGGGCACTACGAGCCATTGGTCGCCGGCCCCATTCACTTCGGAATCCATCGCGCACTCCCTCTCTCAGAGGTCGCCAGGGCGCGCTGGGGGACCAGTTCGATCCTCGTTATCTCGCAAAAAGCCCGGCGTGCCAAGTCACGCGGTCCTAGTGCCAAGTGGACTGTCAGTCGCGGTTGAGGCGGTCCAACCCGATGTCACACACCGAGAGAAACTGGAATTGCGTTGAACGTTTGGGCCAAGTGCGCAAAAAAATGGCATCATTCCCCGCACGCCCCCGTCATCGACGAATTTTGCTTTCCTTGCGGTTCACGATCCGCTCCTGGTCGCGCTAGGAGCGCAAGCGGAGCGGTACTTCGCAGAGGACCCGAGCACCTGCATAATCAAGCTGCGCCAATTCGGCGAGGTGCTAGCGCGCCAGGCAGCCGCTAACCTCGGTCAGTATACTTCGGCCGAGGCCAGCCAACTCGACCTGCTCAATCGCCTCCGCGACGCAGGAGTCCTCACCCCGGAGATCCGACAGCTCTTCCACGACCTGCGCCGAGCCGGCAATGCGGCCACCCACGAAGCGCGCGGCACGCATGCCGAGGCCCTTCACCAATTGAAAATGGCACGCGAGCTTGGGGTTTGGTTCCACCGAGCCTTTAGGGACAAAGATTTCAAGCCAGGCCCGTTTATTCCCCCGTCCAACCCGGTCAACGAGAGCCAGGCCCTCGCGGCAGAGATCGATCGGCTGCGAAGAGATGTCGCGGCGGCCAAGCTCTCGCTTGAGCAAGCGCGACTGCGCACGGAGGAGGAAGCTCGGAGACGACTGACTGTCGAAGAGCGCGCGCGCATGGATTCGGAGGAGCTAGAGGTCTGGCAATCTCTGGCGCAGGAGGCGGAGCGCAAACTGAATGCGCATCTGGCCCAGGCCCAGGCAAAAGCCGCTGAAAAGCCACCAGAGCAGCTCAGTCTTATCGCTGAGCAGGCGCACGCGGCCGCCGAGCAGCTGGATTTGAGCGAAGCCGATACCCGCCGCATCATCGACGGTCAGCTTCGCCTCGCGGGTTGGGAAGCGGATTCGTTGGAACTGACCTGGAAGTCTGGGGCGCGGCCACAGAAAGGTCGGAGCCTCGCGATCGCGGAGTGGCCAACCGCCAATGGCCCCGCTGACTACGTGCTTTTCGCCGGACTGCAAGTGCTCGGTGTCGTCGAGGCGAAGCGCAAGCGCAAAGACGTGATGGCCTCCATCCAACAGTCGAAGCGGTACAGCGAGGGATACCAGGTCCAAGGCGACGAAGTGCTCGCCGGCGGCCCCTGGGGCAAGCACCGCGTTCCATTCCTCTTCGCAACCAACGGCCGGCCATATCTGAAGCAGCTGGAGCAGAAGAGCGGGGTTTGGTTCCTGGACGCGCGCCGGAAGACGAACCACCCGCGAGCGCTGCAGGGATGGTACTCACCCGAGGGGCTGCGCGAGCTGCTACGGCAAGACGAGGAAAAGGCTGAGTCCGCGCTTCGCTCCGAACCCACGGACTATCTCGGTCTTCGCGAATACCAAGTGAAAGCCATCACAGCAATGGAGAGGGCGCTCGAGGACGGCCGGCGCCGATGCCTCGTAGCCATGGCGACCGGAACAGGGAAGACCCGCACCTTCATCGGTCTCATTTACCGGCTCATCAAGACTGCGCGGTTTCGGCGCGTGCTGTTCATCGTGGACCGCACTGCCCTCGGCGAACAAGCGATGGGTGCGTTCAAGCACGCCACGCTGGAAAACCTTCAGACCTTCACTCAGATATTCGACGTCAAGGGGTTCGAGGATCTTCGTCCCGCGTCGGAGACAAAGCTTCACTTCGCCACCGTCCAAGGGATGCTCAAGCGCATCCTGTACCCCAGCCGCGATGAGGAGCGGCCGCTGATTGACGACTACGACTGCGTCGTGATCGACGAATGCCATCGCGGGTATACGCTCGATCGGGAGATGAGCGACGCTGAACTGGGGTTTCGCAATCAAGAGGACTACATCAGCCAATACCGCCGAGTGCTCGACTACTTTGACGCGGTGAAAATCGGACTCACGGCGACGCCAGCCTTTCACACCACCGAGATTTTCGGGGATCCGGTGTTCCAATACAGCTACAGGGAAGCCGTCGTGGACGGCTGGCTCGTGGATCACGAACCACCGATACGAATCACCACCCAACTTGGTAGGAGAGGCATTCACTGGAGAGCTGGCGAGAATGTGAACGTGCTCGACCCGAGAACACAGCAGCTGGACCTAATCCACCTGCCTGATGAATTGAACTTCGACGTGGACGAATTCAACCGGGCGGTGATTACAGAGAATTTCAACCGCGTCGTCTGCGAAGAGCTGGCGAGGCAGATCGATCCGAATGACGACGGCAAGACTCTCGTTTTCTGCGCAAACGACCAGCACGCGGATACCGTTGTGAAGCAGCTCAAGAAGGCACTCGATGATCGATATGGTGCGGTTGA
>WNFG01004279.1_pt1 | contig 16954 bp, 16 predicted proteins | sample 5400431 | NCBI WGS metagenome assembly WNFG01 (sample SAMN13153346, study PRJNA577476) | soil metagenome | isolation source: 120 cm saprolite under Douglas fir tree site 2 hole 3 replicate 2 | place: USA:California | collected 2015-04-18 | reverse complement strand
TCGGCATGGCCCCAGTTAGAGGTATCCGCTGGCCACGGATGATCGGATTGTCCATAGCCAAGCATATCGATAGCGTAGACAGCGCGGTCTGTGCTGGCAAGCTGGGGTATTACCTCAGCCCAGGTATATGCGCCCGCCACAATATCGTGGAGCAGCACAATTGCCCCATCTGTCCCGTGTTCGGCTCCCTGAACAACATAACTCAGCGTGTAGTGAATTACATGGGCCGTGCGCCGCTCGGGAGCATTGCTGACCTCTGATTTATTCTGTATCATACTCTTTTCTCTCTTACGCTTTCGCCTTTGCTAGTAGGGCGGGCACATTGTAGAACGCGCTGAAGCCGGCATAGCGGGCCGTCTCTTCACCCAGTTCGTCTTCGATCACCAGTAAACGGTTGTACTTGGCGACACGCTCGCTTCTGGCAGGTGCCCCTGTCTTGATCTGCCCCGCGTTGGTTGCAACCACCAGGTCGGCAATCGTCGTATCCTCGGTTTCTCCTGAACGATGTGATACCACTGCGGTAAAGGCGGCCCGTTTCGCCATCTCAATCGCCTCCAAGGTCTCGGTCAAGGTACCAATTTGATTGAGTTTAATCAAGATCGAGTTAGCCGCCTGCTCCTGGATACCGCGCTTGAGGCGGGTCGTGTTGGTTACAAACAGGTCATCACCCACCAGCTGTACGCGATTGCCCAGGCGTTGGCGCATCAATTTCCAGCCGTCCCAATCGTCTTCGCTCAAACCATCTTCGATAGTGATGATGGGATACTCGGAAATCCATTGTTCATAGAGGTCTACCATCTCGCTAGAGCTGAGCGTGCGACCTTCTCGCGCCAGTACGTACTTGCCATTTTCGTAGAACTCCGAAGAGGCCGGATCCACGCCCAGGAAAATGTCCACGCCAGGCTTGTAGCCTGCTGCTTCGATAGCATCCACAATGACTTCTAATGCCTCGCGGTTGGAACTGAGGGATGGAGCAAAACCTCCCTCGTCCCCCACATTGGTGTTGAGCTTTTTGCCGTGCAGTACCTTTTTCAGACCCTGGTACACTTCAGCACCCATGCGCAGTGCATCGCGAAATGTCGGTGCGCCGACCGGGAGGACCATGTACTCCTGCATATCGGTTGAATTGTCGGCGTGTTTGCCCCCGTTCAAAATATTCATCATGGGCACGGGCAGTGTACGGGCCGAGACACCACCTAAGTAGCGGTAGAGTGGTTGCTGCTGCGCGTTCGCTGCTGCTTTCGCGATAGCCAGTGAGGCACCAAGGATGGCGTTGGCTCCCAGTTTTGACTTATTAGGCGTGCCATCCAGCTCGATCATCACCTCGTCTAGCAAGATCTGATCCGTGGCATCCAATCCGACTATAGCCTCGCTAATCGTATCATTGACGTTACTGACAGCCTTCAGCACGCCCTTGCCGCCATAGCGGCTTTTGTCGCCGTCGCGCAGTTCTACGGCCTCGTGTATACCTGTAGATGCCCCAGAAGGAACGGCTGCTACACCGCGTTCTCCTCCCAGCAAGAGTACTTCAACTTCGATGGTAGGATTGCCACGCGAGTCCAGTATCTCGCGCGCGATCACGTCTTCGATAGTGGTCATTCCATTTATACTAGTTGGCATAAAAGCTCCTCCATTGCAGATACTTGCGGAAGTATTGTACATCGCAAAGAAAGAAGAGAGCAAGTTGATAAACATATGTCATTCCTGATGAACAACGAGAAAGCGCAACCATGTGGGCGTTTGACTTTGTCAAACGCCCACATGGTTGCGCGCCTCGTGTTCATCATTTCATCACCCTGGAAAGGGCACAGGCCAGTTTATCGGTATGTTCAGGTAATCCTACCGTGACTCGCAGATAATCACGCAGGTAGGGATGGTGAAAGTAGCGTAACAGTATGCCGTGTGACTCAACTGTGGCACGCACTCGCTGAATGCTCACTTCTTCGTCAGAAACATGGGCCAGGATGAAATTTCCCTGAGAGGGGAAAGGCTCCAGGTATGGTTGACCGGCGAGTAGCTCGAAAACCCGTTTCCGCTCTTCAACAATTTTACGTACATTACCCAGCACATATTCCAGGTCATTGAGCGTCTGGATGGCTGCGATGTGGCCGGCCACGTTCACTTCAAAGGGACACTGCGCACGTCGCATATAATCGGCAATCCAGGTGGGGAAGAGGCCGTAGCCAATACGCAGCCCTGCCAGCCCGGCCCACTTGCTGAATGTACGTAGCACGACCAGGTTGCGATATCCCGGTACGAGATGCGCCAGTCCCCCTGGTTGATCTGAGAACTCGACATATGCCTCGTCAACCACCACGATACGGCCCGTTTCAAGTAGCGTCAACACATCAGCTTCGGCAACAGGGTTCCCGGTAGGATTATTGGGCGAGCAGAGGACAATCATCCTGGTTTCAGGCGTGAGTGCTTCCAGGATCCCGTCAACATCCAGTTCGTAATCAGGGGTGCGCGGTACCTCTAACACATAGGCACCGCACAGAGTTGTGACAGAGGTGTAAAGAGAGAAGGTAGGAGGGCAGCAAATGATGTTGTCGCCCACCGCGAGGAAGATATGCCAGAGAAGGCTTATCAGCTCCATGCTGCCATGACCCAACACGATAAAACGCTCATCGAGTCCCGTATAAGCGGAGAGGGCAGCGCGTAACTTCGTGGCATTTGTATCAGGATAGTTATTGTACCAGCGATGATCGCTCAATGCACTGAGTACGGCAGGTGCCGGACCAAAGGGGCTTTCGTTGCTATTCAATTTGATCAGATTATCAATGGGGATACCTGTGCGCACACTGAAGGCTTCTAGTGATTCACCAGGGATATATTCAGCCATGCGGTCCAGTTCTGGACGCACATGGACTATGCGCGGGGGAGGGGTAGGCGTGTACATGAACTGTCCTATTTATCAGTATCGGCATCCACATACATTTGTGCGGGCCGACGAATCAATGAGTTACGTTGGGAGGCCTTCCCGGCACCAGAACCATGCTGTAGCGACCCGTTGTCCCCAGCAAACTTCATTCTTTGGGGCGACTGCCCTCTCGTCACCGCAGGTTGTACTGTCGGTGTCTCCAGGTCCCCGGGTGCCCGGCCTGATGAAGATTGTACCATGTCTAATCCACGGCGCAAGGTCATCATATCGCGCAGGAAACAGGCTACCGCGGAGGCAGCAGAACCCTTTTCCGTGGAGTTATCAAATCGCCGGGCAGTTGCTTCACCGGCATCCTGGGCTGCCTGGGCCATGGGATCAGATGTTTTTGCGGCGTAGGCATCCTGGAAGATGTCCTCCCACCCGGACCATCTTCCACGCAGGGGTTTCCATCCAAGCTGACTATCGCTGACAGTACGCCATTTTTCTTCCGTGAATTGAATCCAATCCTCCATCAAGCGTGCGTAGGCTGCCAGTTGCTGGCGAAGACGCTCCTCTTCTTCCGAGGGACGCTGTAGGGGCGGTGTGGGGAAGGCCTGCGGTAGCCCGCCCGTCGTTTGCTGACTGACATAGTCGTTGCCACCGGTTTGCGGAAACCCCATCATGGGTTGACCATTCGTATAGTTACCCGCCATACCGGAATAGGCATCCAAGTTAGCTCCAGGAAACATACCAGAGGTGGTGCCGGGGAAAACACCCGAACCCGTCATAGCCGCAAAGTTGGGAGCCACCTGTCCATTAGGCATTTGCAACATGGGTATTTCAGTACCGGCGGGTAGTTCGCCAAGCACATGAATACCACTGGCACTCAGTATGGAACTCATGATAGTGCTACCATCCGCCAGCATCATGCTTTCCGCATAATTGGGCATTCCGCCAATCACGATCTCTTCGTGACCAACTGCATCCAGGATACGCCATGCTAAGCGGGGATGTTTGATAGCCCACCACACACGGCGCGAAATAAATGTACAGGCAAAGGTGAAATTTACTACTAACCAGACGACACCTCGCACAGCCAGCCAGTTAACTAGCCCAATCATAATAATCCAATACCAGGTATCGTCGTGTTGCCCTGCCTCTTCAATGAATGTTAGTACGACAGCTACGGTCAGGCTTGGGTCGCGTAATGGATTGATGAAATCCAGGATGCGCCAAAACCATCGTCGGTCTATCTTCGCTTTCAATACGAGCTCCTCTCGACCCCGCCGCTGGTCCGACAGAACGGACATTTACATTTCAGGTTCTCGAAGAAAAATTCTAGCATGAGTCCTGAATATCTGCAAGTTTTGCCGATATCTCAGTATTAATGGGTTATCTTGATACAGTACCTTGATACAGTACCTTTCTTCTCAATTATCCAAAACGTGTGGTGCCAATCGGTCTGTGACTTCGCGGTACTTTGGTACCGGGTCTCTACACGTACTGCTTCTGTATTTCCAACAACTCGGTAATGCCCTGTTCTGCCAGATTAATGATGGCATCCATGGTGGCGCGGCTAAAGACCCCTCCTTCGCCAGTACCCTGGACTTCGATAAACTCGTGTTCCACTGTCATTACCACATTAAAATCGACCTCAGCACGCGAATCTTCAGCGTAACACAGGTCGAGCAGCATATCGCCTCCCACCACTCCCACACTGGTGGCGGCGACTGCCGTGCGTATTGGATGGACCGTGAGCAAGCCGCGTTTTAGCAGCAGCGAACAGGCGCGGTGAAGAGCCACATAGGCCCCTGTAATGGAGGCTGTACGAGTGCCTCCATCGGCCTGAAGCACATCACAGTCAAGGGTGATAGTACGCGCTCCCAGTACCTGCATGTCCACCACCGCACGCAGAGAACGCCCAATCAGGCGTTGTATCTCCTGCGTGCGCCCGCTTACCCTACCGTCTCGTTCGCGAGAGCTGCGGGTATGGGTTGAACGAGGTAACATGTTGTACTCTGCCGTGACCCAACCCTGTCCTTTTCCCTCCAAAAAAGCAGGAACTTTCTCTTCTATACTGGCGGCACACAGTACCCGCGTCTTGCCAGGAAATCAACGGTGAGGCGCACCGGCCGCAACTGATTTGGGGAACGCCCATCAATACGTGTCATGAAAGAAAACCTCGCTTCAACTTTTTTCTGGTTCATTGTACTACTTCGTTGCCTTGATGCCTAGAAGTTCCCTTCTTCCTCATCCATGAGTCATCCCAGATATTCAGCGGAAAATTTGGGATCACTTGTATTGATGCGGCTGTGTAGGGGAAATCTAGCGCAGCTAGATTTCCCCTACACAGCCGCATCAATACAAATTTGAGTCCATGAGCATCTCCCAAAACGTGTTATAAGCAGAACGCTTATGCGCTCAGCCATATTCGCGCGGAGAGCAAATAGACAGAATCAAAACATACCTTGGTACTTATTTGTGACATATTACCATGAGACTTACCTCGTAGTGCCATGAGAATATGGTATTATACAAGGGGATTTTTTTGTGCATCGACATGCGCAATCCTATATGTTCTTGTATCAGGCGATGCCATGCTAGTATTTCTATGGTAAGTCTGGAGAGACATGGCTGTTGTGACTGGTTTGATCAGTCGCATCGTCTCAGGATGAGAGCGGTCCGCGCCTGTTAGAAAGGATGAACCCATGTTACCCACACAATTGAAGATACCTACCCATAAAACGCATACAACACTGTCATCATCTCAACCACAACAGATACACGCCAGTCGTCTGATCATCGCGACCAATCGCGGCCCCGTGGAATATTATTTGAGCCAGGATAAGACGCTGAAATATCGACGAGGTGCTGGCGGCATGGTTACTGCGCTGATTGACACCGGGAACCGCATGGAAGTAACCTGGGTTGCGATGGCGATGACCGAGGGTGATCGTATTGCCTTGAAAGCTGCCCAGCAGCAACATACCGGATTACTTTCTTCCCCCCTGCGCGGCCAGAAAATGCAACTTCGCTATGTTGCTATCCCAAAACCCGCCTATCGCAAACACTACGAGGGCATCAGTAATCAGGTCCTCTGGTTCTTACAACATTATCTCTTTAATCCTAATGAAGATTCTGCGGTCACTCGTAGAATTCAAGACGCCTGGACGAATGGTTACTACGTTGCCAACCGGGCCATTGCTGACGCTGTAATCGCAGAGATTGAACGAGAAGATAGCTCCGCCGTCGTGATGTTGCATGACTACCATCTCTACCTTGCACCTGATATGATCCGCAAGGACCATCCTTCGGTTATCATGCAGCAGTTCATCCATATTCCCTGGCCCGATATTCGCTGCTGGCACTTCTTGCCCAGCAATATTACCCATGCTATCTACAGTGGTTTAGTTGGCAATGATATCATTGGCTTCCAAACAGAGCGTGACGCGCGCAACTTTTTAGAGGGTGCCCGCACAATACTTGATGGGGCCGTTGTTGATTTTGAAGAAGGTGCCATCTGGTGGCAGGGCCGCCGCACACAGGTACGTGCCTACCCTATTTCGATCTCAGTAGCAGGAGAACGCCGGGTGATAGAAAGTGCCGCCGGAAAGCGCGCTGCTGAAAAAATACGCCCTCTGTTGGGCGAAAAAACCATCATGCGAGTGGACCGTATTGAACCGACAAAGAATATCTTACGCGGCTTCCAGGCCTATGCCCAGATGTTGGATCAACATCCTGAACTGCTCGGCAAGGTGGCTTTTCTGGCCTTTCTCGTGCCATCTCGTCAAGCCTTGCCAACATATCAACGGTACAATGCTGACGTTCTCAAGATCATTGATGAAATTAACCAGAAATATGGTACGCACGAGTGGACGCCTATCCGGGCCTTCCGTGATAATGATCGCACGAGGGCACTTGCCGCCATGCAGTTTTATGATGTCCTGCTGGTAAATCCGATCATCGATGGTATGAACCTGGTTGCCAAAGAGGGGCCGGTAGTCAATCAGTGCAACGGTGTCCTGGTGCTTTCACGCACGGCTGGCGCCTTCCAGCAACTAGGGAAGTCGTCTATTCCTACCTCACCCACAGATGTCACAGAGACATCCCAGGCACTCTACAAGGCTCTCACTCTATCAGATGAAGAGCGGACTGCTAAGTCAAGACAGGCACGGCAGGTGGTGGAGCGGTATGATCTCACTACGTGGCTTACACGACAGATACATGATATCAACGAGTTACTTGACCGACCTACCTCCTCTCTGAATAATTCGGGAGCTTTACTCGCCTCGCTTGCTACAAGCGTAGGATAGCATATGTTTTAAAAAGAAAAAGCTGCAATTCGGATGTTTTTTCTGCAAGAAAAAACATCCGAATTGCAGCTTTTTCTTTTTAAAACATTCAATGAGCAAGCGCAATAATGCGGGCGTTTGCTCATTGAATATCCAGGAAGACCTATATTTCTGCAAGTACTAACGTAGCTTTGTTAGTGTACTTTCAAAAACTCGGTAAGCACGATCGCCAAAGAGCACCATCATTACCTGTTTTAGACTTGTCGGCTTGCGAATATGCTCGCTAATGGTTCCCAGCGCGATAGGGGCTGCCAGTTCCAACGGATACCCATAGACGCCGGTGCTGAGCGAAGGAAAGGCCATACTCTCGATCTTGTAGTACTCCGCCAGGTCAAGGCAACTCTGGTAGGCGCTCCTGAGAAGTCGCTCATCTTCGTTGTCGTATCCGCTATAGATAGGCCCGACAGCATGAAAGACATACTTCGCGGAGAGCTTTCCCGCCGTCGTCGCCACCGCACTTCCCGTGGGACACCCTCCAATTCTGCGGCAGGCCTCCATAATGCTCGGTCCGCCAGCGTAATGTATGGCACCATCGACGCCGCCGCCACCGGCAAGTGCCGAATTTGCAGCGTTGACAATAGCATCTGCCTTGATCTCTACAATGTTCCCCTGTAGCAGTACCAGCGTTACTCCATTGATTGTGCGCGTAGACATAAACACCTCTCCCCAATCCATCATAGTACTAGCCCGAATGGTTCCTCTAATAAACGTTTGACTTCCTGCAAGAAACGAGCCGCCGTTGCACCATCGATGGCTCTGTGGTCAGAAGAGAGTGTCACCTTCATACGATTGCGTACAACCACCTGGTTATCGACGACAACAGGCGTTGGTGTGATCGAGCCGACCGCCAGAATGGCCGACTCAGGTGGGTTAATTACAGCAGTGAAGCTATCCACGTCGAACATGCCCAGGTTGCTGACAGTGAAGGTGCCGCCGCTGAAATCCTCTGGCCGCAGCTTTCCGTCGCGGGCCGCCTCTGCCAGACGGCGTGTCTCGCGAGCAATGTCGAGAATGCCGCGCTGATGCGCGTTGCGCAGTACAGGCACAATCAGACCCTGTTCCAGAGCGACTGCGACACCGATATGTACCTGCCTCTTTTGTAAGAGCTTATCTTCCGCGTAAGAGACATTCACCTGTGGCATACGCGCTAAAGCTTTCGCCACTGCTTTCACGATCAGATCATTGAAACTGACCTTCACGGGTGCTGGATCAGTGGCAGCATACTCGTTGATTTGCTGGCGTAAGGCGGCGAGCTTATCCGTATCGATCACACTGGTGACATAGAAATGTGGCGCGGTCTGCATACTCTGGCTCAAACGCCGGGCAATAGTACGCCGCATCGCTGTAAGCGGGATCTCCACCACCTCATCATCGTGTAGGGGCGGGGGTAGAGAGGATGTGGGGAGGGGACCCTTGTGGTCGCCCGCGTCCTCTCCAGTGCCCGCAATGAATTGCGCCTCTACACCTTCACCGGGTCCCACCCTGGGCGCAATGAATTGCGCCCCTACAGGCTGTCGTGTTAAAGCCGCCTCGATATCCATCCTGATAATACGCCCATTGGGGCCTGTCCCGCGCAGGGTCGCATAGTCCAGCTGGTTCTCCGAGGCCAGGCGACGCGCAAGAGGCGAGATGAAGATACGCCCCTGCTGGTTATCGGCAGGAATCTCCGTGGGGGCCTGATGTATCGCGCCCCCCCTCGCCGGTACCCCAGGTCTCCCGTCCATGGTAGGGGTACCCCCCCTGCTCCCCTTGCCCGCAGGCAATGCGGGTACCCTGGGGCTCGCGGGTGTCAGGGCTCCATTTCCAGCAAGCTCTCCAGGCAGGAGTTCGTCGGCTGTGCCAATCAGGGCAATATCCGCACCAACTGGGGCCGATGCCCCTTCCTGAACCAGTATCTTGCGCAGTATGCCACTTGCGAAGGCTTCTATCTCAATATTGACCTTATCGGTCTCAACCTCCGCAAGCATCTCTCCCTTTTTTACTGCATCACCCTCTTTTTTGATCCAGTGAAGAATCTTGCCCTCTTCCATACTGTCGCCCATCTTGGGCATTTCTACTTTTTTCATCAATCTATCTCCAAACTACCTATCCGCGAACAAGGGCTGCTGGTACAATGGCTTTTGCGGCCTTGACGATATCATCTTTTCTGGGGATGGCGGCACGTTCCAGCACTTTAGAATAGGGCATGGGCACATCGGCACCGGTTACATGTTGTATGGGCGCATCCATATAGTCAAAAGCATATTCGTAGATCAGCGCGGCCAGGCCCTGGCCTGTGCCATAATATTTCCAACCCTCTTCAGCAATAACCACGCGATTCGTCTTCTTCACAGAATCAATCAGCAGGTCAATATCAATGGGGCGAATGCACCGGAGATCGATGACTTCAGCCTCGATCCCCTCTTTCGCCAGCTCTTCAGCCGCCTGTAAAGAGATATGCAGCATACGCGAGAAGGTGATGATGGTTACATCGTGTCCTTCGCGCTTCACCTCTCCACGGTTGAGGGGGACGGTGTATTCAACCCCTTCGTCGGGTACTTCCCCTTTTACGTTGTACAGCAATTCATGTTCGATGAAGAGCACAGGATCGGGGTCGCGTACCGCCGCTTTAAGCATACCCTTGACATCGTAAGGGGTGGCAGGCATGACCACTTTTAGCCCTGGAATGTGCGCATACCATGTTTCGAGCATCTGCGAGTGTTGCGCGGCACGCTGCGCACCGCCGCCGGAGGGCGTACGTACCACAAGGGGCACCGATGGTTGACCGCCGAACATGTAGCGCATCTTGGCGGCACTATTCACCAGTAAATCAGCCGCAAGTATACTGAAATTGATGGTCATGATTTCAAGTATTGGCCGCAGGCCACCAAGCGCGGCACCAATGGCCGCACCGGTTATAACCTCTTCCGCAAGGGGCGTATCGCGCACGCGCTTCTCACCAAATTCTTCAAAAAGCCCTTTGCTGACGGCATAGGTGCCGCCGTAACCGGCAATGTCTTCTCCCATAATGAAGACACGCTCGTCGCGCAGCATCTCTTCGCGGATCGCCTCACGAAGCGCATCCCGGTATGTTATTGTACGCATTCTGCCTTATTTCCTCTCGTAGCGGTAGCTGAGAGCAGTGGAGTCATCAACCATCACATCGGTATAGAGTTCAGCGAGTGAAGGGTCGGGGCTGTTCTCGGCGAACTCTGCCGCCTCTTCGGCTACCTGGGTAGCCCTGGCATCGTTCTCATCAAATTCAGCCTGCGTCGCCTGGTCGCTCTCCAGCAACCTCTTCTCAAAAATTCCAATGGGGTCGCGGGTAGTACGCCATTGCTGCTCTTCTTCGCGGGTGCGATAATAGGCGGGGTCTGTCATAGAATGCCCGCGGAAACGGTAGGTTTTGACCTCCAGTAACGTCGGGCCTTGACCACTACGGGCGCGTTCTACTGCGCGTTTCATCGACTCATAGACTGCTATCACATCCATACCCTCGACCTGCTCGCCGGGCATGTTATACGCTGCCGCACGTGGGAGGAGGCTATCAACGGCCCAGGCTTTGCCCACCGCCATGCCCATAGAATACTGATTGTTCTCGCAGACATACACGATAGGCAACTTCCAGAGAGATGCCAGGTTCAGAGATTCATGGAAGGCACCCTCGTCAACTGCTCCATCGCCAAAATAGCAGGCGGTGACGCTGTCTTCTCCCTGGTATTGTGCGGCCAGGGCCACACCCGCAGCAATCGGCATTTGTGCTGCTACAATACCATTGCCGCCAAAGATACCCAGTTCATTGCTCCACATATGCATGGAGCCACCTTTGCCCTTGCTGCAGCCGGTAATCTTGCCAAAAAGTTCGGCCATCACCGCGCCGGGTTCCATGCCTTTTGCCAGAGCATGGCCGTGTTCTCGATAGCTGCACAGAATTTTGTCTTCCGGGCGCAGCGCGGCAATACTTCCTACGCCCACGGCCTCCTGCCCAATATACAGGTGCATAAAGCCGCCAATCTTCCCGCGTGTATATTCCTCAGCGCTCTTCTCCTCGAAGCGGCGCAGCAGGGCCATCATATAGTGTATTTCCAGTAATTCTGTACGGGTCAAGCCCGCCAGTGTTGCATTGCTAATTGCCATAGGCCTCCCTCTAATATTACACTTTAGCCTGTGTACTCATACCTGTCTCTTTTTCCCGCGATTGCCAGGATACGTCTGCCCTGCCTGTCATACGGCGTTGTATGCGATGAGGCCTTTACCTCTCACAACTCTGTGAGCTTTTTGATAGTTATTGTACCGCATAGAGGATGAGAATCATAGTGGTTTAGTGTATTTTCGCTGATGACGCTGTGCAGCCCTGGCTGCACAGCGTCATCAGCGAAAATACACTAAACCACTTATTCCCAATATACAGGATAGCTCCTTATGGGCATTGGTTGGTTCCTTGGGCGAACCAATGCTCATAAGGAGCTATCCTGTATGGCAGTGAGGACAACAGGGCCCGATAAATCGAGCCCCTACGAAGGCACCCGCGGGGGCCCCTCGCTCCTGACACCCACAAGGGGTGTCACTACATTACTTTTTTTTGACGACTGAGTCCGCGAGTTCTTTCCCTGGGAAGAAACGTACACGCTCCTTAGCAGGTACATGGATAGGCTTTTGGTCGCGTGGATTAACTCCCTTGCGTGCAGCACTCGTGCGCACTTTGAATGAGCCAAAGCCAACCAGGCGCACTTCGTCACCTTTTTGAAGAGCCTCACGGATGGCCTTCAATGTAGCTTCTAATGCAGTCTGGGCCTGCTTCTGGGAGATATCCACCTCTTGCGCAATACGCCTTGACAGCTCTTGTCTACCAACCGTGGGCGATGCCGAGGTTGATGCGGCTTTTTTTTCAGTTTTTCCCGTGGCCATAGGTTCAAAGTCCTCCTTAACAACGAACAATACACGTCGCTTCCCATCCCAATATGTATTGCTGGGCCTGTGGAGCGGCATCACAACTCACTGCCGTTTAGGAGTATAGCACGCGATTCTTAGGAATACAAGGGTCTAACCTTGCTTTAAGGCTTGCTTCATGCCATAAAGCGGCATGGGAGGCCGATGTATAGCTATCAATCAAGTAGAAAATTGGCTCCCCAGGCGGCATTACATTGCCATCCACACTTGCACAGTATTATCGCTGCCTGCGGAGGCTATCTGCTTGCCATTGGGCGACCATGCCAGGCTGTTGATGGCTGTACCGGAGGTATAATGGTTGGGATAGTAATCTGAGTGACCGCGATAGGTGTAATTGTGTCCGCCCGTGAAAGCATCCCAGACTTGCACAATCCCGTCGCCACTTCCAGAGGCAATGCGTTTCCCATCAGGTGACCACGTTACGGCAAACACATCTGAGGTATGGCCAGTATAGGTATACACATTTTTCACCGCGGCAACATCCCACACCTGTACAGAGATATCGTTGGCAACCGCTATATAATTTCCATCAGGGGACCATGACACATCATGCACCACTCCCCCATGATAGCCATAGATGATGATGTTCCCACCGCTTGTCGCATCCCATATCTGTACATCACCATTTCCCCCGGTGGCAATACGCTTGCCGTCGGGCGACCACGTAACCGTATTCCACGGCAACGGAAAACCTTTAGTCACTTGCTTGCTACCAAAAGTGACAAGCGTCTTGGTAGGGGTGCCCCTTGTGGGTACCCTGGCATCCCACACCTGTACCGTACCATCATTGCTGGCAGAGGCGATACGGCTCTGGTCGGGAGACCATGCCACGGCAAAGACGGCATCGCTATGACCGTGATAGGTGAGGAGTCGCGTTCCAGTAGTAGCATTCCATACTTGTACACTGGCATCAAGGCTGCCAGAGGCGAGCAATTTTCCATCAGGTGACCATGCCACAGACAGCGCATCAGCCGTATGACCATGGTAGGTAAGAACGTGTCCCCCGCCGCTGGCGTCCCATACCTGCACCGTCTTATCGCCACTTGCCGAAGCGATGCGTTTCCCATCCGGAGACCATGCGACGCTGCTCACATAATCAGAGTGACCTTGATAGGTAAAGTGGCCAGGAGCAGTAAAAAAATGCCCGACATTGGCAACAGTACCAGGAAAATCGATATATGAAGATGCTATAGCAAGCGGTATCAGGATTACAATGAGAATGAAAATCGTGCGACCCGAAGGACGACGAAAAACACGCCGTTGCTTTTTAGCTTGCTCACTCATCGGTAATATAGCCTTTACATTGAAAATATTTTAGAAGAGAAAGATAATAACGTCAATTATAGTACGTTGTAGAAAGTTGTAGCTCACACATGAAATGTAGTGGCACGCCGGGCCCTATATAATATACCATATTGCTCTTACTATCTCAGGTGAATTATAATGGCACCATCCTTGTTACCGAAATCGGGGAAAATCATGTATATCAGTGAACCAGCCGAATATGCCATCCTGGGGCTACTGCAAAGTCAGCCCATGCATGGTTATGAAATGTTTCAACAGTTCGGGAACAGCGCACTGGGACAGATCGTTCATCTCGAAATGAGCCAGATGTATGCCTTCTTGAAAAAACTTGAAGGCTTGAAATATATTGAAGCCCAATTAGAGCCGCAAGGCGCACGCCCACCACGCAGAATCTTTCATCTCACCCCCCAGGGGCGCGATACATTTTTCCAGTGGCTGAGAGAACCTGTAGAGAAACCCCGTGAGATTCGTATCCTCTTTCTCATCAAGCTCTACTTTGTACAGCATTTTACCCCAAAGGAGACAGTCTCTCTCATCAATCAGCAAATTGTTGCCTGTCGCACCTTTCTCCAACATCTTGAGTCTCAGCATTCCCAGCACCCGCTGCGACTCGAAAGAGATGATGGCGCATTCTTTGATCACGTTGTGCTACGCGGGCGCATCTACCAGACCCGCTCCCTTCTCGATTGGCTGCGTGAACTCCAACACGAACTGGCGGAAACATCATGAAATCAGATATTCAACGCACTGCCTTGATCATTCGGGGAATGATCAAGGCAGTGCGTTGAATATACAAAAATATCTTCATGTACGTAACAAGAGGCGGTAATGGGGATTATAGGTCTTGTCACAACTACTACATGAAACGGCCTTCGAGTAACGGCGGGTGCGCGGATATTGTTTGCCGCAATTTGGGCATTCGTACAGATAGCGAATGGGGCGTCGCTTGCGCCGCGTCGCCTCGCGGCGTACGCTTTCTTCATGCAGCAGGTGGCGCAGTTCTTCCAGCCCGTAGCCAGTAATTGCAGCTTCATCGGCGGCGATTGAGTCGTATCCATGGTGACGGTGACGACGTGGAGTTCCATTCACACGGTCGGCAAGGTGGATCAATTCATGGGCTACCGTTACCTCAATCGACTGTGGTTGCATATCCGGTTCAATGAAGATGAGGTGGCGATGGCTCGGCGCATGCAATTGCAGGGTATCCTCAAAAAAGGGAAGAGCCGGTGCTTTCACCGCTTTTCGTGCGTGCGTTTGCCCTCGAAGATGGTCGCGTAGGGGCGGGAGTTGGGTGGATGTGGAGCGTGAGCCCTTGCGGGTGTCCTGGTGGGGGCCCGCAGGAGGGGGGGGTGCTGGCAGGTAACAGTAACAGCCCAGTACCATACTATTGAGGCGTTTTCCTGTCCAGCGCATATACTCTTTGCGGTCCTGTGTCATAGCCAGCTTGCTGAGTTCATGCGGCGGAAGCTGTAATTTTTGCCAGTACCGTGTTAACCAATTCTGTATCGTATGGTTTGTGTGCAATATGGGGTCTACGTGCCGGGGCGGCGGTGCTGGCGTAGTAGATTTATGGGCGGTGACCATGACCGCTTTGTCACTCCTGCCTGGTGTACGACCACGAGGGTCGTCCATACATGTACAACATTCTCATCAACAGTGGTGATTCCAGTATATCAGGCATGGCAAGCATATGCAAGAGATCGTACCCACTTTGTTTTGACTGTTCTGAACCCAGCTATGGTCGCTTGACACCTTTTTCTGACGGGCGTAAGATGAACTTAGACGTTTACCTTCTATCTCCAGTAAGGAGACTTTCGTATGTCGTTTCAAATCTGTATTAAAACAGAAAAATCGTTACAACAACTTACTACAGAGATACGCAACCTCTTCTCCCTGCCCCCGTTCCGGCAGAACTCTTTCGCGGGGGAGCTATATTGCCAGTTTGAGATGTTAGGCATAATCCTCCTCCTCCACAAGTCAGATGAGGAGGATCGCGACCCGGAGGTCATGCACTATCCATACTGTTTTGACCTGCAAATGGCCTTTGCCGATCACGAACTGAATACGGATGATATGGAGTACAGGTTGCAACCCTATTATGCCCAATTGCTCAGTTTTCAGCTAGGTGTAGATACTGCCCACCATGAGAAGCAGAAAGTCGAGAAGAAGTGGCATATCCGCTATCGCTTCTATAGTAAGAATCTCAAGTGGAATGGAGCTATTTTATATGGCGAACCGGGCTGGGAGCCTGCCGTTCTCGAGGCGGCCCCATCCACATGGCGTACGATGCATCCTGTCTTCTAAACTGGCATCCACTGATACATGCTTCGCGGGCTGGCCAGCCCGCGAAGCATGTATCAGTGGATGCCAGTTCTAAACCCTTGCGTTTTGCCTGGAAAAGATGTTACATTGAAGAGGTCAGATTACACCCATCCTCCATCACATAGTTGAAATGTTGTCGTAGGCGTGGCGTTTCACCACAGCCACCCAGAAGAGATAGACAGGGGCGCGATACATCGGGCCCCTACGCACGTGGAGGCAAGCAATGAGCATTTTGAATGCAGCCGCCGGCGAAGAGCTAAACCCGCTTGTCAAGCCGCCAATTACTCAGGAGCAGTTGCGGCGTTACGCCGATGCATCTGGCGATCACAACCCTATTCATCTTGATGAGGATGCTGCACATAGTGTGGGCCTGGATGGTGTGATTGCTCATGGCATGCTGAGCATGGCCTTTCTCGGACAATTCGTGATGCAACAGATTTCCGACACGCCCGGAGCGTATCTCGCCCAACTCAAGGTGCGCTTTATGAACATGGTGCGCCTGGATGATACGCTTACCTGCCATGGTGTCGTGAAAGCACGTAGCCACAGCGATGATCATACGCATGAGTCCATAATGATCGAGTGCTGGGCACAAAACCAAAAAGGCGAGAAGGTGACTATGGGCGAAGCAGTTGTCACTATTCCCCTAACACTCTAAAGAAGAGGTGAAGTCCTGATGGTTGAAAAACCTGCGATGAGCGAGCAAGACCTGCATGTACTCTCTGATCTCTCCATCTACAATTGTGTGCGTTTCGGCCCGTATAAAGCACTGATTTACGAAGATGGGCAAGAGGTACGAGAATACACCAACATAGATATCGCTAGAGAAGCGGCCCAGTTGTCGACCGGACTGCAAGCATTGGGTATAGAGAAGGGCGACCGTGTCATCGTAATGATGATCAATTGCCCCGAAGTCGTCATCTCCTACCAGGCAATTGCGCGTGCCGGTGCCATCATCATACCCGTCATGCCACTTCTCAAGGGGCCAGAAGTACGCTATATCGCGGAAAACTCTGCCGCTAAAGCCATCATTACCAGCCCTATGCTCCTTCCCTTGCTGCGCAGTGCCCTGGCCGGTATACCCAGCATGCAGCATATTATCTCTACCGGCATGGTGGAACCTCATGGGGAAGAAGAGCACGATACATCTACCCCCCACATCCATGCTTACAGCGATATTGTCGCT
>WNFG01003639.1_pt1 | contig 16956 bp, 9 predicted proteins | sample 5400431 | NCBI WGS metagenome assembly WNFG01 (sample SAMN13153346, study PRJNA577476) | soil metagenome | isolation source: 120 cm saprolite under Douglas fir tree site 2 hole 3 replicate 2 | place: USA:California | collected 2015-04-18 | reverse complement strand
TGTTCCTCCGGCACCTGCCCCTCCTCCGGCGCCTGTTCCTCGGGCACCTGCCCCGGCCGCCGTCCAGGGACCGATAATCTCCCGGGGCCGCCGGGCCGGGCGAGCTGCTTCGGTGGCCGGCCGCGGCGGCCCTGCTGGCTCGCCGGTCGGCTGGGTCGGGCCGGCGTCGCCCGGTGGTTCCTCAGTCTCGACCGGGCCTGGTGCTTCCGCAGGGGGGACGGTTTCCCTGTCGCCGGTACCCAGGTCGCCGGTACCCAGCCCGCACGCGTCGCGCAGCGCCGCAGCGAAGTCGAGGCACCGCGGGTACCGGTCGTCCGGCGACTTGGCCATCGCCTTCGCGAGCACCTCGTCCACCGCAGGGGGCAGGTCGGGGCGGCGGGGGGTGAGCGCTGGCGGCGGCTCGGACAGCTGTGCCCACAGCACGGCGAGGCGCTGCTCCCGCTTGAACGGCGGCGAGCCGGACAGCATCTCGAACGCCGCGCAGGCGAGGGCGTAAAGATCGACGCGCCCGTCTAGCGGGCGGCTCTCGATCTGCTCAGGCGCGACATAGTCCAGGGTGCCCAGGAACTGGCCGGTGGCCGTCAGGTGGCTGGACGACAGGGCCTGCTTGCTGAGGCCGAAATCGGACAGGTAGACGTGGTCCGCGCCGTCGCTGGAGTCGAGCAGGAAGTTGCCCGGCTTGATGTCGCGGTGGACCAGGCCGCGCGCATGGGCGGCGTCCAGCGCGGAGGCCACCTGGGCGATGATGCGCACCGCACGCGCCACTGGCAGCGGGCCGGCCTGGTCGATGAGCGTCCCGACGTCGCCTCCCTCGACGTAGCGCATCGCGATGAACAGGACGCCGGCCGCCTCGCCGGCCCCGAAGACCGGGATGATGTGCGGGTGGTCGACCGCCGCCGCGGCCCTCGACTCCCGGATGAACCGCTGCCGGAAACTCTCGTCGCGGGCCAGGTCGGGGGCCAGGATCTTGAGCGCGACCGGACGGTCCAGCCGAGGGTCTTGAGCACGGTAGACGATCGCCATCCCGCCCCGGCCGATCTGCTCGTCGAGGCGATAGCCCGCGACTTGCGAGCCAATGGCGAATTCGTGGGCTGCCCACGAGGGTTCGTCGTCGCTCAACACGCCTCCAGCGCTTGCCCGCCCGCCTCGGTGCGCTGGCGCTTCTCTCGCGACAGCGTCCGCCGCACCGTGCGCTGGGGAGCCGTCGCCGCCGCGAGGACCAGCCCGGGGATCACCGGACTGATCCATGCCTGCGGCGCGGCCGTCAGCCCCCAGGCCCGCAGGCCGGAGGCTCTACACGGATCAGTCTACGTTGGCTTGAATGGATCTACACTTATCAGATGACCGAGCGCTCCGTCTCGCAGCACGCCGCCCCGGTTCTCGTCGTAAAGACCCCAGGATCCGATCAGACGCTGCAGGCTGGATCGTCGTACCGCATCGGTCGTGATCCGCAGTCGGACATAGTGGTCACCGACTCACGGGTGTCCTGGCACCATGCGGTTCTGCAATTGGACCGGAACGCCTGGATTTTTGAGGACTTCGGCAGCAGCAACGGGACCTTCATGGGATCCCGCAAGGTAACGCGGGTCGAGATCAGCTCAGACTGCGTCCTGCGCCTCGGTGATCCAGCCGACGGGCCGGTCATGTTCTGCTCAGTGTCCCGGCCCGGCGCCGCTGAGCGGGACGGCACCGCTTTGCGCAGCGGGGGAGTGAGCGTCGACCGCCGGCCCACGGCCGTGATGCGGGCGCCCGTCCGGGTGCTCCGCATCGGGCGCGGGCCAGATAACGGCCTCGTCGTGCAAGATCTCAGCGTCTCCCGGAACCATGCTGAGCTGCGCAACTCCGGTGGCGGCCGGTACGAGATCATCGATCTTGGCAGCCACAACGGGACGTTCGTCAACGGAGAGCGCATATCTACGGCGACCGTGACGGAACGTGACATCATCAGCATCGGCCGCGCCACGTTCCGCCTGGTCGGCGAGGAGCTGCGGGAATACATCGACGAGGGCGACATCGGGTTGGTCGCCCAGGATCTCACGGTGCGCATCTCAGGCGGCAAGGTCCTGCTGGACCACGTGAGCTTCCCGATCGGCGAGCGGTCGCTAGTGGCGATCATCGGCCCCAGCGGCGCGGGTAAGACGACGCTGCTGGGTGCGCTGACCGGGATGCGGCCCGCAACCGAGGGCACGGTCCTCTACGACAACCGCGACCTGTACACCCACTATGCAGAGCTGCGGAACCGGATCGGCCTGGTGCCCCAGGAGAACATCCTGCACACGCAGTTGTCGGCGCGCCGGGCGCTCCGCTATGCGGCCGAACTCCGGTTCCCCGGGGACACCTCAGCGGCAGAGCGTAACCGCCGGGTCGAGGAAGTGATCGACGAGCTCGGGCTCAAGGCGCATAGCGACACGAAGACCGGGTCGCTGTCCGGTGGGCAGCAGAAGAGGGTCAACGTCGCGCTCGAACTGCTCACCAAGCCCTCGCTGCTGTTCCTGGACGAGCCGACCTCGGGCCTTGACCCCGGGCTCGACAAATCAGTCATGGAGATGATGGCTGAGCTCGCCCACGACGGCCGTACCGTCATCGTCGTTACGCACAGCGTCGCCAATCTGGACCTGTGCGACCGGCTGCTCGTCCTCGTCCCCGGCGGCAAGGTCGCGTTCTACGGACCGCCGCGCGAAGGCCTGCGTCATTTCGGCAAGCCGGGCTGGGCGGAGGTCTTCCAGGCCTTCGACGCCGAGCCGAACCGGGACTGGGCGGGGGAGTTCAAGCGCTCGGCGCTCTGCGCACAGTACGCCTCCACCGGAACCGCTGGCCGCGGCCCGGCCGCCAGGCCCAGTCAGGCCGCGCCCCCGCCGCCCTCCCGGGGCCGCTTTTCCCAGCTCAGTACCCTGTGCAGGCGCTACATGGCGGTCATTGCCTCCGATCGTGTCTTCCTGGCCTTTCTGGCCGGGGCCCCGATCGCCCTCGCCGCGATCATCCGGTTGCTCCCGTCTCCGGAGGGGCTGGCCGGAGCCCCCGGCACCAACGGCAACGCAGAGGCCCTGCTGCTGATCATCACGATCGCGGCCTGCTTCACCGGGGCACTCAACGCCGTCAGGGAAATCGTCAAGGAGCGCCCCATCTACAGCAGAGAGCGCGCGGCTGGGCTCTCGTCCGGCGCATACCTGCTGTCCAAGCTCGTGGTACTCGGCCTCATCAGCGCGCTGCAAGCAGTGGTGATGGTGGTCGGCGGCCTGAGCGGCCGTCCGATGCCGGCCCACGGGGTGTTCATCAAGGCCTCGCCCCTCGTAGAGCTGATGCTGGCGATGAGCTTCCTGGCGATCGCTTCGATGGCCCTGGGCCTGCTGATCTCGGTATCGGTCAGCACATCCGAGAAGAGCCTGCCACTGCTGTTCGTGTCCGTTATGGCGCAGGTCATCTGTACCGGAGGCGTTTTCGCGCTCAACGGGAAGCCGGTGCTTGAGCAGCTTGCGTGGCTGTCGCCGTCCCGGTGGGGTTTCGCCGCGGCCGCGGCCACCGTGAACCTGACGAAGATCGCGCCGGCGACGCCGGGCACCAAGCCCGACCCGTTGTGGGCCCACACGCCGAGCCAGTGGCTGATCGACATGGCTCTCATGGTCGTGCTCGGGCTGCTGTTCAGCTTCATTTCCTGGCGGCGCCTGGTGCGCCTGAGCCCTGGCCGCACCCGGCGGTGAGCCGGCCGGTGGCTATGCGGCCCGGATTCTGGGTGAAACGATCGTGGGGTGACGTCACCGCACCGATCGCCGCAGCCCGAGGGACAGCCGCCCGCTGGCGCAGCGGCCGCTGATCCGGCGCCCGCTGGGGCGGCGCCCGCCGAGACGGCAGCCGCTGGGGCGGAAGCCGCTGCGGCGACCCCAGGCCCGGCGGTCCTGGTCGAGGATCACAGTGCGCGCCGCATCCGCAAGCCGATCGACCTGCTGCGGTGCGCGGCCGCGTGTGTTGGGATAGCCCTCCTGGTGGCCGTCGGCCTGCTGGCCAGCGCGACCGCGAACGGGGTGGAGACCGACGTCGTGGGGGCGAGCCGCCGGCTGCCCGGCGGCGTGGTATCCACACTCGGCGTGGCGGCCGGGCTGGCCCTGGTGCTGCTGCCGGCCGCCCTGGCCATCCGGCAGCTCTTCCGCCGCCAGTTCCAGCGGCTGGCCGAGGCGCTGCTGACGGGTGTGCTCACGGCTGTCGTGGTCGGGTTCGCCGATGTCCTGCTGCGAAGCGGCGCCGGCAGACAGCTTTACGACGCGATCACCATGTCCCGCCCGGGCGTGAGCCACATCGCCCCGCTCGACGGCTACCTGGCCGGGCTCGTGGCCTACGCCACGATCATCGACCTGAGCGGTAGGCCCCGGTGGCGGACCGCACTGTGGCTGGCGGTCAGTGTGTACGCGATCGCGAGCCTGGCGGCTGTGCATACCACCGTGCTCGCCCTCCTCATCACGCTGCTGCTGGGCCGGGCGTTCGGACTCGGTGTCCGGTACATCGCCGGATCCATGTCGCAGCGGCCCACCGCCGAGGCGATCGCCGCTGCCCTCAGCTCAGCCGGCCAGCCGGTGACCGAGATACGGCGCGTTCCGGTGTCGGGCGTCGAATCGCGGCGCTATGCGGCGGCGACGGCCGGGGGCGGGGGGCTCGATGTCACCGTGTTCGACCGGGATCAGCAGGCGGCCGGTGCGGTGTACCGGCTGTACCGCAGGCTGCGGCTGCAGGATCAGGTCTCACGCCGGGCGCCGCTGTCCACGGACCGGGCGGTGGAACGCCGGGCCCTCTTGGCCTACGCGGTGGAAGGCGCCGGAGTTCCGACCCCACGCCTGCGAGCCCTGGTCCGGGTGGGCCCGGAGGCCGTCGCGATCGCGACCGAGCATCACGCCGGGACAACCTTCGCGGAGTTGGGCGGCACGCTGAGCGACGCACACCTCGGGCGGGCCTGGGACGCGGTGCTCAGGCTGCACGCGCACCGGGTCACGCACCGGGCGCTGACCGGGGACCGGATCCTCGTTTGCGACGAGGACCAGGTCGAGCTGCTCGACCCGGGCAGCGGTGATGTGGCCGCCAGCGATCTCCAGCTTCGCCTGGACGTATCCCAGCTTCTCGCCGAGCTGGCGACGCTCGTGGGCCCGGACCGGACGGCGGACCTGGCGCTGCGCAAGATCGGTGCGAGCGAGCTCATCGCCGTCCTGCCCCTGCTGCAGCCGGTTGTGCTCTACCCTTCCACGAGAGCATCCCTGCGCCACCACCGGGACATCCTGCCCGCGCTCAGGAAACAGCTGATCGCGGCCGCCCCCGGTGACGGGGCCGCCCCCGTCCGGCTGGAGCGGATCCGGCTGCGGACGCTGGTGACGCTGGTCGCCACGATTGTGGCGGGCTATATCGTGATCGGCCAGTTGGCGCAGGTCCACCTCGCGAAGACCTTGCGGTCCGCCGATGTGCGCTGGATGATCGTCGCGCTTGGCCTGTCAGCGCTGACCTATGTGGCGGCCGCGTTGTCGCTGTCCGGGTTCGTCCTGAGGCGGCTGAATTTCACCCGTACCGTGCTCGCCCAGCTGGCCGGGTCCTTTGTGACGCTCGTGACGCCCGCGGCCGTCGGCGGCGCGGCCCTCAACATCCGCTACCTTCAGCGCAACAAGGTCCCCCCGGCGGTGGCCGCGGCGAGCGTCGGCGTATCCCAGGTGGTGGCGTTCGTCCTGCACATAACGCTGCTCGTGATCTTCCTCGCGATCACCGGCGCGCGGAGCAATTCGCTCAGCCCACCCACCTGGGCCTACTTCGTGATAGCGGGGCTGGTCGCCGTGGTGCTCATTGTCATAGCGGTCCCGGCCGGTCGGCGGCTGCTGCGGGCCCGGCTCGCGCCGGCGGCAGGACAAGTCGTCCCCAGGCTGATCGAGGTCATCCAGCAGCCGCGCAAGCTGGCTGCGGGGATTGGCGGCGCGCTCCTGCTCACGGCGTGCTACGTGCTCTGCCTCACCGCCTGCGTGCAGGCCCTCGGCGGCTCCATCGCGATCACCAGTGCAGCCGTGGTCTACCTGACCGGAAGCGCCCTGGGGTCCGCGGTGCCCACGCCCGGCGGACTCGGCGCGGTCGAGGCAGCCCTGTCGGCCGGCCTCACCGCCACCGGGCTGGCCGGGGCCACGGCGGTGAGCGCGGTGCTACTGTTCCGGGCCCTGACCTTCTGGCTCCCGGTTCCGCTGGGCTGGGCCGCCTTCAGCTACCTGCAGCGCAAGCAGGCCTTGTAGCCAGCCCTGGTCGGCCGCCGCCCCATCGTGGCTGAGCGTGCGGGCGCCGCGCCCGCCGCGGTGGCTGGCGCGTTGTCCAACTGCGCCCCGCACTTTGATCGCATCGTGATGGGCGCCGCCTATCGTGTCGGCGTGGCTGGTTTCGATCGGGGGGCGGCGGAGCGGCGGCCGTTCCCCGCGCTCGACCCTGAGCCGCCGCCCCGGCCGTGGTGGTGGCGGTGGCTGGTGCTGCCCGCTGTCACGCTCGCACTGGCCGGCGCGGTCGTCGCGACAGTGCAGCTTCAGCCCTTTTCATCGGGCCCGCCGCGGCCGGCCGCCGCGGCGGGCCGGTCAGCCGCCTCAGTAGCTCCGGGCGGCGGCCGGATCGTGGCGCTCACGCCGGCCGGCCAGGTCGCGCTGTCGGATCCGGACGGCAGGCGCGAGACGCGGATGAGCGGCCTGGGGAACGTGGGCGGCCTGGCCGCCGTCTCGCCGGACAACCGTTATCTCTCTATTGGCAGCGGCCAGGTGATCGTCATCAGGCACGGTCACGTGCTGACCCCCTACCCCGTCGCGGTGCCCCTCAGCAGCGCAACCGCCGCCGCGTGGCCTGATCCTTTCGCGGATCATGAGCGGTCGCTCGTGATGCTGCTCGACTACGGAAGCCCAGCGCAGTCGTCAAGCAACCCCATCTCGGTGGTCTCGCTCACCGCTGGCCGGTCAGTGGCGCTGGGGGTGGGGGACCAGGTGGCAGGTGACCCGCAGGCGGCCGGGGTCTTCGTGTCGGTAGCCGCGCCGGTGAGCCCCTCGGCCACTCCGCTCCAGGCGAATCCCGATTCCGGGATCCTGCTGCGCGACGCGGGACGGGCCCCGGTAGTGCTGGCCACAGCGGGTGCGCTCAACCGCGACCTCGGCCAGGCCCCCGGTCTGCCTGTGTCACTGGCCGCGTATCCGAGCCCCTCGGGAGCCGAGGTAGCTGTGACCATCCGGCCCGCCGCTGGGGGCACCGCGGGCGTCGTGGTCCTCAGCCGGGCAGGCCGCCTTCTCGGCCGGGTCATCGCCCCGATCGGTGGGCAGAGCGTCCCCACCTGGTCGCCGTCCGGCAGATCGCTTGCCTTCCCCACCGGCGGCGGCGCGGGGCCCCAGCTGCGAATCTGGATGATCGGCCGGCCCGCTGCGGCCAGCGGCCTGCCGGCCAGGGGCGGCAGCTACGGCTGGTGCGTCTGGTCGCCGGACGGGATGTCGATCCTGTGCGTGGCGGCGGACGGCCGGGGCTGGGCGATAGCCAGCGCCGCGGGCGGCCGGGTCGTGGCGGTGCGCGGGCCTGGTTTCCCGCTTGCTTGGCTGCCGTAACGGCTCGTCTCGGTTCACTATCAACTTGCCAACGATCGTTCATGTGATGGTGCTGGCGTCGGGCGGCCCTGAATAGAGTTCCGGGCATGAGACCTGGCCCGGTCGAGCACCGACGGCCGGGGCAGTGCCCAGCGCCCGATCGCAGGACGGCGGTGCGCCGGGCAGGCGCGCCGCTCGCCTCGCTGCCGGCTGCGGGCCGCCGATGACGCGACTGCTGGCCGCGCTGCGGGGGATGAGACACCGGGGCGGCACGACCCTCATGATTCTGGCGGTCGCTTTGGTAGCGGCCGCGGCCGCGGCCACCGGCCCCATCTACTACCAGGCGTCGACCACCTCGATCCTGCGCGACACGGTGGCCACCGCGCCGTTCACCGGCAGCGGCTACGAGGCCAATGAGACCGGCGCGGTTCCTGGCCTGCTCGGCGGGCTCGCACCGTTCGTGCAGAGCCAGCTCGACGGCGCCCTCGGCAGCCTGTCCGGACGCGGGCTGTTCGCGCCGCCTGTCTACTCAGCCGAGACGACCGTACCGTTCCCGGTCTACAACACCTCGATCCCGCTGGCCTGGCGCACCGGCGTGTGCGCGCAGCTGCGGATCCGCGGTGCCTGTCCCGCCGCCCCGGGCCAGGTCATCGTCAGCAGCCGGCTGGCCGCCCTGGCGGGCTGGCACATCGGCCAGCAGCTCCATTTCTTCGGCTGGAATTCCTTCACGATCACCGGGACCTACCGCCTGCCCAACCAGGACCTCGGGTATTGGTTCGGCCGCGGCTCGATCTACTTCTCGGCCACAACCCCTATCGACGCGATGTTCACCCCGCGCGCCACCCTGGAGCAGGGCTCACCGCAGCAGCAGGGCACGGCGGTCGTGGACGGCATGCTCCGCGGTGCGCGGCTCACCGGCGATGAGGTTCCGCAGCTGCAGGCGGCGATGACGGCGTTCAGCATCAGCCCGGCGCTGACGGACCACCAGGTGATCGTCAGCACAGCGATCCCGGCCACCCTGGACGCGGTCCAGTCCAGCTGGCGTTCCGTGGCCGTGCCCGTGCTGCTGATCACGGCTCAGCTGCTGGTTCTCTGCCTGCTGCTGCTGTTCCTCACGATCACCGACGCGGTCGACGCGCGCGGCCCGGAGATCGCCCTGGCCAGGCTGCGGGGACGCGGGGGATGGCGGATCGTGGTGTTCGGATTGTCCGAGCCGGTCCTGCTGCTGATGCTGGCGCTGCCGATCGGCACCCTCGCGGGGTGGCGCGCGACGGCGGCGCTCTGCCGTGTCCTGCTGCGCCCGGGCACCGTCGTGGTGCTGCCCCCGCTCGCCTGGGCCAGCGCCGCCGCCGCGACCGCCGGCGGGCTTGCGGCCGCCGTCCTCGCCGCGCGGCGAACGCTGCGCCGGCCGGTTCTGGAGGAGTGGCGGCGGTCCGGGCGGCGGGCTACCGATCGCGGCTGGGTGGCCGATGCCGTCCTGGCGGCGGGTGCGGCGGCGGGGCTGCTTGACCTGGCGGTCAGCGGCGAGATCGGCTCGGCCAGGCAGGGCGTGCTCGGCCTGCTCGTCCCCGGTCTGCTCGGGCTCGCCGTCGCCGTCATCGCGTCGCGCCTGCTGCCGCTCGGCTGCCGGGCCTCTTTCGCCCGGACGGGCAGGCGCGGGAGCATCGGGCTCTACCTCGCGCTGCGTCACGTGGCCAGGCGCCCCGGCGGGGTCCGGACCACGATCGTGCTCGCGACGGCCTTCGCGCTCGCCGCGTTCGCCGTCACCGCCTGGTCCGTCGGCCGCGACAACGAGCAGCTCGTCGCGACCACGCAAGTCGGTGCGTCCACGGTGCTCACGGTCAGCGTTCCGGCGGGAAAGGATCTCGGTGCGATCGTCGCCAGGGCGGACCCGGGCGGACGGATGGCGGCCGCCGTGGACCGGTACACGAGCCTGTCCAGCGGCACATCCGGGCTGACGGTCCTAGCAGTCGACCCGCAGCGATTCGCCCGCGTGGCGACCTGGCGGCCCGGCTTCACCAGTGAGCCGCTCGCGGCCATTGGCCGCAAGCTGGCTGCCCCCGCGCCGGCCCCGGCCATTCTCGCCGGCGATGCCCTGCGCATCACCGTGGACGTGCACTCAGTGTCGCCGTCCGGCACGACGCTTGCGGCCGACGTCACCACCGGCGCCTCACCGGTGAGCCTGGGAGCACTGCCCGCACGCGGCACGGCCACGCTTACCGGCCAGCTTGTCGGCTGCCCGTGCGTGCTGCAAGACCTCGACCTGAGCCCGCCGCCCCAGCAGCTGAAGAGCGCGGTGACCGGATCGGTCACCATCACCGGGCTGGCGGTGCACGGGCCCACCGGATGGGCACCCGCGGACGCGGGTGGCCTTTCTGACCCTGCGCGGTGGCGTCCCGGGCACTCGGACAGCCCGCCGGACCGGCTGCAAGCGGTGGCGGCCGGGCTGAACTGGCAGTTCCAGGGGCGGGTCCGGCAAGATGCGATCCTGGTATCTGTGAACCGGCCCTATCCGCTGCCCGCGGTCGTCTCCGGAGCGATGCTCAGTCCCGGACAAGGCCTGGCCTCAGGGGTCGGGCTCGACGGCAGCCCGCTCGAGTTGCGGGTGATCAGTGCCGCGGCCGTGGTGCCCGGTGCATCGCAGAGCGGAGTAATCGTCGATCGCCGCTACGCCGAGCTGGCCGCGGGAGAGAACTTCCCGCAAGCCTCCCAGGAGGTCTGGCTTGCGGCAGGCGCCCAGGGCATCATCGAGCCCCGGCTGGGAGCCGCCGGGTTGCAAGTGCTCTCGGCCCGCAGCGCCGCGGCGATCACGGCGATATTCGCTCGGCAGGGTCCGGCCCTGGCGAGCGTGCTGTTCCTGGCCGACGCGGCCGCGGCGGCCCTGCTGGCCGCGGGCGCGGCGATGCTCGGGCTGTACCTGTCCGCCCGCAGGCGCCGCTACGAGTACGCGGCACTCTCCGCATCAGGCGTGCCGCGCCGGACACTGCGCCGCGCGGTGCTCACCGAGCTTGCCCTGGTGCTTGGCTTCGGCAGCATCGTCGGTGTCGCCACGGGCCTGACCGCGGCGGCCCTGGCCCTGCGCAGCGTGCCCGAGTTCATCACCAAGCCGGCGGCGCCCCCCCTGTCGTACACCCCGTCCGCTGTCCCGCTGGCCCTGCTGCTCGGTGCGGCGGTCGGGCTGCTGATCATCGCCGCGATGACGGCGAGCGTCACCCTGATCCGCGGGGTCAGCCTCGACCAGCTACGGGAATCGGCGCCTTGACCGGGTCAATGGTGCGCTGCGATGGCCTGGTCCAGGTCTACGGCACGGCCGGGCAGGAGGTGACCGCGCTGCGTGGCGTCGACCTCGTGGTCGGCGAGGCCGACACGGTCGCCCTGCTCGGCCCTTCAGGAGCCGGCAAGTCGACACTACTGTGGCTGTTCGCGGGACTGCTGCGGCCCACCGCCGGCGTTGTCGAGGTCTGCGGCCGGCGGCTCAGCGACCTGACCGCGAGGTCGGCTGCCGAGATGCGGCTGCGCGACGTCGGCGTCGTGATGCAGAACCCCGGCCGCAACCTGCTACATAACCAGACCGCGGTGGGCAACGTGCTGTTCGCTCAGGGTCCGACGCGCCGGTCCAGGGCCGCCAAGCGCCGCCGGGCCGCGGACCTGCTGGATTCGGTCGGCCTGACCAGGGTCGCCCACCGGCCCGCCGGCCGGCTCTCCGGTGGCGAGCAGCAGCGGCTCGCGGTCGCCGTCGCCCTGGCCAACGGGCCGCGGCTGCTGCTGGCGGACGAGCCGACCAGCCAGCTCGACCACAGGTCCGGCGCGGCAGTCATCGACCTGATCCGGGCGGCCAACGACGACCTGGGGACGACCGTGGTAGTGGTGACCCACGACCCGGCGGTCGGCAGTTCGCTCGGCCGCACCGTGACGATCCGCGACGGCCGGGTGGGCGCAGAGGGTCACGCCGGGGAGGATTACCTGGTCGTCTCCCGCGATGGCTCCGTCCAGCTGCCCACTGAGGTGCTGGAGAGCGTCCTGCCACCCGGCTCGCTGGCCAGGGCGGTTCCGACAGCTGACGGCGTGCAACTGCGCCGGGTCGACGTGGAGCGGGGCTGACATGCTCAAGGCGCGCGGGCTCCGTTACGTCCGGGACAGCCAGCCGATCCTCTCGGGCGTCGACGTGTCCGTGGAACCGGGCGAAAGCCTCGCCGTGACCGGCCCGTCCGGATCAGGCAAGACGAGCATGCTGGCGCTCATCTCTGGCCTGACGGCTCCGACCGCCGGCGAGGTATACATCGACGGAACGCTGCTCACCGGGTTCGCGGGGCCTGCGAGCGGCGTCGCGGTCGTGCTCCAGGGCTATGGCCTTGTCTCGCTGCTGACCGCGGCCGAAAATATCGAGGTCGCGCTGCGCGCTGCGGGCCGCCCGGCGCGCGCTGCGCCGCCAGCTGCCCGCGCCGCGCTGGGCCAGCTGGGACTTGAGGCCCACGCGGACCAGCTGGTCGAAGAGCTCTCCGGCGGCCAGCAGCAACGTGTCGCGGTGGCCCGCGCGCTCGCGCTCGAACCCCGGCTGCTGATCGCCGACGAACCCACCGCTGAGCTTGACCCGGCGGCGCGTGCCGTCGTGCTGGCGCGGATATTCGACGTGGTCGCCAACGGCGGAGCGCTCGTGATCGCCACGCATGACCCGGAGGTGGCCGAAAGGTGCGACCGGACTCTCGATCTCCGGACGACGATGAGCTAAGCGGGGGTCGCGAGCGCGACAACCGTCACATTGTGCGGCCGGTCCACGTAATGGCTGCCGGGATGTCACGTCCAAGAGCCCGGCGGCGCAGGAACGAAGCGGCGCGAATTAACGCGGCTGATACAACAGGACGCATTTCGTGTCATCTCAACAGCCTTGAATGTCTCCTGACTCACCAATGGTGAGGCGCGCCTAGGGTTCCGCCGGCGCGCTCAGTGCCTCCGGCAGGAGGGCGGACGCCCTCCTGCGGGAGGGCGGGCGCGGCGGGCCTGGACCGAGAGGCGAGGCGGGCGCGCGTGCGCGCCCGTTCCACGGCGGGACAAAAGCCCGGGAGGTTAGCCACGCCCGGCTGCCTCCGGCCGGGCCCCGTCATCCGGAGCGCGCGTGACCGATCACCCGCACCCGCAGCCAGCCCGCGGCCAGCCGGGCAGGCCGCACCATCATCTTCCTGGCGACTTCTCCGCTGATGACCTGCATGAGGGCTATGGGCCCGAGGCCCGCTATGCGGTCGCCGCCGAGGCCCGGCTGCCGTCGGCCCGCTGGGAGGAGGAGGTAGCCCGGGGACTGGAACTTGGCCTGCCCGGGATCAACACCTTCCTCAAAGCGCATTTCGTCGAAGACGTGCGCCGCTGCGGCGAGTACGACGTAGCCATCCTGGGCGCCCCCTTCGACGGCGGGACCACCTACCGGCCCGGCACCCGGTTCGGGCCACAGGGCATCCGCCGGATCTCGGCCCTGTACGGCCCGTACAGCTTTGAGCTCGGGGTGGACCTGCGCGAGTCCATCACGATCTGCGACCTCGGTGACGTGTTCACCATCCCGGCGAATATCGAGAAGACGTTTGACCAGATCACCAAGGCGGTCGGGCACGTGTACAGCTCCGGGGCCTTCCCCGTCGTCCTCGGCGGGGACCACTCGATCGGTTACCCGACGACCCGGGCGGTCGCCGAGCACCTCGACGGCAAGCTCGGGATCATTCACTTCGACCGCCACGTGGATACCCAGGAGACCGACCTGGACGAGCGGATGCACACCACGCCCTGGTTCCACGCGACCAACCTGCCGAACGTGCCCCCGGAGAACCTGGTGCAGATCGGCATCGGCGGCTGGCAGGCACCCCGCCCCGGGGTGAAGGTCGGCCGGGAGCGCCAGACCACGATCATGACGGTCACCGACTGCGTCGAGATGGGCATCGAGACCGCGGCGGAGCGGGCCCTGGAGGTGGCCTGGAAAGGAGCCCAGGCGGTCTGGCTGAGTTTCGACGTTGACTGCCTGGACGCCGCGTTCGTGCCGGGCACCGGATGGCCGGAGCCGGGCGGGTTCCTGCCCCGCGAGGTCCTCAAGTTCATCCAGCTGATTGCCGAGCGCCCGCTGGCCGGGCTCGAGGTCGTGGAATGCTCGCCGCCCTACGACAACGCGGAGATCACCGCCCTCATCGCCACCCGCGTCATCTGCGACACGCTGGGCTGCCTGGTCAGGGCCGGGCACCTGCCGGCCGGCCCGGCCCGGGAGGGCCCGCCGTGAGCAAGCAGTCAGTCCCGCCCGCAGCCACCCCGTCTCCGGCCGCGGCATCGCATCAGGCCACTGCCGCGTCCGCTCCGGGACAGGCGGCCGGACTGGACCAGGTCGCGGAGGTTGAGGACCTTCACGTCACGTTCCGGCGCGGCGGGCGGGACATCCACGCGCTGCGCGGCGTGAGCCTGCAGATCCGCGCGGGCGAGATACTCGGCCTGGTCGGGGAGTCGGGATCCGGCAAGAGCGTGCTCGGCCTGTCGTTGCTGGGTCTGATCCCGCCCGAGTCCCGCCCCGTAATATCCGGCCGGGTGGCAGTGCACGGCCAGGACATGCTGAACGGCCCTGCAGACCTGCGGCGCAGGATACGGCGCGAGCACCTCGGCGCCGTATTCCAGGACCCGATGACGTCGCTCAACCCGACGATGCGGGTCGGCCGCCAGGTCGCGGAGGCGGCTGGCTCGCAGGACGAGGCCGTCCGGCTCATGCGGGCGGTCGGCATCCCGGACGCCGCGCGCCGACTGTCCAGCTACCCGCACGAGCTTTCCGGTGGCCTGCGGCAGCGCGTGATGATCGCGATGGCGGTGGTCATGTACGCGGGCCGGCTGGCCGAGCTCGGGCCTGCGGCGGCAGTGCTGCAGTCCGCGGCGCATCCCTACAGCCTGGCCCTGACGCGGGCCCGGCTGTCGGTGTCCGCGGAGCGCGGCCGGGCGCTGGCGACCCTGCCCGGCGAGGTGCCAGACCCAGCGGACCCGCCGCCCGGGTGCCCGTTCGAGCCCAGGTGCGCACTCGCCATCAGCGAGTGCGTGACCAGCCTGCCCGATCTCGTTCTGGTAGATGAAGGTCATTTCAGCGCCTGCATCCGGTCGCCGGCCGAGGTCACGGCGGCTGCGCAGGCCACGCCCGCCGGAGCAGACCTCACGACGTCCGGGCCACCCGGCGACCGGGCCGCCGTGGCGGTGCGGGATCTCACCAAGACCTTCCGGGTATCCACCGGCCGCCGCCGCGCCCAGCTGACCGCGCTGGGTGGCGTGGACCTCGACGTCGCAGAGGGCGAGTCGGTCGCGATCGTGGGGGAGAGCGGCTCCGGTAAGACCACGCTGCTGAGGATCATCGCGGGGCTGGAGCATGCCGATAGCGGCCATGTGGCGCTTGGCCCGGGGGCCAGGCCGCAGATGGTTTTCCAAGATGCCGGAGCGTCCCTGACCCCCTGGCTGAGCGTGGGAACCCTGATATCCGAGCGGCTCCGCGGGGCCGGCTCCGACGGGGCGGCTTCCGAAGAGTCGGGCGCCGAGCGGGCCGGCGCCGAGCGGGCAAGCGCCGAAGGGGCGGGCGACGAAAGGGTGGGCGCCGACGGGGCGGGCTCGGGCGGGACGGCGGGCCGGCGCGGCATCGGCCGGAACGCGGCGGGGCGGCGCCAGCGGGTGACGGATGCGCTGGCGCACGTCGGCCTGCCCGCGGAGGTCGCCTCCGCCAAGACGGCGCAGCTGTCCGGCGGCCAGCGCCAGCGGGTGGCACTCGCCCGCGCCACGGTGATCACGCCGGAGGTGCTGCTCTGTGACGAGCCCACCAGCGCGCTCGACGTGTCGCTCGCGGCGGGCGTGCTCAACCTCATCGGGCGCCTGCGGCGCGAGCTCGGGATGGCCGTGCTGTTCGTCACGCACGACCTGTCGGTCGCCCGGGTGGTCGCCGACCGGATCGCGGTGATGTACCTGGGCCGCGTCGTCGAGCTTGGCGATGCGGCTGAGGTCGTCGCCCGGCCCCGCCATCCGTATACCAAGGCACTGGTGAGCGCCGTTCCCGAGCTCGGCGCGCCGCTGGCGGCCGCGCCGGGCGAGTCGGCCAGCCCACTGGATCCGCCGCCCGGGTGCGCCTTCCACCCGCGGTGTCCGATCGCCGAGCCCGCGTGCGCCGACCCGGCCCTGATCCCTCGCCTGGTGAGACTCCCGGGCGACACGCCGCACACCGTCGCGTGCATCCGTTCGGAGGTGACCTGAGATGGCCGTCGCGGAACCGTACCTGGCCCCGGTCCGGGCCGCGGACCGGCAGCGGATCCTGCCCGCGGGCAGCAGAATGCTCGACTGGGCCGCGGCCGGGCTGCTCGTCCCGGTGACCGTGATCGCGCTGCTCGCGCCGGTACTGGCCCCGCACGACCCGATTCAGCCGGTCGGCCTGCCCCAGCTGCCGCCCGGCTCGGGGGGCTTCCTGCTCGGCACCGACAGCATCGGCCGCGACATCCTGTCCCGGGTGCTGATCGGCTGGCGGTCAAGCTGGTTCGCCGCCCTCGCCGTGATCGCGTCAGGCCTGATCATCGGGGGCCTGATCGGCCTCGCCGCCGGCACGCGCGGCGGGCTTCTGGACACCATCCTGATGCGGATCACCGATGGTTTCCTGGCCTTGCCCGCGCCGGTGCTGGCCATCGCGGTCGTGGCGGCGCTCGGCCCCAGCTTCGTGCACACGCTGATCGCGGTCGCGATCGTGTGGTGGCCGTTCTACGCACGGATCGTCCGGGGGGAGATCCGCTCCCTGGCCGCGCGGCCGCATGTGGAGGCCGCCCGGCTGGCGGGCGTCGGCCCGCTGCGGATCGCGTTCCGGCACCTGCTGCCGGGCGCTGTCCCGGCGGCCATCGTCACCGCGAGCCTCGACGTGGGCAACCTGGTGCTCACGCTGGCGGCCTTGTCGTTCCTCGGGCTCGGCCAGCCGCAGCCCGCCCCCGAACTAGGTGCGGACACCGCCCGGAACCTGTCCTATCTCCTCCAGCAGTGGTGGATCCCGGTGATGCCGGGGATCGCCGTGATGCTGCTCGCCCTGGCCGGCAACCTCGCCGGCGACGGGCTGCGGAACCTGCTGAGCGACCGTTAGGAGGGGTGCAGCATGATCAGGCTCATTCTCAAGCGGCTGGCGGCGGCCGTGGTCATTGTCCTGGCCCTGACCGCCGGCATGTTCATCCTGCAGAAGGTGTCCCCGGTCGACCCGGTGCACGCGATGCTCGGCGCCCAGGCCTCGGGCAGCCAGATCCTCGCCGAACAGCACAGGCTGGGACTGGACCGGCCGCTGGTGGACCAGTACCTGAGCTACCTGGCCGGCCTTCCCCGCGGTGACCTCGGGATGTCATACCGCACCCGCCGGCCGGTCAGCACCGATCTGAGGTCGTTCGTT
>WNFG01002736.1_pt1 | contig 16959 bp, 15 predicted proteins | sample 5400431 | NCBI WGS metagenome assembly WNFG01 (sample SAMN13153346, study PRJNA577476) | soil metagenome | isolation source: 120 cm saprolite under Douglas fir tree site 2 hole 3 replicate 2 | place: USA:California | collected 2015-04-18 | reverse complement strand
GCGGTGCCGGTGAGGAACGTCGACGCCATCGGCCAGAACGAAGGACGTGAACCGTAGATGCCCATCGTCGCGATCGAGAGGAAGAAGATCGCCCAGTACGAGACGCCGACCCATCCCGCACCGGCAAGCCCGATGGTCGCGAAGAGACAGGCGGTGATCATGTGCCACTTGCGCTCGTGCCGCTTGTCCGACGAGAAGCCCCAGGCGAGCAGGCCGATCGTGCCGACGAGGAACGGGATGGCGGACAGAACGCCGGTTGCGAAGGTCGAGCGCCCGAGCTGCTTCACGATCTGGGGCAGGAAGAAGGACAGGCCGTAGTTCGAGGTGACGGTGGCCAGATACATGATGCACAGAGCGAGGACGCGTTTGTCGAGGAGCGCCTTCCAGAGCGTCATCCTGGGGTGCGACCGCTCGATTTTCTTCCGCTCACTCTCCAGCTCGGCCGCCAGCCACTGGCGTTCTTCGGGCGCCAACCAGTCGGCGATCTCGGGACGATCGGTGAGGAGCTTCAAGACGAGGAACGCCAGCAGGACGGCCGGAAGCGCCTCGAGAATGAAGACCCACTGCCATCCCTTGAGCCCGAGCGTGCCCTCCATCGACGAGAGGATCGCGCCCGACACCAGCGAGGCCGCGCCGTTGGAGATTGGCACCGCGAGGAACAGGGTGGAGATGACCCGCGCCCGGTAGCGCGCCGGGAACCAGTAGGTAAAGTAGAGGATCATTCCCGGGAAGAACCCCGCCTCGGCGACCCCGAGCAAAAAGCGCATTGTGAGAAAGCTGGCCGGACCCTTCACCAGCGACATCAGCGCGGAGACGATGCCCCAGGTGAACATGATCCGCGCGATCCACTTTCGCGCGCCGAACTTGTGCAGGAGGACGTTGCTGGGGACCTCGAAGAAGAAATAGCCGAGAAAGAAGATGCCGGCGCCCCAGCCATAGGCGTAGGCGGAGAGCCCGATGTCCTTGTTCATCGTCAGCGACGCGAAGGCGACGTTGGTGCGATCGATGTAGGCGACGAGATAGGCGATCACGATCAGCGGAAGGAGCCGCCACGAGACCTTGCGGATCGTGCTCCGCTCGATGGCCTGGACGGGGGTGGCAGCTGCGACGGCGGTGGACATGGAAATCCTCGCGGCGAACGAGCCGTCGCACCATAGCCATCGGCGGCATGGGCTGTCACTCTCCCAATGCGGTCGACCTCGAGGCTCGCCGCACTGCGCTATTTCGCGCCCCGGACGCGCTCGATCAGAAAATCGAAGTCGCACCCATCATCCGCCTGCGTGACGTGCTGCTGGAACAGCCGGGCGTAGCCGCGCGCTGGCTCAGGGGACGGCGGGCGGGCTGCAATCGCCGCGGCCCGCGAGTGAAGCTCGGCATCGCTCACCAAAAGCTCGATCCGCCGCTCCGGGACGTCGAGCCGGATCCGGTCTCCGTTGCGCACGAGCGCAAGCGGTCCGCCGACGGCGGACTCGGGCGTAATGTGCAAGACGATCGTGCCGAACGCCGTCCCGCTCATCCGCGCGTCGGAAAGACGGACCATGTCTTTCACACCCTGCTTAAGGAGCTTTTTCGGGATGGGCAGGGAGCCCGCCTCCGGCATTCCGGGGGCGCCCTTCGGCCCGGTGTTGCGCAGGACGAGCACGTCGTCCGCCGTGACGTCGAGCGAGGGATCGTCGATGCGGCGGGTAAGGTCCTCGGTGGATTCGAACACCACCGCCCGGCCGGTGTGCTGCATCAGGCTCTTCGACGCGGCCGATTGCTTGATCACCGCTCCCCGCGGCGCGAGGTTGCCGCGCAGGATCGCGAGCGCCCCTTCGTTGCTGACCGGATTGGCGAGCGGCCGGATCGCGTCCTGTCCGGGCACCTCCTCGGCGGCAGCGATAGCGTCCGCGATCGTGCCGCCGCCGACGGTCGGAGCGTCCGTCGCCAGCGAGCCGGCGATTTCCTTCAGCAGCCGCGGCAAGCCGCCGGCGTCGTGGAAGTGCTGCATGTAATGCGCGCCCGACGGTTTGAGGTTCACCAGGACCGGGACCTCTCGACCGAGGCGATCGAACGCGTCGTAGTCGAGGGGTTGCCTGACCCGCCCGGCGATCGCGGCGAGGTGGACGAGGGCGTTGCTGGAGCCTCCGATGGCGTGCAGCACGGCGGCCGCGTTGCGCAGCGCCTTCGCAGTGAGGATCTCGCTCGGGCGGGGACCTCCGGTCGCTGCCATTTCCGCGGCGCGCCGCCCCGTCGCCTCGGCGAGGCGCCGGCGGTCGGCATGCGTCGCCGGAACGGCCGCGGTGAGGGGCAACGACAAACCCATCGCCTCGGTCAGGCACGCCATCGTGCTCGCCGTGCCCATCACGCCGCACGTACCGACCGAGGGCACCAGCCTGCCGTTGATCTGCTCGATCTCCGCCTCGTCGATCTCGCCGGCGCGGTGTTTCGCCCAGAAGCGCCGGCAGTCGGTGCACGCGCCGAGCACCTCCCCGCGGTGCTGCCCCGTCAGCATCGGCCCGACCGGCAGGACGATCGCCGGCAGATCCACGCTCGCCGCGGCCATGATCTGCGCCGGGATGGTTTTGTCGCACCCGCCGATCAGCACCACCGAATCCATCGGCTGGGCGCGGATCATCTCCTCCGTCTCCATCGCCATCAGATTTCGCAAGTACATCGACGTCGGGTGCGCGAAGCTCTCGTGGAGGGAGATGGTGGGGAACACCATCGGCATCGCGCCCGCGAGCATCACGCCGCGCTTGACCGCCTCGATCAGGTCAGGGACGTTGCCGTGGCATGGGTTGTAGTCGCTGTACGTGTTGGTGATGCCGACGATCGAACGATCGAGCGCGTCGTCGGAGTACCCCATCGCCTTGATGAAGGCCTTGCGGAGGAAGAGCGAGAAATCCGGGTCGCCGTAGCTGGTGAGATCCTTGCGAAGTCCGCGTGCCATCTTCGTCTCCGATCACTTGCTCTTCCAGGCTTCGTAGCGCGCCTTCGTCTCCGCGGACATTGGATACAGGCCGGGCAGCGGTACGCCGCGCTCGACCTCATCCATGATCCACGCCTCCATTCGCTCCTGCTCTGGCGCGGCGGCGACCACGTGCTCAACGAGCAACTGCGGAATCACGATGCCGCCGTCCTCGTCCGCGACCACGACGTCGTCGGGGAACACCGCCACGCCGCCGCATCCGATCGGCTCCTGCCACCCGACAAAGGTGAGGCCCGCGACGGAAGGAGGAGCGGCGACGCCGCGGCACCAAACGGGAAGCTTCGTCCCGAGCACGCCGGCGACATCGCGCACCACGCCGTCCGTGATCAGCCCGGCCGCGCCGCGCTTGCGCATCCGGGAGCAGAGGATGTCGCCGAAGATGCCCGCGTCGTCGATCCCCATCGCGTCCACCACCGCGACGCATCCCTCGGGCATCGCTTCGATCGCGGCGCGCGTGGACCTGGGCGACGACCAGGACTCGGGTGTCGCGAGATCCTCGCGCGCCGGCACGAAGCGCAGCGTGAACGCGCGACCAACGCGGCGCGGCTGTCCGGGCAGGAGCGGCCGCGTCCCGCGCATCCACACGTTGCGCAGCCCCTTCTTCAATAGAATTGTGGTGATCGTCGCGGTCGAAACGTTCGAGAGCGTCTCCACGGTCGAGCGGTCGAGATTCAAGGGATGCCTCCTATTCCGGGGGTTGCCTTTGGTGCCGGGCGCGGCCAGGGCGTCTCCGGCACCGGCGTGAGCGGCCCGCGGCCCTCGAACCACGAGACGAGGTTATCCACCACGAGCTGGCCCATGATCGAGCGCGTATGGTGCGTCGCCGAGCCGACGTGCGGGAGGACGACGACGTTGTCGATCTCGAGCAGCGCCGGCGGCACGCGAGGCTCGTCGGCGAAGACATCGAGACCCGCGCCAAGGATCGCGCCGTCTTGCAGCGCGCGGACGAGCGCGCCCTCGTCGACGACCGAGCCGCGCGCGACGTTGATCAGGATTCCCCTCGGCCCGAGCGCCGCGAGCACCTTTGCGTTTATCAGATGGCGCGTCGCCGTCCCGCCAGGGACGATCACGACCAGCGTGTCCACTTCGCGCGCCATTGCGATCAGGTCCGGGTAGTGGCGCCAGGGCATGTCGGACCGCGCGTGCCGGGCGTGGTAGACCACGGGCACGTCGAAGGCGGCGATGCGCCTCGCGATCCGCTCGCCGATGCGGCCCATCCCCACGATGCCGACGGTGCGGTCGCGCAACGTTGGGCTGAGTGGAAACGGCGCCTCGAGCCAGCGGCCGGCGCGCACCCAGCGATCTGCCTGGGGCAGCTTGCGCACGGTCGCAAGCAGCAGACCGACCGCAAGATCGGCCACCTCGTCGTCCAGCACGCGCGGGGTGTTCGTCACCACGACGCCGCGCCGCACCGCCGCGGGCAGATTGATCGAGTCGTAGCCGACGCCGAAGTTCGCGATGATTTCGAGCGCAGGCAGTTGGTCGATCAGCGCGGCGGTGGTTAGCTCTCGGCCCCGCGTCGCGATCGCGCGAATGCTCGGGCCGTGCCGGGCGACGATGGAAGGGATTCCGTCCGCGTCCGAGCGGTGGACCTCGAACCGAGCCGCCAGCGCGTCGTCGACGGCCGGCATCATCTCCCCCATGGTGAGGACGTGCTCCTTTTGCATCGGGCTCCGTGGTGCCGGGTCGGCGCGAGGCGCGCGATGATAGCGCTCCTGTGCGGCGCGCGCCACGGGCTTCAGGGCCTGGCCAGCGCCGCGAGTCGCTCGACAATCTCCGGTACCAGCGGCAAAGACGGGTCGGTATACGCCGCCCTTTGCGAGTCGGGGCTGGAGCCGGTGAGCTTGAGCACGTGGTTCATGCCCTCAATGATCGCGAGCGTGGCGTCACGTCGGGCCGCCGCGAGGAGCTGGGCATCGGCGATGCCGACTTGCACGTCGGTCGTTCCCTGCACGATTAACGCCGGCCCGGAGAGCCTGGCCAGCTCACGGGCTGGGTCGTACTTCATCCAGGAGATGAGATACGGCTGAACGCTGGGCGCGAACAACGCCGCGAGCACGCCGGGAACGGAGGGCTTGCCAAGGAGCCGGCCGCGCGCGCAAGGGCGGTGACGGCTAGGGCCCAATGAATCAAGTTGTGCCCCGTTCCGACGACAGAGAATGGCTTCGCCTCACTGAGGCGGGCGTCGCCCGTTGAGCACATCATTGAGCTCCTTTGCGTGCTTCTCGCAGAGGAGCGGCCCCTCCAGAACGAAGTCGGTGACCGCGCGGCGCTCCCGCATTGCGCAGCTCGAGCTCGAGCAGGGGAAACTGAGGCCGAGCAATTTTCCCGCCGCACCGACGACCTGACTTCGCAGCCGATTCTGTGCCGCGGTGAGCACTTCACCATCAAGGGTTGTTTCGGGGTAGGTCGGGTGGCCAACGAGGCTACGCAACCGGGAGATGGAGACCACGCCCCGCCCGTGGGCAAGGTCGAACCGCGCATACGAGAACCCGCCCTCGTACGAAGAGAGATCGTGCTCCATGACGTATAGGCGCCCTGGTTCCTCGCGCAGCCGCTCCACAAGCTCCTCCCAGATCACCTGCTCGCGAGCGATCTTGTACGCCTCCTTCGGCACGTCCTCGCGGGCGCCGATCGACACCTTCAGCCCGGGAAGGCGAGATGAGAGAAAGTCGGACAAGCCATCGAGCTCCGGAGCGACCCTGCCACCGAGCGGAATGATCACTACCGCCTCCGTGCGCGGCGGCTTCGCGGAGCCTTCCGAGCCTGGGTCGTGGGACGCCAGCCCCACGCCGTTTTTCTGCGCTTGCTCCTTCCACGCCTTGCTGACGTCCCGGTACTGCTCCACGTTGAAGTGGGTGGGGAGACCGAGGCGCTTGCGGTACTCAATGACGCAAACGTAGTCCTTCTGCTTTCCGCAGATCTGCCACATCAGAGAAGTCGACTTCACGTCGAAGGGTTCCTGAGCAAGGGCACGCTCAACCCAGAGCTTCGCCTCATCTACCTTATTGTCGCGGAGAAGCAGCCAGGCGATTGCAGAGAGGAGCTTCACGTTCGGGTTGCGCTTGATCGCCGCGGTCGCCAGCTCCAGCGCTTTGCGAGGTTCCGTCTCGCCCAGATGAACGATCTGATGCGCGAGCGCCGGCCCCTCCATCACTTTCTCCGATTGGCGGAAGCACTCCTGCGCGCGAGCCTGCATTCCCAGCTCGGAATAGTTGTGCCCGCATAGGGCGAGCTCCTCGGCGAGGGCCGGCCGGTAGAGCGCCAGCTCGTCTTCCTCCCAATCGAAGACCGAGCGCTGAGGGCTGGAAACGGCCTTGTTCAGCAGCTTGTCCCTCGGCCACCGAGCGAGGGCGACATTCCACGTCGCGCGCGCTTCCTTTTCGAGGCCGTTGTGTTGCTGCACCAGGCCCAGGGTCAGCAGAGCGCCGGAATCATTCATCCTACCGGGGGACTTTGCGACCAGCTCGGCTTGAACCAGCGCGTCCTTATACTTGCCGAGCGCGAGCAGCACCTTCGCCAGCGTGCGCGCGCCGAAGGAGGTGTCGAGCTCGTACGCAATATTGCAGGCCTGACGAGCCTCCTCCAGCCGTTGTGTCCGCAAGAGCAGGACGCATCTGAGGCCTTCGAGCTGGGCCGGGGTGAACACGGCGTTGCGGCTGTCTCTGTTCTGAGCTGTTTTGCTCGAGCTTTGGGCGATGGCCTCGAGCGCGGCCTTCGGTCCTTTGAGACTCGGTGCCAGAGTCGCAACCTTGACCGCCGCTTCGAGATCGTCCGGGTCCTCGCGCAGCAGCTTGCGCCAGACCTCAAGCGCAGTAGGGTAGTGCGTCATGTAGCCGAGGAACCACGCGTGAGTCCTGTTCATCTTCTCGACAGGAACGTCGACATAGGCGCGAAGCTGCTCGGTTGTCTCCAAGCCCCAGCCTTTCTTGGAGGCGGGCATGAGCCAGTCGAGCTGCCTGTACCCGGGCTCCATGGGCCAGATCGTCTCGTTGGGAGGACGTACCTTCGAGGTCACCAGCATCCCATCGAGAAAGCGCTTCAGCTCCGCGTTTGCGACGTCGGGCGGCGTGACTGCGGGCGCGCTCCCGGCCGACTTTGATTCGCATCCCAGGCACAGCAAGACGACGGCGCAACATAAGCCAACACGCATGGCGACTCCTGGCAGCTGAGCGGGGCGAGCCCTGATTCCTGGTCACCCAACGGCAATGCGCGCAATCGCGCCTGCGAGCGGAGAGTTGACTCGGGAAGACAGGATACGTCGCCTCTGCGAAGGAAGTCTTCCCCGACGCGAGCGGATCAACGCAGTCGGCTTGCCGCCTCGGTGCGACAGGGGGCGCCGGGCTCGTCCATTACCGCGGTTGCATCGCCGATGTAGCAAACAGTGTTCGCGACGGAACCCTTGACGACCTCCGACATCGGAAATCCGATGGCACACCGACTCCCTTTGGGGCAGATTCTTCCCGCGAATCGAGACGTGACGGGACCCAAGATTGCGAGTTTCGCCACAGGAGACAGGGGATGAGCTGTTGTGACGAAACCACCGCCTGCGTGCCCAGTACCGACCTGTCGCGCCGCTCCGTGCTCAAGGGGTCGATGATCATCGCGGGCCTCATTTCCGCGGTGCATCCCACCCGCTCCGACGCGCAAGGCAAGCGGATCAAGCTCGCCTATTGCAGCCAGCTTTTGTGCGGCGTGCCCTATGAGGTCGCGCGCTCAGCCGGCCTGTTCAAGAACCACGGTCTCGACGTGGAGCTGATCTATACCCGCGGTGGCCAATCGGCGATGCAGGCGCTGGTCGGCGGCGCGGTCGACTACGCCGCCACTGCCCTCGACGTCGCGATCCAGGCCTATGCCAACGTGCACGCCGACATCCGCCGCTTCGCGGTCACCGGAAGGCTCCCGCTGTTCGCCGTCGTCACCGCGCCGAAGACCGCAGGCCAGATCCGAGGCCTCAAGGACCTGGAAGGCAAAACCGTCGCTGTCTCCGCGCTCGGAAATGCCGATCACGCGCTGGCGCTCTTTCTCCTCAAGCAGGCCAAGGCCGACCCGAACAAGGTCAAGTTCGCGACCCTGGGGGTCAATCTCCTCGAGGCGTTGCGACAGGGGCAGATCGATGCCGGCCTGGTGCAGGAGCCGGCGTTGACCCTTCTGGAAAAGTCGGGCGCGCGCGTGCTGGTCAACGCGATGGATTTCGCCGACGCGAGCCGGTATCTCGGCGGCGCTTACGAGTTCATGGGCGTCGCGGTGCGCGGCAAGGAATTCGAGCAGCGCAAGCCGGAGATGGTTCAGCTCACCAAGGCCCTCGCCGACTCGCTCAAGGCGATGCGCACGATGAGCGGCGATCAGCTGGTTGCCGCACTCCCCAAGGAGATGACGACCGGCCTCGACCTCAAGGAGTTCGGCGGAATCATCGCGCGACACCGCGATTCGCTCTACCCAGAATCGGTGGCCATCGACCTCGCCGCGGCGAAGCGCGTCACCCAGAGCCTCATCGTCGGCGGCCTGATCAAGCCGGACGCGAATATTTCCGGGTTGCACGATACGTCGATCGTCGGGAGCTAGCAGCCTGCGCGTCTCCGACCTGACGATTTCCTACGGCGGCGAGCCGGTGCTCGAGGGCGCAAGCATCGCGGTGGCGGAAGGTCAGTTCGTCAGCCTGGTGGGACCGTCGGGTTCCGGCAAGTCGAGCCTCCTGCGCGCGGTGATCGGGTTGCAGCAGCCGCTCAAGGGAACGGTCGAGCCCGAGGTGGCGCCCCGGGACGTGGCGATCCTGTTCCAGGACGACGCGCTCCTGCCGTGGAAGACGGCGCGCGACAATGTCGCGCTCGGCCTCACTCTCAACGGGATGGGCCGCCGCGCGGCGCTCGAACGGGCCGATCTCTGGCTCGAACGAATCGGCCTCGCCGGCTTCGGCTCTCGCTTCCCGCGGCATTTAAGCGGCGGGCAGAGGAAGCGGGTCTCGCTCGCTCAGGTGCTGGCGCGCGAGCCGAAGCTTTTGCTGATGGACGAGCCCTTTGCCTCGCTCGACGCAATCGTGCGCGCCCGCATCACTCAGGAAGTCGCGGCGCTGGTCGAGCGCGAGCGGATCAGCGTGCTGCTGGTGACCCACGACCTCGCAGAGGCGATAAGTCTTTCGGACCATATCTACTTGCTCTCGCAGGGGCCGCGCGCTCGCGTCACGCGAGATTATCCGATCCCGCAGCCGCGGCCGCGCGATCCGGTGGCCTCGCGGATGAATGCGACCTTGGCGCCGCTCTACGAGACGATCTGGAGCGACCTCTCGCAAGAAGTCGATCGCGCGCACCCCGCGGAAGAGGCGGCCGAAAGCGAGTCGGCCGCCGGTACGAAGGCGAGCTATGCATGGGCGCGTCAGTTGACCGCGTTCGGTGTCCTCCTGGTCGGCTGGGAAGCGGCGGGCCGCGCCGGCTGGCTCAATCCCCTCTATGCGCCGAGCCCCAGCCAGATCGGGTCGGCGCTGGTTGAGCTGTTCGGAAGCGGCCGAATCTGGACCCACCTCGAGGCGACCTTCACCGCCGCGCTCGCCGGCCTCGCGCTCGGCATCGTGGCCGGCATCCTGCTCGGCGTCCTCGGTGCGGTCGTCCCGCCGGTCGCCGAGCTGCTCGAGCCGGTGATGACACTGCTCAACGCCATCCCGCGCGTCGTTCTTGCGCCGCTTTTCGTCATCTGGCTCGGCATCGGCGTTGCGTCGAAGGTCGCGCTCGCCTTCGTTCTGGTCACGGTGCTGATCTTCTTCACCGTGTTTACCGGCATCCGGCAGGTGGACCGGAGGCTCGTCGAGCGGGTCCTCACCCTCGGCGGCGGGCGCCGGGCGCTGATCCGACACCTCTATCTGCCTTCAGTCGCGGCCTGGGTGATGGGGAACTTGAAGGTCGCAGTCGGCTTTGCCTTCACCGGCGCGGTGGTCGGCGAGTTCGTGGCCGCGAGCCGCGGGCTCGGCTATCTGCTGGCGTTCGCGCAGAGCACGTTTAACTCTGCGCTCATGCTTGCCCTCGTTGTGTTGATCATGGTGGTGGTGCTGATGATTTTCGCGGCCGCCGGCCGGCTGGAAAAGTATCTGCTCCGCTGGAATTGAGATGGCGCCATGCCGGCCTGTTGCTCTGCCGGCGGACAAGCACAGACGCACAGGCTGTGATTTGTGATTGACACTGGGGCTGGTGTAGCTCACATCGACATGCTGGCATTTCAGACGTGGTGAGCCAGCTTCGCCGAAACAACGCGACACACGGGGGGGGCAATCAATGAAATCGAACGTCATCGGCAGGTTTGTGATGGTTTTCACCATTCTTCTCGGCGGAAGGTTCGCCGTGCCTTCGGCGTGGGCGCAAGAGAAATGTTCGGGCGCTACGATAAGGGGCGAATATAGGGTGACCGGCACGGTGAACCCGCGCCTTGATCAGCGCGATGACCCTTCGTATCCCCGCATCGTCACCTCGATCTGGAATTTTGATGGAGAAAGCGAATTGTCAGCCTATGCCATCCAGAACTTCGGGGGTACGATCATGCGGGTGGAGAACGATGGGACATACACCGTGAGCTCCGATCGATGCGTCCTCGTGGTGAGGTTTCCCAACACCGCGGGTGGTGAGACGGTATGGGAAGGACTCATCAATTTCGACGGCAGCGAAGGCGATTTGATCCGCGTGGATACCGATACGAAGGGGCGCGCGACGATTGCAAATCGTCACATCAAGAAGCGCTAACCTTGATCGCTATGATGGGTTGGGGCGAAGCGGTCGTGTCCGCCGCTGGCGACGGGGCATGATTGGCGCTAAGCCGCGGGGCTAGAAAATTCTCTCGCAGTTTGTCTGAAACCCAGAATCGGAGTAAAGGGAGCCGACGCACTGGGCGACTTGGTCAAGCAGTACATAAGAATCTCACCACGACACCAAAGTTTCTGGAGGGCCCGCACATGCAAAGCTGGAAATGCGCACTTGTGGTCGGTTCCATGTTCGTAAGTCTGTCTGCCATTGAAGCTGCTGAAGGCCAGACGTGGAGCGTCAAAGCGGATTACATCGAAGCCTGCTCGTGTCATCTCTTCTGCCCTTGTTATTTCAACAGCAAACCGGAAGGGGGTCACCACTGTGAGTTCAACAACGCGATCAAGATCACCGAGGGCCACGTTGGTGATGTGAAAGTGGACGGCGCCAAGGTGTGGTTGTCAGGGAATCTCGGGGGTGATTTTTCCAAGGGCGAGATGCAGGGGGCGGTGATGACCTTCGACACCGAGGTGACCCCGAAGCAGCAGGAGGCGATCAAATTCCTGATGGGCAAGATCTACCCCGTGAAGTGGGGGAAGATGGAGACGTATGTCGCCCCAATCCTGTGGGAGAAAAACGGCGAGAACGGCCATGCCAAGTTGGGCAAAGGGGAGGCCGAAGTGGTGCTGACAGGAGTCAAAGGCCCCGATGGCCAGCAGAGCATCCTTCAAAACGTCGCCTATTGGGGCGCGCAGAAGAACACCGGTTTCAAGCTTGCCAAGAGCGAGCACCACTACAAAGGCCACGGCTACAACTACAAATACAAAGACCGGAACGGCTTCATGATCTCGATTGAATCGGCCGGCGACGTCGAGACAAAAATGTAGAGTCGCCGAGCAAGACACCGCTCATTTCATTGGTGCGGCCTCGCGTCCCCTGCGTCGGGTGCTGGCCCCTCGACCCGGCGCATGCGTAGATCGTTGAACTTTCTCCGCTCGACGATCGAGGTCACCCGCCCTGACTCGTCGCGTCGAAAGAGGAAGAGGTTACGCTCCTCCCCAGCGTCCATGAAGACGTCCTTCGCGAGTGGTTCGAGGGATGTCGCGCGCCCGTCGGAGCGGGTACGGAACTTCAGCTCGCGACCTTCGACCTCGACGATGAAGTTGCGCCCGGGCCCGTAAGTGTACGTGCCAGGGTAGTCGGCGAGCGGTAAGTCGCGGACCTCGAGGCGCGGCGGGGCCGTCGGCAGTGTCACTGTCTCCATCGCCGCCAGCTTCCAGTCGCGGCCCTGGCGCACGAATACGAGGGTCGCGAGATACCGGACGATGAGCTCCTGCTCGAAGACCTTCTCCTGCTCGAACATCTCACAGTCGAGAATCGCTGTCTGAGGGTAGAAGTGCACCTTCGGTTGCCGGATCTCGATGCTCCCCGAGAAGCCAGGCGGGAGTGGTCGCATGTCCCGCAGCGCCTCTGCTTTTGTCTGCCGGCGGCCGAACTCGTCGATGAGGACCGCATCCTCGGTCAGCGCTTCCCCCAGACTGCGATGTCGCCGGGAGCCAATGCATCAAACAGGGTCTGAGCGCGCTTCACGATCTCCGTGTTTTCGCGGTCGGTTGTGGCGCTCGTCGAGGCTTGTCGTGGAGCGGCGGCGAAGAGGGCGAGCGGGAGAAGGATCTGCATGGACATGGAGACTCCGGATCTTCCAACTGGCGTCGTCGGTTCGAGAATCATGCCCCGCGGACGCTCAGCATCGCCGCCACCTCGACGGCGGCGCCTGCGGGCAGCGAGGCGACGCCCACGGCGAAGCGCGCATGGCGGCCCGCCTCGGCGAAGACCTCCACTAGAAGGTCGGAGGCTCCGTTGATCACCGCGGGGTGTTGGGTAAAGCCGGGCGCGGCGTTGACGAATCCCTGCACCTGAACGATGCGCTCGACTCGGTCCAGGTCGCCGAGAAAAAGCTTGGCCTGGGCGAGCACATTGAGCGCGCAGAGCCGCGCTCCGACCCGCGCCTCTTCCAGCGAAATTTCCCGGCCGACCTGGCCGATGTGGCGAAGCTCGCCGTTCCAATTCGTGATCTGCCCGGAGACGAAAAGGAGCGCGCCGGCCTGCACGCAGGGCACGAAGTTGGCTACCGGCACCGGGGCCTGGGGCAAATCGATGCCTAGCTCGCGCAGTCGCGCCTCGATCCGGGAAGCCATTCGTTTTCTCCTCATGCGCTCGGGGCGAAGCTCACCGCGGAGGTATTTCCGCCACTGATGACTACCGCGACGCGCGAGCCTTCGCGCGGCTGGACGCGGCCGGAGAGCAGGGCGGCAAGGGGCGCCGCACCTCCCGGTTCGGCGGCGATGCGCAGCGTGCTCCACAACGCAAGCTGCGCTTGCGCTATCGCCTCGTCGGTGACCAGGGCAACCTGCTTCACGTGGCGCTGCGCGATGGCGAAGGCGCGCTCACCCACCCGGCGAGGTGCCAGCGAATCGGCGGCGATGCCTCCGGCGGGCGCGTCCACGGGCCTGCCCGCTTCGAGCGCGCGCGTCAGCGTTGGGGCCAGCTCGGGCTCGACCCCGACGACCTTCAGCCGATCGGTGAACCATGCGGCGACGCCGCCGATCAGGCCGCCGCCGCCCACCGCAACGAGAACCTCGTCGAGCGCGCCGGCCTGTCGCTCCAGCTCCAGGCCCAGCGTCCCTGCGCCCATCAGCGTCTCGTCCTGATCGAAGGCATGGACGTTCATCGCCCCCGACGACGCCGCCCACTCCTGGCTCGCCGCGAGCGCGTCGGCGTAGCGCTCTCCCACCAGTACCAGCTCGGCGCCGCAGGCGCGGATGCGTTCGACCTTGGCCTCGGTGGAAATGCGCGGAACGTAGATCCGCGCCTTGATCTTCAATTTGCGGGCGGCGTGCGCGACCGCCGCGCCATGGTTGCCACCGGAAGCGGCGACGACCCCCGCCTCGGGCACCCGCCGCAACAAGAGATTGGCGAAGGCGCCGCGCGCTTTGAACGAGCCCGACTGCTGCAGAAGCTCCAGCTTGAAGATCAGGGTGATGTTGGCGAGGCCAAAGTCGCCGCCCTCCACCTCGATGGTCGGCGTGCGTCGGATGTGTGGACGGATGACCGGCTCGGTAGCTGCGATCTCTTCGCTCCCGACCTTAGAACGATTCACGGAGCACCCGGCGCGCCTCGGCGATGCGCTTCTCGTCGCGGCGGTAGAAGGTCCATTGCTTGATCCGCTTCGCTTGAATGAGCCCCAGGGCGGCGAGGATCTTGAGGTGTTCGTGCGCGCTCGCTTCACTCACGCCGAGCTTGTTGGCGATGAACAAGCTGCACACGCCGTCTTTCACCAGATCTCCATCGACCTGGGGAGGGAAGTGTGCCGTCGGCTTCTTCAGCCAGTTGAGGATCGACAGGCGCCGCTCGTTGGCCAGCGCTGACGCCACGTCGATCGGAAGCACTTAGTTGTTATGTTAAGTACCTAATTACATGTCAAGCTAAATCTCCCCCGTGGAGGTCTATGACAACTGGGTCAATCCCTGGGCGGTCGGAAATGGGGGGGATCAGCGCGGACGGCGGACCGTTGCACGGCTTGCCGGCATCCGCGCGGATCACGATTCCAGCGAACGCAGTCGTCGTATTCACGCGCGATCGGGGTGATTGATCGCCGGCGCTATCCGCGTGGCCTGGCTGACTGACCGCAGCTCGTTGACTTGATCGGCCGATACCCTTGCGACCAATCAGACTGTCCTGGCGAAGTCCTAGCGAGCTTTGCGTGCCGCTCCCTTTTCCTGTCCGAGAAAGTCCAGCAGCTCGCGGGTCACTTGATCGGCATGAGTCCAGAGCAGGCCGTGCGGCCCGCCCTCGGTGGCCGCGATGGGGAGAATCCGGTCCGCATCGCCGTGGATGACCAGGGTGGGAACATCGACGCGTGGGAGATCCTTGCGAAAGTCGGTGTACCAGGTTCGCACGCAAGCAAGGCTGGCCGTCGCAGACGCACCGGCTGCGACGTTCCAGCTGGCCTGGAGGGCCTCGTCGCTGAGGCGCTTACCCAGCTGGACATCGATGTTGTAGAAATTCTTGAAAAAATCGGTGAAGAAAGCGTAACGGTCGGCGACGACGGCTTTCTCGATCCCCTGGAAGACGCTGATGTCCACCCCTTCCGGGTTGTCAGACGTGTTCAGAAGGAACGGAGGGACCGAAGAGACGAACACCGCTTTGCTCACGCCTTGTGTTCCATATTTTCCGATGTAGCGGGCCACCTCGCCGCCGCCCATCGAGAAGCCCACCAGCGCAAAATCACTCAGATCGAGCTTGGTCACCACCTGGCGCAGATCCTCGGCAAAGGTGTCGTAGTCGTAGCCGGTCGTCGGCTGGCTGGATTTGCCGAAGCCCCTGCGATCGTAGGTGATGACCCGGTAACCAGAAGCCAGCAAGGCAGCGACCTGCTTCTCCCAGGAGGCGCCGTTCAGGGGATAGCCGTGGATCAGGATGACGGGCTTACCCGAGCCGTGATCCTCGTAGTACAGATCGATGCTGCTCGAATTCTCCTTGCCTACATTGATGAACGACATTGAGGCGCTCCTTCCGTGAGCGGGTTTGTTGCGAAGTGCCGGGTGAGGCTCTGCTGACTTCGCAAAGACCGATCCGTTTCACGCCTGGACGCATTTTACTTGTCGAGGGCACGGCATCGACGCTCTTCCTTTTCATCGGGGTGCGAATCTGGTTAATTGGTCAGAGATGCTCTTTCGCGCAGATTCGTACTACCACCCGGCGGCCTGACGAGGCCCGGGAAGATTCATCCTTCCGTTAGATCTCAGCTAGACCCATGAACGCAACCACGGCTGCTCCCGATTCGTCTGGACCATCGTCCTCCTCCCTTCCGGCCCACGCTTTCCCAGGGCAGCACAGCGCCTCCGTCGGGCTCGCGCTTGGCGCTTTGGGCATCGTATTCGGAGACATCGGCACCAGCCCGCTCTACACGCTGAGGGAGTGCCTCCACAGCGCCGGCGGATCCGCCGCCACCGTGGATGATCTCTATGGAATCCTTTCGCTCATCTTCTGGTCGCTCTTGATGGTGGTGGTGGTCAAGTACCTGACCTTCATCATGCGAGCGGACAACAAGGGCGAAGGCGGAATCTTCGCCCTCCTCGGCATCTGCCCGGAGCGACTGCGTTCGCACCAACACGGACAGATTTCCTGGATCGCGGTGTTGGTGGTCGTCGGAGCCGCGCTTCTCTACGGGGACGGCGCGATTACTCCGGCGATCTCTGTTCTCAGCGCGGTCGAGGGCATTGGGGTGGCCAAGCCCGCCCTCCAGCCGGCGATCGTCCCGATCACTTGCGTCATCCTGGTGGCGCTGTTCTCGATCCAGCGACGCGGCACCGGCGCGGTGGGCAACCTGTTTGGTCCGGTGATGCTCGTTTGGTTTAGCACCATCGGCGTCCTCGGAGCCTGGCACATCGCCCAACAGCCGAACATCTTGCTCGCCCTCTCGCCGCACTATGCGGTCGCGTACTTCGTTCGCCACGGATTGCGCGGAGGCTTGATCCTCGGGTCCGTCGTCCTGGCGGTCACCGGGGGCGAAGCCCTCTATGCGGACATGGGACACTTCGGCGTCCGACCGATCCGCGCGGCGTGGCTGTTCATCGCTTTCCCGGCACTGCTGCTCTGCTATTTTGGTCAGGGAGCGCTGGTGCTTCGCGCGCCGGAGGCGATTCACAACCCATTCTTCGAAATGGTGCCGACCGGGGGGCCGACCCTCTTTCTGGTTGCGCTTTCCAGCGCCGCCACGGTGATCGCCTCACAGGCGCTGATCTCAGGCGCGTTCTCACTGACTCGGCAAGCGATGCAGCTTGGTTATTTCCCACGCGTGACAATTCGGCACACCGCTCACCATACCGAGGGGCAGATCTACATTCCTGAAGTGAATTGGCTGCTCGCGGTTGGCTGTATTTTGCTGGTGCTCGCCTTCCGCGCGTCCGACCGCCTGGCGTCCGCCTACGGAATCGCCGTCACCGGGACGATGGGAATCACTTCCGTCGTGTTCTATGTCGTGGCCCGCGAGACCTGGGGTTGGTCTCGCGCCCGCGCGCTGCAGCTGTTGCTTTTGTTTCTCGCCTTCGATACACCATTTTTTATCGCCAACCTGTTCAAGCTTTTCGACGGGGGTTGGGTGCCGGTCTTGATTGGCATTGTCCTCATTTCCGCGATGCTCATCTGGAGCAAGGGCCGGAACCTGATCGTCGAGCAATACCTGAATCGCTTTCCGAGTCTTAC
>WNFG01002054.1_pt1 | contig 16959 bp, 12 predicted proteins | sample 5400431 | NCBI WGS metagenome assembly WNFG01 (sample SAMN13153346, study PRJNA577476) | soil metagenome | isolation source: 120 cm saprolite under Douglas fir tree site 2 hole 3 replicate 2 | place: USA:California | collected 2015-04-18 | reverse complement strand
CCTTGAAGCAAGACAACTCGCCGGAAACCGCGGTCTCTTCGCCCGTTTTGATCGCGCACGGAAGGACTGCCTCGACGCTCAGGTGTTTTTCAAGGCAAAGCGTCTGGAGCAGGAGCAACGCCATACCAAATTCCAGGACAGCCCCTACAGCCTCGAGCCCAATCTCAAGGAAGCACCCGGCGGCCTGCGCGACCTGCAAGTGATCCTCTGGATCACCCAAGCCTGCGGGCTGGGAAATTCCTGGGCGGAATTGGCGCAGCGCGGCTTGATTACCCCGGAGGAAGCGCGCCAGGCGCATCGGCATCACAGATTGCTCCAGAACCTGCGCGTGCGCCTGCACTACGCCGCGGCACGCCGCGAGGATCGGCTGCTGTTCGACTTCCAGGAGAGCCTGGCACGAGAGCTCGGCTATTCCGCCACTGCGCACCGGCGCGCCGGCGAGCAGTTGATGCAGTCCTATTTCCGCGCAGCGAAGGCAGTCACTCAGCTGAATACCATACTGCTCCAGAACGTAGGTGCCGAACTTTTCCCGGCGAGGGATTCCGATGGTGCGAAGATCAGCGAAAAGTTCAGGCGGGTGGGGGAACTGCTGGAAGCGCATCCTGCCGATCTGTTCGATCGCGAGCCCACCGCGATCCTCGAGAGCTTTCTCATCATGCAGCAGCACTCGGAGCTGAAAGGCATGACGGCGCAGACGCTGCGCGCGCTCTGGCGCGCGCGCTCCCGCATCGACGCGGCGTTTCGACGTGATCCGCGCAACCGCGCGGCCTTCCTTTCTCTGCTGCAGCAGCCGCGCGGCATCGTGCACGAATTTCGGCGCATGAATCAATACGGTATCCTGGGAAGGTATCTCCCCGCCTTCCGGCGCATCGTCGGCCAGATGCAGCACGATCTTTTCCACGTGTATACCGTGGACCAGCACATCCTCACCGTCGTGCGCAACGTGCGACGCTTCACGATGCTCGAGTTCGCGCACGAGTATCCGCTGTGCAGCCGGCTCATCGCCAGCCTCGAGCGCCATTGGCTGCTGTACATCGCCGCGATCTTCCACGACATCGCCAAAGGCCGCGGCGGCGATCACTCGCAGCTGGGAAGGCTCGACGCCCGGCGTTTCTGCCGCGAGCATGGCCTTCCGGCTGAAGACACGCAGCTCGTCGAGTTCCTGGTTGAGCACCATCTCACCATGTCGTCGGTGGCGCAGAAGCAGGACTTGTCCGATCCGGAGGTCGTTCGACGCTTCGCCGAGGTCGTGGGCACCGAGCGGCGGCTGGTCGCGCTCTATCTCCTCACTGTCGCGGACATCCGCGGCACGAGCCCCAAGGTGTGGAATGCCTGGAAAGGCAAGCTCCTGGAGGACCTTTTCCGCGCGACCCAGCATTTTCTGAAGGGCGGAAAACTCGAGGCAGACCAGTACATCCAGGGGAAGCAGGATGAAGCCAAGCGTCTGTTGCGGCTCTATGGGCTGTCCGACACCGTCCAGGACCCGCTGTGGCGCCATTTCGATGTCCCGTATTTCCTGCGCCACGACGCCCAGGAAATCGCCTGGCACACGCGGCTCTTGCACCACCACGAAAGCGCGGACAAGCCGATAGTCAGGGCGCGCCTTTCCCCGGCGGGCGAAGGCCTGCAGGTCATGATCTACGTGCCCGATCAGCACGATCTGTTCGCACGCATTTGCGGCTACTTCGGGTCGGTCGGCTTCAGCATCGTCGATGCCAAGATCTACACCACCCGGCACGGCTACGCGCTCGACACATTCCAGGTCATGGACGTCGGGAGCGTGCCGCATCCGCGGGACATGATCGCCCAGATCGAGTCCGAACTGGCGGATTGGCTGGCGAACCAGGCTCCCTTGCCGCAGCCGGTCCAGGGGCGCGTGTCGCGACGCGTCAAGCACTTCCCCATTGCACCGGAGGTGCGCATCGTCCCGGACGAGAAGGGGCAGTACCACTCCCTGTCGATCACCGCGGGCGACCGCCCCGGCCTGCTCTATGCCATCGCGCTGGTGCTCAGCCGTTACGGGGTCAGCCTGCACACCGCCAAGATCGCAACGCTCGGCGAGCGCGCCGAGGACGTGTTCGTCGTGTCCGGCGCCGCACTCGCCAATCCGAAAACGGTGCTGCAACTCGAAACCGACCTGCTCAAGGCATTGCAGGCTTAGGGATGGAGATACTGCACCTTACTCGTCGATCAGCTCCTGATCGGGGAACAACACCTCGGCGAAGCCGAACTTCGACATGTCGCGGACGCGCATCGGATAGAGAATACCGTCGAGATGGTCGCATTCATGCTGCACGACCCGCGCATGGAATCCCTCGACGCTCCGATCGATCGGCTTGCCCGATTCGTCGAAACCCCGGTAACGCAGCCGCTTGAAGCGCGGCACGACCCCGCGCATGCCGGGCACCGACAGGCATCCTTCCCACCCCTCTTCCATTTCGTCGTCCAGGGGCGCGATGACCGGATTGATGAGCACCGTGTGGGGGACTTCCTCCGCGTCGGGATAGCGCGGGTTGCGCGTTACGCCGAAGACCACCACCCGCAGCGGCACGCCGATCTGCGGGGCGGCGAGCCCGGCGCCGTTCAGGTGCGCCATGGTGTCGCGCATATCGGCGATCAGCTCGCGCAGCTGCGGCGTGCCGAATGCCTCCACCGGCGGCGATTTCTCGAGCAGCCGCGGATCGCCCATTTTCAGGACTTCGCGGATCATGCTGCGACGAAAGCCTCGATGATCTTGCGCACCCGACCGACGGCGTCCTTGAGGACTTCTTCGATCCTTTGCAGCGGTACGCCGCGGACGCTTGCGCCTCGGCCAGCGGCGTGATTTACGACCACTGCGATCGCCGCGTAAGCCAGCTCGATCTCGCGTGCCAGGGTCGCCTCGGGCATCCCGGTCATGCCGACGATGTCGGCGCCATCCCGCTCCAGCCGGTCGATTTCCGCGGCCGTTTCCAACCTCGGCCCCTGGGTTGCAGCATAGACCGCGCCGTCGACGGCAGCCTCGCCGCAGGCTTTCGCCGCGGCGAGAAGCTTGTTACGCAATTCGTCCGTATACGGCTCGGTGAAGTCGATGTGCTTCACCGGGGCCTCGTTTTCGAAAAACGTGTTCATCCGACCGCAAGTGTAGTCGATGATCTGGTGCGGGACGACGATCCTTCCCGGACCGAGGTCCGTGCGGATGCCGCCGACCGAGGCGACCGAAACGATGTCCCCGGCACCCTGTTCCTTAAGCGCCCAAAGGTTGGCGCGGTAGTTCACTTGGTGGGGCGGAATCGTGTGGCCGTAGCCGTGGCGCGCGAGGAACACCACCGGTACGCCGCGGATCGCGCCGAAAGTGAGGGGGCCGGAAGGCTCCCCATAGGGGGTACGCACCACCTGGCGACGCGAGACATCGAGATTGGCGAGCTGTGTCAGCCCGGTGCCACCGATGATTGCGAGCATGTGCGCTCAGGAATCTTTGACTGCGTAGATTTCCGGCAGATTGCGCCAGGCCCCGGACACGTCCATTCCGCAGCCGAATACGTAGCGGTTGGGCAGCTTCAGACCGACGAAATCGGGGACGATCGGTTTGTCGCGGCCGATGTTCTTATCGGTGAGCACGGCGCTGTAGAACGCGGCCGCACCGAGCGAGTTCACGCGGTCGCGGATCGCCGCGAGCGTTTCACCCCCGTCCAGAATATCGTCGAGTACAAGAACGGTGCGGCCTCTCACGTTCTCGCGCGGCGGCACTGTCCATACGATCTTGCCGCCTGAGGTGGCCTTGCCGTAGCGCGACAGCTGGATAGTGTCGAACTCGATCGGGAAGCGCAGCTGGGGCAGCAAGTGGCCAGCGAAGAAAATCGAGCCGCCCATCACGGCGAGCACGAAGGGGTAGTGGTCCTTCAGCCTTACCGTGATCTCCACAGCAATCCGAGCGATTTCTCTGCGAACTGTGGCTTCTTCGCACAATCGATCCGCACTCTCCAGGATTTTCCAGGCCTCGTCAGATGTCATGGGGCCAGAAGTATATGCGCCCCGACCCGGAGCCGCATCACAGTGATTTCAGAAATTTCTCGAACGCGCTTCCGACCTCGGGATGCTTGCGTCCGTACGCCACCGTCGCCTGCAGGTAGCCAAGCTTCGAGCCGCAGTCGTAGCGGGTCCCCTTGAAGCGGTACGCGAGCACGCGATCCTCCGCGAGCAGCGCGCCGATCGCGTCGGTGAGCTGAATTTCGCTCCCGGCTCCGGGCGTGGCCTGCGCCAGGTGATGAAAAATGCGCGGTGTCAGGATGTACCGCCCGATCACGGCAAGGTTCGACGGAGCTGCTTCCGGTCTGGGCTTCTCGACGATTCGCATGACGCGATCGAGGCCCATTGTCACGGGCTCGGTCTTGACCATGCCGTACTGGAGGCTTTGCTCTGGCGGGATCTGCTGCACGGCAACCACCGGCGACTGGTGGCGCTCGAATATCTCGGTCATCTGCCGCAATGCCGGAGGAGTGGCGTCGATCAGGTCATCGGCCAGGATCACGGCAAACACCTGGTCGTTGACCGCGGGCTGAGCGCACAACACCGCGTGCCCCAACCCGAGAGGCTCGGGCTGCCTGATGTAAATGCAGTTGACCGATTTGGGGATGATTTTCTGGATCAGCTCCAGCAGCTCGCTCTTCCCGCGCGCGGCGAGCTCCGACTCGACCTCGTAGGCCTTGTCGAAGTGATCCTCGATGGCACGCTTGTTTCGCCCCGTAATGAACACCATGTCGCGAATTCCCGCCGCCACGGCTTCCTCGACGGCGTATTGAATGAGCGGCTTGTCGACAATCGGCATCATTTCCTTTGGGCTCGCCTTGGTCGCAGGGAGGAAACGGCTGCCCATGCCGGCCACGGGGAAGACGGCTTTCGTTACTTTTCTCAAGACTTGGACTCCTCGAACATTCTTCGTAGACCCGCTTCGTCGAGCACGGCGACGCCGAGCTTGCGCGCCTTTTCAAGCTTGCCTCCCGCGTCGTCACCGGCGACGACGTAATCGGTCTGCTTCGACACCGAGCCCACCACCTTGCCGCCACGACTCCGGATCAACTCTGCCGCTTCGTCCCGAGTCATGCCGGGCAGCGTTCCGGTGAGCACGAAGGTCTTGCCTCCAAATGGGTCCGCCGCAGCCGATGGCGATTTCCGGGCCTGCACCCGGATTCCCTGACCTGCGGTCAATTGCGCGATGACTTCCCGATTGTGCTCCTGAGAAAAAAACTTCTCCAGACTCTCCATCAACTCCGGCCCGATACCCTCGAGCACCGAGGGAAGCGCCACCTCTCCCCGTTTTTTTCGCGCCGCATTCTCCTTCTGGACTCCTTTTTTCCTTTCCGCGATGTCGGCCCAGTCGGCGTGGAGCAACGCCTCCAGCCCGACAAAGTGTTTCGCAAGAATCCTGGCGACTTCTTCTCCGACCCCCGGAATTCCCAGCGCATAAACGAAGCGGGCAAGAGTCGGGGTCTTTGATTTCTCGATGGCCGCGACGACGTTCTGCGCCGACTTCTCGCCCATTCTTTCAAGTCCGGCGAGCGTGCCTGGGTCGAGCCGATAGATGTCCGCAGGCGTATGCACGATTTCCAAGTCAACCAGCTGATCGACGAGCTTTTCGCCCAGACCTTCGATATCCATCGCCCGTCTTGAGGCGAAATGCAGCAAAGCTTGTTTGCGCTGGGCCCGGCAAAACAGTCCCCCGGTGCAGCGCGCCGCGGCCTCGCCCTCCAGGCGCACGACCTCGGAGCCGCAGACCGGGCACCTTGCCGGCATTTCGAATCGATCGGACGGCGCCCGGGGACCGGCCTTGGAGACGCTCACCACTTCCGGAATCACATCCCCCGCCCGTCGCACTATCACGGTGTCCCCGCGCCAGACATCCTTCCTGCGCACTTCGTCTTCGTTGTGGAGCGTGGCGTTCGTGACTGTGACACCGCCGACGCTCACGGGTTTCAGTCGCGCCACCGGCGTCAATGCTCCGGTCCGACCGACCTGCACTTCGATATCGATTACCTCGGTCAGCGCTTCTTCGGGTGCGTACTTATGCGCTACCGCGAACCGCGGCGCTCGCGCCACGAAACCGAGCAACTGCTGATAGTCGAGGCGGTTGACCTTGTAGACCACCCCGTCGATCGCGTAGCGCAGCTTATCCCGCTTTTCGCCCATACTCCTGTGGAAACCGAGCAGTCCGGGCAGCCCCTTCACCGTGGCGCGCTCCGCAGACACCGGCAAGCCCTGGTCCGCGATCCAATCCAGAACTTCGCTGTGGCGCTGGAACGTCGTGCCGCCGGCGTCGCCCAGGCCGTACGCAAAAAAACGCAGCGGGCGCTGGGCGGTCAGTTTCGGATCGAGCTGCCGGAGGCTTCCTGCAGCGGCGTTGCGGGGATTGGCGAACTCCTTTTCTCCGCGCTCGCGCTGACGCACGTTCAGCCGCTCGAAGTCCGCCTTGTACATGATGATCTCCCCGCGCACCTCGATCGACGCGGGCGGCCGTGCGCCGCGCAGCTTGAGCGGGATCGAGCGAACCGTTCTCAGATTCGCCGTCACATCTTCCCCGGTGTACCCGTCACCTCGGGTCGCCCCCTGCACAAAACGCCCCCGATCGTATAAGAGACTGATCGCGAGCCCGTCGAATTTCGGCTCCGCCGCGTACTCGATCTCGTCTTTGCGCAGCCCCTCGCGAACTCGACGATCGAACCCGATCACGTCCTCGTCGCTAAAGGCGTTGTTGAGGGAAAGCATGGGCGTGCGATGGGTAACTTGTGGGAACTCCTCGAGCGGCATGCCACCGACCCGTTGGGTCGGTGAATCCGGCGTGAGAAACTCGGGATGGGCCCTCTCCAGTTCAACCAGCTCCCCGAACAACTTATCGTACTCTGCATCCGGGATGGTCGGCGCATCAAGCACGTAGTAGCGGTAGTTGTGGGTCTCGATGTCGCGGCGAAGCGTCTCCGCGCGTTGGCGCGCCTTCTCCGCGACGGCCATCAGGAGAAAAGCCGCAGCGCGAGCGCGCCGCCGGGTGCGATGCCGCGCGCCTCCATGCTCCCGTGTACGACCTGAAGCTGGGTCCCGATCGCTTCGAACGCGGCGGGCCCCAGGGGCTCGCGATTGTCGTCGACAATGCGCGCTTTCAGCTCCCGCGCAAACATCCGCGCGGAATCGCGGAATCGGGCGAAGGCTCCGTGCGGGGCTCGCGGGACATCGAGCTCGAGCGTTACTCCGCGCGTCGAAAGGGCGCTCAAACCGTCGACGTTCAGGGGGGTCGGCTCGAAATTGGCGAGCGCGCAAATGACCCGCCCCGCCTCGTCCCGGAGCCTGAACTTGCCGTCCGGTTCGTCAAGCCGGAAACCCGCCGCTTCCGCAAGTCCGGCGAGCTGAGCCCCCGTGAGCGGGGCGGTATCGCTCATGATATGGACGGCAACCCGGATGTCGACCTCTCCGCAAAAGCGATCGAGTTCCCTTGCCTTGGCCAATGCGGACGCCGCGTCGGGAACGGTCGCAAGAGCTCCGACCGACGCGGCAGCTCTCTCTATCGCGGCTCCGAACTCGGACAGCTCCTCCTCATCCGCGACGCCCCGGCGGTCCACCAGCTGCAGGCCCGAGCGCAGCCGCGAATAGCTGCGATCGGGATCGAGCAGTTCCCAAGAGGCAGCCGTCTCATCGAAGCCCTCCCAACAGATCGATTTCGAGCAGCGCTCGAGCGCAGCGGCAGCCGCCCCGATCAAGGCTGATCCGGAAACTTCCTCCGGGGTTTCAATCGGAACGATGAAGTCCAGAAACTCGGACAGTACCGGCCTCGAAGCCCCGGCGCCTTCCTGTTCCGCCTCGAAAGATACGAGCACGGGTTCGAACCGCTCCGACCCTGGCGAGGTCAGCGCGGTCCCTTGGCCGGCGCCACCGCCCGAGCGCATCAGCACGTCTTCACGTTGCGAAGCAAATCCCGCCTCGGCCTCGCGCCGGTATCGTCGTTCCTGCCACTTGTTGTAGAGGAACACGGCTGCGACGACCACGGCGCCGACGCCCAGCAGACCGACCTGAAGTTCGCTCATGATCAGGCAACGGCGGGTTCTTCCCGCAGCTTCAATGCTTCCTCGATGTCCACCGCCACGACCCTCGACACGCCTCGCTCCTGCATGGTGACGCCGATCAGCTGGTGCGCCATCTCCATGGTGATCTTGTTGTGGCTGATGAACAGGAACTGGGTCTGCTGCGACATTTTCTCGACCAGATCGCAGAAGCGTTCGGTGTTGGCGTCATCGAGCGGCGCGTCGACTTCGTCGAGCAAGCAGAACGGCGCGGGGTTGAGCTGAAAAAAGGAAAACACCAGGGCAATCGCGGCGAGAGCCTTCTCCCCGCCGGAGAGAAGGTGGATGGTGGTGTTCTTTTTTCCGGGGGGACGCCCCATGACTTGCACACCGCAATCGAGAATTTCCTCGCCCGTCATGATGAGCTGGGCCTCGCCCCCGCCAAAGAGCGCCGGAAACATCTCGCCAAACCCGCGATTCACCGTGTCGAACGTGGTTTGCAGCAGCGCTCGCGTTTCGCGGTCGATACGGCGGATGGCGTTCTCAAGGGTCTCCAGCGCGGCGGTGAGGTCGGCCGACTGGGCGTCGAGAAACTGCTTGCGTTCCTGGTTCGCGGTGAGCTCCTCCAGCGCCGCCATGTTGATCGCTCCAAGCTCGGCGATCAAATTGGTGAGGCGCGTGATCTCGCCCTGCAGCGACGCGGCCTTCTGGCCTTCTTTCATTGCTGCCGCCAACGCAGCGTCGTCCGCGCCCGCCTCGCGAAGCTGCTGCGCAAACTGGTCGCTCGCAATTCGCGCCGCCTGCTCTTTCAACCTCAGGTCCGCGATGCGATCGCGAAGTGGCTGGAGCTTCTGCTCACGGGCAAGTCGCGCCTCTTCGGAGGAGCGCAACGCGCTGGCGATTTCTTCCTGGCGGCTCCGTGCTGCCGCCAGGGATTGCTCCCGGGCCAGCCGCGTCGCCAGACCGCGTTGAAGCTGGGTCCGCAACACCTGGTCGTCCACGCCGGCCAGCTCAGCCTGGAGCTGTTCAAGGCTTCGATCGGCGTTTTGCGCGTGTTCTAGTAATACTTTAGATGATCTTTCTATTTCGCTGATTTTACTGATACAATCCTTTTCAGCATAGCCCGTTTCCTGAACTTCGCGCTCCGCCAGCAACACGGCCTGGCGCTGCGCCTCCAGCTTGCGCCCCGCCGCGTCCTCCTCCTCCCGAGTCGATTCCAGCTTGCGGTAGAGCGCATCGATCTCGCTCTGGTGCCGCTCTAAGCCGGCCTCTGCAGCCGCCTGGGTGGCGCGTTCCTGGGCCTGCTGCGCCTGGATTTCACCGAGCTCTGCGTCGATCTGCCGGCTCCGCTCCTCGTACCGCTCCTGGCCCTGAGTCAGCTTCAGATTCTCGAGTTGACGCTCGTGATGGCGCTGTTTGAGCGCCGTCCCCGCCACCCGCAGCTTGGCGAGGCCTTCGTCGTGCTCGGCGAGCGAACGCTCCAGCCCGGAGAGTTCCGCGCGCCTTTTCTCGATCGAATCCCGATGCCCACGCGCCTCCACCTCCAACGCTTCTATTTCGCGCTGTCGAGCGAGAATTCCGGTGTCCGCCGGATCGGGCGCGTGAAAGCTCACGCCGAAGCGGCTGAACTGGTGGCCCTCGCGATTGATCAGCACTGCCTGGGGCGACAAGCCCAAGCGGGTCATCAGCCGCGGCACGCCCTCCACGACGTAGTAGGGTGCAAGCCAGGCCGCGATGACACCGCCTACCGAGGGTTCAACGGCTTCGACGTAGTCGGCAAGCGGTTTCAGTCCCGGCTCAAGGGACAGCTTTGCATCGGTTCCGGGGAGAAAGGCGCTGACCCTCGCAGGAGGCGGGTCATCGAGCAGGCGCTGCAACAACTCAGGGTCGGACATCTCCATTGCATGCAGGCGCTCGCCCAAGGCCGATTCCACCGCCGCTTCCCACCCGGCCTTGACGCGAATTTTCTGCCACAACCGCGGTTTTGACGCCAGCTGATGCCGACCGATCCAATCCTGGATCTTGCTGTTCTCTTCGACTAGGTTCTGGATTTTCTGGAGCGTGAGCAACCTGCCCTCCAGGGCCGAAAACTCGCGCTCGAGCATCTGCAAACTGTCGACGCACGCGCGGCGCTGCCGGTCCAGGGCCTCCCGCGCCGCTTCGAGCTGGGCGAGCAGCGCTTCCTGGCGGGAAAGCTCGGCAGTGCTTTGCGCCAGCTCCTGCGCCAAGCGCACCAGCAACTGCGTATCGGGTGCAACCAGCTCGGCCCGCTCGGCGAGCAATCTTTCCTCGCGCTGCTCCAGTCCTTGCAGTGTCTTGCCCGCATGTTCGAGGTGCGTCTGTTCCACCTGGAACGCCTGCTCGGCCTGAGCGATGCGCTCGCGCTCGCCCGCGATCCGTCCCTGGAGCAGGCGGGCCGCCTGCTCCGTTTGCGGCAGCTTGACCTGCTCCTCGGCGTGTTTGCGCCTGGCTTGCTCCAAAGCTTCTCGCGACTCCCGGAGGCGCGCTTCCCAGGCCAGGCGCGCGTCGCCCTGCTCAACCTCGCTCTGCCGCCCGGCGTCGCGCTGCGCGCGCAGTTGCGCAAGCTGCGCGTCGAGACGCTGCCGCGTATCGGCTACGAAGCGTATTTCGGTTTCAAGGCGGGAGACGTCGGCGTTGATGCCGTAGAGTTCCCCCTGCGCGGCGCTCAAGGCGTCTCCCGAAGCATAGTGCTCTGCCCGCGCTTGCTCCAGATCGCGCTCGATCTCGCGCAACCGCGCCGTCTCGGATTCAAGCTCGATCGTGCTGCGTTCGATTTCGCGCGCATGCCGCTGCGCCTCTGCCTCCGCGTCATTGCGGCGCAGGAGCGACAGCAGATTCTGCTTCTGTGCGCGATCGGTCGAGAGCTCGTTGTACCGTCGAGCGACCTCAGCCTGCTTTTCCAGCCGCTCGATCTGTGACCCGAGTTCCTGGCGGATGTCGGCGAGGCGGGCGAGGTTGTCGCGGGTGTCGGCGAGCCGATGTTCGGTTTCGCGCCGCCGCTCCTTGTACTTGGACACTCCCGCCGCTTCCTCGAGAAACACGCGCAATTCCTCGGGTCTCGCCTCGATGATGCGCGAGATCATTCCCTGCTCGATGATGGCGTAGGCACGCGGGCCCAGGCCCGTGCCGAGAAAAATGTCCTGCACGTCGCGGCGGCGTACGTGAGTGTTGTTGATGAAATAGGAGGATTCGCCGTCCCGCTGCAGGACGCGCTTCACCGAAATCTCGGCGTACTGAGACCATTGGCCCGCCGCCCTCCCGAGGCTGTTGTCGAAGAACAACTCGACGCTCGCCCGCGCCACGGGCTTTCGCAGCGACGAGCCGTTGAAGATCACGTCCTGCATCGAGTCCCCGCGCAGAGCCGAGGCGCGCGACTCCCCAAGAACCCACCGGACGGCGTCGATGATATTCGACTTCCCGCACCCGTTCGGACCGACCACGCCGACCAGTTGCCCCGGAATGCTCACCGTGGTCGGATCGACGAAGGACTTGAACCCGGCGAGCTTGATTTGTGTGAGCCGCACGCTAGCAGAAGACGCTACAAATCCAGGTAAAAGAAAACCGGCTGTCGGCCGGATTCATCGTCGATAAAACGGAGCCCCTATAATACCATCTCCCACTTCGCACCCGGACCCTGAATGCCGTCCAAACCGAGCAAGTCGCTTGAGAGTTTTCCCAATCCGAGCCCGCGCCGCGACTATTTGATCCGGATCCAGATCCCGGAGTTCACCTGCCTGTGCCCGAAGACCGGACAGCCGGACTTCGCAACGCTTTTTCTCGACTATGTGCCGGATCGCAAGTGCGTGGAATTGAAGAGCCTCAAACTTTATATCTGGTCCTACAGGAACGAAGGCGCGTTTCACGAAGCGGTCACCAACCGGATCTGCGATGACCTCGTGAAGCTGCTCACGCCGCGGTTCCTGCGTCTTGCCGCCCGGTTTTACGTGCGCGGGGGAATTTTCACAAGCGTGGTGGCCGAGCATCGCAAGAAAGGCTGGAAGCCCGCTGCCGGCTTGGAGCTTGAGCCGATCGACGAGCGGCAGCGCACGCGCTAAAGAGCAGGCACCGTGAATCCCCGACTGCAGTCGCTGCAGCCCTACCCGTTCGAGAAATTGCGCGGTCTGTTCGAGGGCGTGGAGCCGAACCGGGGGCTTGCGCACATCAGTCTGGGCATCGGCGAGCCGCGGCACCCGACGCCGGAGCTGATCAAGCGCGCATTCTCGGGGAGCCTTGCGAAGCTCGCCTCCTACCCTCCCACGGCCGGCGGCGATGCGTTGCGCCAGGCGATCGCCGATTGGCTGGTACTGCGCTACGGCCTGCGTTCGATCGACTGGAAGACCGAGGTGCTGCCGGTCAACGGCTCGCGCGAGGCGCTGTTCGCCCTTGCGCAGACCGTCGTCGATCCGGAACGCCACGATGCCGTGGTGGTCTGCCCCAATCCCTTCTATCAGATTTACGAGGGCGCAGCGCTGCTCGCCGGCGCGCGCCCGCACTACGTGAACACTACTGCCGAACGCGGATTCGCCGCCGACTATGCTTCGATTCCGGAAGATGTGTGGCGCCGGACGCAGCTGCTCTACGCCTGCTCGCCGGGCAATCCGACGGGAAAGGTGCTGGGCCTTGCCGAGTGGAAAGAAATTTTCGCGCTTGCCGATCGCCATGGATTCATCATTGCGTCAGACGAGTGCTATTCCGAGATCTATTTCGACGAAGCCGCGCCGCCGCTGGGAGCTCTTCAGGCGGCTGCGCGGCTGGGTCGTGGATTCGAGCGATTGGTGATGTTCTCCAGCCTGTCCAAGCGCTCGAACGTCCCGGGCATGCGCTCGGGCTTTGTCGCCGGCGACGCCGCTATCCTCAGAGCGTTCCTGCTCTATCGTACCTACCATGGCGGGGCCATGAGCCCGGCAGTGCAGGAGGCCAGCATCGCCGCCTGGCGCGACGAAGCCCATGTGCGCGAAAACCGCAGGAAATACGCAGAGAAATTTGCTCGTGTGGCGCCGCTCATGCAGACGGCGCTCGAAGTCGGGCTGCCCGACGCCGGTTTTTATCTGTGGGCCTCCACCCCGATCGCGGACACCGAATTCGCCCGGCGGCTTTACGCGGAACAGCACGTGACCGTCCTTCCCGGGAGCTTTCTCGCCCGGGACTCCGGCGGCATCAATCCGGGTGCAGGCTACGTCAGGATGGCGCTCGTCGCGGAACTCGGCGAATGTCTCGAGGCCGTCCATCGTGTCGTAGAATTCACAAGGAAACTATGAGCAACCCGACGATTCAGCAGATGCAAGATACGATAGAGCAGGCTTGGGAAGACCGTGAACGGCTTTCCCCGGGCCGGGTGCCGGCGAAGATCCGCAATGCGGTCTCGAAGGTGCTCGATGAGCTCGACCGCGGCCGACTGCGGGTCGCGGAAAAAGTCAACGAGGCCTGGTTCACGCACCAGTGGATCAAGAAAGCCGTCTTGCTTTCCTTCCGGATCGAGGGCAGTCGGCCGATGCGCGCCGGATCGTTGCAGTTCTACGACAAGGTCCGGACGAAGTTCGAACGCTACGACCGCAAGCGGTTCGAGCGCAGCGGGTTCCGCGTCGTGCCTCCTGCTGTTGCGCGCCACGGCGCCTTTGTCGCGAAAAACGTGATCCTCATGCCCTCGTTCGTCAACGTCGGCGCTTACGTGGACGAAGGCTCGATGATCGACACCTGGGCCACGGTGGGCTCGTGCGTCCAGATCGGCAAGAACGTGCATCTCTCGGGGGGCGTGGGCATCGGCGGGGTCCTCGAGCCCTTGCAGGCGAACCCCACCATCGTCGAGGACAATTGTTTCGTGGGCGCGCGCTCGGAGATCGTCGAAGGCGTCATCGTCGAGGAGAACGCGGTCATCTCGATGGGCGTGTTCATCGGGGCGAGCACCCGGATTCTCGACCGGGCCAGCGGAAAAATTCTCTACGGGCGGATTCCAGCCGGGTCGGTGGTCGTGCCCGGCACCCTGCCCTCCGCGGACGGCAAATACGGCCTATACTGTGCGGTGATCGTGAAACAGGTCGACGCCAAGACCCGCGCAAAGACCGGCATCAACGAGCTGTTGCGCGGCGAGTAGCGACCGGCTGCGCCTCGAGGAGATCCCATGTCCGCGATGAAGCGATTGTTCCAGCTGATGGCTGAGAAGAACGCCTCCGACATTTTCCTGTCGGTCGGCTCCCCCATCAACATCAAGATCAACGGCGTCGCCATGCCCATCAACCAGAAGGCAATGGATGCCAATACCGTCCGCAGCCTTCTCCATGAAGTGATCGACGACAAGCAGAAGAAGGAGTACGAAGGCACGCTCGAACTGAACACCGCATACACTTTGCAGGGCGTGGGCAGCTTTCGAATCAGCGCCTTTCGCCAAAAGGGCTCGCCCGCCGTGGTGGTGCGCTACATTCCCAGCACGATCCCGCCGCTCGACTCACTCGGCCTACCGCCCGTGCTCAAGGACATCATCCTTGAGAAGCGCGGGCTGATCCTGATGGTGGGCGCGACCGGATCGGGGAAATCGACGACGCTTGCGGCCATGCTCGACTTCCGCAACGGACAGAAGACGGGACACATTTTCACGCTCGAAGACCCGGTGGAGTTCATTTTCCAGAACAAGAAGTCGATCGTGAACCAGCGCGAGGTCGGAACCGACACCCTGGATATGAGGGTGGGACTGAAGAATGCCCTGCGCCAGGCGCCAGACTGCATCCTCATCGGCGAGGTGCGCGACAGGGAGAACATGACCGCGTCGATCCAGTACGCCCAGTCCGGACACCTCTGTCTCGCCACGCTGCACGCCAACAACAGCTACCACGCGATGAACCGAATCATCAGCTTCTACCCGCTGGAGACCCGGCCCGCCCTGCTGCAGGATCTCTCCTCGACGCTCAAGTGCGTGATATCGCAGCGCCTCGTCAAGAACGTGAGGGGCACTCAATCCGCGGCGGTCGAAATCATGCTGAACAGCCGTTACATGGCCGAGCTGATCGAAAAAGGCGAGATCAGCGAAATGAAGGAGGCGATGGAGAAGGCGCTGACCCCCGGCTCGCAGACCTTCGAGCAATCGCTGTTCAAAATGATCCGGGACGGTCTCATCACCCAGGACGAGGCGCTTTCCAACGCGGACTCCGCGAACAATTTGCTCTGGCTCATCAACAACACCGCGGCCGGCGCCGATTTTGCGGCGGGCAAGGACCGAAGCCCTGAGGCAAGACCCGCGGCGCTCACCAGCAGTGCTCCGTTCAGCGAGTTCAAGCTCGACACCAGCGAGACGGAGCGCGCATAGCATTGATGCCGGTCGTCAGGACCCACCCGATTTCCCTTTGCTGGGCCGGTTCCACCGAAGATCACCATGCCGGCCGGTGAACCGGCAGCGACGCTCCGGCTCGCCCGCGAGCTGATCTCGCGCCGCTCGGTCACTCCTGAAGACGGCGGCTGCCAGGAATTGCTGGCTGAACGTCTTGCGCGGCTCGGATTCGCGATCGAACCGGTCCGGCGCGGCGAGGTGTCCAATCTCTGGGCTCGACGCGGCGGAGCCCGTCCCCTTCTCTGTTTCGTCGGCCACACGGACGTCGTGCCTACGGGTCCGGTCGAAAAGTGGCACAGCGACCCCTTCGTGCCCACCGAGCGCGATGGGAAGCTCTTCGGGCGCGGAGCAGCAGACATGAAAACCTCGATTGCCGCTTTCGTCGTGGCAGTCGAGGGTTTCCTCGCCAGGCATGCCTCGCCTCGGGGATCGATCGCCCTGCTCATCACTTCCGACGAGGAAGGTCCCGCCGTGGACGGCACTTCGAAAGTGATCGAACTCCTGAAGAGCCGGGGCGAACGCATCGACTATTGCCTGGTCGGCGAGCCGACATGCGTGTCGAGGTTGGGCGACACGATCAAGAACGGCCGGCGCGGCTCGCTCTCCGGAACATTGAGGGTGAGAGGCGTGCAGGGGCACGTGGCTTATCCGCATCTTGCGAAGAATCCCGTCCATCTGGCGATGCCCGCGCTGGCAGAGCTCGCCGCAACCGAATGGGACCGGGGCAACGAATACTTCCCACCCACGACCTGGCAGATTTCGAACATTCACGGCGGAACCGGGGCGACCAACGTCATTCCAGGCGAGGTGGAAATCCTGTTCAATTTCCGCTTTTCCACGGCGAGCTCGCCTGAAGGACTCAAGCGGCGCGTCGGTTCGATACTCGATCGCTACGGGCTCGATTACGAGCTCGATTGGTCGCTTTCCGGGACGCCCTATCTCACTCCCCGGGGGAAACTGGTCGAGACCTTGAGCGCTGCGATCCGGGACGTCACCGGCGCCACCCCGGAGATCAGCACGACGGGGGGCACGTCCGACGGCCGCTTCGTCGCCGAAGTCTGTCCAGAGGTGGTCGAGTTCGGTCCCGTGAACGCCTCGATCCACAAGCTCGATGAGCACGTGGATCTGAGCGCGATCGAATCGCTGCGCGAAATCTACCAGGGCCTCCTCGGGCGGCTTCTCGCATCCTGACGCGTTCCCTGTCTTCCACGCGCACCCGTGCAGCGCCTTCGGCGGCGCTGCGCGACTGGCTGAGCTACGCTGAACGGCGCTTCCGGGCGGCCCGCCTCCGGTTCGGCCACGGAACGCACAGCGCTCGGGACGAAGCGGCATGGCTGCTCACGAGCGTGCTGCGCTTGGCCCACGAAGGGCTCGCGCAAGCGCTTGCGTATGAGCTTACCGCGCGGGAACGGCGCAGCGCCGCACGGCTGATCGAGGAGCGCGCCCGCACGCGCCGTCCGCTCGCCTATCTCTTGAAGGAAGCTTGGCTGGGAGACCATCGGTTCTACGTTGACGGGCGCGTCATCGTGCCGCGCTCTTTCATCGCCGAGCTCCTTCGAGATCGGCTCTCACCCTGGCTCCCGCGCTCGCGGCAAG
>WNFG01002944.1_pt1 | contig 16962 bp, 17 predicted proteins | sample 5400431 | NCBI WGS metagenome assembly WNFG01 (sample SAMN13153346, study PRJNA577476) | soil metagenome | isolation source: 120 cm saprolite under Douglas fir tree site 2 hole 3 replicate 2 | place: USA:California | collected 2015-04-18 | reverse complement strand
TCGAGTGCGCTGCATCATACGCGAGCGGGAACGCGAATCGCCGTGGTTGGCGGAAGCTGCTACCGGTTAAGAGTTCAACCTTTTAGGTTGCGCTCGTTTGGAGGGCTGAAGCCTGAACTCTGAACTTATGCACTGGACAAGTTGGTCACAGTTTTTCTCGATGGGTGGTTACGCGCTGTACGTCTGGGGATCGTATGGCGTAACCTTTGTGTTGCTGGGCGCTGAAGTCTTGATGCTCCTTAACCGTAAACGAAAGGTCTCACGCTCAACTCGCCCCGAATAAACCAGGCTTTGAAATTTTATGAAAACACGTCACAAGAGACTTGTCTTCATCGTTGCCAGTTTGGCGGCTTTATTACTCGCGGTGGGACTCATATTGCAAGCACTTAACACCAACATCGCGTTCTTCCTTAGTCCCTCAGACGTGGCAGCGCACCAGGCAACGCCAGGCAAAACATTCCGTATCGGTGGTCTGGTAGAGAACGGTACTTTCAAGAAAGAACCAGATGGCCTCACCATGCACTTCACCATTACTGATACTGCCAACCGCGTACCGGTCGTTTTTAAGGGAATTAAGCCGGACCTTTTCAAAGAAGGACGTGGTTGTGTCGCGGAGGGTCGAATCGGCCCGGATGGTGTTTTCTATGCTGATAAGATTATGGCAAAGCATGATGAGAACTATATGCCGCCTGAGGCAGGGCAAGCGATCGACAAAGCGAAGGCTGCCAAGACGCTGGTCGACAAGTGAGTTTCCTGACCGGTGAGAACGACGAGCAAATACAATCCTGATATCATGACTTTAAAAGAGGTTTGACTATGCTTGAAACTTCCTTCTTACCGCCGCAGGGATTTAGCGAGATGTCAAAGGCTGAACAGGTGCGCTATCTGCAGGCATTGTGGGATCAGATTGCGCAACAACCGAGCGAATTATCTGTCCCTGAAAGCCATCTCAAGTTGGTGGAAGAACGCCTGGAGAGATATCGCAGAGATCCGTCGGACGCGCGCTCGGCTTTTGATGTTCTTGATCGCTTGGCGAAGAAGTGACCCAATACCAGATCAAGGCAGAGCCATCTGTTGATGCGGACGTGGAAGCCGTTTTCGATTGGTACGAAGGTGAACAGGAAGGACTCGGACTTGAGTTCGTCGATGAGCTACGAGCCGTTTATCTGAGAATCGTCGATGGTCCGCTCAAATATGTGGAGCTGAGATCAGGGATTCGGCGCGCGCTGACAGGACGGTTTCCATATGCAGTCTACTTCTCAATCGAGGAAACGGTTGTCGTGGTTCTCGCCGTGCTTCATGCCGCCAGAGATCCCGCTGAATGGCAGCGACGCGTGGAGTGAGGCTGTGAAAAGCAGATGATTCCTGAAATCGGACAATTCGCGCTGATACTCGCGCTCGTGCTCGCATTGACGCAGGCAACGCTGCCGCTGATTGGCGTTGCGCGTGGTATCCCTCAATTCGTTTCGCTGGCGCGACCGGTGGCCCAGGCTCAATTCCTCTTTGTCGCGACTGCGTTTTGTTGCCTGGCGTATTCATTTATCACAAATGATTTCTCGGTTCTGAATGTGGCGACGAACTCGAACTCCCAATTGCCGCTGCACTATCGTTTGGCCGCAACCTGGGGATCGCACGAAGGCTCGCTCTTGCTTTGGACCTTCATGCTGACGATCTGGATGGTGGCGGTGACGCTGTTCAGCAAACACCTGCCTAACGAAATAGTCGCGCGCGTCCTGAGCGTGATGGCTGTGATCAGCACCGGCTTCCTGCTTTTCATGTTGCTCACCTCGAACCCATTCGATCGATTGTTCCCCGTGCCGCCGGATGGCCGCGATCTCAATCCCCTGCTCCAGGATCCGGCGATGGTCGCGCATCCGCCCATGCTTTACATGGGTTACGTAGGATTCTCAGTCGCGTTCGCGTTTGCCATCTCAGCTTTGATCGGCGGCAAGCTGGACGCTACCTGGGCGCGCTGGTCAAGACCGTGGACGACGGTGGCGTGGATGTTTCTCACCTGCGGAATCGCTCTGGGAAGTTTCTGGGCGTATTACGAGTTGGGCTGGGGCGGCTGGTGGTTTTGGGACCCGGTAGAGAACGCTTCGTTCATGCCGTGGCTGGTGGGCACGGCTCTGATTCATTCGCTGGCGGTGACCGAAAAGCGCGGCGGGTTCAAGAGCTGGACCGTGCTTTTGGCGATTACCGCGTTTTCTTTGAGTCTGCTGGGAACATTTCTCGTGCGATCTGGTGTGCTGACATCTGTTCACGCATTCGCCACCGACCCTAAGCGAGGAATTTTCATCCTGGCATTTCTGACGCTGGTAATCGGCGGCTCGCTTGCTCTTTACGCCTGGCGCGCGAAACAGGTCGGGTTGGGATCAAAGTTCGACCTGCTCTCGCGCGAATCGCTCTTGCTGACGAACAACGTCTTGCTGATCGTGGCGGCCGGATCAGTCTTGCTCGGCACTCTGTATCCGTTGTTGGTTGACGCGCTCAATCTGGGAAAGCTTTCGGTGGGCCCGCCCTACTTCAACACGGTGTTTGTACCGCTGATGGCGCCGGCGGCGTTTCTGATTGGCGTCGGACCAATCGCGCGCTGGAAGCAGGCGAAGATACCTGAGCTGGCGGTGCGCCTGCGCTGGGCGTTTGTCCTGAGTTTCGTGATGGCGTTGGTGCTGCCGTTCGTAATCGGTGGTTGGAAATGGCGCGTGAGCCTCGGGCTCTTGCTCGTATTCTGGATTGCCGTCACGGTTTTTCAGAATTTTTGGAGCAGGCTCCGGCCCAGCGAGGGATCGGGCTTTCTCACAAAACTAAGGACGACGTCGCGCAGCTACTTTGGAATGCAGTTGGCGCACCTGGGCGTGGCGGTATTCATCGCGGGCGTGACCGTAGTCACCAGCTACCAAACTGAGAAGGACGTAAAGATGAACGTTGGCGACACCGTCAATGTCGGCGGCTACGACTTTCAGTTGCGAAACCTCGCGCAGTTGCAGGGACCGAACTATCAGGCCGTGCGCGCTGATATTGAAGTGACCAGGAACGGCGCGCCGGTAGCGATGCTGCACCCGGAAAAGCACGCTTACACCGTGGCGCAAAGTGTGACTTCGGAAACGGCGATCGACCGCAGCATTTTTCGTGATTTGTATGTAGCGCTCGGAGATCAGATCGACAATCGGGCCTGGACTGTGCGCGTGTACCACAAGCCACTGGTTAACTGGATTTGGGGAGGCGCGCTGCTGATGGCGCTTGGCGGCGCTTTCGCGGTGTCGGATCGTCGTTACGCTTTAGCGGCGCGGAAAGAATCCCAGGAAACCGCGGCGACCAAGCCCGAGCCAGTTGCAACCGTCGCAACCACGCCGGCATCTGGAACGGCAGAATAGCCCATGAACCGTCTGCTTTTCTTACCGCTGATTCTGTTCGTCGTGCTGGTTCTGTTTCTGCTCGTCGGCTTGCGCCGCGATCCGCACGAGGTTCCGTCGCCGCTGATTAACAAATCAGCGCCTGAGTTTCAACTACCACAGTTGCAAAAGGCAAGCGCGACTTTCTCTGCAAAGGAGATGCGCGGCAAGGTCTGGATACTAAACTTTTGGGGGACCTGGTGCGTTGCCTGTCGCGAAGAGCACCCTCTGTTGGTCCAGTATGCGAAGACGGGCGTCGTGCCGATTTACGGAGTCGATTACAAAGACGAGCGCGCCGCGGCCTTGCAATGGCTCGATGAATTTGGCAACCCATACACGCTGACGGCCTTTGATGTCGACGGCCGGGTTTCGATCGATTACGGAGTCTACGGCGCGCCTGAGAGTTATCTGATCGATCGCAACGGGGTTATTCGCTTCAAACAGATCGGCCCAATTACGGAAGATGTCTGGCAGAACAAGATTCTGCCGCTGGCGAAAGAGTTGAATAAATGAGGCGCGTCTCGATCCTTATCATGGTGCTCATCTCCCTGGCGGCGCCGGCGCTCGCGAAAGAGGCGAAGCCGGTCGAAGATCCGCAGATCGAGCAGCGTATGCAGGCCCTGACGCAGCAACTGCGCTGTCTGGTTTGTCAGAACGAGACGCTGGCCGATTCGCGGGCCGATCTCGCCGAAGACCTGCGCAAGGAAATCCGCGAACAGATGAAAGCGGGCAAAAGCGATCAGGAGATCATCGCTTTCCTGACGCAGCGCTACGGCGATTTTGTTTTGTATAAACCCCCGGTGAAAGCGACAACCTACCTCCTTTGGTTTGGTCCATTCGTCCTCTTGCTCGGCGGCACGCTGCTGCTTTATCGCTATCTCAAACATCGAAGAGAAATAATTCAGGACCAACCGCTGACTGCGGCCGAACACAAGCGGGCGGAAGAACTCTTGCGCGGATAATTCTCAATGCTCCTTTTCTGGATAATCTGTGGGTTGATGACTCTGCTGGCGCTGTGGTTCGTGCTGCCGCCACTCTTCGCACCCACCGAGGGCCGGAAGAGCGACGAGATGCGCGCGGCCAACGTGCTGGTTTATCAGGACCAGTGTCAGGAGCTCGAAACCGATTTGCGGAACGGGTTGATCGGAGAACCCGAATACCAAAAAGAAAAAGAAGAGTTGGAGCGCCGCCTGCTCGCGGATACCGAAACGGCGAACCGCGCGCCGTCTGCTTCACCGAAAACGTCGCCCGCGACCAGGAAAGTCGCCTACGCCGTCGCCGCCGCGATCCCCGTCGTCGCAATTGCTTTTTATCTGGTTCGGGGAAATCCGAAAGCGCTTAATCCGGAGACAGCGCCGAGCACGATGCCCGGGGCCGAAACTCAATCCGGTGAAATGACGCCGCAGCAGATTGAAGCAAACGTCGGCAAACTCGCGAAGCGGCTCGAAGCAAATCCGAACGACGCGCAGGGGTGGGTGATGCTCGGGCGCAGCTACACGATGATGGAACGTTACGCGGACGCGGCGGCCGCATACGGACGCGCGACGGAGTTGAAGCCGAGCGATGCAAGTCTGTGGACTGATTATGCCGAGGCCCTGGCTTTATCCAACGGCCAACGTCTGGAGGGCAAGCCCATGGAAGCGATCAATCGGGCTTTGCAATTAGATCCTAACAATGAGCAAGCCCTGGCGTTCGCCGGCGAGGCCGCTTATCAAGCCGCCGATTACAAGAAAGCCATCGAGTACTGGCAGAAGTTGCCGGCCGGTTCTGAAACCAGAAAAGCCGTTTCGGATCGACTTGCGAAGGCGAAAGAGTTGGCGGCCGGTCGAGGTTCGCGATAGACTTTCGGATTCTTGCGACTTGTTGCCGGTTTTCATTCCAAACACAGGATTCGCCTGCGAGGCACGTCGAACCAAAGCGCCGGCAAGTCGGCGCACTCTAAAGAAGGAAGGTAGCACCATGTCAGACCCGCAAAGAAAATCGATTGATTGCCGTGAGCATCCCAGCGACTGCGGTTGCACGCTGCGCCTCGAAGGCACCGAAGAAGAAGTGCTCGACGCGGCAGTGAATCACGCGATTACTCGCCACGGCCATACGGACAATCCGGAACTGCGCGAACAGATTCGCGGACTGTTGAAAGCTGACGAGTAGCGAAACCCGCAAATCATGAACAAAGACAATTTGATGTTCGCGATAATCGGTTTGCTGCTGGGCTTTATCGTCGGCTTTATGGTGCACAGCGTGCTCAGCCAGCGCGAGTCGGCACCGCGCGGTCCAATGCAGCAGACGCAATCAATGCCGCCCAACCATCCGCCGGTCGGCGGCGATCAAGCCGGGGACACCGGCCAGCAGATGCTCGCGTCTGTGCAAACGGCGATGAAGCAGGCGCGAGAGAATCCGAACGACTTTGAAGCGCAGGTCACCGCGGCCAAGCTTGAGTACCAGATCCAGCGATTCGATCAGGCGATCGAGTACCTTTTGGCAGCCAATAAAATCAAGCCGACCGACGCTGATGTGTTGGCCATGCTCGCGGTGGCTAATCTTGATGGCGGCCACTTCGACGCTGCGGAAAAGTGGTACAAGGCCGCCTTGATGAAAACTCCCAATGACGTGCCGTTGCTCGACGGCCTTTGCGCAGCGCTGCTGAGCAAGGGTGATGCAAAGGCTGCGGAAGAAGCGATTAACAAGCTGGCAAAGGTCGATTCTACCAACCAGGATCTCCCGCAGTTTCGCGACAAGCTGGCTTCGCTGAAGAAACCAAAGTAGTTTTCGTTCCCGTCTCGCACATCGATCACCCATGAAAAAACCGGCATATCAAACGATTCTATTGGGCGGTCTGATCGCCGGCACGCTGGATATTACCTACGCCTGCATCTTTTTCGGATTGGGCAACCATGTCAGCCCTATCCGCATTTTCCAATCAGTCGCGCGCGGCGCGCTTGGACAGGACGCTTTCAAAGGCGGACTAAAAGTAGCTGCCCTCGGTCTGTTCTTTCACTTTCTGATTGCGCTCACGGCGGCAGTCGTTTACTTCTTTGCCAGTCGGGTGCTTCGATTCATGGTCACGCACGCGATTGTCTGCGGCATTCTGTACGGAGTCTGTGTGTATCTCTTCATGTATGGAGTCGTCATGCGAGTTTCGGCAATTCATTCGACAACCTTGCCGTGGTCCTATCCCTGGGGTGTGCTGATACCGAACTTGCTGATACACATGTTCGGCATCGGTCTGCCGATCGCGCTGGCGGTTCGTTGGGGTTCGCGGGAACGGTAAGTCGGACTGCCTGAGCTCTCCTAAGGTTCAATAGACATCCTGGTGACGAGCGACATGGGAACGCGTTCGATGCGGCCGGTCTTGAGCACGATTACGATCGTTCCGCCTTCGATCACTACGCGGCGCACGGTTGACATCGGCCGATCGATCCTGGCGCCGTCCGTCTCTTCAATGATCAGACGCGCGCCCGGCTTAGGAACCGTGGCTTCCTGTGCAGCGGGCTTCTCGGGCGTCGATGATTTCTCGATAGCCGCCGGCTTCTCTTCTCCGGGTGCGGGCTCTTTCTTCTCTTCCGCAGTTTCAGGCTTGGCAGTTTCGGTTTTCGCGGGCTCAGTCTTTGCTGCGTTTCCCGTGTTTGCGGGTTTGGCGCGCGTCGTCCTTGATGGACGACCACGCGCGGTTCTTGGCGGCGCAGTTCGTGGCGACTTTGGTTTGGTAACTTTCGCCGACGATGGCGGGTTGCTCGCGGTTTCTTCTGCTGATTTCTCTGCCGGCTTTGCGGTTGCGGCGCTCGGCGGTTCCTCTATGCGCGCGCCGACTGAAGAAAGGCGGGTCTTGCTTCCGCTGGTCCGCGCCCCTTCGGTTGATTGCTCAGTGCTTTCTTCCGCCACCGGAATGCCGCCGCTGAACGGTTCGTAGGCCCCGCCGAACCGAACCTGGTAAGCGCCGGCGTCGTCGTTTGGGGTACGCGCTTCTACGCGCAGGATCAAAACCTGGCGCGAGCGCAGGTAAAAGCCTTTCGTGACTTCGGGCGACAGCGCGTTGCCGCCCGCATACATCGTGATCTTCATGATCGGCCGGAAAGTGATGGCCGTGAAAATGTCTATATCGCCGTTCAGATTCCGGCTGCTCAAAGTAACCAGCAAATCGCCCGGCACGCCCTCGAAGGCATAGAAGTGCCGCGTCAGTCGTGGGTCACCCAAGTCCAGCGCCGCAATCCGGCCGTTGATTTCGTTTGAGAGAACCGGAGTCGGCAGGCTTTGATCAGTGGACTGTGCGGCCGCGGTCCACGTAATCGCGAGCAAAACCAGAAACAGCGCGGTGACGAAATAGCGTTGGAACTTCACGATGATCACACGAGGCAAATCGAGTTGGTAGATTACCAGATTTAAGCCCAGGATCGAACTGGAAAAGCCGCCACGAGTGATCGAGCTGATCGCGCCGAAGGGGGACTCGAGCTCAGCCTTTCTCCTAAGCTACTGCGCATCAGGAAGTTTCGTACAACCGGCTCCGTCAGCGTAATTTGCGAATCTTCTCCCTCGTAATCGTAATGGTGTGACCGTATGGCAGGCCTGAGAAGCCCGCTGCACAGGAAGCCAAGGTCGAAGCGAGTTACGCCGCCGCGCGCGTTGATCGGGCCAACTCTGTCAAGTAGTGCTCAGTGGCAACTTCGACCGCTCCGCCCAGTCCTGCCCCTGTGGGTTGTCCTGGTTCTATGGACCAGTTAGACAACCGTCCGGCCATCGTCTGTGCCACGACTGCCTCGAGTGACTTCCGGATAAGCGACCAGCCATGGACGATTCGTCCACTTACCACTACCCGGGACACGCCCAAGCCGGTGATCAGATTGCTGATGCCGATCCCGAGATTTTCACCGATTCGCGCCAGTGCGGTTTGTGCTCGCAATTCTCCCTCACGGGCCCGCGCAACTATCTGGATAAATCGCGGCGGCGTCTCACCTTTGGCATTGCCGCCTGCGGCCAAATAGATCGAGGCGGCGCCAGCGGCTGAGGCATAGACTTCCCAGCAACCGCGATTTCCACAGGCGCACAGATCGCCGCCGGCGACAATTGTCATGTGACCAAACTCACCGAGCAAGCCGCGATCGGTTCCGCTTCCTCGATAGACCTCACCGCCCAATACCAACCCGACGCCGATACCGGTACCCGCGCGGACCAAAATGAAATTGTCTTCGGCTCCAGTCGTGGGGGCGCGCAAGAGACGCCGCGCTTCGTAGATCGCCGCGGCAATCGCGTCGTTTTCGACAATGACCGGCACGCCTTTTCCGGAGTTATGCGAACCTGGGTCATTCTCGATCAACGCATCGGCTACCGGAACGTCACGCCAACCAAGATGCGGAGCAAGCAGCAGCTTTCTTCGTCCGGCATCGGTGGGACCGGGAACGCTTACGCCTATCGAGACTAACGAACGTTCCGGCAATGAAGCCCGCAGCCGCTCCACAACCGATCTTATTTGCTCCAGCGCATTGTTTGAATCAGAGGGCGTGTCGAACGATTCTTCAGCCAGCATTCGCCCATCGGTAATCGCGGCGCCTACCTGCGTTCGGCGCACACCTATGTTGACTCCGATAAAAAACGAGCGGTCGCTGCTAAGGGTGAGCCCAATCGGAGGTCTACCGCGCCGGTGTACCGCCGCCTCTTCCGGGGCTGATTCGCGCAAGACGCCCGAAGCAATCAAGGGCGAAACAATCCCAGATACCGTGCTACGGTTAACTTCCAGTCGCCTGGCCAGATCAACTCTCGAGATTGGTTGCGTGGCCCGCACAATCCGTAACACGGTACGCACGGTATTACCTGAGAGACGGGATGAAGCCTGAGACAAGTCTCTGCGGCCCGTTGCGGGACGCAAGGCAAGCTTGCCCTTAACGATCGGTTGATCGCTCGAGTCATCGACCACCTCGCCGGAATTACATCGAGTTAGCGACATCTTTGTCCGGCTCTTTTGTTGAGCGAGTAGACGGCCTGCTTCGCTGGGGACGAAACCGAGATCAGCAATCGCCCTCTCGACGCGCGCCCGCGTCTCGGCTTTAACGTCTCTCGATTCGTTAACTACCCGAGAGACAGTCATTGTCGAAACACCCGCCAGTCGCGCAACGTCACGTAAAGTCGGCATGAAATCTAATCCTCCTGGAACTACTTTCTTCAAATCCTCTGTTTGAAACATGCAACCGATAGGCCAGCACTCATCAACGACCTATGCGTCCGAATCCCCCTCTCCCTTTGGAAGAGGGAGTTATTCTTATGCGCCAACTAGAACCTGGAACTCAAGGTACGAAATGATGATACACGCACCGTGTTACGACCGGATGAATTCTTGCTGCTTGAGATCATTTGATTTGGTGCCCGCACAACGTTTCCGTAGATGTGGAAAGACATAGAGACGATTTTGTAGGCTTGCGGCTTTGACGGAGTGTAAAAATGGGTCAAGGTTCGATGTGATCGCCGTTGATATAACGCTGCGTGAGCGCAAGACGCTTCTCGTAAGCTTCGCGGACGATTTGTATATCTTCAAGAAACCGAGGCAGTTCTTCCAGCAGGAGCGCCTGTGGCCCATCGACCAGCGCCTCACGCGGGGCGGGGTGGAAATCCACCAGAATCATGTTCGCCCCGGCGATGACGCCTTGAGCCGTCACATGCATGACGTCAAGAATCCCTTCCGGGCCCGCCCGGCGCGATCCAACTGCATGCGAAGGATCGACGCACACTGGCATGCGCGTCAGAGCTTTCACTACCGGGACATGACCAAAATCGCTGAGGTTCCGGTGTGGATCGGCGAGGTTCGACTTAACACCCCTGAGTCCGAAGATTACTTTTCGATTCCCTTCGGTGGCCAGATACTCGGCCGCGTTCAACGACTCGCTTAAAGTGATGCCGAATCCGCGTTTGAGCAAGACCGGATAATCCTTCTGTCGCCCAACGATCTTAAGCAGCTCGAAGTTCTGTGTATTGCGTGTGCCGATCTGCAGCATCACTCCGGTAGGTTCACCCGTTTCCCGAAGAGCGTCGTTGATTTCATCAATCTGCGATTCGTGGGTGACCTCCATCGCGATTACTTTGATTCCATACTCTCCGGCCAACTCGAACACGTAAGGCAGACACGTTTTGCCGTGACCCTGAAAAGAGTAAGGGCTGGTGCGCGGTTTATACGCTCCCATCCGCGTGCAAACCTGACCGTGGGCGCGCAAGGCGCGCATCATTGTCTCGACATTCTCAGGCGTGTCGACCGCGCACAAACCGGCGAAGACGTGCAAGGTGTCCTGGCCGAAACGCAATCCCTGATAATCGAAATGCGCGGAACGGCCATCGTCATGGTGTCGGCCCAGCACCCGATACTCTTCAGAAACCCGCACCACCCGTTCCACGCCTGGCAGCGCCTTCATCTCATCGACAGGGATCGAGGACGTGTTACCAATCAGATAAATCTCGGTGACCGAGTGCTCTGCGCCCTGCTCACTATGAACGCGAACCTGGATATCCGGCAGTCGAGAAAGCCTAGCCAACAGCAGTTGATAAGCATCGCTTTCCGGCTTGATGTCTGGCGTCAGGATTAGGATCATCGCGGTTCAGCACACAACTCGTTACTGGGAACGCGGGCGCCCTCGCCCGCAACCGTGGCGGTACCCTCACAGTTTTCCTCTATTACTCGACTTTCAGACATCACTGGTTCGCGATCTTAGCATCGATGCGGGCGGGGGCGCCCGCGTTCCCAGCATGGAGTTGGCCCCTGTCTAACTGACCGGCACAACCGCAGTTCGATAAGCGCCCAGGACGCGGGTCTCGACTCGACGCTCACGGAGCTCGCTCAACGCCGAGGTAATTTCGACGTCTTCGAGAGAGCCGGGCAAGTCAAGATAAAAGCAGTATTCCCATGGCCGCCCTTTCACGGGCCGACCCTGAATCTTTAACAAGTCGATGCCACGCCGCGCGAAAGGTTCGAGCGCATCGTGCAGCGCGCCCGGCTGATGCGGCAGCTCGATCACCAGAGAGATCTTGTCAGCCTCGTCCGACAATCTCTCTTCGGTGGTTAGCAACAGAAAGCGCGTGTAATTTTCGCGGCTGTCTTCCAGATGTTCGCGCAGGATCACTCCGCCGTATTGTTTAGCCGCGCCTTTGCCCGCTATGGCCGCGCGGGTCTGATCGCCGTCCGCCATGATTTGGGCCACGCTGCCGGCGGTGTCCTCGGCGGCGATGCGACGAATCTGCGGGTTAGCCGCGAGAAATCGCCGGCATTGATCCAGCGCAACCGGATGGGACTCGACCGTCTTGATTTCGGCGAACGAGGCGCCGGGACAACCGATCAAATAATGTGTGATCGGAATGATTACTTCGCCGGAAATGAACAGCTTGCTATCCAGGAGCAGGTCGTAGCACGCGTGCACGAACCCGGCCAGACTGTTTTCGATCGGCGCCAGGATACAGTCGGCGGACTGATCGTTGATTGCCTCGAACAGAGATTCGAAGCTCGGTCGCGGTACGAGCGTGATTTCCTCACCGAGAAGCTTGATCGCCGCTTCTTCACTGAACGCTCCCCGCGCGCCCTGAAAAGCGACGCGCCGCAACCCGTTCCCTTCTCCCGGGAATCGTGGTGCGATCGATTCACGACTGGGCTGGTTGGCGAGATTCTGAATGCGCCGGGACTCATGAATGATTGCGCGGTAGAGTTCTACGACAGCCCGATCGTCCAGCGGCCCTTCGTTCGCCTCGCACAAGCGTTCGATCACTTCGCGCTCGCGCGTGTGATCACAAAGCGACGCGCCCGCTTGTTTCTTTGACTCGCCAACCTTCAGAGCAATGCGCGCCCGCTCGTTGAGCAGGCGGAGCAGCTCGCCATCCAGCTCATCAATCCGCGCCCGCCAATCGTCTATGCTCATCTCAGACCCTCATTAAGGCATCGCCGTCGGTGACGGCGCCGAGGCTGCTGCTCGATACCTGTCCAGCATACTTTGCCAGCACGCCCCGACGGTAGCGCGGAGCCGGCGGTCGCCAGGCGGCGCGCCGGTCTACCAGATCAGCCTCCGCGACGTTCAATTGCAGCAGCCGCGACTCGGCGTCGATCGTGATCGAGTCTCCTTCCTCAACCAGCGCAATCGCTCCGCCCACCGCGGCTTCGGGCGCGACATGCCCCACAACCATACCGTACGTCCCGCCAGAAAATCGACCATCGGTAATCAGCGCCACTGAGTCCCCCAGACCAGCGCCGATGATTGCAGAAGTAGGCGCGAGCATTTCGCGCATGCCGGGGCCGCCTTTGGGACCTTCATAACGAATCACGAGCACATCGCCGCTCTTTATTTGGCCACTGAGTATTGCTTGCTGGCAACCCTCTTCCGACTCGAACACGCGGGCCGGGCCGGTGATTTTGGGATTCTTCACGCCGGTGATCTTGGCGACCGCGCCTTCGGTCGCGAGATTGCCCTTCAGGATCGCCAGGTGACCTTGCGCGTAAAGTGGATCACCCCATCTTCGGATCACGTCCTGATCGGAACGCGGTTCGTTCGACACATCTTTCAGCACCTCTGCGATCGGTTCTCCGGTAATCGTGAGGGCATCGCCATGCAGTCGTCCATGGACCAATAGCATCTTCATGACCTGCGGAATGCCGCCTGCGCGGTGCAGGTCGGTCGCGACGTAGCGGCCGGATGGTTTCAGGTCGCAGAGCACCGGAGTGCGAGCGCGAATCTCTTCAAAATCATCGATGGACAAAGGCACCTCGGCGGCGTGCGCGATAGCGAGTAGATGCAGCACCGCGTTCGTCGAACCGCCAACCGCCATCACCACCGCGATTGCATTCTCAAAAGCCTGGCGGGTGAGAATATCGCGCGGCAGGACTTGTTTGTGAATCGCCTGGGCTAAAACACCAGCACTCCGCGCCGCGTTCTCAGTCGCCTCTGTTTCTTCCGCGGCCACCGTTGACGAGTAGGGCAAGCTCAGACCCATAGCCTCAATCGCCGCGGACATCGTATTAGCCGTGAACATTCCGCCGCATGACCCGGCGCCGGGACAGGCGCGGCGTTCGACTTCCAACAGATCGTCCGCGCTGATCCGCTTCGCGCAGTATTGGCCCACGGCTTCAAACGCGCTCACGATGGTCAGGTCAAGGCCCTCGTAATGGCCGGGCTTAATCGTGCCGCCATAAACAAAGATCGCTGGAATGTTTAGCCGGGCAATCCCGATCATCGCGCCCGGCATATTCTTGTCGCAACCTCCGATCGCGACCAGCCCGTCGACACTCGCCGCCTGGCAAACCGTCTCAATTGAATCGGCAATCACTTCACGCGACACCAGACTGTACTTCATCCCTTCGGTGCCCATCGAGATGCCGTCGCTCACGGTAATCGTGCCAAAGCTTTGCGGCATAGTGCCAGCGGCTCGCAAAGCATCGATGGCGCGGTCAGCCAGGCGATTCAGGTTCAGGTTGCAGGGCGTGATCGTGCTGTAACCGTTAGCCACTCCGACGATGGGCTTGTCGAAATCCGCATCGCCAAAACCCGTCGCTCGCAGCATCGAACGGTTCGGCGTGCGCTCGATTCCCTGAGTCACGGCCCTGCTCCTTCTGTTGTCAGCCATTCTTGTTCCAACTTTCCCGGGTCATTGGATTGGAATCAAACCAGCTTCATTGAAGACCAGGGCCGAGCCGTTGGTTTCGTCAAGTTGCGGCAAGACCAAGACCAGGGCCGAGCCGTTGGTTTCGTCAAGTTGCGGCAAGACCGGGTGTAACCACTCTCTATAGGAAGGATCGCGACCAGAAACGGCGGCAAAGAATGCTTGTTGAATTCGGTGCGTTACAGGGCCACGAGCACCGCCACCGATCTTCGTCCCGTCTACTTCCCTGATTGGCGTTACTTCGGCGGCAGTTCCGGTAAAGAATGCTTCATCGGCGGTAAGCAATTCCGGCAATGAGAGTGCACGGACCTGGACATCGAACCCGAGTTCGCCCGCGATCCGCAAGATTGAATCGCGCGTGATGCCGGGCAGGATCGAATGACGCTCGTCATTCGTGATCACTCGATCGCCGCGGACAAGGAACAGGTTTTCGCCTGAGCCTTCGGCGAGATGGCCATCGGCATCCAGCAGCAGGGCTTCGGCGTAACCACGATCGAGTGCATCGCGCAGGGCCAGCACTGAGTTGATGTACTGACCGCAGGCCTTGGCCTTTGTCGGCATCATGCTGGAGTGGAACTTGCGCCAGGGAGAGACGGTAATAGAAACGCCTTTCTCGAGTCCCTCAGTGCCGAGATATGTCTCCCAGGGCCAGGCAAGAATTGCCACCTCGACCGGGCAGGCGCGCGGATTCAGACCCAGGCTGTTACTGCCGTAGTAGCAGAGGGGACGGATGTAACAATCGCGAAAGTCATTGCGTCGCACGACCTCGCAGATGGCTTCGGCCAGTTCACCGGCGTTGAACGGAATCGGCATCCCACAACTCTCGGCAGAGGCATAGAGGCGATCAAGATGCGCGTCGAGCCGAAAGACCGCCGGCCCACTCGGCGTTTCATAGCAGCGCAGGCCTTCGAAGACACCGGTTCCGTAGTGCAGCGCGTGGGCCGAAACATGCGTGGTGGCATTCTCCCAAAGAATCATGCCGCCATTCATCCACACCCATTTACTTTGAGCGAAGGACACAGCTTGCCTCTTCTAATTTCTGGCTTTGTCTACCAGGCGTCCTGCGGCCAGCCAGGGCATCATTTCGCGCAGACGTGCGCCCACCCGCTCGATCTGATGATCTTTGGTTTGGGCTTCCAACTCCTTGAACCGTGGACGTCCGAGACGATTCTCTTTCATCCACTCGTTGGCGAATGCGCCTGATTGAACTTCTGCCAGCAGCCCTTTCATCCGGCGTTTCGTCTCGTCGTTGACCACCGCCGGTCCGCGGGTCATGTCGCCGTATTGCGCCGTGTTGGAAACGGAATAACGCATTTCTGAGATCCCGCCTTCATAGATCAAATCGACGATCAGTTTCATCTCGTGCAGGCACTCAAAGTAAGCCATCTCGGGCGCATAGCCGGCTTCGACCAGAGTTTCAAAGCCGGCCTTGATTAATGCGGTCAAACCGCCACACAGCACTGCTTGCTCGCCAAAAAGATCGGTCTCAGTCTCTTCACGAAAGTTGGTTTCGATCACCCCGGCGCGGCCGCCGCCAATCGCTGAAGCATAAGCCAAACCAATTTGGCGCGTGTCACCCGTGGGATCCTGTTGGACGGCGAGCAGGCAGGGCACGCCGGCGCCGCGTTTGTATTCGTGACGCACCAGATGGCCCGGCCCCTTCGGCGCCACCATAAATACGTTCACGTCGCCGGGCGGTTTGATAAAACCATAGTGGACCGAGAAGCCGTGTGAGAACGCGAGATACTTTCCGGGGGTCATCGACTCAGCGACATCCCGCGCGTACACATCGGGCGCCAGTTCGTCGGGCACCAACATCATGACGATGTCGGCTTCGGCGGCAGCCTGCGCCACCGGCAACACCCGCAGGCCCGCCTCTTCCGCTTTGGCCACCGAAAGGCTCTCCGGGCGAAGGCCGACCGTTACCTCGCAGCCCGACTCGCGCAGGTTATTTGATTGCGCGAAACCCTGGCTGCCGTATCCAACGACGGCAATTTTCTTTCCGCGCAAAGCGGTCGAGTCGGCATCTTTATCGTAATAGATATTCATCGATTTAATTCCTCTCAAGTGGATTCCAAAACAGGTTTAGAGTTCAAGCTTTAGCTTGCCCGTGTCGTGCGAAGCAACCTGAAGGTTGAACTCTGAACTCGAACGCCGTTAGACCAATAAACGTCCAATCGCGATGCGACCTCCGCGGGTGATCTCGTGAATACCGACTGGTCGCAAGAGTTCGATAAAAGCCTCTACTTTCTCCTTGCTGCCCGAAGTCTCAACAATCATCTGGGTGTGCGAAATGTCGACGACTTTGGCGCGGAATACCTCTACCAGACTCAGAACTTCCTGTCGTTGCGAGCCCGGCTCGGCATTTACCGTGATCAAAGCCAGATCACGTTCGATGTGCGGGCTGGTGGTTACGTCCAGCACCTGGCGAACGCGCGCTAGTCGTTCGCACTGTTTGACGATCTGCTCGATCGTGCGATCGTCGCCGTTTGTGACAATCGTGACCCGCGCCCATTCGGGGTCGAGCGTCGCGCCAACCGAAATCGTTTCAATATTGAAACCCCGCGCGCTGAATAGACCGACAATGCGAGAAAGCTCGCCCGGCTGATCTGCCACCACTATGGAAAGAGTATGGTTCATTTTCGGATTTCGGAATTCGAATTGCGGATTGCGAATTTGTGCTTCTGCTGACTCGTCTCTTAAATTCGCTATTCGCAATCCGAAATTCGCAATTCTTAAACTCCTTCACTCTGAAAAATCATGTCACGCGAGCTGGCGCCGGCGGGCACGATGGGGAATACATTCTCCTCTCTTGCAACCACGATCTCGATCACCGCGACTCCCTTATGCGAGAGGCCGGCTGCAAGCACTGCGGGCAATTCGTCGGGCTGTGTTGCGCGCACTCCAAACGCGCCGTACGCTTCCGCAAGCTTGACGAAGTCGGGCGCCACCG
>WNFG01008999.1_pt1 | contig 16963 bp, 11 predicted proteins | sample 5400431 | NCBI WGS metagenome assembly WNFG01 (sample SAMN13153346, study PRJNA577476) | soil metagenome | isolation source: 120 cm saprolite under Douglas fir tree site 2 hole 3 replicate 2 | place: USA:California | collected 2015-04-18 | reverse complement strand
GTTGGCCAAAGCGATCTGCAAGTGGTGTCCGGGGACCGACTCGTGGAGGATGGTCGATTCCAGGCAGCAGCTCGATTGCTTTTCCGGATCGACGGTGCGCATATAGAAATAACCGGCGCGTGAGCCATCGAGCGCAGGGGGTTCGTAATATTCCGAGGACGTGCGCGCGCGGTCCGAAGGAATCGCAGCGACTCCATATGTCATCCGCGGCAGCACCTTGAACAGATGTGAAAGCTCGGGATCGATCCGCTTGGCAACGTCGCGTCCATGGACAAGGATTTCCTGTTCGTTGTGGAATTTGAAGCGGGGAGCATTCAGCACCTGGTCTGAAAACTCCGCGGGACTCCCGGTGAAATTCAAATCCTGGCGAATCTTCGCCATCTCGGCCTGGATGCGCGCCACTTCTTTCAATCCGATTTCATGAATCTGGCCGGGAGTGTAGTTCGTGGTTGTTCGCCGGTTCACCAGGAACGCATACATTTCCGAGCCGCCTGGCACCGCCGAGACAGCGAGCGTGTCGCGCGCAGCGGGAACGTAGGTGCTGGCGAGGTAGTCGCGCAACTTATGCCACGCGGGAAGAAACGCCTTCGTGTAGGCGTCCACGGCGCCATTCCGGAGACGCTCTTGTTCAGTCACAGGAATCGAGGCGTTGAATTTTGTAAAGGCTTTTAGCAGTGGGCTCTGCAACGGTTCGGGAGAAGACATCTGAACGTCGAGCTGCCCGACCATCAATTGGGCCACCAGGCGCGGCTGGACTTTCCTCAGTGAAATCGCCAGATTCGCGGCGGCAATCGTCCGGTCGACCCAGCGCGGCAATGCGCGCAGCCGGGATATCTGGTCCTCATAATCCTTGACCGTGTTGGCAGGCGCGACGGCCACGGTGCTGAACACATCGAGGTGGCCGCCCACCATTTGATTCACGATGAAGTACCCAGAAATTGTGTCAACGTTTTTGATCTCGTGCTCCAGCTCCCACCGGCGAGGGATCGTCCCAACGGTCGTTGTAATCGTTGCGGCCCACGAAGGTCGCCGTTCCCGGGTCTTCACGAAGGCGGAATTCGTAGTAGTCCGAGAACAATTTATGTAGACCGTTAGTCTGAGGCCACGCAACGGAAGGAAACGCAGGGAAGAGAAGAAGGATGGCAGTAAGGCGCCAATACCGGGCGTGCCTTTTCGTTTGAGCGCTCATGAAGGGGTCCTCCCTATGAAGGTGCGCCGTTCCAGGCGGCTGGGTCCATGAAAGGTCCGGTCCATGGTAGTTTTTGGACACTCGTTTTGCCAAGCTGAGAATCAAGAAATGGGCGTTTTTGGAAGTCCTATCAGCGGAAAGGGAACACCGATGAACAGGGTTGGCAGAGCCACGATTTCTGGAGTACGATTCTCCCATTCCCGGCGCGGAATGGTTGCGCGCCTAACTTCGTTCGCCTTACGCACAGATGCGTCGGCCAAATCCGTGCTGACAAGGAGCCGTCATGCAACGAATCCTGGCGGGCTGCAAGCACAGCCCGCACCCGTTACAAAGAATCCTGGGTTTGCTGGGCGCCATCGTTTTTTGCACTTCGTTCGCTTACGGGGCGACGATCACAGGCAGCGTGAAGGGACCGGACGGCGCGCCGTTCAAGGGAGCGTTCGTGCAGGCTCAGAATACGAAGACTCGGATCACCGTCAATGTGTTGTCCCAAAAAGATGGCACGTACAGATTCGGCGATCTGCCCGGCGGGGATTACGAACTCCGGATTCGTGCGATTGGGTACAGCGCGGACCCGCGCACCGGCGTGGCTCTGTCGGAGAACCAAGCAGCCTCTTTTGATTGGGCGCTGCAGAAGGGAACTGTGCGCTGGCGGGATCTCTCCCTCTACCAAGGTGAAAAATTAATTCCGAATATTCGCGGCAAGGAAATGGTATTTGGTCCCTTGGCCAACTTCCGCGACGCGCCTTGTCAAATCTGCCATGGGTTTCAGACCCGGATGGCCTCCGTCAGCCGCGATGCCGAGGGAGCAAAAGATCGCGTGCAATACATGCGATCCAGGATGCATTTTCTGCTCGGCAGCATGGTCAACGACGAACAAGCCGATCGAGTGGCTTCGTTCATTTCGGCGGCTTTTGGCCCCGGCTCTGAGTTGCCGAAGTCTCCCGCGGACTTACCGGAATACAAAAATCTCGTGCGAACATTCGACGATGATGCGATGAACATTGTCTACGTCGAGTACGATCTGCCGGGGCCGAACCGGATGCCCTGGAGTGCGGCTCCTGATAAAGAGGGAAATCTCTGGATGCCCTATTATGGAGGCGCCAACAAGGTCGGGAAACTCGACCCGGAAACCGGGGTAGTGAAAGAATACGAAGTGCCCAATCCAAACGCTGTCGCAATTCATTCCGCTTACCCGGCCGCGGACGGCACGGTGTGGCTGGCTGAGTTTGGGATCAACAAGCTTGGAAGATGGGATCCGAAGACAGAAAAATTGACGGAATATTCAGATACGTATCTTCCCGGGAAGGAAGGACTCGTCGCGGGCGGCAGCAAGCACACGATCCGGGTTGGTCCCGATGGAGTTGCGTGGGCCAGTGGTTCGCGCATCAGCCGTTTCGATCCCAAAACAGAGAAGTTCACTGATTTTAATGAAGCGACGTATGGCGTCGTAGTGGATAAGGACGGGAATTGCTGGTTCACGCAATATTCCGCGGCCGGAAAGATCGGGAGAATCGATGGGAAGACGCTCGAGGTGAAAACTTGGAGTCCTCCCGGAAGCAACACCGTGTATTCGCGGCGAATCCAGCTGGATTCCGACGGCATCGTCTGGTTTAGCCAGTCCGGAGCTGGGCAGATCGGCAGGTTCGACCCGAAAACGGAAACCTTCAAGAACTATCCCTTGCCCGGCCCGATTCCCAGCCCCTATGCCATGAACCTCGACAAGAACCACGACATTTGGTACTCGTCGGAATATCTGGACGAAGTCGGCCGCTTGGATACGGCGACAGGCAAGGTGACGGAATATCCGTTTCCTCATTCGGAGATTACTTCGAGGGAGTACTTCCTCGATGCGCAGGGCAGGATGTGGTACGCGACTCCGTCGAATAATAAAGTTGGATATTTTTATCTGGCCGGGCAGGCAGGAGAGCCCAAGCGCGCCAGCAAATAAGGAAACGGTCGGGTCACGACCCAGTTTGGAGCTACATACCATTTCGAGTCGACGGCGAACGTGCTGGGAATTGTGCCGGACAGATGCGCCAGCGTGGTCAGGTAGCGCCGGCATCTTGCCGGCGGTGTTGCAGTTCCAAGAAAGAGCGAGGAGCCAGCGGGACGCCGGCGCTACCGAAATCATCGCATCGACAAATTGGAGCTTCCGGGAAATTGAGTCCGTACCAACGATCGGATATCAGCGGAGGCCGTCATGTTGAATATAAAGAGTCGAAGGCTTATTTTTGGTGGCCTCGTGATCGTTCTCGCGGTGGGAGCGGTCGCATGGGCGGTCTACGCTCAGTTTGGCCGGTCAAAATACACGAGTCCTCCGGCGAGCGTTGCGGCTACCATTGCCGGCGATCAAATCAACATTGAGTATTACGCGCCCTCGATGCACGGGCGAAAGGTCATGGGCGGCCTGGTCCCGTTTGGGGTGGTCTGGTGCACCGGCGCGAACTGGGCGACAAAAATTACGACGCAGGCGAGTCTTGAAATGGGCGGCCTGAAGCTCCCCGCCGGAAGCTACAGCATCTGGACGCTTCCGAACCAAAACGAATGGACTCTCATCATCAACAAGCAGACCGGCCAGTTCCATCTCTATTACGACTCTTCCCAGGACTTTGGCCGCACAAAAATGAATCTGAAGACGCTGGCCGGTCCGGTGGAGACCTTCAAGATCGAATTGAGATCCGATGGAGGCAACAAGGGAACGCTGGCGCTGCTTTGGGAAACAACGGAAGCTTCAATCCCATTCACAGTCGCTCCGTAAAGCCAATCTAGAGGTCACACATCGCATAGATTTGGGACCATCAGAGAAATCCCCACTAGCACCTGCCCAGATGCTTTGACGGGATGGGAGATAGCGCGATCTGAAACCGGTCTCCCCCGGCTGCTTCGACTGAACACCTCTTTTGAGGTGTCTCGACCACACTCTCTCCTGCGGAGGCTCTGTGATGTTGACGCCCTACGGCGACCTTGGTACGCTCATCCGCATCATATTCCCGATCGCACTAGGCAAGGAGGCAGGAATGCCCTGTGTCTCCTACAGTCGCAACCGAACCAACGCCCAAAACGGCAGCCTTACCCGTGTTTTGCGGCGTGTGTTCTGGGTTGCGGTAATGTTGTTCTGCATAGCGGCCGTGGGATGGACTGTGGGGTGTAACAGCAATGCTGGTGGCCAGAATCCGAATCCGACCCCTACAATTGCGTCCTTGAACCCCAATTCGACCGTTGCGGGCGGCGCAGGCTTCACGCTCAGTATTACCGGAACAAATTTCGTATCGTCCTCGACGGTCCAGTGGAACGGGAGCGCACGTACGGCAACCTTTGTTTCAAGCACTACTTTGCAGGCAGCAATCACGGCCGCTGACATTGCCAATGCGGGCACAGCAATGGTTACGGTCTCAACTCCTGGCCCCGGCGGAGGTACTTCCAACGCGTTAATTTTCGCCATTAATAATCCGGTGCCCACAATGGCGTCCTTGAATCCCAGTTCGGCCGTTGCGCCTGGGGCCGCGTTCACGCTGACTGTCACCGGAACAAATTTCTTATTGTCCTCGACGGTCCAGTGGAACGGGAGCGCACGTACGACAACGTTTGTTTCAAGCACTTCTTTGCAGGCAGCAATCACTGCCGCTGACGTCGCCAACGCCGGGACAGCGATGGTAACGGTTTCCAACCCCGCTCCCGGTGGCGGCACTTCCGGCTCGATAACATTCACGATTGTTGGTCCTGTCATTTCGCTTTTGAATCCCAGTTCAGCCATCGCGGGCGGTCCATCGTTTACGCTCTCTATTACCGGAACGAACTTCATTTCCTCCTCCAGCGTCCATTGGAACGGGAGCGCGCGTGCCACAACATTCGTATCAAGTATCGAATTGCAGGCGGCCATCACGGCCGCGGACGTCGCCACTGTCAACGTCTCCAACGTGACGGTTGCCAATTCGGCCGGCAGCGGCGCTACATCGAATGCTTCAACATTCTTTACTGGCAGTTCGGGAGGGACTGGGTTCGCCGTGGCCGTGGTGAATCAGACTTCAAAGGATATTGTGTACGACCAGGCGAGCCAGGTGATCTACCTTTCAGTTCCAGGCACGGCCGCAACCCATCCGAATACTGTCTCTGTGCTAAGTCTGGCCACGGCAGCAATCACCTCTTCACAACCTGCCGGAAGCAATCCAAATGTCCTGGCCATATCGGATGACAGCCAGTTTCTTTATGCAGGGATTGACGGGTCCGGTACGGTACAACGGTTCACTCTGCCGAGCTTGGCAAGTGATATGAGCCTTCCGCTGGGCGGGGCTCCTAACATTGCGCTCGAACTCCGAGTCGCGCCGGGGGCTCCCCACACGACTGCTGTCGCAGTTGGTAATCTGAATGTTAGTCCAGCCGCCGAAGGAATAACTATATTCGACGACGCTACTGCGAGACCAACCAAGGCTTTAGGTGGTTTGTTCAGCTCGATTCAATGGGGTTCCGATGCAACCACACTCTTCTCGGCCAACGATGAGTCCACCGGGTTTGACTTTTATACACTCTCGGTGAGCTCAAGCGGCGTTCTGCTGGACCAAGACTTCGGAAACAGGTTTAGCAGTTTTACTAACAAAATTCACTTTGATGTAGGTACGAAGCTCGTCTACGGGGACGACGGTCAGAGCGTCGATCCCAACGGAGTCCCGATCGGAGTTTTTGATACCTCCGGAATTTTCAACGCCTCGCCAGCGGTCATGACGCCGGACTCCACCCTGGGCAGCTCCTTCTTCGCTGGTCAGACGTCCTCCTTGGGCGGTGTAGCGACGTTTACGATACAGTCTTTCGATTTGACGCACTTCACTCCGATCGCTTCAATCACCGTCTCCGGTGTTACGGGCAACCCATTGCGTTTGATTCGCTGGGGGCAAAATGGCCTGGCATTCAACACCAGCGGGGGCCAGGTCTTCCTCGTCGGCGGGAACTTTGTTAGTCCGGCGCCTCCCTTCACCCTAACCTCCCCTCCAATACCTACGCCACCACCAACACCCGCGCCCAACGCGCCCACAATCACCTTGTTGAATCCTAGTTCGGCCGTCGCGGGTGGCTCAGGATTCACATTGATTGTTACAGGGACAAAGTTCGATCCCGCCGCTCTCGTGCAGTTCGACGGGAGGGCGCTAGCGACAAACTTCGTTTCGAGTACCCAATTGATGGCAACGATCACTGTTGGCGATATCGCCGTGCCGGCTACTGCCAACATTACGGTTGTCAATCCGCCTTCCAATGGAGGGACTTCAAGCGCTGCGATGTTCTTTATCGGCAGTATCGGGGGAACCAGTTCTGGAGGGACGGCGTTCGCCGCAATAAGAGTAAATCAGGCATCCAGAGACATCGCGTTTGACTCCGTCCACGGGGTATTCTATCTTTCGGTGCCCGGCACGGTGGCCGGCATCGGGAATACGGTTTCCGTCCTCGACCCCTCTTCGGCCACCATTACAGGGTCGGCATTTGCGGGAAGCAATCCAAACGTCCTCGCCATATCAGACGATGGCCAGTTCCTTTATGCCGGGATTGATGGGTCTGCGTCCGTTCAGCGGTTTGCCTTGCCAGCCTTGGGGACGGACATAAAATATTCACTCGGCGCGGATTCTTTCTTCGGCCCATACTTTGCGCTGGACCTCCAGGTAGCACCGGGATCTCCCCATACGACTGCGGTCACGCCCGCCAATGTTGGCTTCAGCCCTTCCGCCCAGGGAGGATTATTAATCTTTGATGATTCGACTGCGAGACCAACGAAGGCCCCAGGTTTTGGTGGTACGGGTAACTTGTTTGACTCACTTCAGTGGGGACACAATGCAACTACGCTCTTCGCAGCTAACACGGAAGACTCCGGTTTCGATTTCTACACACTGTCGGTGAACTCAGGCGGCGTGTCTTTGAATCAAGACTTTCGTGGCGCAGGGGACGGTAGTCGAATTCATTTCGATGCTGGTACGAATCTAGTCTATTGCGATAATGGCCGCGTGATCGATCCCTCGAACGGAACCAACCCCCCTGGCTTCCTGAATTCAGGGATCATGAGGATGGTACCGGACTCGGCTCTGAATACCGCGTTCTTTGCTAGCCAGTCCGGGTCAACTGTCACCATCCAATCCTTCAATGTGACGACCCGAACCCTCATCAGCTCAATCACTATATCCAACGTGACGGGGAGCCCTCAGCGCTTGATTCGCTGGGGCCAGAACGGCTTGGCCTTCAACACCGACGGTGGCCAAGTCCTCCTCATTGGCGGAAATTTCGTGCGTTAGAATGAGCCGGTTGGTCAGATGCTAGCCAATCGAATCGAGCGTTGGCTTGCTGGCTCGCCTCGCGACTGACATGCTGAAGCACTACCCCTTGCCCAGATGTTTTGACTCCCGGTTCGACCGCGCTTACACTCAAATCAATGGGTTCACGTCCTCGCTACCCGCGGTCCTATGGCTCCCGCATCAGCTGGGGTGGGATGCTGACGCCCGCCATTCGCAACATCATCATGGCCTGCACTGGAATGTTCCTGGTGCAAACGCTGATTCAATTGTTTTTTCCGCTATCGTACACGGCAATTTTCAACCATGTGGTCGGTCTGACGCCCTGGTTCGTCACGCACAAGCTTTTTTTGTGGCAGCCCGTGACGTACCTGTTTCTCCATGGCGGCATCATGCACCTGCTGTTCAACATGCTGTTCCTGTGGATGTTCGGCTCGGACCTGGAGCGCACTTGGGGCACGCATCGCTTCTACATATTCTTTTTCGTGACGGGAATCGGGGCGGGCTGCATCAACGTCCTGGTGAAGACATTGCTCGATATACACGGCACGGGCGATTCGGTGACGATCCCCACGATCGGCGCATCCGGCGCGATCTACGGTGTGTTGCTAGCTGCGGCGATTGTGTTCCCCGACCGTCAGATATGGCTGATCCCGTTTCCAGTGCAGATTCCGATGAGGATTTACGTGGCGGGCGCGATTGCCATCGAATTTTTCTTCACACTCGGAGCTGGCGGGGACAGCGTCAGCCATGTGACGCACCTCGGCGGTGCGCTCGTGGGCTATCTCTATCTTCGCCGGGGGCTGTTCCTGTACCGTGCGCGCAACGAATATCTCGACTGGAAGCGCCGCCGGGCCAAGCGGAAGTTTGAAGTCTACATGCGCGACCACAAGAATGAGCCGCCGAGCAGCTCCGATGACCGCTGGGTGAACTAATCTTGTTTTTCAGGGATGAAGCACAACACTGGGGTGTGGGTCAGGGCTTCAGCCCTGACAAAATGGACTGAAAGGATGGGGGCTTTAGAGCGTCTTCGAGTTAAGTGTTTACACTTGACAGCACATTTGTTCTCAATTTAGGGCCAAAAAATGCAGTACCGCGTATGGGTTTGAACAGAAAATGCTCTAGCCCCTGAAGCCGTTTCGAACTTCGGGGGCTGAAGCCTTTGTGTTCCAGGCCCTCGAATGTCGTGGCTGAAGCCACGACCCACAAAGACTGGTTCGAAGGGATGACAAACTGGGAGGCGCAGAGTACGTGTGCCTCCCATCTATCGCTTCGCGCGGCGCGTTTGCTCATCTTTGCTGCCGATCACGTGAAACTTCATGAAGTTCGTCGTGCCGCCGACAAACAGCGGCGTCCCGGCCACGATTCCCACGACATCCCCACGCTTGACGAGATGCTCTTCGAGCAGGCGCTTTTCGGTGACGAGGACTAGCTCCTCGATGTTTTGCACTCTGGCGATTGTTCGCGGCACCACGCCCCAGTAGAGCGAGAGTCTCCGCCTTGTTTCCTGGATCGTCGAAAAGGCAATTATGGGACGGCGCGGCCGGTGTTTTGAAATCAAGCGGCCCGTCGAGCCGGTTTCCGTGAATACGGCGATGACCTTCATTTGCAATTCTTCTGAAGCGTGACAAATCAGTTCGGCGGCCGTCTCCGCGATGTTGAATTGCGCGGGTTGCGGCCGCAGGACGCGCGAATCGCTGGACTCGGCTTCGCGGATGATGCGGTCCATCATTTCCACTGCTTCGATAGGGTACGATCCCGCGGCGGTTTCGGCGGAGTACGTCCGAGGCTTCGGCGCGCGTCGGGCGCGGATTCTGCGTCATGGACTCGAGCATTTGCGTCGCGGTGATCACCGGCAGCCGCGCCTCGCAGGCCTTTGCGATAATCAGCTTTTGAATTACCGGCACTTTTTCAGGGCTCATCTCCACGCCCAAGTCGCCGCGGGCAACCATCACGCCATCGGCCACGCGGAGAATTGCGTCAAGATTCTCAATCGCCTCGGGCTTTTCGAGCTTCGCAATGATAGGGACGTTCTTGCGCGCGCGCGTAACCGCGGATTTCGCCAGAAGCACATCTTCGGCGCTGCGGACGAAGCTGACCGCGATGAAATTTGCGCCGTGGCGCAACGCGAACGCGAGGTCATTACGATCCCTCGCAGTGACGGCGGGAATCCGCAGTTTGACGCCGGGCAGGTTGATGCCCTTGTGTTCGCCCAGTTCTCCGCCGTTGACAACTTGGCACAAAACCGAGTTCGACGTCGTCGAGAGCACCCGAAGCTCGATGAGGCCGTCTCCCAGGAGGATGCGGTTACCGCGGGAGACGTCACGCGGCAAGCGTTTGTAGGTGGTGCTCACAACGGCGCTGGTGCCGGGGCGATCGAGTGTCGAGATCGTGAAGCGTTGCCCCGCGCGCAATTGAACGTGTTGGCCATCCACGAGCGCGCCCGTGCGGATTTTCGGCCCCTGCAGATCCGCAAGAATCCCGATGGGCTTCGAGAGCCGCGCGGAAGCCTCGCGCAACCGCTTGATCGTCCGCGCGTGCTCCTCATGAGTCCCATGCGAAAAATTGAGCCGCGCGACATCCATCCCCGCGCGCATCAGGCGTTCGATCATGTCCGCGGAATCGCTGGCGGGTCCGAGCGTGCATACAATTTTAGCGCTGCGAAAATTCATGGTCTTTTTCCGGACCCATTCGACCGGGAAGGAGTGTGTGGTTTCTTCGGCCTACTTCGAGGAGGCGAAGTCGCTCACGACATGATACAGGAACATAACGCCTTTGCGAAAGCTGTCGACAGGAATGCGCTCGTCGTCCCCGTGCATTCGCGCATCATCGCTTTCGGTGAGAGGGAAGGGTTCCAAGCCATAGGCCTGAACTTTGTGGAGGCGGAGGCTGGCCGAATCGGTCGCCCCGGTGGAAAGAAAAGGAATAGCGATGGCCCCGGAAAAATCCTGTGGTGTAATCCGCTCGATGGTTTTGTACAGCTGGTTGGTGATGTCGGAAGGTGGCGCGTTTTCGCCAGGGTCGCGAGCAAGTTTGAATCGGATCTGGGGGTCGTTGACGACCTTCGCGAATTGGCCGATCAGCGCATCGACGGAATGTCCCGGCAGCATTCGCACATTCAGGTTGGCCGTGGCTTCCGAGGGAATCACGTTGTTCCGGAATCCGGCGTTGATGATCGTCGGCGTGATCGAGTCTCGCAGCATCGAGTTCCACATGGGACTTTCCTCGGAGAGATGCTTCACCGCCAAGTCGGCCCGTTCGGGCTGTTCGAGCGCGCGCATCCATTTGGCGGTATCGTTCTCTTCGACCTTGGCGAGCTGCTCGAAATAGCGCCGTGTAATCGTATTGGGCTCTGCCGGGACCTGGTATGTCCCGAGTTTTGCGATAGCCGCGGCCAAGTGAACCACGGCATTGTCCGGGCGCGGCATTGAACCGTGCCCCGAGGGTCCGGTAGCAGTAACGACAACGTTGTACGAGACCTTTTCGCTCGCCTGGATGCCGACATACTGCACCTTGCCGTCTTTCAACATCACGCGCCCGCCTTCGTTCAGGGCATAGGCGCAGGCAATTTTGTCCCAGTATTTCTCAATGGTGACCTTGATGCTGGCCGCGCCGCCTCCCTCTTCGTCGTCGGTGGCCAGGAAAATGACGTCGCGCCCCAGCCTCGCGCCGGTGCGCTTCAGCTCGACTATGGTGGCGAGGTTCGCGGCGAGCATGCCCTTGTCGTCGATCGATCCTCTGCCGTAAAGGTAGCCGTCACGGGCGATCGCGCCGAACGGGTCCACAGTCCACTTGGTTGGATCGACACCGACAGTATCCTGGTGCGCGACCAGCAGCAGCGCGTTCGCCGGGTCCGCCAGCGGGCCTGCTTGTAGGCGGCCGATGACGATGCTCCGTCCCGGCGCCATTTCCACTACTTCATTCGGAATACCCTCTTTTTGGAGTATCCCTGAAATGTATTTTGCGACAGCCAGTTCATTGCCGGGAGGATTCGATGTGTTGATTCGGACCATGTCGGCCAGCCAGCCTTGTGCCTCCTCGGCGAGTTTCCCGAGGTCGGGTTGCGAGGACGGCGCCTGCGCGCGGGTGTTCCCACTCAGGATGGCGAGCCAGCTAAAGACGAGGATGATTAGGGACAAACGGCGAAACATGGCGCGATCCTCCCAGCGAAGTGTCTTTCATTCCGGCGGGCTACAAGTCGCCGACGTGCCACTCGCCCGCCAAAGCAGCGCGGCGAGCGGGAAGCCAGACCGCCTAGGCGGGACGGCGCGTATACTCCGCATCTGTCAAAACACTTGCAATTCAATCATCCTACCACGTGCGTGTGGGTCGCAAGCCACGCAAGCAGATCGATGTGCTGCGATGAAAAACTGCATTTGAACATCCCTGCGGTTCGTGGCAGCATCGAACAAGCAGAGTAAGCACCGTTTGGCCGGTTCTCGCGGTTTGGCGCTGGCGCCTCCCGCATCCGGCAGCAAGTCCTGATTCCGAGAGGTTTACCAAGCCATGCGAACCAGTCTTATTCGCGGGTTAATGCTGGGGGCGCTCATTTTCACGCTACTGTTTCCAGCGGGAGAAACTCGCGCCTGGGCGCAGGGAAAGGACAAGCAGCCGCCGCAAGCCCCGCCGGAGCAGACGCCGGGCGGGTTCGCCATTTCCGTCACAGTGCCGGTGGTAAGCGTGGACGTGGTGATTACCGACAACAACGGGAATTTTTTGACGGGACTGAAGAAGGAAAATTTCCGCATCACTGAAGACGGCGCGGCGCAGTCGATCACGAACTTCGCGCCCTCCGATGCGCCCATCACGATCGTGCTGTTGTTGGAATTCAGCAGGTTGGGCTATCAGTTTTTTACCTACAATGCGCGCAACTGGTCCGCGGCCTTCCTCAGCAATCTCAAGCCAAATGATTGGGTCGCGCTGGAGACATTCAACATGCGCTCCAACGTTGACGTGGACTTTACCCACAACCGCGACGAAATCATGCAGGGACTTTACCAGATGGTGTATCCGCCATTTAGCGAATCGAATCTCTTCGATGCCCTCGCGGATGTCCTGGACCGCATAAAGGATGCCAAGGGCAAGAAGTCCGTCCTCGTCCTGGCTTCCGGGATAGACACGTTCAGCAGAATGAATCTCGACCAAGTCATGAAACGGATACGGGAGACCGACGCGACCATTTTCACCGTCGGCGTTGGTGAGCAGCTCTTCATCAATCAGAACCCCGGAGCATTTGGCGAACAGATGATCTATATCCAGGCGCAGAACCAACTCAAAACATTCGCGGCCATGACGGGAGGACGCTCGTGGCTCCCGCGCTTCGATGGCGAGATTCCCAGCATCATGCAGGATGTGGCTGCCAGTTTGCGTAACCAGTACAGCATGGCTTACTCCCCATCCAATGGAACGCTCGACGGGAAGTACCGGAAGATCAAAGTGGAACTCGTGGCGCCTGACGGCGGCCCCCTGACTGTGCTGGACCAGAAGGGCAAGAAGGTGAAGTACCAAGTGTACGCCCGCCAGGGATATACGGCGCCGAAATCGAATGTGGACAAGTAGCCGTGTGCAATCCGTGCGGTAGAGTCTATTCGGCAACTCATACGTGAGACGCTATGGTAGCGTCGGCCTTCAGGGCGACATTGTAGATTCAAGCTGCCCGCCTGAAGGCGGGCGCTACATAGACCAAAACTTTTTCCGCTAAGGAGTGAGTTTCAACGCAAGCTCGCGGGCGCGAGCGGCGTTGAGCCCGAATTGAGCGTCCATCTTGGGGTAAGGTGCGCCTTGACGGGGACGATACGTTTCAAGGCCCACTCGAAGTTGCGCTTCAGCGACTCGCAGCCGTGTGGCATCGGCGGCCAATTCCACGGCAGCTGCAGACTCAAGACGCAGGGAATCTTGTAGAGCCAGCCTTCGTCATCGGGCACCAGGAACTGGTAATCCCGCGCTTCTTCGTACTGCCCGCCGCGCAGCGTCGGCATTTCGCCCTGAAACTGATAATCGTAGCGGCTCGTTGCGGTGCGCAGTCGTGTCCATCCGGGTTGCGCGTCTTCGGTCATCGTCTTCTGAAGTGTTTCTGGTTTACCTCATTCTTGCAAAGCCCCATTTTGGAATGCTGTCTGCGAGTGCCAGCTTTCCTGAGGTATACTCGCCATTCAAGGAAACTCGGAGGCTTCATAAAAATGAACTTACTGCGCGCCAGTGTTTTGCTTGCGCTGTTCGCTTTGCCTGTCTTCGCTCAGAATCCTGCCCAGGGCCAACCGGCGCGGATTCTTGGAACCATCGATTCTTTCAATGGACACATACTTTCGGTGAAGTCGCAGGATGGCCAGGTTACTTCAATAACGGTTCCTCCGGATCTGCGGGTTATGGCGAATGCCAAAGCCGACCTTGCCGATATCAAGCCGGGCGATTTTGTCGGGTCCGCGGCAGATAAGGGTCCAGACGGCAAGCTGCATGCCGAAGAGGTTCACATCTTCCCTGAAGCGATGCGCGGCACAGGCGAGGGCCATCGCCCCATGGGCCCCGATCCCAATCGCACGATGACCAACGGCACCGTCACCATGGCGGGGCCGGAGGAACGGACCATGACGAACGGCACCGTCAGCGGAGTCAGCGGCAGTTCAAGCAGGACTATCGTGCTCAAGTACAAGGACGGGGAGCAGGAGATCGAAGTGGCGCCAGACACGCCAATCGTAACCCGGGTTGTCGGAGACAGAAACCTCTTGAAGCCGGGCGCGACCGTATTGATCCTCGCCGCACAAAAGGACGGCGGCCTGGTTGCCGCGGGCCTGACCGCTGAAAAGGACGGCGTCAAGCCAAGGTAACAGGCCAGTTCGATTCGGCTAGGAGATTTGGCCTTATTCCGATGGACCTCGACCTTACCCAGCCTGGGGTGGAAGCCATTCCAAGGAAGGATTCCCTACTGCGACACAGGAATCTTAAGTCCAGGCTCCTATGGCTGCTCCTTTTCGTTGTCTTGGGTCTTGGTTTCTACCGTCTTCGTTACGATTTGCGCAGCTATTCCTTGTTGGAACATTTTCTTGATCCCCAAGCTTCAGGCCCTCTGTTGCGCTGGGAATCCTATGCGGTGACCACGCAGGAGATCACTTTTCCTACCGCAACCGGTCCTGTACGAGCACGTTTGTACGTGCCAAGCGGCGTCGCGCATCCTCCGGGCATGATTGTCGTGCACGGAATCCATCACTTGGGGATTGACGAGCCGCGGTTGATGAGCTTTTCGCGCGCGGCTTCTAGCGCCGGGTTCGCGGTGCTGACACCCGAGATCAGCGCCCTGGCCGACTACCATGTCGATGCGGCTTCGATTGCGACGATCGGTGAATCTCCCACGTGGCTGCAGCAGAGTCTAGGCACTGGCCCCGTGACGGTGGTTGCGGTGAGTTTCGCGGGCGGGCTCTCGCTGCTTGCGGCCTGCGATCCGCGCTATGCCCCGCACATTCGATCGTTAGTCCTGATGGGAGCCTACGATGATCTCGGGCGCGTCTCTCGCTTTCTCGCGACCAGCCAGGCCGAGCTTCCCGATGGACGCATAGTGCCTTATACCGCGCACGATTACGGCGCGGCCGTTTTTGTGTACTCCAATCTGGAGAAGTTTTTTCCGGAGAGCGACCTGGGCGTCGCGCACGAGGCTCTGCGCGATTGGCTGTGGGAGCAGCCTCAGGATGCGCGGGCGTTACTCGTGCGGCTGACTCCTGCTGGCCGGGCCACCATGGAATTGTTGCTCGCGCGGAAAATTGACCGCCTGCGTCCGCAATTGTTGGACGTCATCCGAGCGGACGAGTCGCTGCTTGCGGCAATTTCGCCGCAAGGGAAACTGGGCAATCTGCAGGTGCCGGTTTTCATTCTGCATGGCTCGACCGACGACATTATTCCGTCCACGGAGAGCCTTTGGCTGCAACGGGAAGTCCCTCCGAAATATTTGCGCGAGGTGCTGATTACCCCTGCATTTTCTCACGTCGATCCGGATAAGCACGCGGCATGGTATGAAAATCTACGGCTTGTGGAGTTCCTTGCGGGCGTTCTCCGCCTTTCGGATTCATGGGTGGGCGCCAGATGAAATCTGAAATGGCTTAGCAGATTCCAATCCAAGGATTTTCACCAGTCACCAGTCACGAGTCACCATTCACTTCCTCTGCCGCAGATCATGTCCGGACATTTCATCCGGCACAGGAAGACCGAGGACGCCGAGCATCGTCGGCGCGATATCACGCAAAGAGCCGCCGGGCACGAGCGGCGTATTGCCGTCCTCCGTCGCAATGATCAGCGGAACGGGGTTCGTTGTGTGATAGGTATGCGGCCCGCCGGTCACGGGATCGATCATCGTTTCGGCGTTGCCATGATCAGCAGTCACAATCCACGCTCCGCCGCGCGGTTGCAGCGCCTGCCGGATGCGGCCCAGGCACTCGTCCACGGTTTCGACCGCCTTGATCGCGGCTTCCAGCTTTCCCGAGTGGCCGACCATGTCGGCGTTCGCGAAATTCATCACGATCGCGTCAAAATCGCCCTTTTCGACGGCTTTCACGATGTTGTCAGCGATGCCCGCGGCGCTCATCTCCGGTTTCAGATCGTACGTGGGCACTTTCGGCGATGGGACGAGGATGCGCTCCTCGCCGCCGAACGGTTTTTCGATTCCCCCGTTGAAGAAATACGTGACGTGGGCGTACTTCTCGGTTTCGGCGCAGCGGAGATTCTTCAGATTCTGCTCGGCGAAAACCTGCGCGAGGATGTGCGCGATCTTCTCGGGAGCAATCACGTAGCGCAGCCACGTCCAGGCTTTGTCGTACTGCGTCATCGTGACGTAACAGAGATTTTTTGGACGCATCGCGTCAGCGAATTCCTTGAACCCCGGTTCGGCGATGGCGCGCGTCATCTGGCGGGCACGATCGGCGCGAAAATTGAAGAAAATCACGGCGTCGTCATCGCGAATCGGCCCCACAGGGGGAGCTGAGGGTGTGGCACTCTCGGTGATCACGATCGGGTCGATAAATTCATCGGTGATGTCTCGTTCGTAGCTGCGGCGGACGGCTTCGACCGGATCGGCGGTCCTCACCGGGGAATCGCCGTGAACGACGGCGCGGTAGGCGCGCTCGACGCGCTCCCAGCGGTTGTCGCGGTCCATCGCATAGTAGCGGCCTGTAAGCGACGCGATGCGCCCACGGCCGATTTCGCGCATTTTTTGCTGCGCTTGCTGGATGTATTCGACGCCGCTATGCGGCGGGGTGTCGCGGCCGTCCATGAAGCAGTGGACGAATACGCGCTCGACGTGCTGCTCGCGCGCCATGCGCAGCAGCGCAAAAAGATGCTGCAGGTGCGAGTGCACGCCGCCATCGCTCAGCAGGCCGAGGAGATGCAGATTGCGCGCGCGGCCGCGCTCCATCGCCTCGACCAGCAGCGGCTGCTTGAAAAATTCTCCGCTCGCGATCATCAGGTCGATGCGCGTGATGTCCATATGAATGATCCGGCCCGCGCCCATGTTCATGTGGCCCAC
>WNFG01003214.1_pt1 | contig 16963 bp, 11 predicted proteins | sample 5400431 | NCBI WGS metagenome assembly WNFG01 (sample SAMN13153346, study PRJNA577476) | soil metagenome | isolation source: 120 cm saprolite under Douglas fir tree site 2 hole 3 replicate 2 | place: USA:California | collected 2015-04-18 | reverse complement strand
GGCGTCCCGTTCTTCAGCGCCCGGTAACGCGCGGGCGTCAGCCCAAAGGCGGACTTGAACGCCCGCGTGAAGTGGGCCTGATCGGCGAAGCCCACCTCATAAGCTATCTGGCTCAGAGGAAGGCGGCGGTCGATCCTCTCCCGCGCAAATGCGAGCCGCCTCATCATTAGATACCGATGGGGGCTGGTGCCCAACCAGATCCGGAACTGCCGGCAGAGATCGAAGCGCGAGAGTCCCGTAATCGATTCCAACTCCGTCGAGTGTACGGGGCGCGTCCGCGCAGCGTCGAGGAAACGGCGAGCCCGCTCGACCGCCTGCACGTCCACGCGGCGCGGAGGAGGGGATGGCCGACGCTCCGCCGCGAGCAGCCCCCGGGCCAGGTCGAGGAGCAGGCTGTCCGCGGCCAGCGAGTCGAGCGGGGAGGAAAACGCGCCCCGGACCGCGCTCGACAGAGTCGCGTTTCTCGAGACCGGAGCGCTCACGAACGGTAGGGGCCGCGGCCCGCCGTGGACCGCCCGCACCGCTTCGACGAGAAGCGCTGGTTCCACGTAGACGATTCGATACCCGAACCCCTGCTCGGTTCCCGCCCGCCCGTCATGCACCTCGTCGGGGTAGAGCGCCACCACGTCTCCGGGCGTGCTGGCGTGCACTGCCCCGCGATACTCGAATGACTACACCCCCGAGTCGGTCACGCCGATCGCGTAGGTGTCATGGCGGTGCTTCCGGTAGGCCTCGCCCGCGAACCACGCGCGTAAGAGCTCGATGCCTCCCGAGCTGGTCGCTTCCGCGATGAAGCCCCCCGCGTGCTCCTGGCACGATCGTTCAAGACCGGCGGCGACAGATCGACTTTGTTTGGGTCGCAGCATTCGTGATGTCGCGGCAGGCTACCCCGCTTGCAGGAGGATGAGTACGACCGAGCAGATCATCATATTGCCGCGATTCGGCACGACCCGATTCTTCGGGCATACCCTACCGGCTGCGTTGGCCCTCTTCGTGGTTGCCTGTGCTTCGCAACCGTCCGCGCCTCGACGGGGGGTCGCGCTCGCCCCCTGTCGACTCAAGGGCAGCGGGCTTTCAGCGAATTGCGGGAGCCTCCGGGTGTTGGAGGATCGCGCGAACCCGCAAGGGCGCTCCCTCGATTTGAAGATCGCCGTGGTGCCCGCCCTCGCGCGCGATCCGGCGCCTGATCCGCTCTTCTTGCTCGCCGGCGGACCCGGACAGGCCGCGACCGAAGTGATTCCACCGGTGCTCGGGGCCTTCGAGCGGATCCACCGAACCCGAGATCTCGTGATGGTCGATCAACGCGGGACCGGATCTTCGCACGCGCTCGCTTGCGATCTTCACGAAGCAGGGGCGTCGCTGGGCGACCGCCTCGATTCGAATGCCTTCAAGCCGGAGGTGCTCCGCAAGTGCCTCGCTGCGTATGACGCGGATCCGCGCTTCTACACCACCTCGATCGCCATGCAGGACCTGGAGGAAGCGCGCCAGGCGTTGGGCTACGATCAGATCGATCTCTGGGGCGGCTCGTATGGGAGCCGGGCGGCGCTCGTTTATTTGCGCGAGCACGGCCAGCACGTGCGCGTCGCGGTCCTGGACGGCGTCCTGCCGACGAGCGCGAAGCTCATCCAATCGCTCGCACCCAATGCGCAGCGCGCGATGGACTTGCTTTTCGCGCAGTGCCAAGCCGAGCCGGCTTGCGGCGCGGCCTTCCCGGATCTGCGCGCCTGCTTAGCCAAGCTCCTCGACGAGCTCTCACGTGAGGCTTCGCAGGTCCGCGTGGGAGATCCCCTGACCGGAAAGCCGACCGACGTCACCATTTCCTACCAGGCGTTCGTGAAGAGGCCGCCCGCACGTTGCCGAACAGCTTCCACCTGGTAGTGCCGGGAGTGGGCCATGGCGTCAGCGCGGAGAGCTGCATTCCTCGGCTGATGGCACAATTCATCGAGGAGGGGTCGGTGTCCGAGCTCGACCGCGCCTGTTTTTCAGAGCTGAAGCGGCCGGCCTTCTTCGTCAACTTCGCGGAACCGCCGCCATGATCGAGGTGAGCCGCTTGCGCAAAGGGTTCGGCGAGATCACCGCGGTGGACGACGTCTCGTTCTCGGCGGCCGACGGCGCGGTCACCGGTCTGCTCGGGCCCAACGGCGCGGGCAAGACGACCACGTTGCGGATGCTCACCACCCTGATCGCCCCGGACCGCGGCGAGGCGCGCATCGACGGGCTCAACGTCGCGCACAGCCCCATGGAAGCCCGGCGACGCATCGGCATTCTCCCGGACGCGCGAGGGCTCTATGCGCGGCTGACCGCGCGGGAGCACATCGAGTACGCGGGCGCGCTGCACGGAATCTCGCGACGGCATCTCTCGCCGCGGGTCGACGCTTTGATCGACCTGCTCGAGATGCGAGACATCGAGAACCGCCGCGCGGAGGGGTTCTCGCAAGGAGAGCGGGTCAAGGTGGCGCTTGCGCGCGCCCTGGTGCACGAGCCGCGCAACGTGATGCTCGACGAGCCCACCAACGGCCTGGACGTGATGAGCACCCGCGCCGTGCGCGAGCTGATCCGCGGCCTGCGCCGGGAGGGGAAGTGCGTCCTCTTGTCGAGCCACGTGATGCAGGAAGTGAGCGCGCTCTGCGATCGGATCGTGATCATCGCGCGCGGCCGGGTGCTCGCCGATGGCTCCCCGCGGGAAATCTGCGCCGCGGCGGGAAAGGACAACCTCGAGGAGGCGTTCGTCTCGGTGATCGGGAGCGCTCAGGGGCTGGTCCAATGATTCGAGCCATCTTCCACAAGGAATGGAAGGACCACCTTCGCGATCGGCGCTCGGTGCTGACCTCGTTGCTCGTTCCCATCATGGGGCCGGTCGTCTTCCTGATCACGCTCGAACGCCTCGCGGCCTCGACGCGGGAGGACAAGCCGCTCGTGGTGGCGGTCGTGGGGGCGGCCAAGGCACCCAATCTCGTCGCCTTCCTCCAGCGGCAAGGAGCAATCGTCGAGCAGGCGCCCGAGGATTTCGAGGCGCAGGTTCGCGACGGCAAGCTGAACCTCGCGCTCTCGATCCTCGAGGACTACGGGAAGGAGCTCACGGCGGGTCGCAGCGCGCCGGTGCGCCTGTTCGAGGACAGCTCGCGCGCACAAACGAGACAACAGGGGGCGCGGGCCCGCCGGCTGCTCGAGGCGTATGCGCGCAGGATGAGCATCTTGCGGATGATCGCGCGCGGCGCCAGTCCTTCGCTGGTCGCGCCCCTCGATCTGACCGACGTCGATCTGGCGACTCCGGAGAAGACCGCGGCGAACGTGCTGCAGACTCGCCAGCGATCTGACGGCCGGCGAGCGCGAGCGCGGGACGCTCGAGCCGCTCCTGCTGAATCCGGTGGGACGCGGCAAGGTCGCGGTGGGCAAGTGGCTGGCCATCGTCGCGTCCATCGATGCTGGCCTCCTGGTAGCTCTGGCGGGATTCGCCTGGGCCATCGCGCGGCTCCCGTTGCAGGACCTCGGGCTCCGGTTTCGCCTCGGGCCGCCGGAGGTGCTCGGGTTTCTCGGCGCGTGCCTCCCGCTCGCGCTCCTCGCGGCCGCGCTGCAGATGACCGCGGCGCTGTTCGCGCGCACCTACAAAGAAGCCCAGACCTACCTGGCGTTGATGATGCTCCTGCCCATCGTCCCGGCCAGTTATCTGATGCTACACCCGATGAAGGCGACGCTGCCGGCGATGCTGGTTCCGGTCCTCGGCCAGACGCTGCTGATGTCGGAGGTGCTGCGGGGCGAACCGCTGCGGATCGGCTGGTTCCTCGTCGCGGCCTTGTCCTGCGCCCTCGGCGCAGCCGGGTTTCTCTGGTGGGCCGCGCGGCTCCTCGAGAGCGAGAAGATCGTCTTCGGGCGTGGCTCCGGAAGTTGATGCCGGGCTCGCTGCAAGGACAGGGCATTGAAGCCGACACTGAAGCCAAATTCCAACGTGTTCATCACTCTGCTGACATCGACAGAACGAAGGCTCAGTTGAAAATCGACAGGCCCGGCCGATAAGCGTCGTCCGCGTAACACACGGGCAGTGGGAATTGCTCGACCACCGGATCCGCCGGCTTGCGTGGAGCTGCCGGGCATTGGGGCGCGCGCGGTTGCTCCTTTGCATTGTCGAGGAAGGAGGTCGCTCTTGCTCTGGCGGACGCGACGTTTTCGTGCGCTCCCGGACTTCGGAGGGAAGCAACGCGGAAGAGAAGGCAGTGTCCACGAAACTGAGCGGCAGTTTGAGGACGAAAAGCGTCTTGAATTTGCCTCTCGCTTGGCTGAACGGCGCTTGGCCGCGGGCCAGGGGCACAGCATTCTCCGCTGGTGCTCCAAGGGAGGTCGTATTTCCAGTATCGGCCCGTTCGGGGGCGCAGTCACAAGGCAGGCCGCGTTTCACCGCAATTGCGCGCCATCTTGAAAACCACCGATGGCGGCGCCACCTGGTTCGCCGCGGGCAGCATGCCGCGTGAGATCAATGCGCTGCTCATCGATCGGGAGAATCCAAATATTGTCTACGCGGAGGCACGACCTGGCGCTGACCGGGCCGGGATTCAAAGGCGTCGAGGGCGTGCCGGTGTGCCATCCATAAGTCAGGAAACCGGCGCACGGCCGGTCTGCCGGCAGGCTGACGCGACCTGCCTGCGCGCTCGACCCCGGGATCATCGCCGCGCCAATTGGTCGACGCTTACCCCGAATTGCCGTCCATCGTCACCGCGAACGTGCACGCGGAATCATTCTGGAACGGAACCTGGTCGGGATTGAGATTGACGACGGTGTTCTGGTTGAACGAACCGGTACCCGTGACTCCTGACCTTATCCAGATGCCCTGGGTTGCCGGGTGATCGATGAGGTTGTTCGAAACGGTAACGTTCTCGAAGGTAGCCCCGATGACCAAGCCGGCGCGTCGGGAATCCTGGATCACGTTGTTGCTGATAACAACATTTGTATAATCGTCGGGTCGAGATCCGACGGACATGCCGTAGCGATTGGTGGTGTTCCAACCTCCGCCGCGGAGAACGACATTCCCGTCGATCGTTGCGGACTCCAACGGTTGCCCGCTGGCGCCAAAGACGCTCACATCCATGCCGTTATTGGCCGCGGGATCCGTGCAGAGATTGTTCTGGACGAGGACGTTCCTCCCGCCAGCCACGCGCAACGAATTGGCCCACCAGGGCGCAACGGTCGTGTTGTTCAAAATCCTGGTGCCGTCCATCTGGCCGTTCAGGCCGCTGGGGCCCCGGTCGGAATAGGTCGCGATTCCGTCGTCTCCAGCGCCGCGGACAAAGTTGTTTTGCGCAGTGAGGTTCAGACCGAGCCGGTCGGGATTGGGCGTGTTGCCGTTGTTCAGGTTAATCCCGTCCGCCCAGCTGTCCGCGACGCGACTGTCCTGGATCGTCCCGTTGGTGCCGCTCAACCACTGCGCGTCACAATGCTGAACCCAAACCCTCTCAATCAGCCATCCGCCCGCGCCAGTGGCGGTGATCCCAGAGTCGTCGCCGCTGACTCCGCCGACGCCTCTGTAGATTGCGTCCGAGTCGATCGAAATATCCCGGAGCGTCGTGCCGGAGCCAACCATGATGTTCGAGCGCCACGGAGTCCTCGGCGGCGGAAGGGGGACATTCTTGTAGATCATCGAATGCCACATTCCTGCTCCGTTCACCGTGACGCCGGTCAGGTCCAAGGGATTGGATGCGAGGCTGGCCACCATGTATTTGCCTGGTGGAATCCAGACTGATCTCCCCTGAGCTCGTGCGTCACGGACGCAATTCTGGATCGCAACCGTGGAGTCCGTCGTAAAAGTGGGATCTGCGTTGTAGGGAGCGTCCGTTATCGACAGGGAATCGGGAGGCTGCGCAAGCGGAGGAGGAACGGCCTCCAAGTCGATGCAATCGATGTCGTACACCGGGGAGGTATTGTTCTCGTCCTGCTGGAGAGTGATCGTGCTTCCGGCCGCGATCGGAGCGCCGGTGATAAAAGCCCGGTCCTCGTTGTAGAAGTGGTAGGGCATGCCGCCGCCATGGGGGTCGTCAGGGTTGGTCGCGGAGCCTCGGTAGACCCAAGATTGTTGCGAGCTCAATGTGAGCTCCTGCCGGAATACCCCGTCGATGTACAGATTGATGGTGGCGATAATCCCTCCGCCATTCGGCGCATCCGGAATCGAGCTTCGGACCACGATGGTGTTGGCGCCGTCGACGGGATTGCTCCAGGAAACCGCGTCGCCGATTTGGGTCAGCTCCACCAGCGCTCCGCCTGACGCTTCAAGCTCCAGTGTCGCCACCGTCGGCACGGGCGACCCGAGCACGAAGGATCGGATGGTCGCACCGCCTCCCAGAGCTCCCGCTTCCGCTTCCAGCGTGGTAAAGGGCGTCGTCGCGCCCGCCGCATAGGTTCTGTTTGCGAGAGGCGTGAACAGTGTCAATCCAGCGGCCAAGGTGACCAATAGTTTACCGCCGTAAGATTTTGACATCCTTCCTGCGAATGGAACGGCGATTTCAGCGACCGGGGCTGGCTGCGGGTATTGAGATTTCATCTATCTTCTTCTTTCGGTTGTTCAGGTCTCAGTTGAGATAAATTCCTGTCTACTCGTTACGAGATCCGCGCGCAAAAGGGAAGGTCTGGCTCCGGATCGCCAGGCGTTTTGCCCGCAGCCGCTCGGCCACCGTCGATCATCGCGGTCTTCTCTGCGCAGCAATCGGGCAGCGGTTTTAGCTTCAACGGCATCGCGACATACGTGGAGATCGCCGACGATGCAGAAGCCTGCGGCGTGGAAGGGGCAGGGGAGGGCATCAGCGACCGGGCAACGACTTGTTGTCGCGGTCGCTCAGCGAACCGCACGCTTCAATGCTAAGGACCTTCGCTTCGCCTGCGAAGATTCGACCCCCGGCTGCGAAGGAGCAGCCAGGCCCCCAGAGCGTAGAGCGTCAGCAAATCCACTGAGGAGCCGGCGCTGGAGCAGCCGTATGCCGGCACGAGATTCGACCCTTGCGCCCCGTTCGGATCCTCGCCCGCCCTCAATGCGTCGACATCCGTCAGTCCGCCACTGCTCGAATGGCGCTCGGCGATGTCCGCCAGCAGCGCATTGTGCAGCGAGGCGTCGTCGAACGGCACCAGCCCCCGGCTCCGAAGATAGATCCCGAACGGCTTCACCACGGTGCCGGCGCCGCCGGCATTGGTGGCATGACAGACGGTGCAGGGCGGTGGCTGCGCGAGCCCGAGCTGCTGCTGGATGTCACCGGGGAAGTTTGGAGTCGCGAGGATAATCGCGATCAGAGCCGCTTTCATCAGAAGTACCCGTTGCCCTGGATAAGGTAGGTGACGGTCGGAGGCGAGCCGGTGGTGGAGCGCCGGATCCAGTCAGCACGAATGTCGAAATGCGGGAATAGGAACCATGCCGCCCCGCCCCACAACCCCAGGCTCGAGGCGCCGCCGCCGGGCGGCGTCATTCCCTCGACGGCCGTGAGGAGGTGCACTCCGCGCAGCACTTCGACATCGGCCTGCAGCCAGTCGGCATGGCCCGCACTCGCGCCGCCGTTGCCGAGCGAGCTGTTGATCAAGAGATCCACCTCCCCGAGAAGGACCAGCGGGGTCCACGGCGCCGCGCGCGCCGTCAATCCGTAAGCCTGACGGAGCGTCGGACCTTTGCTCCCCACGGCTGCATCCGCGCGCGTTGCCAAAGCGCTGAGGCCGAGGGCCAAACGCGACAACGGCGCTATCTCGAAATATCCGGCGAATCCGCGCTCGCGGAACGCATCGGGTCGCAGCGAGTAGTTGCCGAGGATGGCCATCACTTCCATCCGCCAGTTTTCCTTCGAAAGGGCTACCGCGATCCCGTCCTGCTGGTCCTGGTTGATGTCGGTTCGGGTGGCGGTGCGGACGAACGAGGTGTGCTCGATGTTGCGCAGTCCGAAGGGAAGATAGATCCGGCCGCCGCGCACCAGGCCAGTGTCGTTGGCAAAGGCAAGCCCGATCCAGTGCTCGCGCGAGACCAGGTTCCCGGCGCGTGTATTGCGCGTGATCCAGGCCAGCTCGGTGAACGCAGCGCTCGAGGGGCTGGCGTATCCGAGTTGGGCCGCCGCGCGCACCGGGCCGACCCGGACCTCCGCAGCGAGGTCCGCGCGCATCTGCAGCAGCCGGTCGTCGACCAACCTTCCGCTGACGGTGTTCCAGAGGTACCCGTACCGGACCCACCCACCCAGGTTGAGGAAGTCCGGCGTGGGGACGAGGCCGAACAGGAATTGGTCGGTCTTGGCCGGCTCGTCTTCCTTCCCTGCACCCCAACGCGTGCTGAGCAGAAGCTCGCTCTGTGCCCGGCCGTATTTCGTCAGCAGGGTCGCGCCCGACGGATCGGTGTGGCAGGTCGAGCACTGCGTGTACCCGTGGCGAATCATCGACGGGTAAGCGTGGGCCACGGTCGAGAACAGGGCGATCGCCGTCAGCGCGGCGCTGGCCGGCTTCATAAGCCATCGACCGTCAGGTTGATGTCGACCTTCACGTCCGGCGAGACCGCCACGCCCAGGTAGGAGGGCGGAGCGATCTGGAAGTCGCGCATGTTCAATTGCAACGAGCCGGCTATCCGGGTGGACCCGCCAGGCCGCCGTTCCGCGCGATAGTGCACCGGAACGGGGCGGGAGCGGCCATGCAACATCAGCTCGCCCGTGACCTGGCTCTCCACCGGAGAGCCCTCCTTGGGGAATTTCAGCTCGCCCCGCATCACGCGGAGGGTGGCCTCGGGGAACTTGTCCACCTCGAGCGACTCGCGGAGGTGGCGGTTTCGCAGGTTGATGCCCGTATCGATCGGCGCGAGCGGCACCTTGAAGAGGAGCGCGGAGGGCTCGTTCTCGAGCGAGACCTCCGTGCTCTTTCCCTCGATGCGCAGGCCGGCCGGACCCCGGGCCAGGATGGTGACGTCGCCCTCTTTCGGCGCAGCCACCGACCCTTGCACAACCGACGAAGCCACCAGGAGCAAAGCGAGCAGATTGCGCGCGCTCATCGCAGATGCCTCCCCAGACCCCAGCTACTGCACCGCGGGGTCAATGTTGAACCAATTGCCCAAGCCGGGCGGGAAGGTCAGTCCCAGATCGTCGCCGGGTTTCATGTCGTCGGCGAAGTAATACAGGGGATGGCCGTCGAAGGCGGATTGCTGCTTGTTGTCGCTCGCGCGCGTGAAGACGGTCATCCGTGCGGGGTTGATGTTGCTCGGCGCCACCGTCGTGCTGGCAAGAAAGATTGGCCAGTTGCCGACGCAAGTGGTCCTGTCGCCGGGCGTGCCTGGGCAGGCACTCGTAGGCGGCGTCCCGACCGTGTCCTGGGCGAAAAAGTACAGACTGCGGCCGGCGCCATCGGTGAGGCGATGCCTTCCCCCCGCACTGAGCGTCATGACCGTGTAGAAGGGGCTGCGCACCACGAACCAGTCAGGGATGGCCTCGCCGCCGATGGCGCCTGGATTGGCGTCGGGCCTGAAGTAGTAGAGGGGAAAGCCCTTGTACGTGGTCTGCTTTATGCCGTCAGAGCTGCGGGTGAGCTCTCCGACGTCGTTCGCGCTGATCCCCTGCACGTTGACGGTGTCGGCGTGGAAAATCGGCCAGAAGGAGATGCATGAGCTCATATCGCTGGCGGAGCCCGTGCAGTTGGAGACGGCGGGATTGCCGCCGCCCGCCGGCAGGTCCAAAGCGAAGAGGTAGAGCGTGCGTCCGCTGCCGTCGACGAGGTAACTGCCAAATCGGGAGCTCGTCCCCAGCATCATCGTGGGGGTTCCCCCAGGCTGCCCCGCGTCCGGCGTCCCCGCGGGCGGCGGCGATCCCCCATAGGGGTTGCCGGGGCTGCCCGGGTTGTTGGGGTTGTTGGGGTTATTGCTGTTCCCGCACGCGGCCGCCAGCGCACCTAGCAGCGCGGCGCAAAAAACACTTCTCACGCCATTCCATCGAGTCATTTTCCATCCTGATCCAGAGTCGCCGGCGTAATTGCTCGGCGTGTGAATCAGGAGAGCAACCGCCGCGCCACGGCTAAGTGTCTGACGAGAGGAGAGTTGGGTTCAGCGAGGTTGCAAACCGATTGGCAATTGCCAATAGGTCAGCGGACGCGAAACGAGAGCCTGTCGATTTTCAGCGTCTTGATTTTCCACTCGAGCGTCTGGCGCGGAATGCCGAGCTTCGCCGCAGCTCCCGAGGTTCCCGAGATCCGGCCGCGAGTCGCCGCCAGCGCTGCCTCAATCAGCTCCTTTTGGCCGTCGGCGAGCGTGGTCACTTCGTGTGCCGCGCGCTTGGACAACGGATGCGGTTTCCTCTTCAGCCACGAGTCATCGATCGCGAACGTCTCGCCATCGCACAAGACCACGGCGCGCTCGATCACGTTCTGCAGCTCGCGAATGTTGCCCGGCCAGTCGTACGCTTGAAACAGCTCCATCGTGTTCTTCCCGATGTGGCGGATTCGCTTGCGGGCCTTTGTTGCGTAGCGCTCGACCAGATACCGGACGAGCATGGGAATGTCTTCCGTTCGCTCGCGCAACGCGGGGATCCGGATGGGGAAGACATTCAGCCGGTAATAGAGATCCTCGCGGAAGTCGCCGTGCGCCACGGCGGCCTCGAGGTCGCGATTCGTTGCTGCCAAGACCCGAACGTCGACGACCAGCGAATGGCTCGAGCCCACGCGCTCCAACTCCCTCTCTTGCAGTACGCGGAGCAGGGCGACTTGCGTCTCGGGTGGAAGCTCGCCGATCTCGTCCAGGAATATCGTGCCGCCGTCGGCCGATTCGAATCGCCCGAGGCGCCGCTGCAGGGCGCCGGTGAAAGCTCCCTTTTCGTGACCAAACAGCTCGGATGCGATGAGCGAGGGTGGAATAGCCGCACAGTTCACGCGGATGAAGGCCCGGCTCGAGCGGTTCGACCGCTTATGGATCGCGCGTGCGATCAACTCCTTGCCCGTGCCGGTCTCGCCCAGGATCAGCACCGTGGAATCGGTCTTGGCCACCTTCGCCACTTGCCCGAGGACGCGCTTCAGGGCCGCGGATGAGCCGACGATCTCCTCGAACAACGAGGAGCGGTCGAAGTCCTCGCGCAGCGCGAGATTCTCGTTGCGCATCCTCTCTTCGGCCTGCTTGCGGTCGTCGATATCGGTGCCCGTGGCGTACCAGCGAACGATGCGACCCTGCTCGTCCCGCAACGGGTTGTAGCGGATGAGAAACCAGCGATAGTGCCCATCGTGGCGCCGGGCCCGTTGCTCGTACTCGAACGGCAACCCTCGCTCCAGGCCCTCTCGGCGCTCGTCGTCCAGCCGCGCTCTATCCTCCAGGGGAAAGATCCGGGTCCTCGAATCGGGGGCCATCACCTCGTCCATCCTGAGCCCGGTGTAGTCGAGCACCGCCTGGTTCGCATAAACGACGGAGCCTTCGGGGCTCAGCACGATAATCGCTTGCGGTATGGCATCGGTGATGCGGCGCAGCTCCTGCTCGTCCTGGCGCAGCTTGGCTTCAGCCCGCTTGAGATCGTCAATATCCGTATTCGTTCCGTACCACTGAACGACGTTCCCCCGTTCATCGCGCACCGCTTCGACGTGGACCATGAACCAGCGATATTCGCCGTCGTGGCGCCGCAGCCGTACTTCGAGCTCCCCCGGCTTCCCTGCCGAAACGATCTCCTTCCAGTATTTTGCCCTCGCGCTCGGGAGATCATCGGGATGCACGACGGCTTGACCGAGGTCGGTCGCGGCCACTGGCCGCACAGACTCGCCGTTCCCCCCAGCGCCATACGCTTCCTCCGGCGACAGACCCGTGTACTCGAGCCACCGTCGATTGACATAACTGATGGTGTCGTCCGGGCGCTGGCTCCAGACCTGGGCGGGGATCGCGTCGATGATCGTTCGCAGTCGATCTTCCGAATTCTTGATTTCGGCGAACGCCTTCTTGACGGCCTGCGCTCGTTCGCCCTCGATCGCAACGAGGGCGATGCGCGCCGAGTCCTTGCCGGCGGCCGATTCGCCAAGCGTTTCAGCATTCGACCCTCGAAGGAGAGCAAACGGCTGGTGCTCCCTCGGATTTCCGCGCTGGGAATAGACATCTCCCTGCGTCGGTCGCGGGGCCGGAAGCTGTTTAAGCTCCTTGTTTTTGACTCGGTTATCGATTTTCGCCTCTCTCGTTACCAACGAAGAGCGGCCCGCGACCGCCTCGTTAAGTCAGACACCGTTGGACGATCGGCGTTACGGGAGGTGAAGCCCGGCTTGCCCATGGCCAACGTTTGGCCATCGCCAGCGCGCGCGAGTCCGCAGATTGAGCTCGTTCCCTGGCCAAACAAGCCAGACGTCCTTCGTCACCCGCCCTGGAAACCTTGCTCATCGTATTCAGCGCCCGGTAACGCGCGGGCGTCAGCCCTTCGACACCCGCGCGTCGACGTCGCTCATGCGGCTTAGAACGAAACGAACGGCGCCCCTCCTACGTGGATCTCTATTATCCCAACGACCACGGCGGCGGACCGAACGACATGTTCCCCGACGGCAGCGAGCCCTGGTCGTTCACGCGTTTCGTGCAGGACAACGACGCCGCCCTGGGTCTCACCGTGGATCTCATTTTCCACAGCCCCTGCTGGCAGGACACGGTCATCTTCGTGGTCGAGGACGACGCCCAGAATGGATTCGATCACGTCGACGGGCATCGGTCGATCTTCCTCGCCATCGGTCCCTCCATCAAACCGGGCTACGCGCTCAAAACGCATGCCAGCCTTTCGAGCATCTTCAAGACGGTGGATTTGATCCTGGATGTCCCGCCGCTCAACCTCTACGACGCGGCCGCCACCGACCTGCTCGAGCTCTTTGTCGACAAGCCTGAGGACCGCAGCGAGGAATCGTTCGACAACCAGGAGATCGCCTTCGACACCAACGGGGCCGAGGCGTGGAAGGCCGCCACCAAGGGCATCGATTTCGGCGCCCCGGACGTCGACGAGCTGAGGCTGCGCGAGGCCATCCGGCAGGAAATGCACGAGCGATCACGGAAGAAGGCGGAAGGGCGCTTCGAGTAGGCTGCCCGCCCTGGCGAGAAACCAGATCAGTCTTCGCCTACAAATGAAACGATGGGCAGCTCCGCCGGGAGATTCACCCGAATCGACTTCTGCCGGCCAGACTCGACGTCTAAGGTCTCGCGATGCACGCCCCTGCCAGTTCGGACCGGATTGAGCACGAATAAGGTGTAATGCCCAGCCGGCAGCCCACGAAAGATCGTCGCGCCATTCTCCTGAATGCCTGTCGACAAAGGCGTCGCAAATTGTCGCCATTCTCGTGCGGTCCGCGGGGTGGTCACTTCACCTTGAGCCAGGAGAAGCATCGGTCCGCGATCTGGGCCAACGTCATGATCAACGACCGTGACTTGCAGCGTTGCACCGTCTTTGGGAGCGGCGAAGTCCAGCTGAATCGCGCCGGTCTCGGGTAAGTCGACCTGGCGCGACATGAAGCTGGGAGCTTGAGCTCCCGGGCGTTCAACGGAAACGGAGACCGTATAGCGACCGGCCTCGAATCCGCCGATCTGATAGCTGCCGTCGCCGCTCGTTTCGGCCGTCTTGAAATTCTGCTCACCTAGAGCGCTAACGCGAGCGCCAGCAACAGGTTTCTGATCGGAATCGAGCACTCGACCCGATAAGCTCGAGCCAGCCAGGAGGAGGACGGTGGCCTCCGATTGATCCGGCGCAATCACGCCTCGGTATTGTCGATATTTCGAATGTTCAACCACCAGCTGCACGGGTCCGCTCTCAGCTTCGAGCAACGAAAAGCTTCCATCGCCGTTTGTATAGACCGCGCCCCTCGCAGGCGAGAGGAGATGCCGGTACGGCGATTCTTCGATCGGGCCCTTGTTGACGAGAGCACCCGAAACGGGGCCTGCGTTGGCCGCATCCAGCACTTTGCCCCGTATCACCCGTCCGGCGGACAGCGTGATGTCCGGAACAGTCACGTTCTCGCCGACGATCGCCTTGACCTGGCGCCGCTCCACCGCAAATCCGGGGGCGTGGATCCTGACCGTCATGTCGCCGGTCGAATACACCGGCACACTGAATTGTCCGGTTGATTCATTGAACTGTTCTCGATTGACCGCGAAGTTGTGGATTGGAGCTCCAGCCGGATCCAGCACTCGACCGCGGACGGCGCCTAGGGGATTCATCACCAGCCGAACGTGGGTGTCTCCGGCCGATGCAACGGTCCCCTGACTCTCCTGCGGCACAAAGCCTTTCTTTTCGGGACGCAGGACGTACTTCTCAGGACGAAGCGAGTCGATTTCGAAGGCACCATCCTCTTGTGTGGTGGTACTCGCCATGCCCTCATACACTTCGATCCCGGCCGGGTACCCATCTTGTTTCTGACCACGCTGTGGATAGGCGGTGACTTTCACACCAGCCAGCGCATTGCCGGCGGCGTCAATCACGCTGCCCGACATCGAGGCGGTACCTTCGAAACGGAGCGTCACGGCGGTGGAACGGCCGCCTTCTACAGTGACTCGAGCCGATGCTGTTCTCATACCGGTTCGCGCCTTTCCAACTGCCTGTAACGCGAGCACCAGGTACTTGCCTTCTTCGACGGCTTTGATTTGAAACTGGCCTCGATCGTCTGTGGTCGCGTGTTTCTTCCAACTGGGGTAGAGGTACTCACGTTCTGGAATCGTTTCCAGGTACACCGTCACGTTCGGTTGTGGGACATCACCCTTCCCGACCACTACGCCGGAGACGGTTGCGCCTTCTTCCATCACAATTCGAAGGGCTGTATCGGGGACCCAGACGGATTTGTTGACCTGGATGAATCCGTCGTGCTCGGCGCTGAGCTTGTAATCGCCATCCCTGAGGTAATCGAACTGGAATGTCCCATCCTTGGACGACTTCGCACTGCTGAAAGTGCCGCGGCGGACGTCCCGGCCTCCTGCCTTATCTGGCGGATCTTCCTGCTCGTGCGACGAATCCATTGCGTTGGAGTGACTTCGGCTGACCTGCAGCGATGCGTTCGCGACCGGTTTCCCACTTGCATCGACGACAGTTCCACCCAATCTCGACGCGCGCTCCAGCGTAATCGCGAGCTGGGCTGTCTGACCGCGCTCGACCGCGGTGCGCATCCCGTCGACTCCGACGAATCCTGCCGCCAGCGCGTCGACTCTGTATTCACCGGCCTCTAGCAAATCCGCGCGGAAGCGACCGCTACCGTCCGTGCTCTGATGGGTGGGCGCTGTACCGCGGGAGACCGTGGTCTGGTGTCTTGAAATCGTGATCTTTGCCTTCGCGATGGGCGCCCCGGACGAGTCCTTGACCACGCCCTCGAGACTGGCGCCTTCCTCGAGCGCAAGCACGAGATCAGACACGTCGGTCTTCTCGACTTCCAGGCTGAGATGCGCCCCGCCCGAACCGCTCCGCGCGGTGAGATCATAGGTGCCCGGTCGAAGCTCGGAGAATGTGAAGGAGCCGTCCTGAGTGGAGCTCAGACTCGCCTTGCGGTGCTCGCCCTCTATCTGCACTTGTGCCTGGGCAACGCGGGCGCCCCCGCGCAGAACCTTTCCCGCGATGCGACGGGGGCGCAGCATCTCGAGCGACAGATCGGAATGCGCGTCTTTGGTTGCCCACCCAGCCGCGGGTAGAAGACCGCGAGCCGATGCAACCAATCGATATGTGCCAAGGGGCACAGGAGAGATCGAGAATTCCCCAGTCTCTGAGGCAATTGCATCGAAGAACCGGCTGTGTTGAGAGAAAATCGCTGTCACCAACGCATTGGGGACTGGATTTCCATTCTCATCCGCGATCTTTCCCGTGATTGAGATGCCGGTTTCAAGTGTGACGTCGGCTGTCTCCTCACCAGCTTCGACGCCTTGTCGGGCTCCGATACCGACGCCAGCCTTTTCCGCCCAAAGAGTGACTCGCTCCGCTTCGAATCCTGATAGCTCGAAGCTGCCATCTTGGGCGGACCGGCTGCGCGCGAGGGGCTGCGCTTCCCCCCTGCGCTCCGCGACGAGCTCGAGCAGCTGTCGCGCAGCTTCGCCGCAGCCGCACTCCAGTAGTTTACTTCCGCACTCGTTTCCACACTGGCAATTGAGCTCGGAAAGGACTTCTCCGCCGCGCGTCCCGGTTGCAGTCACGACGGCATCGGCTACCGGACCGGCTGAGTCGATGACGTTTCCACGGATTCGCAGCTGACCCTTACTCGGCGGAAGCGGCGCATTCAGCACTGCATTGGGTTGGCCTGTCCTGTGCGCCGCTACACCAGCTTGCATGCCCGGCGAAAGGACATCGGGGCCGGTATGCCGCGTGAGGACGAAGCCGACGAGAAGTGCTGCGATCGATAACGCCGCGATCGCGGATCGCTTCAAAAGACTCTTTGGCAAGTCCGCATCGTATCGCGGGCAGAACCAGTAGTTCGACCAACTGAGTATCTAAGTGGTGGGGAAACGTGGTCGCAACAAGCCGGACCGGGGCGCTTCGGCAGGCCTCGCGCCAGCAGCCGCTGAATAACGCCGGGCAAGGAAAGTGTGCAGCTGGGCGACCACCGCCGCCCCCTCCCCGATGGCGGCCCCCACGCGCTTCACGGAACCGCAACGGACGTCGCCAACGGCGAAGATTCCCTCGACTCCGGTTTCCAATGGCAGCAGCTCACGACCGGTTGAACGCACGTCGGCGCCGGTGCGGACGAAGCCCTTCTCGTCCAGCGGGATGCCGCACCCGGAAAGCCAGCTCGCCGCCGGGTCGGCGCCCGTGAAGAGGAACAAGTGGGAGATGGCGTGCTCCTCTTCGTTTCCGGTGAGACGGTTGCGCCAGCGCACACCTCGCAGCCCCTGGTCGGCGGTGCCCAGGAGCTCGACGACCTCGGTCTCGCAGATCACCCCGATGTTGGGGCAGGCAGCGATCCGATCGATGAGATAGCGTGACATCGTGCTCGAGAGGCTCGGTCCGCGCACCAGCATCCGCACGTGGCGCGCGTGGCTGGCGAGGAACACCGCTGCCTGACCTGCCGAGTTTCCTCC
>WNFG01002200.1_pt1 | contig 16966 bp, 13 predicted proteins | sample 5400431 | NCBI WGS metagenome assembly WNFG01 (sample SAMN13153346, study PRJNA577476) | soil metagenome | isolation source: 120 cm saprolite under Douglas fir tree site 2 hole 3 replicate 2 | place: USA:California | collected 2015-04-18 | reverse complement strand
AGCAGGCTCTGCGCTTCCATCAATCCTTGCGAGAGAAATTGGTCGATGGGGACGTTGTGAACCATCTGCAAGCGCTGCTGATTGGCGGCGTGGCGTTCTGCGGCAACGGCTTCGAGGCCTGTTCGCACGCCGGGGAAACGCGCGACCATATCGCGGAAATCGTCACCGGAGATGCGGACAAGTTCGACGTGGTCGAGAGCGGTGCAAGTAGCGGTTCGAACGCCACCGCCGAGCAACCCGATTTCGCACCAGTTCCCCGCCGGGATAATTCTCCGAGACTTTCACAAATCCGATGCGCACCAGATAGAAACTGTCCGCCGGCACTCCCTGCTGAACGACGACCTGTCCTGGGGAGAAGCGCTGAAGCTCGACGCTCTCTTTCAAATGCTCGATGAATTCCGGAGAAAGGTCCGCGAACATGGGCACACCGCGAAGGTGATTTTCGAGCGCACGGCGGCGATAGGTCTGGTCGAGCTGCGCGCGGAAAGTTTTGTTCTTCAGCATGATGTCGAGAACGTTGCGCAGCATCTCGAAAGCCACGACATCGGACTCCGCGGTGACCGTAGCGGAGCGCGGATAAAAATTCATGCACGTCATTTCGCCGAAGAGATCCCCGGCGCCGAGTTCGGCGACGGGATTGCCGTAAGCGAGGTCAACCGAGGCGTCGATGGGAATGGTTCTGTCGCGTGTTTCTTCCTCGCGCTTGTCTTCCTCGCGCGCGACGAGCGTGCTGCTCAGCCGCTTGAAAAATCCTTTGGCGCCGCCTTGCGTCTTGACGTGCGCGATGGGCGTGGAGATGGAAACTTTGGCCTGGCCTTCGAGAATGTAGAAAGCCGTGGAGCCGAACTCGCCTTCGCGGCAGATGATTTCGCCTTTGCGGAAGCGCCGTTTGACGATGGCGCCGCGGTTGAGCTCCAGGAAGGTTCCGGAGACACCTTTAAATACAGGAATTTGCAGCAGGTCTTCGGCTTCGAATCCTTGCGCGTCCAGCCCTGCAGCAATCGCCGTTCCCACGACACTCTTGTTCGTGAGCGCCCCGGTGGGGCAGGAGACCATGCACTCGCCACAGGAGATGCACGTGGAATCGCCAATGGGCGAATTGAGATCGAAAGCGATGCCGGCGGAATAGCCTTTGCCCATGCGTCCGAGAACGAAATTGTTCTTGATTTCGTCGCAACCGCGGATGCAGCGGTCGCAGAGAATGCAAGCGTCATGGTCGACGGCGATGGCCAGGGAAGAATCATCTTTGCCGTGCTCGACGGTGCGTTTTGCAAAACGCGGATGGGAAGCGCCGGCAGCTTGCGCGAGCGTTTCCAATTCGCAGTCACCGGAATTTTGCTGGCGCGCGCAAGGGGAAGGGTGATCGGACATTAGGAGTTCGAGGAGAGTTTTGCGCGCGGCCAAAACTTTTTCGGAATTGGTGACGACCTTCATGCCGGCCTCCACCGGGCGGACGCAGGACGCGGCGAGAACGCGCGCGCCGGTGTCCACGACGCAGAGGCGGCAGACGCCAACGGGAGTCTGGTTTTGCAGGTGGCAAAGCGTGGGGATGTTGATGCCGTTCATGCGCGCGGCATCGAAAACGCTGGTGCCGGCGGGGACGCGGACGGGCTGGCCGTCGAGAGTGATGTCGACGAGGCCCGGAGGTGTGGCGGTGGTCGTCATTTTATGGTCGGATACCTACGCGCTGCACTTCCCCGGCGCGGGCGGCGGGCGTGAAGCAAATTCCTCTGGGGCATTGGCCATGCAAAACGTGCGCGTCGATTTCAGGGCGAAAATGCTTTAGCACGGATTGAATCGGCGCGGGCGCAATCTGACCGAGGCCACAGATTGAGGTGAGGCTCATGGCTTGCGAAAGTTCCTCGAGCAACGCGAGGTCGGCGCGATATTGCGATTCGGGTACGCCGCCTTGTGTCCATCGCATGAGCATGTCCGCCATTTTTTGCGAACCGACGCGGCAGGGGACACACTTGCCGCAGGATTCGTTGCGATAGAAGCGCACGGCGTTCAACGCCATGTCCAGCATGCAAGTGGTGTCGTCGCACACGACGATGGCGCCGGAACCAAGCATGGAGCCTGCTTCGGCGAGAGCCTTGAAGTCGAGACGCACATCGACCATCGAAGCGGGAAGAAAGCCGGAAGACGGGCCAGACGGCGCGAAGGCTTTCAATGGACGGCCACCGCGAACGCCGCCGGCCCGGCCATAAATGACATCGCGCATGGGCGTGCCCATAGGAACTTCGAAAATGCCGGGGTTGGCAACGTGGCCGCTTACACCAACGAATTTCAGGCCTCGCGAGCCATTGGCGCCTTGGGCTACGAACCAATCGACCCCGCGGGCAAGAATTTGCGGGACGTTGATGAACGTTTCGACGTTGTTGATGACCGTAGGTTTTTGCCAGAGGCCGACCTGGGCGGGGAACGGCGGCTTGTTGCGCGGCTCGGCGCGATGGCCTTCGATGGCTTCGATGAGGGCGCTTTCTTCGCCACAGATGTAACCGCCGGGACTGACAAATACTTCGAGATCGAAATCCAGATCACTGCCGAGGATTTTTTTGCCGAGAAGCCCGGCTCGACAGCAACGGCGAATCTCTTCGCCGAGAATTTCTTCCTGAAGGTGATATTCGTGGCGGATATAGAGGATGCCGCGCTTCGCGCCGGTGACCATGCCAGCGATGAGCATGCCCTCGATGACCAGATGAGGCAGGTTGGTCATGATGAAACGGTCTTTGATCGTGCCGGGCTCGCTTTCGTCTGCGTTGCAAACAATGTATTTCACGGGATCCGGCTGTTTGCGGACGAGATCCCATTTCATGCTGGTGGGAAATCCGGCGCCACCCATGCCTTTCAGCTCGGCGGCTTTGAGTTGCGCGAGGACATCGTCCCAAGCGCGCGATGAAACGAGCTTGCGCACGACGGCATATTTTTCATTCTCGCCATAGGGATCGGCTTGACAGACGATGCGTGCCTGCGCGGGATGCGGCTCGTTAATGTCGTCGCCGCGGACGGCGCCGCGGGCAAGCTGCTCGGCGTGCTCGGCGGTGACATGCGTGAAAATGTGGCCGTTGATGGAAATCGCGGGAGCGTGATCGCAGCGGCCGAGACAGGAAACATCGCGAATCTGTACATCTTGAGGCCGCGAATTCGCGAAGCAGCGCTCGAGATCGGCGCGCAATTCGCAAGCGCCGTTGAGACGGCAGCTCATGTCGGCGCAGACGCGAATCTCCGCTTTGGGCGGGGGCGCGAGATGGAAATGAGGATAGAAACTCGCGACGCTATGGATTTGGTAGAGCGGCGTCTGGGTGCGTTTGGAAAGACCCTCAAGCTCCGCTTTGGGCAGGAAGCCGTGGCGCAGCTGGATGGCCCGAAGGTCGTCGAAGATCACGTCGCCCCGTCTCGCGCGAAAAGCGCCGGGCATTGCTCCCTGGAGATGCGCGGCGCAAAGTGGCGTGCTGAATCCCCTGCATACTACTGGGGGGGAAGTTCTCTGTAAATAGAAGGCGTTTGGCTTTTCGCGGCGCGGCGCGAAAAAGACAACGCAGGCGGTTGACTTCGGCGCGGCCCAAACGATATAAGCAAACAGACTCAGCGGCACACTGAATGCGCGACTCCTCCAACTCTTCCAAGTTCCGCGTGGTTTTTTGCGCCTGGTTCTTGACGCTTCCCGTGGCGGTTTCGGCGCAGAAAGAGCCGGCCAAATACATCGGGCCGGGTTCTTGCGCGGCGACGAGCTGTCATGGAAGCGTGAAGGCCATCGCGGGCAGCCGGATTTTGCAGGACGAGTATTCCACGTGGATCATCCAGGATAAGCACAGCCGCGCGTACCAGGCGTTGACCGGAGACGTTGGCGAGCGCATGGCGCGCATCCCGAAGCTGGGCGCAAAGGCGGAGGAAGCGCCGAAGTGCCTAGCGTGCCACGCGCTGAATCCTCCGCCGGAGCAGCGCGGACGGGCGTTTGAAGTTTCGGAAGGGGTGTCGTGCGAAAGCTGCCACGGGCCGGCCTCGGGCTGGCTGGGGCCGCACACCACAAAATCGTGGGCCCATGAGAAATCCGTGGCGCTGGGAATGGACGACACGCGAAACGTGATTCATCGCGCGGAGAAATGCCTGGAATGCCATCTGGGAACGAAAAATAAATTTGTGGATCACGAGATGATCGCGGCGGGGCATCCGGATCTTTTTTTTGAGCTGGATTCGTTTTCGGCGGTGATGCCAAGGCACTGGAAGTCGCCGCGCGAATCGGAGCCGGGCAAACCTGTTGAGGACGCCGCTTGGGTGGGAGTGCGGGAATGGAGCACGGGCCAGGCGGTGCAATTGCGCGCGGCAATGGAACGATTGGCTTGGCGCGCGAAAAATGAACGCTTTGATAAAAAGGATGTGTGGCCGGAGTATTCGGAGCTCTCCTGCTTTGCGTGTCACCATGCGCTGGGGCCGGCGAAAGACAGTTGGCGGCAGGAGCATGGATACATTGGGCGGCGTCCGGGCGATCCGGCATGGAATAGCTCGCGTTATGCGGTGTTCCGTTTGCTGGCGAAACAGATCGATTCCGCAAACGCGCAGGAGCTGGACCGCCAGCTTCTCGCTGTTTCCGACGAGATGAGCAAACTGAATCCGGATCGCAACGCGGTGGCCTCGGCAGCATCCGCAGCAGCGCCATTGGCGCAGCGGATTGCGAAACGTCTGGCGACGATCCAATACGATCAAGCGGTCACGTTGCGCATGTTGCAGCGCATTCCCGATGACGCGGAGAATATCGCGCTAGCGGACGAACGCGCGGCGGAACAAGCAGCCATGGCGATGGATTCGCTGTACATCGCGTACAGCAAGGACGCAAAACCTGTTAACGCCGCCGAAGTACGGGCGGCTATCAACAGCCTCTTCCAGCAACTCGAGAATCCTTCCGCCTACAACGCCGATCATTTCGCCTCTTCACTCCGGCAAATCCGTGTAATGCTTCACTAAGGCGGCGCGAGTCGCTAGAGTTGAGCGCCGTAAAAGTCCTCTGAGCTATTTATGAATCGATATGAAAGGTGGTTTTGTGGGACGCGACTTTGGCGATGGGTGACGAGGCGGCAGCTTCTGCCTTGGGTTTTGCATGGCTCGGAGCTGGGTGACCATGTGCTGGAGCTGGGCGCGGGGCCGGGGGCGGGTACGGAGGAATTGGGGCGGCTGTCGGCTCGCGTGACCAGTCTGGAGTACGACCACGCATTTGCAGCCAGGCTGGGTGCGCGGGTCAATCATTCGAATGCCAGCGTGATTCAGGGAGATGCGGCGGCGCTGCCGTTTGCCGATCGGACTTTTTCCTCGGCGATTGCGATCCTGGTGCTGCATCATCTGCGTTCAAACGACTTGCAAGATCTCGCTTTTGCTGAGAGTTGGCGCGTGCTGCGGCCTGGCGGAGTGTTCCTGGCGTTTGAGATTCAGGATGGGTGGCTGCACCGTATGGCGCACATTCGCAGCACGTTTGTTCCCGTGGTCCCCGCGTCGGCGTTCGCGAGATTGACGGCCGCAGGATTTTCAAAAGTGGCCGTTGATTTCCAGCGCGGGGCCTTTCGAATCCGGGCACTGCGCGCGCCAGAAGGCTGAACGCTTTATGCGCTCCGCGCGTTGACGCAGCTCTAACGCCGGCATAGCATCAGGGGATGTGGCGAGCCACCCCCAAGAAATTTCCCGATGGCCCCTCCGAAGGGCTCAAACGATGGTCGCTCGGTCCGCTGAATAACAATCCGCTGGAATATTTCACCAGGGTCGCGCGCGACTACGGCGACATCGCGGGGCTGCGCGTCCTGAATTTCAAAACCATATTCGTCAATCATCCTGATTTAATCGAAGAAGTGCTAGTCACCAACGCGCGCAAGTATTCGAAAGGGCGCGTTCTGCGGGCGAACCGGCACGTCTTTGGGGAGGGCTTGCTGACCAGCGAAGGAGAATTCTGGCTGCGGCAGCGGCGGCTGGCGCAACCGGCGTTTCACCGGGCGCGCATCGCTTCGTACGCGGCGACGATGGTGGAGTACGCGCAGCGCATGCTGGAGGGCTGGCGGGACGGAGAAGAACGCGACGCGCATCAAGAGATGATGCGGCTGACACTGCAAATCGTGGGGAAAACGCTCTTTGACGCCGACGTCGAGGGCGACGCGCAGGAAGTGGGAAAATCCCTGGAACTGCTCCTGGAAATCGGCGCTAATTTCCGGCGCGCGATCTTTGTGCCGCATTGGCTGCCGACGGCCGCCAACTTTCGCATGAAGAGGGAAATTGCGCAGATCGAAAAAATAATTTATCGAATTATTAGTGAGCGCCGCGCGTCCGGGCGCGACGCCGGCGACTTATTGTCAATGCTGCTCGCCGCTCAAGACGAAGATGGTTCGCGGATGACGGACCGGCAACTTCGGGATGAGACGATCACCTTGTTCTTAGCGGGCCACGAGACCACGGCCAGCACACTTTCCTGGACGTGGTGGCTACTGGCGCAGAACCCCACGGCGGAAGCAAAGCTGCACGCGGAATTAGACGCCGTTCTCGGCGATCGCGCTCCGTCGCTCGACGATTTGCCAAAACTTGTTTACGCCGGACAGGTCATCACGGAATCGCTGCGATTGTATCCGGCGGCCTGGGGATTGGCGCGGCTGGCCGTCGAAGACCATGAAATTGCAGGGTATCCCGTGACCAAGGGAATGGGCGTGGCCATGGCGCAATGGGTGGTGCACCGCGACCCGCGATGGTATGACGCTCCGGAGGAATTCCGGCCGAAGCGCTGGGAAAATGATTTGATGAAACGATTGCCGCGGTTCGCTTATTTTCCGTTCGGCGGCGGGCCGCGCCAGTGCATCGGAAACACGTTTGCGGTGATGGAAGCGACGCTGATTCTGGCGACGATTGCGCGAAAATTTCACCTGCGGCTGGTGGCGAATCATTCCGTGACGCCGCTGGCTTCGATTACCCTGCGGCCGCGGCATGGAGTGCGTGTCATCCTGGAAGCGCGGCAGAAAAACGAAGCCGGAGCGCCGTTCGCTGGCAGACAATCGGCTGTCGCGGATTAGATTGTTACTCCCAGAAAAAATCAAAAACAAAAAGTTCAACTCGAACCAGGCCGGCTACCTGTTCGCGGGCAGCGGGCCGAGTTCGGAGCGCGTCTGCATTACGCGGAGGATCGAGTCGCGCGTGACCATGCCAACGATTTGTGGCGCGCCGTCGATGGAACCGCTGACTACTGGCATTTGATTGACGTCGGCGCTAAGCAGCCGCTCGAGCAAACGCAGCAAGGGCTCGTCCGGCGAGGTCCAGAGAATTTTTTCGCGCGGAATCATGGCGGCTTGCACGGAGTTGTGAGCCCACTCCTCGCGAGGGACAGCGTTGAGCGTGTGAACGTTCATCATGCCGAGGAGTCGGTCGTCGCTGACGACGAGATGGCAGCGCTGGCCGGTGCGGCGCACTTCGGCGCTGTATTCTTCGAGCGTAATGTGTCCAGGAACGGCGGGAACTTCCTTGCTCATGACGTCGGCGGCGCTGAGGCCCGCTAGGGTTTCCCGGATGGCCACTTGAGCGACGCTTTCTTGCGCGGCGTTCAAAATGAACCAGCCGATGAAAGCGATCCAGATCCCTTGTCGAACGAAACCGTTTAAAACACCATAGGCGCCCAAAAGAATCATGGCGTAGGCGATTATCTTGCCGCTGGCTCCCGCGACGCGAGTCGCCCTGTCGAAACTCCTGGTGGCTCCCCATACGATAGCGCGAAAGATTCTTCCTCCGTCGAGAGGAAATCCCGGCAAGAGATTGAAGACGGCCAGCGCGAAATTGGTCTGCCAGAGCCAAGTGGCCAATGCCCCGACCGCCTGGCTATAAGGGAAAAGCCGTGTTAAGCCCAAAAAACCGACGGCGAGAAATCCACTTGCCAGCGGCCCGGCAATCGCGATGTTGAATTCCTGAATGGCTTTGGAAGGCTCACGCTCGATGCGCGCCAGGCCTCCAAAGAGAAAGAGAGTGATGGAAACGACACGAATCTTGTAATGCTGGGCCACCACGCTATGGGAGAGTTCATGGAAGAGCACCGAGGCGAAGAAGAGCAGGCTGGTCACCACGCCGACGGCCCAATGCTGCGTGTCCGTCCAAGCCGGATGTTCCTGCTTGTACTGCGAGGCGATCATGTAGGTGATGGCGGCAAAAATAAAGACCCAAGTTGAGTGCAGATAAATGGGGATGCCGAGAATTTTGCCGATGCGTAAGCCGGAGCCGCGGTTCATCAGTGTTCCCACAATTAGCCTAGCACAAGAGACCGACGCAAGCGGGGAAACGGAACCTTGGAACTCGATTCACTTGGACTGGCGGACAAACCCATAACAGAAAATGGAAATTTGATAACAGAAAATGGAGAAGAGAGCGCTTCCGGTTCCTGTTCTGCCTAGCCAATCTGCGGTGAAGCGAAGGGCTGGTGCTCTTCGGTGGCGGAGGCAACCACGCGGCCGAGACCTTCGATGACGATGGCGCGCGTCCCTCCCGTGCCAACGTCAATCCCCAGTGCGTAGATGGAGCCTCCTCGACGGACGACGTACCTTGCGCGAAATATTCGAAGAGAGACTATCGCACTTCGTTGGTCATTAGGAACAGCGGCCGCATTTCGAAGCTGGCGTATTGCGGCCGGAGGCGCTCGGTATTGTATTGCTCCTTGACGTTGACGACCTTCTTCGTGGCCGTGACGGTTTCGAGCGGGATGTTGTCATAGTGGCCGTTCTTCAATACCACGAGGCGGCCACTGATATTTTTCAAGAGCAGATCGAGAGCCAGATTGCCGTAGGCCATGGGAGCGATGGAGTCAATGGCATCGGGGTCGCCGCAGCGCACCAGATAGCCGAGCTTCTGGTTGATGACATCGATTTTCCGGCCGTTGTTGAATTTGGCGGAGAGGTCCCTAATCCTGTCGCCAACGATTTCGCCGATGCCGCCAAGCTTTTTGTGGCCATAAGCGTCAGTGGCTTCCCCTTCAAAGACCATTTCGCCGCCCTCGAACATGGCTCCTTCAGAGACCAGTACGATGGAGTAGCGGCTGGGATTCTTGCGGCGGTCGGCGACAAGCAGTTCGGTGAGATGCTCGATATTGAATTTGTATTCGGGAATGACGCAGCGATTGGCGGCCCCAGCCATGGTGGGGAGCATGGCGGTGAAGCCGGCGTAGCGGCCAAAGACTTCGAGGACCATGAAGCGCTCGTGGGAACCAGCGGAAGTGCGCAGGCTGTTGACCATTTGGATAGTGCGGGTGACGCATGTGCTGAAGCCGATGCAATAGTCGGTGCCGGGGACGTCGTTGTCCATGGTCTTGGGAATGCCAATGACCTTGAAGCCTTCCTTGTGGAGGCGAACCCCATAACTGAGCGTGTCGTCGCCGCCGATGGGAATGAGAGTGTCAATGCCAAGCCAGGCTAGGTTTTTCAGGACTTCGGGAGTGAGGTCGTTTTTTTCGGCGGTGAATTTGTCCTTGAGATGCGTAGGGACGTTGGACTTGGCGACGCGCCCGGGATTGGTGCGGGAAGAATGCAGAAAGGTGCCGCCCGTGCGGCCGGCACGATCGACAATTTCTTCGTCGAGGAGAAAAAAGTTGTCGGAGTTGTCGTAATCCTTCTCGCGGACCATGTCCACCAGCCCGGCCCAGCCGTGGCGAATGCCGATAACCTGATAGCCTTCGCGGATAGCGCGAAGAGTGACGCCCCGAATGGCAGGGTTGAGGCCCGGAACGTCGCCACCCCCTGTCAGGATGCCGATAACGCCTTTTTGGGTGTTGACGTCAGCCATAGATCGAAGGATCGCCCCTTTTTGAGACGTTGAACCCGAAATTATCTCTCTTGAAGGAGTTTTTAGGAAGAGGAGAACCGCGGTGCGGCGAAATTCGAGAGCAATTGAAAAAATCATCCATTAAATCGAGAAATTGCATTGGACAGGGGGTCGAGCCGCCACTAGATTGGAATGCCTGTTACCCGCAGATAACAGCTGTTGGAGAGCACGCCGGAATGGGCGGCGTGCAGGGATCGGGCCACCTGCCTGGTTGCGGAAAGTTCGATGACCGCCACAGCCTTGCCTCCGCGATTTCGCGTTCCTTCCTCGAAAACAAGCTACCAGTTTGGAACCGCCTATGACGAGATGTTTGAAGCCCCTGGTGTGCCGCGCGAACACTACCAGGCATTGCACAAGACACTGGTCGGGCTGCCGCCGGAAGAACTTCGCAAACGGCAGCAGGCCGCAGACCTTACCTTTCTGCATGAGGGCATCACTTTCACCGTTTATGGTAGCAAGGAGGGGACGGAGAAAATCTTCCCGAACGATCTGGTGCCGCGGATCATCCCGTCGAACGAATGGACCAAGATCGAGAAGGGACTGACGCAGCGGGTCACGGCGCTGAATATGTTCCTGCGCGATATTTATCACGAAGGGCGAATCTTCTCCGAAGGCATTGTGCCGAGGGAATTGGTCTACAGCTGCAAGCATTTCCGCAGAGAGATGCGCGGACTGAATGTGCCCCGCGACATTTATGTGAGCATTTGCGGTACGGACCTGGTGCGGCTGCCGGATGGAAGCTTTGCAGTCCTCGAAGACAATCTCAGGGTGCCGAGCGGCGTTTCCTACATGCTCGCGAACCGCAAGGTGCTGAAGCGCGTGTTTCCCACGATGTTCCGGGATTACGGCGTCTGGCCGGTCGATCATTACCCGCAGGCGCTGCTGGCGACTTTGCGCAGCCTTCCGCCGGAGAATTGCAACTATCGGCAAGATCCCACGACGATCCTTTTGACGCCGGGAGTTTCCAACTCGGCTTATTTCGAGCACACCTTCTTGGCGCAGCAGATGGGCATCGAACTGGTCGAAGGCCGCGATCTGCTGGTGCATGACAACATCGTGTACATGCGGACGACGGCGGGGCTGCGGCGAGTGGATGTGATTTACCGGCGAGTGGATGACGACTTCTTGGACCCCTTGTGCTTCCGGCCGGATACGATTTTGGGCGTGCCGGGGCTGTTCAACGCCTATCGAGCGGGAAACGTAACGCTGGCCAATGCGATCGGGACGGGCGTGGCGGATGACAAGGCGGTGTATGCGTATGTACCGGAGATCATCAAATTTTATTTGAGCGAGGAGGCCATCCTGCCCAATGTGCCTACCTACTTGATGAGCAATTCTTCGCAACGCGATTACGTGTTGGAGAACCTTGAGAAGCTGGTGGTCAAGGCCGTAGGAGAATCGGGCGGATACGGAATGTTGATCGGGCCGCAGAGCACGGCGCAACAGCGGGAGGAGTTCAAGGCGCGGATTTTGGCGGAGCCAAGGAATTACATCGCCCAGCCGACGCTGGCGCTGTCGCGCGCGCCCTGTGTGATCGACGGAGAAGTGGAGTCGCGGCATATTGATCTACGGCCGTACATATTGATGGGAGAGAAAGTAACGCTGGTGCCGGGAGGGCTGACGCGCGTGGCCCTGCGAAAAGGATCACTGGTGGTGAATTCCTCGCAAGGCGGAGGGAGCAAGGACACCTGGGTGCTGCGGGAAGGCAACGGGGAGGATCGCGTAGCGAAAATCCCTGCCCTCGGCCGGCAAGCGTGATCGTAAGGCCAGAGACACAAAGATGAGACCTCCAAGAAACTATTTCGTGAAAACGTTCCGGCGGGAGGCCGGGATGCTTTCGCGCGTGGCCGACAGTTTGTACTGGATGAGCCGGTACCTTGAACGCGCGGAGCATACCGCGCGGCTGGTGGACGTGGAATTGCAACTGTGGCTGGATCAATCGCCGGAAGCGGGCGCGGGGCGGTGGAGATTTTTGCTGGAGGGACTGCACGCACCCGGGGCGCAAGGGGCCGTGGATGCGACGAAGTTGATGAATACGCTGGTGTTCAGCCGTTCCAATGCGTCGTCGATCGTTTCCTGCATCGCCACGGCTAGGGAAAACCTGCGGCATGTTCGCGAGCAGTGCAGCTCGGAGATGTGGGAACAACTCAACCGCTTGTACCTGGAAGTGATGGAAACAAAACCGGACGAGGCGTGGATGCTGAAGTCGCACGGATTTTTCCGCGCGGTGCAGGAAGGCGCGCACCTGTTTTGCGGAATCACCGACGCGACGATGAGCCACGGAGAAGGCTGGCAATACATCCAGCTCGGCCGGTACGTGGAACGCACGGACACACTGGCATCGTTGATGGGGGCGCATTTCAGGAGAACCGCGCAGCCGATAGATCAGGCCGTGGAGAGCGCGGAGTACTTGGAATGGGTGGCGTTGCTGCGGAGTTGCATGGCGTTCGAGGCTTACTGCAAGTCACAGACGGCGGAGATTCGTCCGCTGCGGGTGGCGGAGTTCCTGATCCTGAATCCGGAGTTTCCCCACTCGGTGCGTTTTTCCGTGGACCGCATCAACGCGGCCCTGCACGTCATCGGGGATTTGACTGAGCGCCGGGCCAAGACGCCGACGCGCATCGCGGGAAGGCTGCGCGCGCAACTGAGCTTCAGCCAGATCGAGGAAATCATGGCGGAAGGCGCGTATTCTTACCTCGAAAACGTGCGCGCGGAATGCGCGGCGATTCACGGCGCCATCCACGAAATCTATTTCGACTACCCGATTGAAACGGAGCTGGCTTCATAATTCCGCGAGCGGAGGGTTATGGCGTATTCGGTACGGCACATCACGCGTTTTCAGTATGAACCGGCGGTGCGGGAAAGCGTGATGGAGGTGCGCATGCAGCCGCGTACCGACGCGCGGCAGCGCTGTCTTTCTTTTTCGCTGGACTTGAGCCTGCGAGCCACCATGATGATGTACCGCGATTTTTTTGGGAACGCGGTGCATCACTTTGATATTCCGGGACAGCACGAATTGATTGAAGTCGCCGCGCAAGCGGTCGTGGAGGTCTTGCCGCCGCTGGTGCCTCACGCCAGCGCCGTCTGCGATTGGGGGGAACTCGACGCGCGAGTGGCGCAGGGCGACTACTGGGAGATGATGCTTCCCAGCCACTACGCGCGGCCGACGGAATTGCTGGAAAAACTGCGGGAGAAGTTGGATTTGAAAAGACGGGGAAATCCGTTGGAATTGCTTCAGGAATTGAATACGCAGATGTATGAATTTTTCGAATACGCCCCGAACACCACAGAAGTAGATTCGCCGATCGATGACGCGCTGGAATCACGGCAAGGGGTTTGCCAGGATTTCGCGCACATCATGATCGCGCTTGTGCGGCAATTGAAGATTCCCTGCCGGTACGTGAGCGGGTATCTGTTTCATGAGGATAGCGCCAACGACAGATCGCCGGCCGGAGCGACACATGCATGGGTTGAGGCCTATTTGGGGGAGTTGGGATGGGTTGCCTTTGACCCCACGAATAATCTGCCCGGATGCGAAAGGCACATTCGCGTGGCGATCGGGCGGGATTACGCCGATGTCCCGCCAACGCGCGGCGTGCACAAGGGAGAAGCGGGCAGCGAATTGAGCGTAACGGTTTCCGTTTCGCCGGTGGATGCGCCGGAACCTGCGGATTTGCCGGCAGCTCGCGTCACCCGTTTCAAGCCGCCGAACGGCACGACGAATTCTGATTTTGCCCAGCAACAGCAACAACAACAATAATCTTCGCCCCTAGAGCTCTATGCGGGTGCCGAGGACGCCGAGGAATTTGGCGAGCCACGCGGGATGCGCCGGCCAGGCGGGGGCGGTGACGAGATTGCCGTCGGCGATGGCCTCCGTCATGGCAAGAGTGACGTAAGTGCCGCCGGCTTGCGTGACGTCGGGGCCAACGGCGGGATAGGCGCTGCACTTTTTTCCCTGAAGCACACCAGCGGCGGCGAGGATCTGAGCGGCGTGGCAGATGGCCGCGATGGGTTTGTTGGCTTTCGCGAAGTGGTGGACGATTTCGATGACGCGCGGGATAAGCCGAATGTATTCGGGAGCTCGGCCGCCGGGGATGACCAGCGCGTCGTAGTCTTCGGGCTTGATTTGGTCGAAGGTGGCATTAAGCGCGAAATTGTGGCCGCGCTTTTCAGAGTAAGTCTGGTCGCCCTCGAAATCGTGGATGGCGGTGCGCACGTGGTCGCCAGATTTTTTGCCGGGGCAGACGGCATGGACGGTATGGCCGACCATCAGGAGCGCCTGGAAAGGGACCATGACTTCGTAGTCTTCCACGTAATCGCCGACGAGCATGAGAATGGATTTCTTGGACATATTCCGCCTCCGAAAACCGAAAAGAATAGCAAAGATTAGGATGCCATCGTGGACGGGAGCGCTACAAGGAAGCTGAAAAAAGAGGAGCGCCCCGATCCGATCGGAACGCCCCTGTAAGTTGAGGCCCTCGGTCTGCGGTTAATGAGCGTCGAGCTGGGGCGCGGCTGCCACCGACACGTGCTCGGTGGAATCCTGGATGGTGAGCCGGTCGGTGCGCATCTTGTCCCATTCGAGCAACGTCAAGCCGTAAGAAGCGAAAAGCCGGCGGATGCGCGCGGAGTCCCACCGCAGAACTTTTTCGAGCACGGGGACTAGCACGCTCATGGCGTTGTCGCTGACCACGGTGCGCTTGGCCACGCGCGTGATGAACTTGGCTTCGCTCACCGCGATGGTGAGCCCGTCGTACTGATTGACGTGCATCATCACGGGAATGTCAGAGCTGCCGTCCCCCATGTAGATGATGTGGTCGTGGCTGATGCCGAGGCTCGCGCGCAACTCCTCGAGCACTGTGATTTTGCCCCAGCCCGCCGAAGCGCGAATAATCGAATCCACTTCGCCGGTGGCTTCGTTGTATCGAAACCGCGTGCCGAAAATGTGGTCCGGCGGAACGATGCCCTCGAGCGCCGACTGGATAATCTCCTGCGGCGCGGCGGAGATCACGTTGAAATGAAACTTGTAGCCCTCGGCGAGATTGTCCAGCGCGCGCGCAAAAAGCGCGACGTCGTGCTTCAGGCGGATTTGCTTGCCGGTTTCGACGAGGTGCTCGCGGCGGACTTTGCGAAAGTCCGGGTCGTGCAAAATGAGATAGCTGAGTTCCGCGCCCTGCTGGACGAGGTTCATCTCCGCAAGTCCCTTCACTTTGTCATGAAACCCGTGAAACCCGATGAGCTCGCTTAGAACGACCCCCGAGTCGTTGAAGCTAAGCGTCTGGTCGAAATCGCTGGCCAGTAGAAATTGTTTAGTCATGTACTAGTACTCCTCACTGCCTTTCTTGGTGGGGTCCGCTCTGGGAAGCCTCCTCACCCTCTGAATACACCTTAACTGCGTTCCCTCCACACTGCCCCACGAATTATTTTGATGGGTGCTATGCGTTAAAGATGTGAACAATCCATTATACCTCGATTAGATGTGCCCAGGCTATAAATGGTTAAAAGGAAAGGAGATGAGTGCGCCGCAAAGCTCCAAAATGGTGCAAATTCCATGCCTTGAAAGAGATAGCGTAGGCGAACAAAAAGAGATAACAGACACGAAAGGTGAGATTTTGGCTTGCGAAGGGGATCAGCCTTCCCAACGTTTCCCTAGCCGATTATAGGCCAAGGGCGTCCATTTTCGGCCTTTCATAAGCATCATCCTCCCCCGGGTATCGGAGGCGCTCCTCGAAACGCCCGGTTTCCTTGGCAAGCGCCCAGACCAGGCTCTCTCCGGCGGGCAGCGTCTGCGGCTGGCTGCGGAAGACGATGTCTTCAAAAGCGATCGAGGCATCAATCCATTGCCACCCGGCGGCCTCGAAGGCATTCATAACCTCGGAAAGAACGAACGCGTTCAGCGGGTTGAAATGCATCAGCAGCGTGTGGCGGATATCGCGGCCGAGGACGCCGAGAGCAAGCTGACGGTAGAACGCCGCGCGGTCCAGGAGATGAGCTATCAAATAATCGCGATACGGGGTGACGATGGCTTTGGGTTGCTTGCCGAGCCGGTCGACGAATCGCTGGCTGACGTACCAGTCGGAGGCGTCGATGGTCACATGGCCGACGCGGTAGCCGCGCTCCTTAAGCAACGCGCGGAAGCGATCGCGCTTGTCCGCGGTGTCGCCTTCCTTCAGGAAGGGATACCGGAATAGCGCCGTACGGTTGTGATAAGGAGCGATCACCTTTTCGTTTTTCAGAAAATCGACCGCGAAATCCGCGTAACTTGTCTGCTCGCCATAAAATTTGTGCGAATAGGAATGATTGCAGATGAGGTGACCGGCCTGATCCCAGGCAGAAATCAACTTTGTTCCGTCGGCTTCGTCCACACGCATCCCGCAAACGAACAGCGCCGCGCGGACATTTTTCTCGGAAATCGCTTTCAAAATCCGGCTGTTGGCTTCCTGCCATTTCAGCACGGAACCGAGGGAGAGCGTCGGATCGTCAATCGTAAGGGCCAGTTGGGGCCGCGCGGAATTGTTGGGAGATGTTTTCGGCGCGGCGCTTTGTGGGACAGAAAAGGCTCGCAGGCCAAGAGGCAGAAGCTGGGAGCACACTGCAGCCGAAGCGGTTTTTATTGCATGAGAGAGGAAATTGCCTCAATGAAGAGAGTTCATCCAAGCTCGAGCATGCGTAAAGAAGGAAAGGAATGACGTTTCAGACGAGGAAGGTAACATGGCGCGAGGTTTCTTGACGGCGTCATCTGTTACGCCATAAAGCTGGCCTGTATTCGAATGAATGTACAGGCTGCGCATTTCAGCGCGATTGAGCGGACGCGCGCCCCGGCGCCCGAAGACAGCGAGCTGATTGCCGGACTCGTCCACCGCGCGGTCGCGGTCGATGCCCTTGGAAATGGCTAGCGCAGGACCACGAGTGCGGGCCGTGGCTATGAGTTTCGGTGTGGGACGCGGGCTAAAGCCGGAAAAATGCGCAGGATCGTCCCACGGCGAAAGAATTTGCAGCACGCGGAGCCCGTTCTTGCCGTCCGCGACGAAGGCAAAAGCGCTCGCGGCCACCATTCCAATTTTTACGTCATTGACGTCGTTGAGCTGGCCATCGGCAGTGAAGAGTTGATCCAGCTTCGGCGCGTCCGGTTTTTCGACATCCACGA
>WNFG01009013.1_pt1 | contig 16971 bp, 21 predicted proteins | sample 5400431 | NCBI WGS metagenome assembly WNFG01 (sample SAMN13153346, study PRJNA577476) | soil metagenome | isolation source: 120 cm saprolite under Douglas fir tree site 2 hole 3 replicate 2 | place: USA:California | collected 2015-04-18 | reverse complement strand
GTATTTCTGCGTTGGCAACGCCAATCTTCTGCCCCCATGGGGTGGCACCGAGGTGCTCCTCAGCACCAACCCCATTTCGATCGCCGTGCCCGCTCTGAAACATCCGTCGATCGTGCTTGACATGGCCACAACTAACACCGCGTTTGGCAAGATCAGGCTGAAGGCGCAACGTAACGAACCGATGCCGGAAGGTTGGATGATCGACCGGCAAGGTCAGCCCTTGACCGACGCAAAGCGCGCGAGTGAAGGCTTCCTCGTTCCCGTCGGCGGCCCGAAAGGTTACGGCCTGGCGCTCATGTTCGGTTTGCTGGCCGGAACTTTGAATGGAGCCGCGTTTGGCCGGGACGTAGTCAACTACACCGTGGATTCCAAAACCCCAAGCAACACGGGGCAGGCCATCGTGGCGTTGGATATCGCCACGTTCGCCGACGTCGACGCCTTTAAGCAGAATGTCGATGAGTTGTGGGAAGTCATGAAGTCGTCTCCCACGCTGCCGGGCGTAGATGAAGTCCGGCTGCCGGGAGAGCACTCGGCTCAGGTTTACCGCGAGCGGATGGAGAACGGCGTTCCGCTGGCCGCCGAACTGCGCAAGGTTCTGGATGAACTCGCTGATCGTCTGGGCATCGAGCGATTGCAGTAGAAGATGCTTGCCTCAAACAATTTTAAGGAGATCACTGATCTTGCCGAATCATGATGTGACCGGTGTGCGCCCCGTCGATATTCACGCGCATTTCTTCCCGCAAGCTTATCTCGACGTGCTCGCCCAAGATGGGCCCCGTTTCAACGTGGAATATCGCGCGGCGGAAGAAGGTTTCTACATCAAGACGGAGACGCGCTTCCAGGGACCGCTTCCCTACCGTGCCGTCGACTTGAAGATGCGGATCGCGGATATGGATGCGCAGGGCACCGCTGTGCAGGCGATGTCGCTCACCGGACCTATGGCGCATTGGGGCGACGAAGAAATGTCGCACAAACTCTCGCACGCGTGGAACGATGCGGCCAGTGCCGCGCATATGCAATATCCAGCCCGGCTCGTCGGACTGCTGACGCTTCCCATGCTCTTCCCGGATCGCGCCATTGACGAACTGAATCGCGCCAGCAAACTACCGGGAATACGCGGCGTTTACATGGGCACGAACATCAATCATCGCGATCTAGACGACCCGCTGTTTGAGCCGATTTTTGCCCGCATCGAAGCGCTGGATCTTCCCATTTTTCTGCATCCGCTACAGGTGGTTGGCGGACAGCGCACCGCGCCGTTTTATCTCTCTAACATTCTGAGCTTCCCTTTCGACACCGCCATTGCCGCCTGTCACTTAATTTTCGGCGGCGTCCTCGACCGGCATCCGAAACTTCAGGTCACCTTGCCGCACGGCGGGGGCGTGTTGCTGATGCTGATGGGGCGTATCGACCACGGTGCAAGAGTCCGGCCAGAAATCGAAAAGCTGCAGTTGCCGCAGCCTCCCAGCAAATATCTGCAGCGGTTTACGTTCGACACTCTGGTGCACTCGAAATCCGTCATGGAGTTCGTGATCAGCGAGGTGGGCGCCGAGCGCATCATGATCGGGAGCGATTACTGCTTAGACATGGGGGACGAAAGGCCGGTGCATTTCCTGGATCAGGTCGATATGACGAGCGCACAACGAAAGATGATCCTAGGCGATAACGCCGCGCGACTGCTCAAGCTTTGACCAAACATACGTGATAGCGCAATTTGCGCCACGGACTGGTTGCTGTCCTAAGGGAAAAATTTGTTGATTACATAGTGTTCCGTACGGAACACTTCTCAAATTGCTGCTATAGCTTATAGCTATTACACCATTAACACTTCATTGATGGGGATGGGGTTAGGAGCTGCGGCTCAAGCATGGGCACCGCACTCTGCCGATATTTCGGCACATCCGAGAACGCTAGGTGTGCAGTATTTGGCGCGGGTAGGAAAACAATCCTGGCGGCATTGCCAGGCCCTAAGTCCGCAGATGCTACTTCCCGCTTTTCCGCGCCGCAGATTCTTTTCTCAGCTTGTTGTAGTCCCGCATATACACTCGCAGTCCGAAGGTCGTCGTAGTCTTGCTATAGCCTGCGACGAGCTGCTCCTTATAGTGATCGAGGTAAAAGTCGAAAGGATCCTGCGGGTCCATGTCGATGAGGACCATATCCGTGTCGTGCATCGTGAGTTTTCCAAAGCGCAATTCATTATCCCGATACGCCATGTAATTTCCGGAGATGCCGCTGGCGAAGTTCGCGGGTTGCGGTGTTCCGAAGATCAGGACAATCTCATTGCCCTGAATGCGAACGGCAGTCACTTTGCCCCGGATGCGAGGTGGCGGCAGAATCTCCGCGGGATCGAGGAGCAAGTCATCTCTTTCGACGGCGACCCCCTGAACTTTCTTAGCATTGATCAAGTCTGCGATGTCGATCCCGAGCAGGTCCATTAGACCTTTTACCGGCAGATGCGCTGCTTTCACCTTCTCTGCGTGCAGCCGCACCCGGCCATCCGCCGTGGCAGAGAGCGTCCCGAGGGTCTCGAAAGCAACATTCCCTTTTTGATGGAGTTTCCCCTTGACCATCAGTGTGTTTCCATTGCTCTGGATGCTCACATTTTTGATGGGAGCATCCGCCGCGGCAAAGACGCGTTCGTTCAGCGCGTGCGCCAGCGAATCGCAGCTCATGGCAATCTCGGCGTAGTCCAGGTTCAGCAGGAAAGAAGTCTTGTCATCGAAGACAACGATCTGCGGCGGCCGAGAGGGAACCAGGACACCTTGCACGGAAACAATGTGAACTGCAATGTCGTCGCTGAAGTGGTACGCGACATTCTTCATGGCCACGCGCACAGCGTCTTTGGCAGATGCCGCGCTTTGCGCCGCGGCGACGCCCTGCGTGACGGGGATTGCCCAGCCGGCCGAAAACAAATGGAAGCAGAGGGTGATACTGCAAAGTGCTTTCATAACGGGTAATAGATGCGAATGGAAACGCGGGCAGATGACACGAATTTGTCAATTCCTCGTGACAAGCTGGGCGGGAGTCAACGGGATTCTTACGCCATCGCCTTAGCTTCGGCAGTGGCCTCTCTCAGAATCTCCGCCGGGACTTCTTTCAACCTCAGGCTGAATTCGAACATGGATGTTTCCGTGCCGCGGCCCCAGCGCGCCACTTCCCAATGAGCGCGCACGAACTTCACCTCCGGATGCCGCGTCAGGTCCAGCAATAACGGAGACTGCTCACAATAGAACTTCTGCGGAAATCCGACGATCGGCTTCGGGCTCCATGCCGCACCATCCGCGGAACCGTAAATGCTCACGTCGAGCGATTCCTGTTCGATGATCTTGGTGATGTCCAGACTCAGCAGGAACACGCGACTAGTTGCCCCGCTTATGTCCTGGGCCAGCCCGTCGCCTTTGGCGGTGACCACAGTTTTATCAACCAGCAGCGTATCAATCATGGCGTGAGGATTGTAGCATCTGGTTCAGATTTGAACTCTGCCAAGACAGGCTCTACCCTGTGATCCCCCGTGCCCTCTGTGGTTAGGCTCTTACAATCCATCAATAAACTGCCGCAGCAGGATCGACGCGGCATCCGACCGCTCCCAGGGCGAGTAGTGGCCGGCCTTCGGAATCACCTTCAATTGGCTGCCGGCGATGTGTTGCCGCATCAATTCCGCTTCGTTTACCCCTGTCAGGATGTCTTCGTCTCCAGTGACCAGAAGTGTGGGTACATTGATCGTTTTCAATGTATCGACCGAATCGGGCCGCTCGGCCATGCCGCGCTGCACTTGCGCCACATCGGCAGGCGACATCTGCCGCATCATGCGCAGCGCGCCGTCCACAAGGTCGGGCCTGGTTTCTCGAGTGGTCCGACCCAGGAGGCGCGGAATCATCGATTCAAAAAACGGTTCAGTCCCGCGTTCCAGAACATCGTTCGCGGCCTGCAGCCGACCAGCGCGTGCTTCGGCGTTATCGGCAGGCGCCTTCGTGTTGCACAGGCCCAGCGCAGCAATCCGGCCGCGATTCTTTCTCCACAGTTCAAAGAGCGCATACCCGCCGATGGAAACTCCAATCAGCGGAGCGCGTCCGACATCAGCGTCGTCCATCACGCGGGAAATGTCAGCGGCGTGCTTCGCCATGGTGGCCGGACCTTCGCCAACCTCAGATTCTCCGTGGCCCCGCAGATCGGGCAGAATCACCCGATAGCGCGTAGCCAAAGTCTGCGCCACCGGCTGCCAGAATTCGTGATTTGCGGGAAAGGGATGCAGAAGAACAATGGGAGCGCCGTCGCCCAGCGCCCAGTAAGCAATCTCGGCGTCGCCGCTCTTGATGCGCTGCATGGAGGGATTTAATCACAGAGCCACGCGAGATGTCGCGCGGTGAACATTGCCTAGTTCGGAATTGGATTTGTGTCGGCCGCCGAATTCAGTGCTGCCGTAGTTGATGTGTATCAAGGCACGACTTCAGTCGTGCCATAAGTTGATGCGTATCAAGGCACGACTTCAGTCGTGCCATAAATCGCGGAAATAGATTCGGCTTCAGCCGCTGGGGTTTGAGTGCTGTTCACGTTACCGCGTTTCGCCGCCCGCTACGGATTACTCACGCGCGGCGCGCCCGCCGGCGCCGCCAGCAGCAGCGGCTCCTCCGGCATCACGATCCAGGCAATAACGTATGGGATCACGCCGATACCGGACATGATCGCCGTGATCAGCCAAACTACCCGCACAATCGTCACGTCGACGTCAAAGTACTCGGCGAACCCAAGGCAGACGCCGGCGATTTTCCGTCCCTGCCGTGGCCGCACCAGCCGGTGCCGCGCGACCGAGGCTCCCACGCGAACTCCGCAATAAGCACAAACGGCCGCATCGTCCTGAATTACTTTTCCGCAATAGTTGCAGTACATGGCTTCGTCCTCACTAGACAATACGTAATTGTAGAAGGAAAGTTCCCTGTCGTTGAAGCACCTCGTTGGAGCGACGTTAAGGCGTCATTCGCGGTACGCCTCCTTGATGTGCTTCCGCGCCTGTTCCGCTGGGGGCGTGCTGCTGTTCACAGCCAGAACCATCTCGTACTTCTTCATTGCCCGATCCCGTTTCTGCAGCAGGTCGTACATCTCTCCCGCGGCCAGGTTGGCTTTTTGCAGTGTCTCGGGGTCGGGGTTGGGAGCATCGTTCACCAGTTCATACGCGGCTACGGCGCCCGCATAGTCTTTCTGGCCGCGCAGGAGATCGCCCAGCGCCGGCGCTGCTGCTTCATAGTGCAGGTTTCCATACTTTCCGTCTCGGCCGTTCCGCCAGACCTGACGATAAATCGCCGCTGCCTCCTGGGGACGGCTCGACGCGCGAAACAGGTTCGCTTCCTCCAATGAAAACAGATAGTTCCTGGGATAACGACCAGCCAGTTCGTGCATCAGCCCGCGCGCCTCGTCGTAGTTGTGCTCGCGCCGCAGGAACAGGCTCAACACCACCTTGGAATCCACGCTGTTTTCGCCGCTGCCGGCACCTGCCTCGCGCAAATACTGAAGACCCTTTTCCTTTGAGCCGCTCAAACCCGCCAGCGCCACCGCCACTTTCACGCTCCAAGGCAAACTCCCCATCACATAGTTGTGCGTTCCGACAACGAGTTTCGCGTCCAGATAGTTGGGATTGAGCTCCAGCACACGTTCGTGGTCATGGCGCGCACCCACGGCATTGTGCAAAGCCGAGAACCACGCCCGCTCGATCAGTGCCGTGTACAGCGAGAACTGCGCGCGGCTCACTCCTCGGGCATAGAGGGCATCCACGTCCTTGGGATTCGCCTTGAGCTGTTGTTCCTCCAAATCCTCCGCGTGCGCAACCAACTGCCGGATGCGTTCCTTCACCTTCGGATCGGCCGGACGATGGGTCTGCCCAATGAAGCTGTCATTGGTGTATTCTCCGGTGTTCATGGCGCCGGTGCGGTAGAGTTCGTGCATAAGCACCACGCTTAACAGATGGTTTACGGCGAAGGGGTCGGTCGGGTGCTTTTCGAGAACCTTCTCGAAAAGCTGGGTCGCCCGGTCGTAGTCCATGTTGTAAAAGTGCTCGAAGGCGGCGTCAACCAGGGGATCCCGCGCGATCGAAATTGCCGCCGCGGAGGCATGCACTTGCGCTCCGGCCATCGCCACCAGGCATAGCACCCCAAATCCCAGCAGGAGTTTCCTTGACTCAAAACCCATCCACATCTTCTTTGCTTGCCTTCCTACCCCGTGTACTCAGTCTAAATGAACCGCGCGGCGGCTTGCGGAACCAAAACCGTAATCGAGACCGGCCACCGAACCGACGCGAGATGCGCGCAGCCACCCTATAATCTTGACAGTCACACGCTGATCCAGGTTGCGGAAACACTCGATCAAGTAGTCTCTGCGCGCTCGGCCGAATGGAGCTCGGCCTATCGGTTTCAGCCTGGGGTTCCAGGCGGTGTAGGCCCTTCGTAACTGAGGCATCTTTACTCGCTGACGCGCGTAATTATTGCGCTAGGTTGACAAAGCGAGCACAGAACGAACCTGCAACCACTTGGTGCATAAGATTTTATAGCTGCTGAGGTTTTGGCCGTCGGTTTGCGTTGCAAATAGCAACACTCCCCCATAGGTATCGCAATGGCAGAAGTCGCACACCGTGCACAACAGGAGTTTTGGCGCCCCGCTGTGATTAGCGAAGGCGTGCCCGAGATAGCAATCTCGGCTGTTATGCCAACCATGGCCGAGGCTTGCCCCGGCTGTGGCACCGAGTTCATGATCGGATCCCGCTTCTGCCATGCCTGCGGGGCCCATCGGCCCGAGAAGAATAAGGCGCTGCAGGCCATTCTCTCTCGACCTGCGCCTGGGACGTTTCTCTCAGAGAAGCTCTCTTGGCTGCAGTCTGCCGCTGTTGATCTATCCCAGGGCAAGATCGCGCTGCCACTCTGGCTTCGCTATCTGCACTTCCACGAGATCAAGCGCTGGATTGGCTTGCCGACACCCTCGCTGATCGCGTTCATCATCGGCCTGGGATGTGTGGTAGGAGCTCTTGCCGTCAGCCTTTTCTACACAGCTTCAAACATGGCGGAGTTCCAGGCAATCCAGATGTGGCGGATCGAATGGCTCCTGGCCGCCACAGCCTCGTTCGTCGCCGGCATTCTGCTGAAGAAGCCGCGCGACGACAACGACTAACCTTCCTTCATGAAGAATTACTCTGTGGCCTCTGTGGTTAAGAAGTTCTTTGAACCCACCATAAAGTTCCCCAGCAGGTTGCAGGAAGCTCCGGTTCGTATGGGGATTGAATCTCGTCCCGGCTGTTGCGGAATGTCCGCTGAGACCTCAGACACAATTTACGATTCACTCCCGGTCCCGGCCGCGCGCCGCTGCTGGCCCATCCGATAAAGATGGTTCACCGGTGCAGTTCCCTTGCCCAACGGGTGTCCGTTGGAAATCGCAGCCGTGACGTAAGTCTTCGCCAATAGCACAGCTTCCGCCAGTCCCCGATCCAAAGCCAGATGGCAAGCGATGGCGGTTGAGAAGGCGCATCCGGTTCCGTGAGTTGAGTTCGACCGCTGCCGGTCCGCCTTAAAAACTTCTACCTCTACTCCGCGCCTGGTCGTAAAACTCAAAACGTCAATCGCCTTATCGAGATGCCCTCCCGTCACTACCACGCCGGGCGCGCCCATCTGGTGCAGCTTCGCCGCTGCCGCCTTCATCTCGTCCACCCCCGTGACCTTTATACCGGTAAGAGCAGCGGCCTCATCCACGTTAGGCGTAACGACGTCCGCCAGCGGGATCAGTCTTTCCATCAACAACTTTATTCCAGCGCTATCAAGAAGGTCTGCCCCCGATGAGGATTTGAAGATGGGATCAAGCACAATGTTTGGAAGCCGATCCTTCCCGGTGCGCCGAGCAAGAAAATCAGCGACCGCCTTCACCACCTTTCCCGACCCGAGCATACCGATATGAACCGCCGCTATTTCGATGTCCGCCGCCAGCTCTGCCAGGGTTTCGCTCACCAGACCCGGGTCCAAGGCCTCGATCCGGCGAACCCCGGTGGTCGATTGCACCGTGAGGGCACTAATGCAGGCAATCCCATAGCAGCCATGCGCGGCAATGGTCTTGATATCGGCCGTCACCCCCGCCCCGGATGAGGGGTCGAAGCCAGCGATAGTCAGCACAACCGGTGGTTTATCGGCCATAAATCCCAGCAGCACTCCCGGTCCCTGAGCTGCTTCGCAGCTTAGCATCTCATGTCGCTTGGCGGCGGGGTTCCGGACATTTTGTCCCGTTGAGAAAAAATATTTCGTAGGACTCTGCAAATTGTAGATTAATAACGGTAAGCCATTGATTCCATTCCTCTTGTAAATTCTACCCTGCAGGTGGCCAACGGGCGATTTACTATTTAGTACACGACCAAGTTACTGCTTATAAACCAGGTTGCCTCCATGTGCTTAAATTAGAAGCAGGTTACGTTTAGCATTGATTACTATGAGGTTAAGGCTAAGCCCTTCCTTTCGCGTTGACACACCTTTGGCACGCCGATAGCATCTGAAAACTGCGTTAAGCAGCCTAGTTAGGACACTTTTGAGATGCGAGGAGAACTGAATGCGACGACGTTTAGCTCATGGACTGGCGCTTGCTTTGTTGGTGGCCAGCCTGGGAGCGGCTCAGGGACCAAACAACTCGGAGGCGACCCCGGCTCCAGTTAGTACCGCTCAAACGAAGCCCAAGGTCATCAGCAACACCATCAAGCCGAGAGCTTACCAAGTAGGGACGGCATCCTGGTACGGGGAGTATTTCGACGGGAAGCCGACAGCAAGCGGCGAAGATTACGACATGTACGACATGACCGCTGCCCACCCAACGCTTCCCCTGGGAAGCTACGTACGGGTAACCAACCTGCGTAACGGTAAGGCAGTTGTCGTGCGGGTGAATGATCGTGGCCCGGTGGTTCCGGACCGCAGCATCGCCCTGTCTTACGGCGCCGCCCAGGCTCTGCAGTTCAAGGAAAGAGGCCTGCAGCGAGTTCGCCTGGATGTGGTCAAACCCCAGCAGCAAAAGTCGGCTTACCCGGCTATCGCTTACAACCATCCCCTGGTAGAGCTCGCCGGACGGTAGCGTAAACTCCCCCAAAACTTTACACTGACTGGGATGCAGGCTTCTCTACCCCACCGCATCCCGCTCACTGGCGTTGATCGCAGTGCTAGTGCTATCGACCCGCGGCAGCGGCTGATTGTTGCTTTGGACGTCTCGACTGTCGCCGCCGCGCAGAAAATTGTCGCCGTCGTCGGGGATTCGGCGCTGACCTTCAAGGTCGGCATGCAACTCTACACAGCCGAAGGCCCGCAGTTTGTGCGTGACCTGGTGGCTTCCGGCCGGCGCGTATTTCTTGATCTGAAATATCACGATATTCCCAACACCGTGGGAAGCGCGGTCCGCGAAGCTGCGCAATTAGGCGTCAGTATGCTGACGGTCCACGCCGCCGGTGGTAACAAGATGCTGCGAGCCGCCGCGGACGCAGCACACACTGCTCCCGGCCTGATGGTTCTCGCCGTCACCGTACTCACCAGCATGGACGAAAGCGATCTGGAAAAAATTGGAATACGGGGTACGGTCGCCGACAGCGTGACCCGTCTGGCGACGATCGCGCTCGCCAGCGGCTGCCAGGGAGTAGTAGCCTCCGCACGCGAAGCTTCAAGACTGCGCGCTGAACTCGGAAACAATTTCGCTATCGTGACTCCGGGCGTGCGTCTAGCCGGCACCGGCCACGGAGATCAGGTGCGCGTTGTCACTCCCGCCGAAGCCGTCGCCGCCGGTGCCACCCACATCGTGGTAGGCCGTCCCATCACTGAAGCTGCCGATCCCGCCACGGCGGCCAAGGCGATCTTAGAGCAGATCAGCGGGTAAGGTCGTTCGTTCGCCGCTGCTATAATCTGCGGACCGTGAAAGTTACATTTCAACTCACTGCAGGAGACTATCACCAGGGATTGCTCGCATGGCGGAATCTGAAGGCATGGAGGCGATGGCTGCTACGCTGTTCGTATTTGTTGATGAGTCTGACAATCCCGGTCGCCGTGTTTCAAGCGTCTATCCGTCGTAATTCCTCAACGCTCGAGATTTCAGCGGCGATCTTTGCGTTTGCCGCACTTTGGTTCACCTTTATGTGGGCTGGCCCTTGGTTCTCGGCGCGCAGGCAATTCCGGGGAAGTCCTTCCGCGCAGTCTCCGATTACGATTTAGGCATCAGATGTCGGCCTCGCTCTGCATTCTGCATACGCCGACTCCAAAGTTTCGTGGTCTGCGTACGTAGCTTGGGCAGAAGGCAAATCCGTGTTCGTGATTCTGCCCCAACCGCGAATTTACATTCCAATTCCCAAACGTGCCTTCCATGACGAACAACTGGCAGAGTTTCGCGAGACCCTTCGGCGTAATATTGTGACAAAGTAGTACCGATGAGTGGAGCTTACCTGACAAAAACGAACCGGATGGGGTGATGAAGAAGAACGCGATGAAGATCTTAGGTGACGCTTCTTCGACGAGCCACAACCTCGATCGGGCGCGAGCACAACGTGATGCGCTCGATATCGAGATTATCAACTTGAACTCAGATCAACTGAACGCCGACGCAGAAGACAGCCTCCGTTATCAGGCCTTTGGGAGTTTCGACGAATCAAACGAGAGTCCCTCGGTGAAGAAGAAAAGCCGGAAACGGTAGCATCACGCTACGTTCCGGCGGTACACAATCCTGACACTTGCCAACCTTACAGCTTCTCGAAAAACTCGCACGCCGAGCACGAGATGTATATCCCGCCCGGGACGCCGCGTTCGCGATCCTTCACCCGCTTCACGATACGTGTCGCCTTGCCGCACTTTGGACAATCCGTGCTCTTAGTCGTGTCCATAACCTTCTTGCGATCTGCTGTTTTTGCAATCTTGGCGCCTACTGCCATGGTTGATTTCTCCTGAACTCTTCAAGGTTTGCGCAGCACCTCCGCCGCTCTCTTTCCACGCGAAGGATTGTGGAGGGAATACTTAGAAACTCGAAATCCACTCTGGAAGACTCTGAAGCTGCGTCGCAATTCTCTTCCGTGTCTCCTTGATTTTACAGTATGGTTATGCCCGCTGTCTCGGCGGCACGCGCCGGATCGTCTCCGCGAACTCCGGTAACTCACGGAGGGACAAAGGCTGCTGCTCAAAGCCCTCAGCAAATGATATCTTCAGTCAGAGTCATGCGCCGAATCGGATTCCTCATAACATGCGTCATCATTCTAGGCACGGTGAGTGACGCTCAGACCGTAACCTTGACGCTTCAGGAAGACCTTAGCTCGAAGCTGCCCACCGGCACCGCGTTCACGGCCAGGGACGCCGCAGGAAAGGTTTACCACGGGCATGTGGTCACGCGTCCAGCACGGCGCTTGTTGCGGCGTGGCTCAATGAGATTGATATTCGACGACCCCGTGGTACCGGTTACGCCGGACCCCGAAGGGGTATTTCGAGCCGGAAATAAGATGCGCCTGCTCAAATTGGGCGGCTCCCTCGCTGCGGCGAAATTGGCAGATGACGCCGTGGACGGTGCCATTGGTGCCAGCAAAGCCCGGTACGTCGCCATAGGGGTCGGCGCGGCCCTGATAATCTTCCAAAAAGGTGGCGAAGCGAAGCTGCACAAGGGGGACACGATTGATGTGGAGTCCCGGCGCGACAGCACGTCGAAACCAAACTAACCCAGGCGATACGAGGCCGCGTTTGACCCCGCTCCCCCGCTCCTGCTAGGGTCATACGTTTGCCTTCCTGCACGCGCCCGGCGGGCGGCAAACCAGTATCGCGGCATCGTTTGCCCTGAGTTCCACTTTCATTGCCACGGAGATCCCTCATGCCAGCCATTAAATTTCGCGGCGTTGATTTCATCCAGTACGATTCGCTGCTCACCGACGAAGAGCGCCTGGTACGCGACACCACGCGTCAGTTTATCGAAGACAACCTTATCCCCATCATTGAGGAGTGCAACCGCGCCGGACGTTTCCCACGCGAACTGGTCAAGCCCATGGCCGACCTCGGATTCTTCGGAGCGTCGCTCAAGGGTTACGGCTGCGCCGGCATGGGCAACGTCGAATACGGATTGATGACGCAAGAACTCGAGCGTGGAGACTCCGGGGTGCGCAGCTTCGTCAGCGTGCAGTCGGGCCTGGTCATGTATCCGATCTACGAGTTCGGCAGCGACGAGCAGAAGCAAACCTGGCTGCCCGCCATGCAGAAGGGCGAAAAGCTGGGCTGCTTCGGATTGACCGAGCCTGACTTCGGCTCGAATCCCGGCGGCATGAGAACGCGCGCGAAAAAAGTCGGCAAAGAATATGTACTCAACGGTGAGAAAATGTGGATCACTTCGGGGAGCATCGCCGACGTGGCCATCATCTGGGCGAAGGTAGAAAACGAAGACGACACGATTCGCGGCTTCCTGGTTGAGACCAACCGTCCCGGATTCAAGGCGGACGACATCCACGGCAAATGGTCGTTGCGCGCCTCGGTCACGTCAGGACTCTCGCTGCAGGACGTTCACATCCCTGAATCGAATCTGCTACCCAAGACGGGCGGACTGAAATCTCCGCTGATGTGTTTGAATCAGGCCCGGTACGGCATTGCGTGGGGCGCGCTGGGCGCCGCCATGTCGTGCTATGACACTGCCCTGCAGTACTCGTTGCTGCGCAAACAGTGGCGCGATCAGCCCATCGCTTCTCACCAACTCGTGCAAGACAAACTCACGTGGATGATTAGTGAGATCACCAAGGCGCAACTGCTTGTGCTCCAAGTCGGCCGCCTGAAAGACGCCGGCAAAGTCGAGCACCAACACATTTCGATGGCGAAGCGCAACAACGTCTGGATGGCCCTAGAGTGCGCCCGCCTCTCCCGCGACATCCTGGGCGCCAACGGCGTCGCCGACGACTACCCCATCATGCGCCACATGATGAACCTGGAATCGGTAAAGACCTACGAAGGCACGCATGACGTGCACTCGCTGATCATCGGGCAGAGTGTTACCGGGATTGACGCGTTCTAAGGTGGTTGACATCTTCGCATTCTGCGAAGTATAATCTTCGCATAATGCGAACTTGCGAGTAGCCACATGCATGTCATCAGCCGCAAGAAACTCAAGGAAGCGGCTGACAGGCATGAAGAGCTCACAGGTCCCCTCGACGCATGGTTTCGCATTGCAAAGAAGGCTTCGTGGAGAAGTCTGGCGGACGTTCGAAGAACCTTTTCGAGTGCGGATGCCGTTGGCAAGTGGACTATCTTTAACGTCAAGGGGAACCAATACCGGCTGGTCGCGGAGATCAATTACATGTTCGGCCGGGTTTACATCCGACACGTGTTGACCCATGCGGAGTATGACCGAGGAGGCTGGAAACAATGAGTGCGAGTGCAGTCCGGGCTGAATATGCTTCTCTCTTGAGCAACACTTTGCCGTCTGTCATCCGCAGTGAAGCGGAGAATGAACGTCAGGCCGCGATGCTCGAAGAGTTGGACCGTAAGGGCAACCGCATGAGCGCCGCCGAACGGCGCATGGCGGAACTGCTAACACTGCTTATTGAAGATTTTGAAGAGAAACACTATGCGCTCAAGGCGGCCAGCCCCATCGATATCCTGAACGAACTGATGCTGGCGAACAGTCTGAAACAGAAAGATCTGCTGGACATTTTCGGCACTCCAAGCATTGTTTCCGAAGTTCTCCATGGCAAGCGCCAGCTCACCACCGAGCACATCCGCCGACTAAGCAAGCGTTTCCATGTTTCGCCGGAAGTCTTTTTCTAAGAATCGAAAAAACATGTGGGGACAGCCGCCCTCGGCTGTCCGGTCAAGCACGACAGCCCCGGGGGCAGCTGTCCCCACACAATCACCCGTAGATCTCTTCCAGCAACTCATATGCCCGCCGCAAGTGCGGAATCACGATGCTTCCTCCCACAACCATCGCGACATTAATTGCCTCTTCCTGTTCGATGCGAGTCACGCCCAGGCGATAGGCCTGGATGGCGTGGTAGAAGATGCAGTCATCGCAGCGCAGGCACGCTGAGGCCACCAGTCCCATCAGTTCTTTCGTCTTGGCCGACAATGCGCCTTCGAGATAGGTATTGTGATCGACGTTGTAGAAGCGCTTTACCAAAAAATTGCCCGCCTTGTCGACGTTGGTGTTTAACCGCGCCCGCGTTTCGATAAACCGCCGCGCAATCTCGCTCTTCTCGGCCACGTACTTTTCGGTGAATAGATACGTCGGTTCCTTGCGTTCCGCTGCCGGAGGATTCTCGTTGGTCGTGGGAGTCATAGAAAAATGTTAGCAGAGAACGGGTGCTCACAAAGGTCCTGCAGAACACTTTCCTCGGCTTTTTCGAGAGCTCTTCTGAACGCGGCATCCCGGCCACATCGCTCACGCGGTAGGCTTGTCACGTGGCGGCTCAACCGCAAGAAATTCCTCGGCAAAGCGCTGGGCGTAGCCCTCAAGAAGCGTCTGAACGCGCTGCGGATCGGGCGATCGCAGGATGAGTCCCGCATGGTGATGCTTCTTGATCCGCAGAAATATTTCCGGATCGTTAAAGGCCGACGTGTCCGGATTCTCCTGCCGCGCAAGCGAAAGTATCACTCCCCCATACTCTTCGCGCAGCGGTGGAAGCCGATAACTCCCGTTGTCGCCCGCAATCTCGATGCGCGCCCACTCCCGCCACAGGTTGAGACCGGTCGCAGCTTCGACCATCTCGTTGATGTAAGCGCCACCGACGCGCGCCGCGCACTCAAGAAAATAAAAGTGCCCGTCGGCATGGGCACGAATGAACTCTGCGTGCGCTACCCCGCGCACCAGTCCCAGAGCCGCAATCAGATCGCGGTTAATCTCTCGCAGACCCGAGTCCACCTCGCTTCCGCGTGGGACCGTATACGTGGTGAACACTCCGCCCCCTTGGGCCACATTCATGGGCGGCTGTCCATACTTGCTGACGTTAGCGAATACAACCTCGCCCTCGGAGACCACGGAGTCCACGTGGAAAACTTCGCCCGGCAGAAATTTCTCCAGCAGAAACGACGATTGCTTATCCCCCAGTTGTTCCAGCTGAGGCCACAGTTCCTCTGCGGCATGGATCTTCCTGATCCCGATCGCCGACGCTTCCTGCCGCGGCTTCAGCACCCACGGCCCGGGCACATGCTCAAGGTAGGAGCGAATGTCGTCGTGATTCACCACCGGCACAAAATCCGGAACCCGCACGTCGCGCGCCAGCGCCTTCATGCGCATGGCCAGCTTGTCGCGAAAAAGTAGCGCATGGTGGTCAGCCCCATCCCCGGCACGCGGAGGTGCTCGCGCAAGGTCGAGGCCGTCTCCATGTCGTACTCGTCGAGAGCGACGATGCGATCGAGCTTGTGCGTGCGCGCCAGATGCGTCACCGCCTGCACGATGTCAGCCAGCGGGAGATCGGCGGGAAGATAGAAAGTATCGTCCAGACTTTCGCGCGGCCAGTCCGCATCACGCAACTTCTCCGCCGTGACCAGAATCACGCGACAGCCCTCGCGCTTGCACTCGCGCATGAACTCCTGCCCTTTTTCATATGTTGTGATGCAGAGAAAAGTCAGCGGGCGCGGCTCAGGCATGGCATTCATGTCGTAGCAGGTCTGCGAGAATATCATGGTCCCCGCGGGTCCTGGGATCGAATATTCCACTAGCCCTGAACGGCTCCATAACTATCACCAGCTTGTCACAGAGCAAAGCAATCTCGGCTCGGCCTGCCCCGGACAAGCCCGACATCCGCGCGACGTGGAGATTCACCAATGGGATCCGATCGCAGGAAGCGGGATCACCTTCTTGCAGAGTTGATCTTTTCCCGAGGGAGTTTACTGGGAACGATCCTCCTGCCGCCTTCGCGACGAGCGCACCCACTCCACAAGCAGTGAGGCCATCACTACGAACAGTGTCGTCCAGACAATACAGAGAGCTTCCTGTTCGATGGCATGGTGCAGATTTTCACTGCCGTCGATGCCTATTGCGTGAAGCGCACTGTCCACAAAGCTGTGGATGCCCTGCATGGCTTTCGACACCATGCTTCCGTCGCTACGTAGACCACTCAGACTGAGTCCGCCCAACAGACCGGTGGTCCCCGCCTGGAAGCGCTCGCTCGCCATCATCACCGCAACTACCGACAGCAGTGTGCCATTGATCAGGCCAGCCAGGAATGAACAAGCCCCTGGCCAGTGGATATACATCCCAAGCCCCACCAATCCCACATTGGTGGCAACCCAAAGACCGCCCAGCAGTGGAATCCACAGGCCGTCCGATGACATCGTCATGGGCCTTTCAACCGACAGCGCGTTATCTACGACGACCGACATAGAAACCTCCCGAGACTTCGCTGGCTGATAGTGCAGGAAATAGGAAATTCGTTTCAGCCGCTCGCGCAACCCGGCCTGACCGTATTGACCAGAACCTACCCAATGGAGCATGATGCGCGGTGCTCTTGGAGGCGGCGGCAGCCGCCAGAACCCTGGGAGGTTTTATGGCTACGCAAACTCGTCCCGAAGGCAAGGCCCGCAGTTTTGGGGAAAACATTGAAAGCGACCTGGCTTCGCGGTTTCTGCGCGTGGTCGAGGTGGCCGCAATCGCGTCGGCCCGCACCATGGGCCAAGGCGAACGCAAGCTCTCCGACCAGGTCGCCACCGAGGCCATGCGCAAGACCATGGACACTATCCCCATGCGCGGCACTATCGTCATTGGCGAAGGCGAGCGGGACGAGGCGCCCATGCTCTACATCGGCGAGAAAGTTGGCGCCGAGTTTCCCGATGGCACTGAGGTTCCGGATGTCGATATTGCGGTCGATCCGCTCGAAGGTACAAACCTGTGCGCCACCGGCGCCCCGGGATCGATAACGGTTCTCGCCGCCTCCGAACGCGGGGGTCTGCTGAACGCTCCTGACTGTTACATGGAGAAAATCGTGGTCGGCCCTTCGTGCAAGAACGCGGTCGAGCTCGACGCTTCCGTGGCCGA